>Ga0307933_1000235_pt1 | contig 53472 bp, 42 predicted proteins | sample OrgLakmetageno88_FD_201811 | JGI IMG/M metagenome (GOLD analysis project Ga0307933, IMG submission 201811) | Saline water microbial communities from Organic Lake, Antarctica - #88 | ecosystem: Environmental > Aquatic > Non-marine Saline and Alkaline > Saline | place: Antarctica: Organic Lake... | reverse complement strand
TAGGCTCTAAGGCGCTCGAAGGTAGCGACTTGCTACGCCATAGGTGAGGTATCCAATTTTCTCCGCCACACTCCCGTAGGAATATCAAACCGCCCGTATCAGACCCTTTTCACGCCGCCGCCCACACTTACCTCGGCAACGGATAGTGTTCGGTGCCAATCACTACCGATTGAGTCCTACTTTGGTGCTCCCGCTGAGCAAAACCGCCCTATGCGACTTGTTTTGAGCCGTGGTAGAGCTGCCTGCTACCACTCTGCCCTTTCAACCAGCTTTGGCTCTTTTCCCGGGCTCGAGCCAGAATCAACTCCAGCGGACCCGCGACCCGGTAAAAAAGACCGCCATAGCTCTCGACGTTTCGGACCCAGTTTTCCGTATCCAGGTTAAATCGCTCCAATACCGGTTTCAGCCCCAAAGGCACGTAGCCGGGCTTATCTTTACGGATATTCTGCCCTGTCCACTCCACAAGAGACAAGTAAAACCCCAAATCCACGCCCTCAAAAGGGCTTTCCGAGCCATTGAAGTCCAAGAGCCAGTCCGCGCGTTTCGCGGCGGCCTCTTCCTTACCAATTATAGCACGCTGCGCCTGCAGTCGCGCTTGCGATCTTCCGCGACTCCTTAACCCGCTTACTGGCTCTTGCTGCTATCATGCGGTCGTAGACACTCGTGAACCCATAGTCTTCCAGCGTAGCGGCGATTCTCGCCCGGACTGGATTCAGATCCACATAGGCCATACAGGCCAGCATTGCTCCTTCGTCCATCAGACGCTGGCATTTAAAACGGCCTTCCCACGCAGCGCGATAGCGCGAAGATGGTGCGCCAAGCAAAGCGATGGCGTGCCCGGACGCCGACGGCGGGAGGGTGCTTGAAGCCGGGTGCCCTTTGGGCGGATTCGAGCACACGCAGCGCGATAGCGCGAAGATGGTGCGCCAAGCAAAGCGATGGCGTGCCCGGACGCCGACGGCGGGAGGGTGCTTGAAGCCGGGTGCCCTTTGGGCGGATTCGAGCACACGCAGCGCGATAGCGCGAAGATGGTGCGCCAAGCAAAGCGATGGCGTGCCCGGACGCCGACGGCGGGAGGGTGCTTGAAGCCGGGTGCCCTTTGGGCGGATTCGAGCACAAAATCTTCCGGTGCACTTGTCCTCCCGATTCGCCCGACGGGCGATCGGCTCATTCAGACAACGCATGAACCAGCTGATGTCGCCCAGTCGCTCGCGGCAGCTCCGCATCGCCGACAAAGGCCGATATCACCTCATCGCTGGGAGCCGCCGCAGCTCCGTGCCCGTCCCGTTTAGGGAACAAGGTGCACCAGCGCTGCGCCACCTCTTGCGCTGACCAATCTGACGCCAGGTCGGGACGATTGCGAATGACCAAGTGCAGATGATTGCTCATCACCGCATACGCAAACACCTCCATGCCGAAAATCGAGGACAGCGTTTTCAGGCGGTCCGCAATCCACGCGCGGCGATGCTCGTAGTTGTTCCCCGTGTAGTCATCTACCCCGCATAGAAACGCACGGCGCACGCAGCGGAAAATACAGTGATACACGCCCACCTGGTACACATCCACGACTGTTTTTCGAGCAATTGGCGTCCTTAGGTGTCTTTTCGTTCACCATGCGGCCATCGGTCAAGCATTTTGAGGAATTTATTTGGGTGTCCTTTAAACTCTTTTTAAACTCTTTAAACTCCCTCCTTTAAACTCCCTTTAAACTCTTTTGTGAGCGTCTTTTAAACTCTCCGACTGAATTTACAGACAACTTGTTGCAAGGCCCTTAAAAGTGTATCAGTCTAATTAGAGGCGCAAATAGTCTGGGTGAAAGGCAAATCCCGCTGAATAAGTATGTCAAAGCGAGTCAATATTGATCAACTCATCACCGAGATCAAATCGGCGGCCACGGCCACGGGATTCGTTGTGGAGACTTATGGAAACATGCATGGCTACCCGCTCCTCGTTTGTTCACGACCGGACAATGGCAGCATCAAACAACCAAAGCAAATCTACGTCTCTTCGGGCATCCATGGCGATGAGCCCGCTCCACCCGCGGCGCTGCTGCAGTTACTGCAAGACGACTTGCTCCCGCGAGAGCACGGCACCACTCTCTGCCCTTGCATGAATCCAGTCGGTCTTGCTGCTGGAACTCGCGAAAATGCAGACGGGATCGACCTCAATCGTGATTTTACGAATTTCCAGACTCTGGAAATTTGCAGCCACCGTCACTGGATCGAGTCCCATGTTGCGCACCTTGACCTAGCAATCCACTTCCACGAGGACTGGGAGGCCGTCGGCTTTTATCTCTACGAGCTGAACTTTCATGCACACGTCAGCCGAGCCGCCTCCATTCTCTCTGCCGCGAAAAACCATGTGCCGATTGAAACCGCCACCCATATCGATGGTCACCGAGCGCGCGACGGTGTGATTCGTCCTGCACAAACTCAGCAACGCTCGGGTGGTTTTTCTGAAGCGCTCTACTTTCAGCAGCGATACGGTCTGTTGAATTACACCCTCGAAACTCCTTCGGATCTGCCCATCGAGCAACGGATCGCCGCTCTTAAGGCTGGATTCCTAGCAGCCGTGAGTGGGCTCAGCATTATTTCTGAATGACCCTAAAATGGGGAGCTGATCCGAAATCAGAGTCACCAAGCACTCGCTCTAGCCGGTCGTGTCAGTAATCACCGACGGCTGACGAGGTCAGGGAACAAAAATTGGGGTTTTACGAGAGCAAAAAACGGAGTCTAACGGGAACGAAATATAGGGCCACACGCAAGATATAAAGATTCCAGCCAAATCCCCTCACCCGCCCGTAGACAAACCGTTCCACGAGGCACCCCACCCGCTAAGCGCGTTTTTTATCTCTTTCCCCAAGTGCCTCAGTCGATCTTCAAATTTTGCGTTCGACCCCTTCAGATTCCTCGAGGACGAGGCCCGTTATGCGGCGGCACAGGAGCGCATAGCCAAGCTCAACAAACAGTTAGAACGGAAACAGCGCCTCGAACAAATCACCTTACCGGTGGTGAGAAAGACCCAGAAAGTCGGTCGCAACGATCCCTGCTCTTGCGGCAGCGGCAAGAAATACAAGAAGTGCTGCTTTTAAGGGTTTTTCAGTCGCCCGACTAGGCGGGAAGGGGAACGAAAGGTGGAGTCAAACGTGAAATATAAAGATTCCAGGCGAATTTTCCCACCCGCTCGTAGACGAACGGTTCCACTAGGTACCCCACCTGCTAAACCCATTTCCCATTTCTTTCTCCAAGCGCCTCAGTCGATTTTTATATTTTGTGTTCGACCCCCTCAGATTCCTCAGTAATTCCACTCAACAGTAAATTCCTATCAATTTTCCGATGCTCCTTCTGCCAAAAAAACATTCTTCCATGAAATATATTCCACTCAAGCCGAGTCTCGCGCTAGCCTTTGTCACGAGTTTATTCATTCTTTCGTCTTCCCCCTGTATGGCCCAAAAGGTGCAGGCGGAGGGTGGTCTGGCTGTAACTCAGTCCGCGGTGGACACACCAGAGCCTCAGCAGCTCAGAAGTTCTCGGGACAACGAGACCTTTACCTATAACAGCGAAGAACAACCTTACCTCCGGATGGTGGGGGAACCCGATGGCTCCACCCTTGAACTCAGGGATCACTCCGACGAGAACAAGACGCTCTTGACCACGCTCTCCGACCATACCGTCGTCCGCGATCCCAAAGACGGCTTCCACTACTATGCCGTTCTCTCCGACGACGGCTCGGAACTCGTCCCCACTTCCCAAAGGGCATCATCCCCACCGCCGGTTGGCCTTGCCCGGTTCATCAATGTCGATCCCTCAAAACTACGCCACGAGTGTGGAGGTTTCTGCGACCAATCCGCTGAAAAACATGCGCTGGTCACATCCGAAAAATCGATTTCCGTAATCGGGGAAATTCCCCAGGAGCAGTCATCCTTCGCCCTCAACCCCAACGCCGTCAATCCCACGGCTCCCCACGTCGGTCTCGTCATCATCGTCGGCTTTCCAGATGACCCGAATGTCCCAGGTGACCAGTCCTACATCCCGCGCGTTGAAGGTGTGTCCGGAGGTACTTCGGAAAGCTTTATGGATAAGCTTTGCAACCATGTAGGATTCAATACCAATGAAAATACGGGATCCATTTACGATTACTATAAGTATCAGTCGAATGGCCTTTTCGAGTTCACCAACGTGATTGCCCCTGCAGTGATGCTCGACCAGCCGTGGAGTTACTACGAGAACATCTCTGGTTTAGGGAATACCTCCTCACAGATCCTCAAGGACGCCGTGGATAAGCTTGCGGCATCAGGCTACACGATTCCCGCGAACGTGACACGCGATCCCGGCGGACGGATTCGTTCCCTCTCCGTCCTCTATGCCGGCAATCGCAACATGCTCAACCCGCATGCAACCTCTCTCTCAGCTGCCTACGACTATGGTGCCACTGGCGACAAATTCAGCCGCTACATGATTAGTTTCTTTTTTGCCCGGCCGGGCGAGACGCAACCCACAACAGCCGGATCAGGCATCTCGACAATGGTTCACGAGATGGGACACCTGCTCTTCCTCTGGCCCGACCTATACGACACCGACTTCAGTAGTAAAGGCCTGGGCGATTGGTGTTTGATGGCGTATGGCATCTCAAAGGAGAAGGATCCTGCTTCACTCAACCCACAATTCCGAATCGATAACGGCTGGGCAACTGTCACCGATGTAGGGGTCAACGACTATCTCACCGCCTCACTACCATCAACAGGTGGTGTCGTCTATCGCATCAACAACCCCTTTGGCCGTGACGACTCCTTCCTTGTCGAAAACATCGGCGACGAAAACCCTTACAACGATGGTCTACCTGATAAGGGAATCGCTATTTGGCATGTTGATCCATCTCAAAACAACAACAACACCGAGAACGAAGACGGCAATGTTAACACTAACCATTATTACATTTCCCTCGTACAGGCGGATAATGAGTTCAATCTTGAAAAGAATGACAACCAAGGGGATTCAGACGATCTCTTCGATCTCTCCAAGCCATTCTTTAACGCCTCGACTACTCCCTCTTCGCGATTCTGGTTCTCCACCCTCTCGGAATCGGCGCCCATCATCGAAATCCTCGGCAACGCCGGACCCAATATCTCCGTGCGCTTCGGTCAGCCCCCCTACGAGCTTTGGGTCACCGTCAACGGACTCAGCGGCGGGGACGCCTCTCAATCGGCGGATGTCGACGTCGACGGGTTATCTAACCTGCTCGAGTTCGCAATCGGCACCAACCCCAATGTCTCGGACTACTCCTCACTTGGCTGGGCCGGGGCGCCAAACGACGCCACTCCCGGCAATCCTGTCGTCCACGAATCTCCCAGCGGGAACTTCACCTTCCGCTTCATGCGCCGCAAAGATCACGGCAGTGCCGGCAGCGTCTCCTACGCTTGGCGCTTTAGTTCGAATCTCACCGACTGGGAATCCAGCGCTGACACTCCCAGCTGGCTCACAACTCCAACCGTCCTCGCCGATGATCCCAGCGGGGACTACGAGCTGGTCGAGGTGATCAGTCCATCCGTCCTTGGTGAATTTGAAAACGCCCTATTCTTCCAAATCGAAATCACGCCGGTACCCTAGCTCCGCTTCCACACCTCCATTTCCAAAGAAAATCCCTAGGAGTTACAGCCCTCAATTGAAGCCCCTGTGCCCACTAGGCTATACTATAAAATCGAAACATCTTAGCAGTAGCCATCTCCGGAACTCTCGTTTCATCCTGGCCCTAATCGCGTGTATCTTTTCTGCAAACGTTGCCCTTGCTACGATTTTTAATCTTGGACCCAGTCACCCCTTCGCCACTCCATCTAACGTCGCATGGGAATCATTGGCGGCCAGCGACGCGGTCCGCGTTCATTGGAAGGCTGACGCTTACCGCGATAAATGGGTGATCTGCCGGCAGGGCCTCGGACCCCAACCCATCACAGTGAACGGGGTGCCCGGGCCGAACGGCGAACGACCCGTGACCGACGGTAACGGTGCCATGGCCCGGCTCGTGTTGAACTACTGGACGAAAAATGGGGTCAACCGCTAGCTATATAGATTCCAGCCAAATCCCCACCCGCTCGTAGACGAACGGTTCCACTAGGCACCCCAGCTGCTAAATCCGTTTCCCATTTCTTTCCCCAAGCGCCTCGGTCGATCTTTATATTTTGCGTTCGACCCCTTCGGATTACCCCGACCCCTTCGGATTCCCCAATTACACTGGGTATCTGAGATGCACTGCAGCGGTTGGCAGTGAGTATTACCGAGCGCGTAACAACTGGCCTTGCAGAAGTTGGATCATAACCACAGATTGTCGGCATCATGCTGCATCACTTCTTACATCGCGCAACCGCTCCCTTGATCATCTGTTGGATCGGTTTATTGTCGACGGCCACTCTGGTGGCTGAGTCGATCACTGAGAATCCCACGACCGGGCTGACCAAATACCCCGACTGTGTCTACTTGGAAAGTGAGTGGAACGATGGTGACAGTTTCAGCGTGCGGCTAACCAACGGGGAGGAAATCACCGTCCGACTCTATGAGGTCGATGCCATCGAAACGAAGATCAACAACACCACCGACGCACGTCGCCTGCGCGCGCAGCGCCGCTACTTCGGCATTTCCGATTATGGGAAAGAGCCTCAGGCTTCGATCACCAAAGCGATTGAACTTGGCGAAGAGGCGACGATTTTCACTCAGGAAGCGCTCGCGGGCCAGCCCTTCACCATCTACACCTCCCACGCGGATGCCCGCGGAGGTGCGAATAACAAACGGATCTACGCCTTCGTCGAAACAGCCGACGGCGCAAGCCTCGCCGAAAAGCTCGTCCGCAACGGACTCGCCCGGGCGTTTGGTGTCTATCGGCGAGGCCCGACTGGTCTCCACTACCAAGAAACCGAGCAACGAATGGCTGATCTGGAATTTCTCGCGGCCGGCTCCCAAAAGGGAATCTGGGCATACACCGATTGGGCTGCTCTGCCCAAGGAACGGCTCGCCGAACGCCTCGAAGCGATCGAACTCCAGCAGGCACTGACCCTAAGCCGCGAACCGCAAAGTCCGGTCAATCCAAACACAGCGGATGCGCAGACTCTGCAAAGGCTCAACGGAATCGGCCCTGCCACCGCCCGGAAGATCATCGGAGCCCGCGAGGAAAAGCCCTTCGAATCAATTGACGACCTGCAACGCGTCTCCGGCATCGGGCCCGCCACGCTTGATCAATTAAAAGATTTCATCAGCTTCGATTGATCCGTCCGCTTCGCGCCTGCGCTGAAAAGGAAAGCCGCCAGGCAAAAAGCCGTAGGGGGTCAAAAAAGCCGTAGGGGGTCATGTCATTACCTTTTGGTTGCCAAATCCTAGCCTTTCGCCTCTCCGAGTAAACCATACCACGCAGCCTACGAATTGATAAACGTAGCGCGTGGGGACACCCTCCTCCCCGCTTGAATGCCAATTCGTAGCGATGCGTCTTGCGGCACAGCGCTACCCACGACGCTCGTGCGGCGCACTCGCGCCTGAGAGCTCACCCGCGTCTCCCCGTAATTTAAGACCGATGGGTCAGCTCTCGTGCGACTCTCAGCGCTGCGGCGAAGCTGGCTGAATTTGCTTTGCCCTGCCCCGCTAGATCGAAGGCGGTGCCGTGATCGGGACTGGTGCGCACGAAGGGCAAGCCGAGCGTCAAATTGACGGCTGAGTCGAACTCTAAGGTCTTCACGGCGGCTAGCGCTTGATCGTGGTAGGCGGCCACCACTACGTCGAAATCGCCTTGCCGCTGGCGGTGGAAGACGGTGTCGCCTGGCAAACATTTGGAAAGTCCGGGTATCTGCGTGCGCAGGCGATCTAGCGTGGGATCGAGCACTTCCAGCTCTTCGCGCCCGAGTATGCCACCCTCGCCTGCATGGGGATTCAGCCCGCACACCCCGATCCTGGGCTGCGCGACCCCGAGCTGCTGCCCGAGCGCGTGTGCGCGCCACACTGCTTTTTCGAGGCAATCGCCATCGAGTGCCTGCGAGACATCGCGCAGTGGGAGGTGCCAAGTCGCGAGCACAACCCTCAGTTCTCTGCCGACGAAGGCCATCGTCGGCTCACCGCCCCAGGCATTGGCAAAAAACTCCGTCTGCCCGGGAAATTTAAATCCACATCGCTGTAGCCAGTGCTTACTGACTGGCCCGGTGACGACGCCACGGTAGCGCCCCTGGCGGCAGCCGGCCGCCGCCGCCTCCATCGCGGCCAGCGCGACGCCCGCGCCCTCAACCGAAGGCACACCGAGCTGCGCAAAATAATTGGAAGGACCGACTGCTTCGTATTTGACCCCAAAAAGATTAGCCATCGACTGCCCCCACTGTGGGGCACCGACCAGCACGCAATCTTGACCGCCGCTGGCATCGGAGCGCAGCATTTGCTCGATCACTTCGGGGCCGACACCGGCGGGGTCGCCACAGGTGATGGCCAAGGGCAAAGCTGCCTGCGTCTTAATCACGAGTGGATTGGATGAAGCCGCGTGTGCCTGATTCAAAGAAGCTGAGGAAGCGCGCACCTGCTGGCGTGGTTCCAAACTCGGTCTCGCGCACCGCTTCTTCGGCTTTTCGTTTCAAATTGCCGCCGCCAAAAAATACTGCGCGGTAGCAGCGTTTCAGGTCTTTAATCTCGCGCTGCTCAAAGCCGCCACGCCGCAAGCCTAACAAGTTTAAGCCATGCGCCTCACTGCGCTCTGCCGCCACCACATAGGGCGGCACATCGGCAGTGATCGAGGCGTTGCCCGCGATCATGCAATAGGCACCGATACGGCAAAATTGATGAATACCTGCCCCGCCGCCCAGCACGGTCATTTCGCCGATGCGGACGTGGCCGGCTAGCATCACATTATTAGCCATCACCACGCTCTTACCGAGTTGGCAGTCGTGCGCAACGTGAGCATTGGACATCAGGAAACAATCGTCGCCGAGTACCGTTTGCGCGCCCGCCGTTTCTGGGCGATGCACGGTGACGGCCTCGCGCAAGATGACGCGGTCACCGATCACCACCGAGCTTTCCAGCGAGGTATCAAAATTGATCGACTGCGGATCACCACCGAGCACACAAAACGAATCGACCTGCACCGCATCGCCGAGCGTGGTGCCCTTGCGAATGATCGCATAAGCCGCGATCTTGCAGTTGCGCCCGATTTGGACGCCCTCTTCAATCAAAGCACCTGCTGCGATTGTGGTGCCCTCCCCGATTTGTGCCGACTCCGCGATGATCGCTGTTGGATGAATATTCATGACCCAACAAACTCACGGAGCACGAGGAAAGTCAACTGCGACAAGCTCAACGCTTCTTGCCGCGTTTATTGTGGGCGGCTTTAACTTGGGTGATACGCTTGCGGCGCTCGGGGTGCTTGGTGTCGAGCTTGACGGCGTCGGGCCCCATCTTTTTGACGCGGGCTTTGTTTTGAACGGTGTCGTTGTGGCGGGGGGCGTTTTCTCCTTCGCCGTCCTCATAGCGGCGCTCTTTACCGACGAGGTCGAACCTAACGGGGCAGCCCCTGAGATTGAACTCGTGAATGATGGCCTTTTCTAAATAACGGCGGTAGCCGGGATCGAGGCGCTCGACGCGGTTGCAGAAAAAACGAATGCGCAGCGGGCGCGAGCCTGTCTGCACGGCGTAGAAGACCTTGAAGCGCTTGGTGCCGACGATCTTGGGCGCGCGGGCTTCGAAGAGGCCTTCGATGACGCTGTTGAGCTTGCCAGTGGACAGCTTCATATCGAGCGTGGCCTGAATGCCAGCGGCGGCGTTGAGCATGGACTCGATCTCGAAACCGGTGACAGCGGAAACGAACAACACGGGTGGATCGGGCAGGAAGAACATCTCTTTACGCAGCGACTCTTCGTAGCTTTTTAAGAAGTGCTTGAGGTTTTTAAAACCTTCGATCGGGTCGTGCGTCCAACGATCTATAATTAAGTCCCACTTATTCACAACGATCACGAGGGCGCGGCCGGCATCGAGGATTTCGCCAGCGAGGGCTTGGTCTTGCTTGGTGACGCCATCGACGGCATCGATCACGAGGAAGACGACGTCCGAGCGCTCCATCGCTGCTTGAGTGCGGACGCTGGAGAAGTATTCGACAGGGCTATCGACTTTGCGCTTCATGCGCAGACCAGCGGTATCAGCGAGCCGGAACTTGAGTAGCTCGCCATCCTTGTGCTGGTAGTCGAGGTCGAGCTCGACGGAGTCGCGAGTGGTGCCGGGCACGTCGCTTACGATGAGGCGGGTGGACTTGAGCAGGCGATTGCCGATGGAAGATTTACCTACATTGGGACGACCGAGCAGGGAGATACGTATGCGGTCCGTCTTGTCGGCTTCGCTATGTTCGGGCTTGGGGCCGAGCTTTGCATTGATGGCTTCTTCGAGGTCGGTGATGCCGCGGCCGTGCTCGGCGGAGACACGGAAGGGCTCGCCGAGGCCGAGGCGGAGAAACTCGTCGGCTAGGTCATCGTTTTCTTCGAAATCGACCTTGTTGGTGACGAGCAGCACATGCTTACCGTAGCGGCGCAGTTTTTGCGCAACAATCTCGTCGAGATTGGTGATGCCCTCGCGGGCGTCCACTACAAAGAGAATCACGCTGGCGGCTTGAATGGCGAATTCGACTTGCTCTTCGGCGGCGACGGATATCGTCTTCGAAGTCATCTCGATTTGCATGCCGATGCCGCCGGTATCGAGCAGCACGTAGTCGTCGCGCACTTCGGTGGAAATGAGGTCGCGAGTGACTCCGGGCATATCATGCACGATGGACATGCGTTTACCGCAAAGCCGATTAAAGAGACGGCTTTTCCCGACATTAGGGCGCCCGACAAGGGCGACGGTTCTGGATGGATCGATCATATAGAATTCACATAGCGCTCGATGCGGTCGGTGGCTTCGAGGATGCGTTCGTAGCTGGTGGAGAAACTGGCGCGGGCGAAACCTGCGCCGCTAGGGCCGAAGGCGGTGCCGGGCACGATGGCGACTTCTTCTTTATCAAGCAGGCCTTTGCAAAAACTCAAGGAGTCGAGCCCGGTGGACTTGATCGAGGGGAAGGCGTAGAAGGAGCCTTTGGGCAAATGGCATTCGAGGCCGACTTCATTAAGGCGGCGCACGATGAGATCGCGGCGCTTGTGGTAGGCCTCTTTCATTTTGGCCAAGGCGGGCGCACCGTTTCTGAGTGCTTCGATGGCGGCCTCTTGGGAAAGGATAGGGGCACAGAGCATACTATACTGGTGTACCTTCATCATGGCTTCGATCAGCGGCTTAGGGCCACACGCGTAGCCGATGCGGAAGCCAGTCATGGCGTAAGCTTTAGAAAAGCCGTGCAGGAAGATGGTGCGTTCGCGCATACCGGGCAGCGAGGCGATGCTGGTATGCTCACCCTCGAAGGTGAGCTCGGAGTAGATCTCGTCACTGAGCACGAGCAGGTCTTTTTCGATGGCAAACTTGGCTAGGCGCTCCAGCTTGGCGCGTTCGGTGACGCCGCCGGTCGGATTGGTCGGGAAGTTGAGCATCAGCACCTTACAGCCCGGCTCCCAAGCGGCTTCGACGCGCTCAGGGTCGATGGCAAACTGATCGTCTGCCGAGGTGCCTACGGCAATCGGCTGGGCGTGCGCCAAGATGATGCTGGGGCTGTAGGAGACGTAGCAAGGCTCGTGGTAGAGCACTTTATCGCCGGGGTTGAGCACGGCGCGCAGCGCGATGTCGAGCGCCTCGGAGACACCGACGGCCACTAGTATATCAGTTTCGGGCTGGTAACTGATGCCGAAATTATTTTCCACGTAGGTGCTGATCTCGCGGCGCAGACGGATCAGCCCAAGATTATCGGTGTAGCTGGTCTTGCCTTTTTCGAGGGCGAAGATGGCGGCCTCGCGGATGTGCCAAGGTGTGACAAAGTCGGGCTCGCCGATACCGAGCGAGATGGCCTGCGGCATGGCGGCGACGATGGCAAAGAAATCGCGAATGCCTGAGCGAGGCAGACCCGCTACGTGATCTGCCACAAAATGTTGACCATTATCACTCATTATGGGCTGACAGCAGGTTTATCTTCACCATCGACGGGCGACAGTAGCAGGTGCCCCTGCTCTTTATAGGCACGGAGCATAAAGTGAGTGGCGGTCGAGAGCACGCCTGCCACACTGGCGAGACGCTCGGACACAAAAGTGGCGACTTCGCGCAAATCATTCCCCGATGCAAAGACCAGCAGATCGTAGGAGCCAGACATCAAGTAGCAGGACTCGACGGCATCGAAACGGGCAATACGGGTAGCGAGACGATCGAAGCCGCCATCGCGCTCAGGGCTGATCTTCACTTCGATCACCGCGCGCACGATGTTTGCTTGCGCCCGCTCTGGGTTGAACACAGGGCGCCAGCCGAGGAGAATCTCTTCGGCTTTGAGACGGGTTAATTCGGCTTCGATCTCGGACTCGGGCAGGCCGAGAATCTGCGCCATTTGGGCAGTATCGAGACGCTCACCTTCGAGGAGCAATTGCAGGACGGAACTCATAGGCGCAGAACTAAAGGAGAGATTCTCCGAAAAAGCAAATAACATTCTCACTCGGGCACGACTACATCGAGAGCCAGTTCGACCTCGCGGACAAGGGCTCGCATCGCTTCGATCAAGTCCGCTGCGGAACTTTCCAGCGCCTGCTGGTCTTCGAACTTGCAGGCCGCCTCGACCTTCGCGGCAATCGCGATGCAATCATCAGCCCTGAATACACCCGCCGAGCCCTTCATCGTATGCGCGATGAAGTAGCACTCCTTGAAATCCATTTGGCTGACGGCTACTTGCAAGCTCTGTGCATCTGCTGGGAAGGCTTTCAAAAACAAGGGTGCGATGGCCAAGACATCCTCGCGGTCGACCGCATCTAGTTTTTGTAGATAAGCCGCAAAGGCTCCTCGACGCGCCTCGCTGTGGCGGCTCACTTGCTCACTTTCCTCGCAAAAAAGTATGGCTTGCTGGAGCGCCTCTTTGAGCTGCTCCGAGCGAAATGGCTTGGGAATGTAGTTATCCATGCCAGAATCGAGGCAGCGCTCGCGGTCGCCCCGCATGGCGTGGGCTGTCATCGCGATGATGTATTGTGGCGGGCTCTGCGAATCGGCCTCGAAAGCGCGGATCGCGCGCGTCGCTTCGAAGCCATCCATCCTCGGCATTTGTATATCCATTAGGATACAATCGAAGCGCTGCTCTTGAATCTTTTCGACCGCCTGGTAACCATCCTCGGCCAGCGTGACGACATGCCCGAGCTTTTGCAAACGGCGACTGGCCAAGTTTTGATTGACTGCATTGTCTTCGACCAAAAGCACGCTCATTGATTTATCGAGCTTGGGCGGATTGAAGGGGTTACGCGTGACTGGCCGAGCACACGCACCGCCGATCCCGAAGGTTTCTAGGATCACCTCTAGCAAAGTTGCCCGTTTAACAGGCTTGGCAAGGGCGCGTGCCACTCCGATCTCTTTGGCACGCTCAGACTCCTCATGATTCAGAGAGGAGGATAATAAAATAATTTGTGTCTCGCGCAAGTCGGGGCGTGCGCGCACGAGGCTGGCTAGATCCAAGCCCGTGAGCCCCGGCATTTGTTGGTCTAGCAAGATGAGACGATAAGCATCGCCCTCGCGGATCGCTTCTTCCATGGCGGAAAGCCCCGCAACGCCATCTTTGGCAATACGGCTGCGGTAGCCCCAGCCGGCGCACATTTGCTGATACAGATCGCAGTTGGTGCTGTTATCATCGACGATCAAGACGCGCAGACCGGCAAGCTCAGCATTAAAAGGGACGGCATCTGCGCCCACACTGCCAGTGAGCTGGAAAGGTATTTCAAACTCAAAGCGCGTGCCCTGCTCCAGCTCACTGACCACAGAGATGGTGCCGTCCATGAGGCGAATCAGCTCCTTACAGATAGAGAGCCCCAACCCGCTACCACCGTATTTCCGGGTGGTGGACATATCTGCTTGAGTGAAGCTACGAAAGATGGCTACCTGACGGTCTTTTGAAATACCTATGCCTGTGTCGGTGACGGAGAATAAGATACGTGCGCTGTCTTCATTTCGATCAGCAACTTCGGCACGGATCGAGATTTCGCCCGTATCGGTAAACTTCACCGCATTACCCACCAGATTATAGAAAACTTGCTTCACCCGCGTCGGATCGCCGAGCAGATACTCAGGCAGTTCCGCATCGTAGCCGACGACCAGTTCGATCTGCTTGCCACGCGTCGTCTGCGCAAACTCATCGGCCACGGATTCGATCAAGCTACGGGGGCTAAAGTTGAGACTTTCGAGATTCATCTGTCCCGCCTCGATCTTCGAAAAGTCGAGCACATCGTTGACGAGGCTCAAAAGCGTTGTGCCGCACTGAGCGACTGTATCGAGGTAGCCGCGCTGTTCGTAATCAAGCGGCGTCTCGCGGCAGAGCTCGGACGCGCCGATGATGCCATTGATCGGCGTGCGTATCTCATGGCTCATGGCGGCAAGAAAGTCGCCTTTGGCGCGGCTGGCTTCGTGCGCTTCGGCGATAGCTGTGCGCAGTTCAGACTCGGTGCGCTTGAGATCGCTGATATCACGCGCGACACTTAACGAGCCGATGATCGTGCCCTCGCCACTGCGCACGGGCACGGTGGTGAGTTGTAGCCAATGTTTGGTTCCGTTTTGAAAGACGAACAGCGATACCTCGTTCACGACGGGCTTGCCCGAGTCGAGCATCTGGCTGTCGAGCGACTGCACCCACGCAGCACTCTGACGAGAGACGAAATCTTCGATCTTGGTACCCGCACCCGGAGTCAGCCCGTTGACGGAGACCGCCTTGCGGAAGGCATCGTTGACGAGGATAAAGCTACCGCTCACATCGCGGAAGAAGACATACTCCAAAGTATTATCCAGCAGCACGCGCAGCACCTTCAGTTCGCTGCGGCTGCTGAAGCGCAGCGCATCCTCGACAATAGGGTGCTCCAGTGTGTAGAGCCACACTTGCTCGGGCTCTTTGGCCAGCCGCTCCAGCACAACCTCGACTGAGCTGATCCCGTGCTGATTGCCCTGCGGGTAGATGCGCCCCGACCACATAGCCCCGGGGACGAGCGAGGCGACCTTTGCCGCCAGCGATGGCTCGACTGACTTTGAAAAGAGCTCTGCCAGCTGCGACCTATCCTCACAACCGTAGATCGAGCGCATGTAGCGGTTGGCTTCTAGCAACTGCCCCGAGCTATGCGCAAACACGGCGATCCCCCATGGACAGTTATCCGAAACAGAAATCAATGATGTTGTAGTCTTCGACATTAAAGTAGGTGATTATTGGAATACACACAGAGTCAAACTCGCGAGCAAAATAAGGGGAAAGCCGCAATAAGAATCAAGCTCGTTGATGCGACCCACAGAAAAAAGCTTTGTTCACATTTTTGCGTAAACTGAGGCGCTGCAGGACGCAGCAGAACGCTACTTGCTTAAGAAGTTTGAAATTTTTTGCCAGGCATCTTGGCCGGCATCTTCCAGAATATAGTGGCCAAAATTGGGATAGACGACGGACTCCGCATTCGGAAAAAGTTCTTGGAAGCGCCGGTAAAAGTGCATGTTAAAGCAAAAGTCCTGCGCACCCCAGACCAGTTGCACAGGCTTACCCGCCAGCTTGGCCAGACCTTTTTCCACCTCAGCCAGCGTTTGGTAGGAACGGTGCGACTCACGCAGCGGTATGTCTTTAACAAAGTTCCAGACAGCGACCCGATCGGCCCAGCTGCGATAGGGCCACAGCATACCGCGCCTCACGGCAGGCTTTAGCGGGATTTTGACCGCCATGTTCGTCGCCGGCCCAGCGAAGCCGTTGATGCCGCGAATGATGCACTCCCCGAGGCCGGGCACCTTGATCGCCGCGATACGCAAAGGGATGCGCTTCGAGCGGAACGCGCCAGTATTCAGCAGCACTAGCTTGCGCAAGGCATCCGGGCGACGCCCCGCCACACCGCAGCCGATCGCTCCGCCCCAGTCATGCACGACGAGGCTAAAGCTCCGAATGCCGAGGTGATCGATCAAGCCTTCCACATCTTCGATGCGTTGCTTGAGCGTGTAGGTATAGTCCGCAGGCTTATCCGAGAGCCCACAGCCGATGTGATCCGGCACGAGGCAACGGAAACCTACCTGCGAGAGTTGCTTGATCAGATTGCGATAGTAAAAAGACCAAGTTGGATTGCCATGCAGCATCACCACCACTGGGCCGTTTCCCTGATCGATGTAGTGCATGGTGGCACCGTTGAGCAGCCGTAGTGTATTACTGGCAAATGGATATTCCAGCCGCACCTCAGGCGGAAGTTCAGAAGCGCGCGATAGGCTCATGTTTGCGGCCACTCCACGGCCATCATTAGACTGCTCAAGCCGCTGCCGATTCCCAGCAGCGCGGCTTTCTGCCCCTCGACGTAAGCGCCCTGCTCCATCGCCGTCGCCAGCGTGATCGGGCAGGAAACTGAGCCGACGTTGCCCAGCCTTTCAAAGGTGGTAAAATCTTTAGCCAGATCGAGGCCGAGCGCCTTGAAAAGCTCGCGCGAGTGCGCCTTGCCCACTTGGTGAGTGATCACTCGATCGGGCGTCTCCGCCGTCCACCCAGTTGCCGCGACAAACTGCGCCCAAGCGCGCGTGGCCACGCCGATGCCAGCCACCAGCAACTCCTCCGAATCAGTCAACATCTCCAAAGCATCGCCCGCGCTGTCGCCTTGGCAGAGCTCGTTGTGCGAAGTGTCCGTCTCGACCACCGCCGCCGTCATCAACGGGCAAGAATGCGGCGCCAAGTCTTTGCGGCAAAGCACGGCTGCCACCGCGCCACCGCCGATCGTGAGATTGGCAAAGTAGGGCTTGATTGATTGGCGCGTGAGCTCCGGGTTGAGCAATTGCTGCAAAGTATTCTCGACAAGTGGACGGCCATTTTCGCCCGAGCAGATCAGCGCGCGCTGGATCTGCCCGCTCTCGATCATGCTGCCCGCCACTACCATTGCATTCAAAAAGCCGAGGCAGGCGTTGGAGACATCAAAAATCTGCGTCTTGCCCGAGAGTTTGAGCAGACTATGCACATACGCGGCGGTGGCCGGCTCCAGCCGATCCCGGCACACAGCCGAGTGGATCAAGAGGTCGATCTGCGCACGGTCGAAAGAGGACTTTGCCAGCACCGCCTCGCCCGCCTGCGCCGAAGCCACCGAGGCAGGCGTGCCCGCCGGGAAGAAGCGGCGCTCTTTAATGCCGGTCATCAACTCCAACCGCCCCTCCGGCAAGCGCAGACGCTGATAGACAGGTGCCAGCTTCGCCTCCACATCCGCCGAAGTCCACACCTCGTCGGGGAGCGCATAGGCGATCGATTCGATGGCTACGTTTTTAAAGTTCACGCGTTACGGGATACGGGATACGAGCGGCACCTTGCGAGTGAAAAGTTTATAAAGTGAGCACTCCTTTCTCAGATAGGTCGCTTCGCTCAAACACTCAACATTGATACTCGCAGGGTCGACAAAACCGCTCGCTGGCTTAGATTATTAGCGTGAGTCATAAAAATAAGCGAATTTTATTTTACGACGGCGACTGCGGATTGTGCAGCCGCTCCGTCCGTTTTTTGATGCAGTGTGATCGGATGCGAAACTTACACTTTGCGCCCATTCAGGGAGCAACCGCTGCGGAATGCTTAGAGCCGCCACTACGCGAAAACCTAGCAACAGTCATCTACCAGCGCCCGACAGGGGATGGGACGGTCGAGATTTTGCTACGCTCCGAGGCGGCACTTTGCGCGCTAATTGACACCCGCAGCCGCTGGCGCTGGCTCGCCTACCCCGCCCGCTGGGTGCCGACCAGCTGGCGCGACGGGGTTTACAATTGGGTGGCGCGCAACCGGCATCGCTTTTTTCCAAAAAATGCGTGTCCGCTCCCGGATGCTTCTAAGTCGCAAGATGGAACGAAGCCGAGTCAGCTTTTGCCGTAGATCCGCTCCAAGCTCCACCCATTCAAAATGCCCTTCCGAAGTTGACGGGCGAGTGCACAGTCTTCTTAATTCGCCGTTTTCTCAAAATGGCTACACCAACTAAAGAATACGACTTTTCCAGTATCGAGCCAAAGTGGCAGGCTTACTGGGCTGCAAATCACACCTACGAAGCTAAAGACTTCGAGGACAAGCCGACTTTCTACGTGCTCGACATGTTTCCCTATCCTTCGGGAGCGGGTCTACATATCGGGCACCCCGAGGGCTACACCGCCAGCGATGCGCTCAAACGCTTTAAAAAGGCGCAGGGCTTTAACGTGCTGCACCCGATGGGTTGGGACGCTTTCGGCCTGCCGACTGAGCAATACGCCATCAAAACGGGCACGCACCCGGCCATCACTACCAAGCAAAACGTGGCCAACTTTACTAAGCAGCTCATCCGGTTGGGCTTCGCCTACGATTGGAACCGCGAGGTCAACACCACCGATCCCGGCTATTTCAAATGGACGCAGTGGATCTTTATGCAGCTCTTCAAAAAGGGGCTCGCCTACGTGGACGAGAAGCCGGTCTGGTTTTGCCCCGACCTCGGCACCGTCCTCGCCAATGAAGAAGTGCTCAACACTCCTGAAGGGCCGCGCTCCGAGCGGGGCAGCTTCCCCTGCGAGCGCCGCCCGATCCGCCAATGGGTGCTGCGAATCACCGAATATGCCGACCGCCTAATCGCGGGGCTCAAGGATCTCGACTGGCCGGACTCCACTAAGCGCTTGCAGGAAAACTGGATCGGCCGCTCCGAGGGTGCCGAAATTACTTTCGACGTTTCTGGGCACGATGCGCAGCTGACCGTTTTCACCACCCGCCCCGACACCCTCTACGGTGCCACCTATATGGTGATCGCGCCGGAGCATCCACTCGTCGCCTCGATCACCACCGGCGCGCAAAAGGATGCCGTCGCCGCCTACGTGGAAAAGGCCAAGAGCAAGTCCGACCTCGAACGTGCCGAGCTGGCCAAGGAAAAGACCGGCGTGTGGACAGGTGCCAGCGCGACCAACCCCGTCAACGGCCAACAAATCCCGATCTGGGTGGCCGACTACGTGCTGATGACCTACGGCACCGGAGCCATCATGGCGGTGCCCGCCCACGACGTGCGCGATTTTGAATTTGCCAAAGAATTTGCCCTCGAAATCGCCCAAGTGATCGACGATGGCGGCACGGCGGCAAAAGACGCCGACGGCGCGCTCCTCGCAGCCTACATTGGCTCCGGTGAGCTCATCAACTCCGGCGCGCAGAGTGGCCAAGACTCCGAGACTGCCAAGATCGCCGTGATCGAGCAACTCGCCGCCGAAGACCGCGGCAAGGCCACCATTAATTTCAAGCTGCGCGACTGGCTCTTTTCTCGCCAGCGCTATTGGGGCGAGCCCTTCCCCGTCGTCTGGCTGAGCGAGAGCGACTACGCCCTTGTTGACGACTCCCTTAAATCCGTCGAGCGCCCCGTCACCTGTTTAGTCGACGGCGAGCTGGTTTACGCCATCATCTTGCCCGAGGCCGAACTGCCGCTGGAGCTACCCTTCGTCGAGAGCTACACGCCCTCCCCCGATGGACAAAGTCCCCTCTCCAAAGCGGGCGACTGGCTACATGTCTATATCGATCCCAAAACAGGCGCGACCTCTGCCGAGCCGCAAGCAGGCTGGCTCCCCGCGAGCCGCGAGACCAACACTATGCCGCAATGGGCTGGCTCCTGCTGGTATTACCTGCGCTACGTCGATCCGAAGAATACCGAAGCGCTGATCGATCCTGCCAAAGAAAAATACTGGGGCACCCCCGATCTCTACATCGGCGGCGCTGAGCACGCCGTGCTTCACCTGCTCTACGCCCGCTTCTGGCACCACATACTCTACGATATCGGCGTGGTCAGCGATCCCGAGCCGTTTAAAAAACTCTTTCACCAAGGCATCATCCTCGGCGAGGACGGCGAAAAAATGTCCAAAAGCCGTGGCAATGTCGTCAACCCCGACACCATCATCGCAAGCTACGGAGCCGACGCGCTGCGCCTCTACCTAATGTTCCTCGGCCCACTCGAAGCCATGAAACCATGGAACACCCAAGGCATCGAAGGCATCGCCCGTTTCTTGCGCAAATCATGGCGTCTCATCGTGGCCGAAGACGGCGGCGTGCAGGCCAACATCGCCGACACCGCCACGCTCGATCCCGAGACCGAGCGCGTGCGCCACGCCACGATCAAAAAGGTGAGCGAGGACTACAGCAGCCTCGGCTTCAATACCGCGATCTCGCAAATGATGATCTGCGTCAACCACCTCGCCAAGGCTCAGACCCTGCCGCGCGATGCCGTCGAAGACTTCGTCAAACTCCTCGCTCCCCTCGCCCCGCACATCGGCGAAGAGCTTTGGCAACGCCTCGGCCACACAGGTAGCATCGCCGGGGCCGGCTGGCCGCAACACGATGAGCGCAAGCTGGTCGAAGCCACCGTGAAGATCATCTTCCAAGTCAACGGCAAGTATCGCGGCGACGCGCAACTCCCCACCGACGCCTCCAAAGAAGACGCCCTCGCCGCCGCCAAGGCCAACGAACGCGTGGCAGGATTCATCGCCGGCAAGGAGATCAAAAAAGAGATCTACGTGCCCGGTAAAATCGTCAATATCGTCGCCGTGTGATGAGGATTTCGGTTCATGTAACAATGAGAGGTGTAGCCGAAATCCTAAGACTTTGGACGGTCATGGCGTGTCGCCAAATCAACCAAAGCTTTACAGATTCGGCTACCAAGAATGCCATGAATCGCTTTTCCAAAACCACCCGTTGTTCTAATGTAGTCGCCCTACTCTGCCTCTGCGCCCTCTGCTCCCTCAACGCGCAGACTATGGTGGACGGCAGTGCCATCGTGACAAGTCGCAGTGGCGGTGTCACCGCCAGCGATGCCTCTGGCGAAAGCGTTCCTGTGCGGGCGCACGACATCGTCCACCCCACCGGGCTCGAGCTAACTACTGAAAAGAACGGGCGCATCTTCCTCACCATGTCCAACGGCGTCGCCATCGCACTCGACGCGTCGAGCACCGTTCAATTCGTCGCATACACCCAGCGCCCCTTTGACAAAGAAGAACAAAATCTAGGACTAGAGCCATCCGTATCCAAATTACAACTACACTTCACAGAGGGGCAAATAGCCATCGCCAGCAACCGCCTCTCGCCACTCTCCGAGCTACGCATCCAGCTCCGGCAGGGAGAGATCCGCCTACACAAAGGCACCTGCCTGATCAGCTACGGAGCTGCTGGGCTGCACATCACCGCGTTTGACGGCAACTTGACCTACTACTACCCCGATGGCGAATCGCGCGAATTTGTCTCTGCGCCCAAGAGTGTGCGCATCAGCGATCAAAGCATGGTTCGCCAACAAATTGCCGAGGTGACGACCGCCGATTCATTAGAGGCTCACGAAACACAACTCTGCCAAGCCGCACAACATGCCAGCAAGCGCGTCACCTTCCAGCCGAATCAAGACACCGGCCAGCCACCCGTGCCCGTTCTGATTGTAAAACCTGATTATTTCAAGCAGCCCGATTTCCGCCCTTATCAATTTAAGGATTAGCCCCCGACCATGGCACACCCCACTTCCGCATTCCTCCCCGCCGGCTTCGATGGCGCGCCCATCGGCCTGATCGCGGGCAAAGGTCTCTACCCGATCTTGATGGCCGAGCGCATCCGCGCCGCAGGCTTACCGCTGCGGCTCGTCTCCTTTCTTGGCGAGACCGAACAAAGCCTGATCGACTCCGTGCCCAAAGAGGCGCACCTACAAATCAAGGTCGGCCAACTCGGCAAGCTGCTCAAATCTTTAAAAAAGCTCGGCTGCCGCCACGCCGTGATGGCCGGGCAGATCACCCCCAAACGCCTCTTCCATGGACTGCACCCCGACCTCAAAGCACTCGCCATTCTCAACAGCCTAAAGATCAAGAATGCCGAAACTATTTTCGGCGCAATCGCCTCGGAGATCGAAGCCATCGACATCGGTATGCTCGACGCGCGTTGCTTCCTCGACGATCAGCTAGCGAGCGAAGGCTTGATGACTGAGGGGCCTCTCAAAGCCTCGCAGGAAAACATCGAGCACGGGATAAAGATCGCCAAAGGCATCGCCGAGCTCGACATCGGCCAAGGTGCCGTGGTGCGCAAAGGCACAGTGCTCGCCGTGGAAGCCTACGAGGGCACCGACCCCATGCTGCAACGAGCAGGCAGTTTCAAAACCGACGGCCTAATTTTCCTGAAAACCGTCAAGAAACGGCAAGACTACCGTTTCGATGTGCCCGTCTTCGGCGAGCGCACCTTAAGCGTCATGCACGAGTCCGGCATCCAAACCGCAGCCCTCGAAGCGGGCCGCGTTTTGATGCTGGATAAAGCCGCTTTGATCAAAAAAGCCGCCGAGCTAAAAATCGAATTGTTCGGATATACGCTGTAAGCGGTCAGACCGGTCGAGGCTCGGCCAATCTGGCGTAATTTTTGCAGAATAATTGAGTTCAGAATGATTATTTCCTTTCTGCATTAAAGAGGTTCTTGAAGGCGTAGTTCTATTCCAAAAATCGACTCCTAATTCAACGAGGACAATCATTCTCCTAATAATCATTCTGCCAATAATCATTCTGCCAAAATAGCAGAGCACATAGCTGTCAAAAATCGAGTCGATCGGTGATACGCGATAAAACAATCAAGCCGTTCAGCGCTAGGCTAATCTGGCGTAGTTTTTGCAGAATAATTGAGTTCAGAATGATGGTTTCCTTTCTGCATTAAAGAGGCTCTTGAAGGTGTAGTCCTATTCCAAAAATCGACTCCAAATTCAACGAGGATAATCATTCTGATAATAATCATTCTGCCCATAATCATTCTGCCAATAATCATTCTGCCAAAATAGCAGAGCACATAGCTGTCAGAAATCGAGTCGATCGGTGATACGCGATAAAACAATCAAGCCGTTCAGCGCTCTGCTAATCTGGCTTAATTTTTGCAGAATAATTTAGTTCAGAATGATGGTTTCCTTTCTGCATTAAAGAGGCTCTTGAAGGTCTAGTCCTATTCCAAAAATCGACTCCAAATTCAACGAGGATAATCATTCTGATAATAATCATTCTGCCCATAATCATTCTGCCAAAATAGCAGAGCACATAGCTGTCAGAAATCGAGTCGATCGGTGATACGCGATAAAACAATCAAGCCGTTCAGCGCTCGGCTAGTCTGGCTTAATTTTTGCAGAATAATTTAGTTCAGAATGATGGTTTCCTTTCTATATTAAAGAGGCTCTTGAAGGTGTAGTTCTATTCCAAAAATCGACTCCAAATTCAACGAGGACAATCATTCTCCTAATAATCATTCTGCCAATAATCATTCTGCCAAAATAGCAGAGCACATAGCTGTTAGAAATCGAGTCGATCGGTGATACGCGATAAAACAATCAAGCCGTTCAGCGCTCTGCTAATCTGGCGTAGTTTTTGCAGAATAATTTAGTTCAGAATGATGGTTTCCTTTCTATATTAAAGAGGCTCTTGAAGGTGTAGTTCTATTCCAAAAATCGGCTCCAAATTCAACGAGGACAATCATTCTGCTAATAATTATTCTGCCAATAATCATTCTGCAAAAATAGCCGAGCACACGGCTGTTGAAAATCAGCAAGCTAGTCGGATATACGCGCTGATCTGGCCTCGGCTTCTTGCAGCGAGCGGTAGAGCGCGATGTCGGGAATATCGATCAATACTTGCACTAGCAGACGCGCGACGAGAATACCGACTATCTGCACCCCCGAGCCCAACAGGGAGATCAACGCGACGGCCACTGAAGTGTAGTAAAAGACGGAGACCACCACCGTCAGCACCAAGATAGCCACCGCGACCCGGGCCATAGTATCGACGATGAGACGCAGATCGGAATAGGCGGATTGCGCGCGCACCTTTTGGCGCAAGAGCCCGATCTCCGATACGCTGGATGGCCGGTGCATCCCCCGAGCCGAAGCTTTTGTTTTAGAATTTCGGCGTCTTTTACCTTTGCCCTGACCATTGTGCCCCTCGCCCTGACCCTCGCTCGATTCGCTACCACTCACGCGCTCGCGGGCGCTGCGGTAGGCGGCGTAGGCTTGCTTCCATTGATGGTCAGACATCTTGCGCGAGGTGGGATCCATCTGCTCGCGCGATGCTTTAAAAGTTTCAAAATCGTCCATAGCGCTACTCTACTTTTAGATCGAAGCGCCCGAAGACGGCTTCGCCATTGACTTGTATCTGGGCAAATAGCCGATACCAGCCAGGGTTGGGCACGTTGAATACGAAGGCGAGGTCGTCGCTCTTCTCAGGCCGCGCTGCGCCGAGCCCGGCGGCGGCGGTGCGCGCGGAAAGTATGCTATCGACCGGGTGCATGTGGGCAAAGCCATTGATCGCGGCATCGAAAGCCACCATGTGGCCTTTGGCACCCATCACGGTTTCTAGCGTAGTGCGCTCGCCGTCGGGGTTGGTAATCAGCAACTCCAAACGGTATCCGCGGCCAGTGCGCAAAGTATCTTCAATACCCCCCAGCTCAAAGCGGATGCCGTCCACGACGCTCACCTTGGAGGAAGCAAACTGCGGCCGCCCGGGCTCGCCCGCGACTTCGATCTCCGAGAGTGCGATGGCTTGGCGACGGCTGCGCTGCGGCACGATCTCGGTAAAGACGCGGTAGTTACCCGCACGCGCAGGCTCAAAATCAAAGAGATAGATGCCGTCCAAGTCCGAAGCCCTAGGGTGGACGTGGTGATAGTCTTCCAGCGAAGCATCGATGATCATCACGTGCATCTTCTCCGTATGGGTGACCGCCAGCTCATGCGCCGCGATGGACATGCCGCCCGAAGTCTCTAAATGCAGCTCGACTTGCCCGCTGCGCCCCCGCTCCAGCGGCGCCTCGCTGCGAAAGGACGCCTCGATGGGATATTTAAAGCGCGACAAGTCGATAAAGCCCGCATGGTTGACAGCGCACAGCTCGACCTCGCCGTCAGCATTGACGATCTCCTCAAAATGCAGAAAGACGCACTCGGCATCGGGCAAGGCGCGCAGCACGAAATAAGCACCGACAAAAACAAGGCTCAGCGTAGTGATACTGACCCACGATTTTTTAGTCAGAGATTTTGAAGGGGGGGTCGATTTGGGAGCGTTGGTAGTCATAAGGTTGACTGAACAATGTGCGGAATCTCGCGCCTGCTGCAAGTCGGAATCGAAGCTTGGAAACTAGAGCTTTTGGGCAGCTTCTAGGAAGTCGGCGGTGCTCCAGCTGGCGCCTTCTTTGCGGTGGGCGACGCGGCCGTTAGCATCGACTAACAAGGTCGCCATGGTGTGGTTGATGGTGCCGTCTTCATCCATCGTAAGGATGCCGAACTGACGCAATAAATCATCGACCACAGATGGCTCGTCAGTGGTGAGCAGGTAGAAATTTTCCGGCTCCATGCTATAACCTTCTGCATATTGATGCAGAATACCGGGCGAGTCGAAGGCGGGGTCGAAGGTGATGGTAACAAATTGCAAATCATCGAGCCCGGCTTCGCGGGCGGCTTCTTGCATATCTGCCATACGCAAGCTGGAGGCGGGGCACATCGTCGGTATCGTGCAGCGGGTGAAAATGAAATTTAGCATGAAAGGCTTACCTTGCAATTGACGGGCTTGCAGAAACTCGCCGCGCTGATCGATCATGGCGAAGTTGGGAATGTAGTCGCCTTGTCTCACGAACTTGCGGCGGCTCATGCTGGCGGTGGCTTGGTGCAACTGGTGGTTGACATCGCGCGCGGCTTTAGCCCCGAGACCGTCGAGCGGGAAGACTTGCTCTAGATTCCAATTCTTACCGAAATACGCCGCATTGGCGCGGATGGTGCGCCCGGCGTAGCCGATTACAAGATCGCCCGCGCCCACGCGAAAGGTCTGCGTGCTGCCGACTTCGAGCTGGGCACCTTCCGACTTGCTGAGCGTAACTTCAAAGGATCGAGCCTCCGGCAAGACAGAGACGACGCGCCCCTCGATGACGGCGGCGTGTGCAGTGAATGCTGTGAGAAAAAAGAATGCGGTAAGGCTAAGGAATATTCGCATACAAATAGGAAAAAAGATACGGCGGCAGGTTGCAAGCCTACGCCGCAGATATTAGCGGAAATCGCAGGGGCTCCACTTGTCAGAGACCATGAGCTTGTCGGCATCGGGAGGGCGGTTGTCCTAACCGCTGCGCATCGTTGGCCACCGCTCACACAGCAGCGACTGGGACAGTCGCCCTCCCTCCCCGCTATTCGGCCCCGGGAGGGAGGTTGTCCCAACCGCTGCACGGCGTTGGCCACCGCTCAAACAGCGGCGACTGGGACAGTCGCCCTCCCGCCCTGTTATTCGGTGCCGGGAGGGCGGTTGTCCCAACCGCTGCGTAGCCTGGCCACCGCTCACACAGCAGCGTGGGCACCGCTCACACAGCAGCGACTGGGACAGTCGCCCTCCCACCCTGTTATTCGGCCCCGGGAGGGCGGTTGTCCCAACCGCTGCGTAGCCTGGCCACCGCTCAAACGGCAGCGACTGGGACAGTCGCCCTCCCGCCCTGCTATTCGGTGCCGGGAGGGCGGTTGTCCCAGCCGCTGCGTAGCCTGGCCACCGCTCATTCAACAGCGACTGGGACAGTCGCCCTCCCGCCCTGTTATTCGGTGCCGGGAGGGCGGTTGTCCCAACCGCTGCGTAGCCTGGCCACCGCTCACACAGCAGCGACTGGGACAGTCGCCCTCCCTCCCTGTTATTCGGTGTCGGGAGGGCGGTTGTCCCAACCGCTGCGCAGCGTTGGCCACCGCTCATTCAACAGCGACTGGGACAGTCGCCCTCCCGATGCGCGCCCTGCTGGATTTAGGCGACTTCGACCCTGCGCGCGGCGCCTTGCTTCCAAGTGCCGTCGGCTTGGCGGTGCGACCAGAGCTTGCCGTCGGCGCCTAGGGCGATCATGTGCACCCAGCCGTTTTCCACGAGGTGGCGGACGTGCTCTTGGCGCTCAAGGATGCCATCGAGTATTTTGGTATCGGCTGCGATGCAGGCGTGGAGGCGGAGTGGCTCGTGGATGAGCTTCTCGCCGTCGTGCACGGATTGCATGGGGAGGCCGTGTTGCAGGTCGTTCTCATTGCCCAGCGCGACGCCGACCCCGCCGACTACGTTGTGAATCGACTTATGGCCGCTGCCGAAGTGGGCGTTATCGGTCGAGGAGCCGAAGTATTGCAGATTGATCCAACTGCCGACCACAAGCGGGCCGCCTAGGACGCTTTCCAAAACCGCGCCCTCGGGATCGACGGCGGCGGAATACTCGTGCAAGAAGGCGCGGCTCTGCAAGTTGGCCTTTGATGTCCATGCGCGCGGCGCGACGATGAAGGCGGCGTTGCCAGCGAGTGCCCACTCGGGGCGCACTTGTGACCAGTCGCGGCTACGAGAGCGGACGGAGCCGACCACGTTTGATTGCTGCGACGCGTTGTCGAGGCGCGCGGAGCGCTCGACGGCGCACAGACTACCGGCTTGGTCGAGCGAGACTTTGAGTTGCTCGATCAGAGTGCCATCGGCGGCGGCGTAATCGAAGAGCGAGACTTCGTCGGTCGTGGTGGTATGAAGGCCGCCGATGAAGACGGTGTCTGCCGGGATCGTAATGCCTCGCTCGCCTAGCTCGGCGCGGACATCGGGTTGATTGAGGAGGGCGGCGGCGAGGCGTGCATTGGCATCGCCGGCGTGGCCGCCGCAGGCGCCGCAATCGAGACCGGAGGCGTAGGGATTATTGCGAGTGGCGCTACCGTGACCGCAGAAGAGCACGATACGCCCGAAGTTTTCCAATAAGCCGAGGCCGTTGAGAATGCCTTGGGCAAGGTTGGCGCGGTCAGCGGTGGCCAAGTTTTCGAGAAAGGCGGGGGCGGCTTTGTCGCTGACGGATTTACCACCGAGACCGAAGCCGTCTTTGACCAGTTCCACTCCGTAGCTGAGGCCAATCGTTTCGACGAAGGTGAAGCAAGAGGAAGCGGCTTCTTTAAAGCGCTTCCATGTGCGCTTGCTCTCGCGGGCGTCGACGCGTTGAAAGATGAGCTGATCAAACTCGGAGACTTCGATACCGGCCATGCAATCCGAAGTGCGCACGGGCGGCACGAGTAGCACGGGGCAACGCGCCTGCGAGCCACCGAGGCCGGGCACGGAGTGATCGATCGGCAGGCCGAAAAAGCCGGCGAAGCCGATGGTTTGTACCTTGAGCTTGGTCGACTCCAAGGAGCGGCGAAACACTTCCGAGCGCACGTCGATACAGAAGATGGCCTGCACATCGGGGCGGCTGGCAACGGCATCCGAGGGGGTGCCGGGCGCGATGTCGCGGCGTAGCTTTTGCTCGAAGGCGTGCTCGATGGCGGACTGCCAGATCAAACGTTGGGCGAGATCGAGCGGCAAGGTGATCGAGGTATCATCATCGTGATCTTCGAGCAAGTTGCTCTGCCAGCCGAGCAGGCAGTCTTTGCTACCCGAGTTATTGGCATACAGCGCCATGTCGTAGCTGAGCAGGATGGCGAGGAGCTGGAGCAGGGAGTCGCCCGAGCCACCGCGAATCTCGAACTCGCGATCTTTGTAGCGCAGGTGCCCTGCCCAACCGGGCAAAGTCAGCAGGATGCGATAAAGCAAGGACTCGATGCGCGCTTCGGGCATCTTTAACATTTCGATGGCTTGCTCCAACACGGCGTGCGGATCGTCGGGCAGCTGGGCGGCAAATTTGCGGAAGCCTTTTAAGCCGTTGAGCTCGGGATTGCGGTCGATCTGGGCGGCGGCCTTCCAGCCTGCATACAGGCTGAGATCTTTCCAAGGGAACTTCCATGAGGATTGCCCTTCGTCATCGTAAGCGGCGCACCACTTGGCCACTTCTTCGCGGATCACATGCTGCCACTGAGTGCCCTCACGGGAGTCGAGGTAGGCGCTAAAGGAGCAAGTCTTGTAGAGCAGGTCTTCCTCGGGGGCGGGTTGCGCCAGCAGCTGAATCATGCTGTCGACCGTCAATGCTTGATCCACTGCGGCGAAACTTTCGACGACTTCCGGCACGGCACCGGCCATGGCGGCGCGTAAGTCTTCGTGCCCGATGTCGCCGCACTCGAACTTGGCCTTGAACCATTCTTTCGGCAGCACCGTATCCGAACCTTGGATACGCTTATGCGAGTCGGCCGTGCGGGCGAAGGTTTGATCGGCAAATCCGACGAAGGGATTGACTGCGACGAAGTGTGACAAGGGCCAAAGCGGCGCGATCTTGGCGCAAGCAGCGTTGATCTGTTCAGTCAGAGGGTGCGGCGTGGTTTTTGGAGAGTTTTCCATAATATAAATCCGGTAAAGAAAGTTAGCGTTTAGTAGGATCGAGGCCGATGACGCGCGCGAGGCGATTGGCCAGCGTGTTCATGTAGAAGCCGTTGAGTGCATGTACGTAGAGGCGACGTTTGTAGGCGACGGTTAGGAAGCCTGGCTCGCCGTCTTGAAAACGAATCGAAGTGATCAAGAAGCCCAGCATTAACACGGCGATAATTGACTCGAAGAGCAGCGCACTAGGCACTTGCGTCGGCACCGCTGAGGCGAGGATTATGTCGGCTGACATCGCGAGTAAATAATAGAGCGCTGCAATACCGCCCGCCACTCCGGCCGTGCCCGCGAAGGCCACCCCGACTTGACCGCGACGCATCGCTGTCCAAAGCAGCTGCGTGAGCGCCATCACCACGACCATGCTCAACACCAGCATACCGGGCTTATCCGCCGGGCTGACATCGAAGGCGAAACTGAGCCCGACGACAATCGCCATCGAGACGGCCACCGCTTGCCAGATACGGCTGGGCTTGAGGCGGCTGTAGTGCGGCTTGGCGTTGAGCTTTTTAGCCGTCTCCACCGCAGAGCCGGAGGAGAGGAAGGCGTGCCCTTTATAAAGTGAGTGCGCCACGATGTGTAAGATCGCGAGGTGGAAAGCGCCGAGGCCGCATTGCAAAAGCATGAAGCCCATCTGCGCGATAGTTGAGTAAGCGAGCGAGCGTTTGACACTGGTCTGCGAGAGCATGACCATCGAGGCGTAGATCGCCGTGATCGCACCGCAAATCGCCAACATGTGAAGCGCGCCCGGTGTATTGATGAGCACGGGGCTGAGACGCACGACTAGATAGCCGCCCGCGTTGACGATGCCGGCGTGCATGAGCGCAGAGACTGGGGTCGGCGCGCCCATCGTGTCGGGCAGCCATGTGTGGAAAGGAAATTGCGCCGATTTAAGTAGAGCGCCAAAAATGATCAACCAACCGATCCAAGCGTGTCCGCCGAGTGAGGCGCCTTCTAGTTGTAATGCGGCAAAAAGCTGCCCGAAATCCTGCACCCCATAAATCGAATAGATCCCGATGAAAGAGGCGATCAAGCAGAGATCCCCCACCCGACTGATAACTGACTTTTTGCGCGCCGAAAGCATCGTGCCGAGACGATCGGGAAAATAGACCAGCAGCTTGTGCAGACCCAGGCTCGTGGCGATCCATGCCAAGGCAAACTGGACGAGTCCCGGTGCCAGCACCAGCGCCATGACTGCGCCCAGCGTCACACACAGCCACTTGAAGAAGTGGCCTTGATTCTTATCGCCTGCTAGATAGTTTTTGGAGAATCGAATAATGATCGCCCCCAGAAAGCAAACCAGCAGCAAAATCGTGGCCGAGAGCGCATCGAAGCGGATGCCGATCCAGTTAGCATCGGTGAGCGTCGCCACCAGCGGACTATTGGCAAAGATCACCCAGAGCGCCGTGCCGATCGTCGCACTCGCGACCCCCGCCCAGGCAATGCCCTCGGCAATACGGCCCACCGCTTGCGGACGGGCGTTGAGCCATTTTGAAGAAAGCGCCACCCACAAGAGCGAGGTCGGCGCGATCCATAAGATTAAAATGCTAATGATAATTTCCATGACCGAATAGTAACAGATACGCTTGAATTAATCCAATATAAGTATTTTATAAAATCGTTCTATTTAATATATGCAATGAATCAGCTAAATTATCATCACCTACGCTACTTTCACGCCATCGTGCGCGAGGGTAATCTCACTCGAGCGGCCAAGCGGCTGAACGTATCGCAATCCGCCCTCAGCATACAGCTTAAGAAGCTGGAAGAAAGTCTCGAATGCGCCCTCTTCGACCGGCAGCACAAATCGCTCAACTTGACAGAAGAAGGCCGGATGGTGCTCAACTATGCGGAAACTATTTTCAAAACGGGCGAGGAAATGTTGGCCACCTTGCAGAACCGGGGCGGGCGCTACCGCAACGTGCTGCGTGTCGGCGCGGTCTCCACCCTCTCTAAGAATTTTCAAATGAGCTTTCTGCGCGAGGCCTTGGATAATATCGAACTGGAAGTCGTCATTCACTCCTCCAGTGCCCGCGAGCTCTACCGCCAGCTGCGCTCGCACACGCTCGACCTCGTGCTATCCAACAGCCCCGTGCCGCGCGATAATGAACGGCTGCTGCACTGCCAACTAGTGGATGACCAAGCCGTGAGCCTAGTCGGGCACAAGCATTTCAAAAAGCGCCGCGCCTTTCGTTTCCCCGAGGACTTGCGCGACGTCGCCATGGTGTTGCCCAGCCTAGAGAGTAATATCCGCGCCCGCTTCGATCTCGTAATGGAGCGCGCCGGCATCGCCCCACTCGTCGCAGCCGAGGCCGACGACATGGCGATGCTACGCCTGATCGCCCGCGAGACGGATGTCGTCGCGCTGGTGCCCCCCGTCGTGGTGCAAGACGAGTTAAAATCCGGCGAACTCGTCGAACTCTATCAGATCCCCGACATCCACGAGACCTTCTACGCAGTGACCGTGACCCGCCGCTACCCAAACCCGTATTTGAAGAAATTGTTGAAAGAGAAGTGAACCACTCCGACCTAGTAATCAGGTCGCCCCTCCTTAAGAAAGAAGAGGAATTTTCTTAATTTTACCGCTCCCTATAAACAAAAAGCCCCGCAACTTTCGTTGCGGGGCTTTGGGAAAAGATAAACAGACTCAATTTATGCGCCGACTTGGAAGCGGGCGAAGCGCTTGATTTGCATGTTTTCGCCCATCTTGGCGATCATTGCAGTGAGCAGTTCTTGCACCGTCTGGTCAGGGTTCTTGACGAAGGCCTGTTCTAGTAAGCAAGACTCACTGAGGAACTTGTTGAGCTTACCTTCGACAATCTTTTCAATCGCCTGAGCGGGCTTACCTTCCGCTTGGCCTTCGGCGACTTTACGCTCGGCGGCGATCAGTTCGGGATCGATCTCCTCGCGGGAAACGCAGGCGGGACTCACGGCAGCGATGTGCATAGCGATGTCTTTAACAAATTGCTTAAAATCATCCGTCTTGGCGACGAAATCGCTTTCGCAGCTGACTTCGACCATCACGCCGACCTTACCACCAAGGTGGATGTAGGTATCGATCAGGCCCTCGCTGGCATCGCGACCGGCTTTTTTCGCTGCGGTGGCCATGCCCTTCTTGCGAAGAAGCTCGACCGCTGTGTCGAAATTACCCTCGGATTCAACCAAGGCTTTCTTACAATCCATCAGTCCGGCACCTGTGCTCGCGCGCAGTTCACCCACCATTTTTGCATTAATTTGTACGCTCATGTTATTTTTAAAATCTTAAGTTTAGATCGTGTGGTTAACGTATCGTTAACCGTGTAGTTTACTTCTTCTCCTCAGTCGCTTCGGGAGCAGCTTCGGGAGCAGTTTCGGGAGTCGCTTCGGGAGTCGCTTCGGGAGTCGCTTCGGGAGTCGCTTCGGGAGTCGCTTCGGGAGCAGCTTCTACAGCAGCAGCCGTTTCGGCGGCGGGCTCAGCAGCTAGTGCTGGTGCTGGAGCAGCTGGAGCAGCAGCGACTGGAGCTGGAGTAGGTGCGGCTGGAGCAGGTGCGGCAGCGACTGGAGCTGGAGCAGGTGCGGCAGCGGCTGGAGCTGGAGCAGCAGCGGCAGCGGCTGACTTTTCATTATCCTCACCGTAACCAGCAGGGAGTGTCACCTCGACGTCTTCTTGTTGCTCAAAGACTTGCTCGCGGATGATCGGACCCGCGCTCTTTTGCACTCTTTTGGCCTCGCGCTTGGCGAGTCCATTTTGGGCGGCTTCGAGGATAGTTTCCACGATGATGCGGATAGACTTCACGGCGTCGTCATTACCAGGAATCGGATAAGTGAGCAATGTGGGGTCGGAGTTGGTATCGACCAAACCGATCACGGGGATGCCGAGACGGTTGGCTTCGGCCACTGCGATTTCCTCGTTCTTGGTGTCGACGATGAAGACGGCTGCGGGCAACTCGTTGAGTTCGAGCATACCTTCGAAGTTACGATTCATGCGGCTCATTTGGCGGCGGATTGCAGCTTCTTCCTTACCAGGAAGCTTTTCGAGTTCGCCTTCTTGATCCATCTTGAGAAACTTACGGTATTTCGCGAGCGAGCTCTTGATGGTAGTGAAATTGGTTAGGCCGCCACCCATCCAGCGGTTGACGCAAAACGGCATTTGGCAGGAAGTGGCTGCTTCGCGCATGATTTCTTGCGCTTGCTTTTTAGTGCCGATAAAGAGCACGTCTTTTCCGGAGGCGACGACATCTTCGATCTTGGCGTAGGCCTTTTCGAGGAGCGCGTGAGTCTGCTCCAAATCGATGATGGAGATGCCGTTGCGGTTATCGTAGACGTATGGCTTCGACTTCGGATTCCAACGGCGAAGCTGGTGGCCGAAGTGTACGCCTGCGTCGAGGAGGTCTTTAGGTGTTGTATTCATTCTGTTTTCAAAGCCCGGAGAACCACTCTGGGAGAAACGATGTTTCTTTTAGTTTTTTATGGTTAATAGAGCGAAATGCCCCGATTCCCCAACTCAATCGGAGCTAGGAAGCGATGAGGGATACCAGCAGAGTGCCCCAAAGCAAGCGCAAAGGCGGCATTTCTTGTAATTTTTCAAGCCAAGAAATAGCGCACAACGTAGAAGCGACACTCTTGTCGCTTTGCTGGGCTCAATTCAGCCCGAGGTGCCAATAACTTCGTAAGACCTATAAAGCGACAAAAGTGCCGCTCCTAGCAAAAGTGCCGCTCCTAACAAAAGTGCCGCTCCTAACAAAAGTGCCGCTTCTACCTAGTTAAACGAACGTCCGCAGCCGCAGGTGCTGCTGGCGTTGGGGTTCCGAATGTCGAAGCCTTTACCACTAAGTCCATCATCGAAATGGACTTCGCTGCCATCGAGATACTCTAGGCTGGTGGCATCCATCAAGAAGGTAACGCCGTTGCTCTCCAGCAGTGTGTCTTCCTCCTTCTTATCATCGAAGGACATGCCGTATTCGAAACCAGAGCAACCGCCAGCCTCCACGAAGATACGGAGCAACTGCCCATCACTCGCCTTTGCCGCACCGAGTTTACGAATTTGAAAGACTGCACTATCTGTTAAAGAAACCATCTCAATACGCAAAACCACTCGGCTGTGCCTGTCAACTGGAGGAATTGAATGATCTTCATTTTAAATACAACGCACAGTTGACCTCCCGATTGTTTGAAACAAATGTTTGAAAATGAAAAACTCCTCTGGGTCTGCGAGCTCCGTTTCGGACAAGACACGCCAGTGCATCATTCGCGCGGCGGAAAAGATTTTTGCGCAAGGCGGCTATCGTGCAATGACGCTGCGGCAAGTCACGCAGGAAGCCAAAGTCAATCTGGCTGCGGTCAACTACCACTTCGGCTCCAAGACGAATCTCATGTACGCTCTGCTGCGCGAGCGCTTCGAGCCCATCAACCAGCAGCGCCTCACCCTGCTCGACGCGTTATCCGAAAAACACGCGCCCGATCCGGTGCCGCTCGCCGCGATCTACGATGCTCTCTTCCGGCCGCTCTTCACGGGCGTGGACTCGGCTCCCGTTAATGACACCGCCCTAATGCAAATCATCGGCCGCGCCCTCACCGAGCCAGCCGATTTTATGCGTAAATTGCACAAAGAGTTCTTCGCCGATCTCTCGCAGCGCTTCACCGACGAGATCCACCGCAGCTGCCCGCAGCTTTCAGCAGAGCAATTGCAATATCGCTTTTTCCTCTCAATTAGCACCATGATCGGCACCCTGATCGAACAAGTGCGCCTCGAAAACATCTCCAATGGTAAGCTAGATGCCACAAATCTCGATAAGATGCTTCACGAGTTGACTGCCTACGTCGTCGCAGGCTTCCGCCAAGAATGAAATCGATCAAACGCAAAACCGTAGGGGCTTCACTTGTGACGCCCGCGTTGCCCCAAGCTGGAGCCACGCGCCTGCGTGCGGACGCAAAGACTTCGTCCCTACTATTCATTGCCAGCCTACTGCTGAGTGCCTGCGCTACCTCGCCCGAGCGTGCCGCCGCGCCAGCCATCGACTTGCCCGATCAGTGGAGTTCTCAAGTCTCCAGCGCCGCACCCACTGCGTGGTTGGCCGATCTCAACAGCCCCGAACTGACACAGCTCGTCGAAGAAGCCCTCGCCAATAGCCCCAGTCTCGAAACCACCGCCGCTCGCTTCGCGCAAAACGTAGCCGAGGCGCGCATCGCCGGTGCCGATCTCATGCCCAGCGCCGGGCTCGGCTTAAACGGATCGCGCCAAAAGCTCAGCACCTTCGGCCCTACATCAACCGGCGGCGTGATTTTTGAAAACTACGATCTCGACCTAAACCTCAGTTGGGAGCTCGACCTCTGGGGGCGCTTGCGCGACCAAACTTCCGCCGCGCTCGCCCGCCTCGAAGCCAGCGGTGCCGAGCTAGCCGCCGCCAAACTCTCGCTGGCCGCTCAAGCCACCAAAGCCTGGCTCGACGTGATCGAAGCGCAGCAACAACTCACCTTCGCCGAGCGCACTGCCAGCGCCTATCGCAGCAACCAGCAATCACTCGAAACTCGCTTCAAACGCGGCCTCACCGAGGGCTTCGATCTGCGCCGCATCCGCACCCAAGCCGCCTCCGCCGAGGCCGATGTCGCCACCCGCCGCCGCGCATTCGACGCCGCCACCCGCCAGCTCGAAGTCGTGCTCGGGCGCTACCCTGCCGCCGCCCTGCAAACGACTCGCCAGTTCCCCGCCCTGCCCGCAGCTATTCCCGCCGGGCTGCCCGCCGAGCTACTGCAACGCCGCCCCGATCTGATCGCCGCCGAGCGTCAACTCGCCGCCGCCCAGCGCGAGCAAAGCGCCGCGCAGAAAGACCTGCTACCCCAGATCAGCCTCACCGCTTCCGGTGGTACCTCCTCGCAGGAGTTTGATAACCTCCTCGATGGCGACTTCAGCGTATGGACGCTCGCAGGTAATTTGACCCAGCCCATCTTCCAAGGCGGGCGCATCCTTGCCAACATCGACCGCAGCGCAGCCCTGCGCGACCAAGCCGCCGCCAACTACCGCGACACCGCACTGCGCGCCTTCCTCGAAGTCGAGACCACCCTCGCCGCCGAGCAATTCCTACGCAGCGAACAAGCCAAACTCGCCCTCGCCGCCGCCGAAGCCACCGCCACTGAAACACTCGCCTGGGATCGCTACCGCAACGGCACTGGCGACTTTCTCAGCACCCTAGACACCCAGCGCACCGCCGACGCCGCCAAAAGCCGCCTGCTCTTAGTCAACAATCTGCTTCTGCAAAACCGCATCGACCTCTACCTCGCACTCGGTGGATCGTTTTAACATGACAAAAATCCTTCCCATTCTAATCCTCCTCGTCGCCATCGCCATCACTGCGGTGCTGGTTATCTTCAAGCCCGACGCAGCCGAGGTATCACCCGAACGCCCCATTACCACCGTCGAGGTGATCGAAGTGCAGCCGCAGTCAGTTCAGCTCACGGTGAAAAGCCAAGGCACCCTGCTGCCCCGCACCGAATCCGACCTCTCAGCCGAGGTCAGTGGCCGCATCATCGAAGTCGCGGATAACTTCCGCGCGGGGGGCCGCTTCCGCCAAGGCGACGTCCTCGTCAAAATCGACCCCGCCGACTACGAGGCCGCCGTCGCCGCGGCCGCAGCCGAGCTGGCCAACGCCGAGCTGCTGCTCGCGCAAGAGCAAGCCCAAGCCGAACAGGCTGCCGCCGACTGGCTCGCCCTCGGCGCAGGCGAGGCCAGCGAGCTCACCCTGCGCAAACCACAACTCGCGCAAGCCAAAGCCCGCATCGCCAGCGCCCGTGCCAACCTAAAACGCGCCGAGCGCGATCTCGCCCGCACCTCACTCAGCGCACCCTTCGATGGCAAAGTGCTCAGCACCACCGCCGACCTCGGCCAGTTTGTAAGCGCCGCCCCCGCCGCCCCCGTCGCCCGCATCTACGCCACCGACCGCGCCGAGATTCGCCTCCCCGTCACCACCCGCGAGGCCGAGCTACTCGAGACACGAGACCGCCGTCAACGCTTTGTCCGTATCCAAAAAGCTAATACACCCGCTTCGCCCACATGGACAGCCCGCTTCGTGCGCATGGAAGCCACCATCGATCTCGAAAGCCGCCTGCTCTATGTCGTCGCCGAGCTAGCCGATCCATTTGCCGCCAACCAGCAAAACCCCGAACCTCTGCGCCGCGGCCAATTTCTCACCGCCGAGATCGAAGGCCGCAGCGTGAGCGACGCCTACGTGCTGCCCAGCTACGCGCTACGCGGCTCCGATACCGTCTATCTATTGACGGAGACGGGCACCCTCGAAACCCGCCAAGTCGCCATCCTCAAAAGCGACGCCGACCAGGTTGTCATCATCGGCGGCCTCGCCCCCGGCGAGCGCGTCGCCGTCAGCCCCATCGCTTACTACGTAAATAATATGCCAGTCGAGGTGATCGATTCGCCTCTGTCCTCTGACCTCCGTCCTCTGCCCTCTGAAAAATGATCCGCTGGTTCACAGAAAACGGCGTCGCTGCCAACTTGCTAGCAGGCATCGTCATCGTAGCCGGTATCTTTGCCGCGCTCAATATCAAGCTCGAACTCTTCCCTGAACTAGATCTCGATATTGTCAGTATCTCGGTGCCCTACCCCGGCGCCGCGCCCGAAGAGGTCGAGAGTGGCATCGTCGAGCTGATCGAAGATCGCATACAGGATGTCGACGGCATTAAGAAAATGACCGCCACCGCCGGCGAAGGCTTCGGCTCCGTGCTCGTCGAGGTCGAGCGCGGCTACAACGCCACCGAGGTCAGAGATAAGATCAAAGTGCGCATCGATACCATCGATAACTTCCCCGAAGATGCCGAAGAACCCACCGTCGAAGAGCTGCTGATCCGCAACGAAGTCATCTCACTCGCTATCTACGGCGATACCGATGTCAAGACGCTCAAAGAGCTCGCCGAGTTCATCCGCGACGAGCTCAACGTGCGCGCAGGCATCACTCAAGTCGATATCAAGGGCGTTGCCAAATTTGAAATTTCCATCAACGTATCCGAAATCTCACTACGCCAATACGGTCTCACCTTCGACGATGTGGTGCAGGCCATCCGTAGCACCTCGGTCGACATACCCGGCGGCTCCATCAAATCACGCGGCGGCGAAATTCTACTGCGCACCGTCGGCAAAGCCTACACCGGCAGCGAGTTTGAAGACATGCCACTCATCACCCGCAGCGACGGTGCCATCGTGCGCCTCAGCGATGTGGCTACCGTCGTCGACGGCTTTGTCGACGACCCGCTCATTACCGAGTTTAACGGCCAACGCGCTGTGCTACTGCGCATCTACGCCGTAGGCGATGAGAGCGCACTCGAAGTGTCCGCGCGCGTGCAAGATTTCGCCCAAACGATCAATAGCGACTTACCCACCGGCATCCAAGTCGAAGCCTTCCGCGACTTCACCTACTACCTCAAAGGTCGCCTCCAGATGCTCATCCAAAACGGCATCTTTGGCCTCATCTTAGTGCTGTTGGTGCTCGCGCTGTTTCTGCGTCCCTCGCTCGCCTTTTTCGTGGTGCTCGGCATCCCGATCTCGTTCCTCGGCTCCTTTTTGTTCTTACCGATGCTCGGCATCAGTATTAACTTGGCCTCCTTATTCGGCTTCATCCTCGTGCTCGGCATCGTGGTGGACGATGCCATCATCGTCGGCGAAAGTGTCTTTACCCAATTCCAAAAACACGGCGGCTCGGGCGTAGAAGCCTCCGTAGCGGGCACCAAGAAGGTGTCCATCCCCGTCACTTTCGCGGTGCTCACCACCATCGTAGCCTTCCTGCCCATTCTCACCATTCCTGGCTTTTTAGGCAAATTCTTCTACCCCATCCCCGTGGTCGTGATCGCTACTCTGATTTGGTCGCTGATCCAGTCCAAGCTGGTGCTGCCTTACCACCTCACGCTTTGCAAAGTAGGCGGCGGTGAGCGCGAAAAAATCAACTGGCTCCAGCGCCAGCAGCGAAAGATCGCCGATGGTTTGGAAAACTTCATCGAGCGCCGCTACCGCCCCTTTCTCAAGCGTGTCATCCAGTTTCGCTACGCCACCGTGGCCGCGTTCGTCGCGATTTTGATGATCATGTTCGGCATGTTAGCCGGCAAGCATCTGCCCTTCGTCTTTTTTCCGCCCGTGCCCTCCGATTACATCGTGGCCAAGCTAGTCATGCCCGAAGGCACACCCATCGCGCTCACCACCCGCGCCATCGAGCAGATGCAAGACGGCCTCGATCAGCTGATCGCCGAAACTAACGAGCTCGGCTACGGCGATCCCTTTGACAACGCCGTCGTCACCGTCGGCGGCCAGCCCTTCGAGGGCAGCGGCGGCCCGATGGGCGACGCTCTGCAAAGCGCCAGCACCAACCTCGCCGAAATCGCCGTCGAGCTAATCAAGCGCGAAGACCTCGCCGGCGGCAGCGACATCGAAGCACTCTCCGCGCCCAATCTCGCCAACCGCTGGCGCGAACTCATCGGCCCCATGGCCGGCGTCAAAGAGCTCTCCTTCAGCGCCAACGCCGCCGGCGGTGTCGGTATGCCGATCGATATTCAGCTCTCTGGCCGCGACTTCGACCAGTTGCAAGCCGCCGCCGAAGCCATCAAGGCCAAGCTCGCCACCTACCAAGGCCTCTTCGATATCAAGGACAACTATAGCAGCGGCAAGCGCGAGATCCAGCTCGACATCCATCCCAGCGCCGTGACACTCGGCCTGCGCCAAGCCGACCTCGGCCGCCAAGTGCGCGCCGCCTTCTACGGCGTCGAGGCGCAACGCATCCAACGCGGGCGCGACGACATCAAAGTCATGGTGCGCTACCCGCTCGCGGAAAGACAGTCCGTCGAAAACCTCGCCGATCTCCGCATCCGCACCCCCGATGGGCGCGAAGTGCCCTTCGATGAAGTGGCCGACTTTAAGATCACCGAAGGCTTCTCGGCCATCACCCGCGTCGACCGCCGCCGCGTGATCAACATCACCGCCGACGCCGATAAGAGCGTAGCCGATCTCGGGCTCATTAAAAAAGACCTCGTCGGCTACCAGCTACCCGAAGGTCGATTCGGTAAAATCCTCGCCAGCCTCGGCGTCGAATCCAAAGAAAGCCCGCTCGATGCCATCGTCGCCGACCAGCCAGGCCTGACATGGAGCTTCGAAGGCGAAGCCCGCGAGCAAGCCGATGTCTTCGCCAGCCTCATTCAAATGACGCTTATCGCGATGTTCATCATCTACGCCCTACTCGCCATCCCGCTCAAATCCTACATGCAGCCAGTGATCGTGATGATCGTCATCCCCTTCGGTTTGATCGGCGCGATCGGCGGCCACATCATCATGGGGCAGCCCATGAGCATTCTGTCCGTCTTAGGCTTCGTCGCCCTAGCCGGGGTAGTGGTCAACGATAGCCTGGTGCTGGTCGATTTCATCAATCAAGAACGCGCCGAAGGCAAACCACTACGCCAAGCCATCGAAGACGCCGGCGGCCTACGCTTCCGCCCCATCTTGCTGACCTCTCTGACCACCTTCGCCGGCTTGTTGCCACTCCTGTTCGAGACCAGCCTGCAAGCCCAATTCTTAATCCCCATGGCGATCTCACTTAGCTTCGGCGTCCTCTTCGCCACCTTCATTACCTTGCTATTAGTGCCCGCCTTCTATACGATTCTAGAAGACATTAGAGAGAAGTTCGTAGGCCAGTAATAAAAATATCTTTGTCTCGCATTGAGCGTAAAAGTCTTCCGGGGTAATGGTTGATGAATGCACCCAGCCAAACAAGGAAGAACCTTAAGTATTGCACGACCGACGGCATCTGCGCGATGCCATGGTTCCTACTATCCTTGCCCGGCAGCTTCATCGCGGCAGGTCTGCTAAATGCGCTGTTCCATATCGGCCCGTTCTGGTTCGGAGTGGTGGCCGCCATGCCAGCGGTTGCCAACGCGGTGCATATATTGATCGTGCCGTTTTTTACGCGCTTTATGAAAGTGCGCGATATGGTGATCAGCTTTGGCTGGCTCAATCTTGGCGCGTGGATCAGCGGGCTCGTCGGCATTGCATTTTTGCCCTTAGATGACCCTGCCAAAGCAGGTCTTTTTTTTGCGATCCTCTACGGCATCATTGCGCTGAGCGCCTCACTAATGGGCATCGCATGGACAGCTTGGGTAGGCGATTTCGTGCCTGCTCGCTTGCGTGGTCGCTACTTCGGTAAGCGCAACCGGCTGACTAGCCTCAGCACGATCAGCTTCATGTTGCTCAGTATCTTTGTGCTTGAATTTTACGGGGCTTCGCGCGGCGCTTACATCGGCTTGATCACGCTGGCCATCGTGGGGCGTATGATCTCGATGATGGTCGTGCACCTGATTGAATCGCCCGATCCCAGCGGCGGCTCGATCAGCGGAGCCAACTGGGCAAAAGAAATCGCCGATCTACGCAAGCAAAAGACGCTGCTGCGATTTATCGCCTTTGGCACCGTGGCGGGCTTCTTCATCGCCGGCGCGGGCGCAATTGCCGCCATGTATGCGTTTAACGACTTGGGCGCCACTCCCGCGCAGTTCACCGGCCTCAATCTCGCGGCCACCCTCTCCGCCGCGATTTGCGTGCCACTGTGGGGCAAACTGATCGACCGCCACGGCGCAATCCCAATCATTATGATCACTTTCTTCGCATGGCGCGTGGGCGATCTGGGCTGGTTATTTATCACCCCCGAAACTCTCAACTGGCTCTACCCCGTCTGGCTCTGGGGCGGTGCCATGGCGACCGGCTACATTCTGGCAACTTTTACTTTGCTCTTAAAACTCATCCCAAAGACCAGTCGCTCGGCCGGCATCAGCCTCAACCTGACCACCACTTCCATCGCAGGTGCCACCGCGCCGCTGATCCTCGGTGTACTGATCTCGAAAGCCGCCGACTTCGGGCTAACCACCACCCTCGCCTATCAAATCGGCATGGGGCTCAGTATCTTTGGAGGTATGTTTGCCATCTTAATTCTATTCCGTATGCGTGAGCCAGAGACTGACCCAACGCTCAACACCATACCCGGTGCCATGCGCACGCTGCGAAATCTAACCGTAAATCAAGGCGTCAGCTTTTTCAGTAATTCGATACTGGTGCGCCGACGCAAGCGCGGCTAAAGCGGCTAAATTTTCGGGACGGCGACTGTCCCCAGTCGCCGAGCCGACGCAGCGGTTGGGACAACCGCCCTCCCTTAAATACGAGATTGCGCTTAGGCTACAGATGACTTGGCTCTGTGCCATGCCTGCAAACGACGCGCCACTTCTTTCCCCTTCGCAAAAGCGTATCGTCGCCGCTGGTGGCACCGCGCTGGCCACTGTCTTCCTCGCGGCCACTTTCTATTTCCTCTTTGTACTGCTGCGCGAGTTCGTCACTCAATTCAAAAACGTCCTGCTCCCACTCGCTATCGCAGCGATCTTAGCCACTCTGCTGCGCCCACTGATCACGCTCTGCGAAACAAAGACGCGCCTCAACCGCGTGGGCGGCATCGCGCTACTCTTCTCACTGGTCTTAATGGTGCTCATCGCCGTCGCGGTTTTTGTGCTGCCGCCTGCGCTGAACACCGCCGGCGAGTTCCTCAAGATGGCTCCCGACCTACTCATCAGGCTAATGCAATTCTTACAAGGATTAGCACCCACTATTTGGGAATGGCTGACCGAGCAACTGGGCGAATCCCCCGAAACCTACCTGATGAAATCACTGCAAGGAAACACCGAGCTGATGCAGCAAGCACTAGCACAGGTGCAATCCTCAACAGGTTCGATGCTCGCATTTCTCGGCGGGCTTTTTGGCCAAATAGCCGCTTACTCCATCATTCCTGTCTATCTTTTTTTCATCCTCAACGGCGACCGCAACATCTGGAAAGATGTCGATAAGCAGCTCAGTTTTCTACCCGATGAGCGTCGCCAAGACCTCGTCTTTCTTTCCAAGCAATTTAGCCAAATACTCGTCTCCTTTTTCCGCGGGCAAATCGTCATCGGCCTACTACTGGGCGTCGTGCTCTCCGTCGGCTTCGGTCTAGCCGGGCTCAAGTTCGGCATCGCAATCGGCTTCGTGCTAGGGCTGCTCAATATCATTCCCTACCTCGGCACCATGCTCGGCATCATTACAGTACTCCCCGTCGCGTATCTGCAAGAAGGCGGCGGCGGCGTCCTGATCGCGCTGTGCGCACTGGTGTTTGCCATTGGCCAATTACTCACCGACTACGTTTTCACCCCCCGCATCATGGGTGAAAAAACAGGAATGAGTCCGATGCTGATCATCTTCTCCATCTTTTTCTGGGGTGCCGCGCTCGGCGGCCTACTCGGCATGATCCTAGCCATCCCGCTCACCGCATTCTTCCTAGTCTTCTGGCGACTCGCGCGGGAGAAATATCTGCCTGCACTGACTGCGAAACCCATCAAAGAACAATAATTATGACAGACACCCAAACACCCTTCGCTCGTCCCGATGGACGCGCCATCGATCAACTCCGCCCGATTTCTTTCGAAACCGGCATCGCACCGCACGCGCTGGGCTCGGTGCTGGTCAGCTTTCAAAAGACGCGTGTCATTTGTGCCGCCTCGATTGACGAGCGAGTGCCTGGCTGGATGCGCGCGCAAAAAGTGGAAGGCGGCTGGATGACGGCCGAGTATTCCATGCTCCCCTACAGCACCCTCGATCGCAAGCAGCGCGACATCAGCCGCGGCAAAGCCGACGGGCGCACCATCGAAATCCAGCGCCTAATTGGGCGCTCGCTACGCGCCGTGTTCGACCTCAAAAAACTGACCGGCAAAACAATCTGGATCGACTGCGACGTGCTGCAAGCCGACGGCGGCACGCGCACCGCCTCGATCACCGGCGCGTATGTGGCCGCCCAAATCGCGATTCAAAAACTCATCGCAGACGGCAAGCTCAAGGAGAATCCATTTACCGATTCGGTGGCAGCGGTCTCCGCCGGCGTTTATCAGGGCCACTCCGTCCTCGACCTAAATTACATCGAAGACAAAGACGCGACCGTGGATGCCAACCTCGTCATGACCGGATCGGGTAAATTCGTCGAAGTGCAAAGCTCCGGCGAAGAAGCCACCTTCAGCCGCACCGAGCTCGACGCCCTACTCGACCTCGGTGCCAAAGGCATCCAAGAGATCAACGTAATGCAGCAAGCAGCGATTGCGGAAGGACTAGCGTAATCGGCTACACCTTTCGATGTATCTTTTGATCCGTATTCTCCCAATTACTAAGCGAAGGCAAAACCATCGGGGTGATCTATTATCCTCAAGGATATCACCCAAAGACCTGCCCTCTCAGCCCCTGAATCACTTTAAGATCCCCCCAATCGCTACCACCCACAGACTGTTCCTTCGGGGGGTATTTGCGACCACGCTCCGTTTGCCATGAATCCGTAAAGCCCCTCACAAATTCAGCAGAGCCGAGGATTGCACCATCGCTAAAGTAGCGCACACGGCAGCGCAGCACGACCGACTTGGGGAGTTGCCCTTGCTCATCATTCAGAACCTTAAGCGCTTTCTTCCCATCAATAAGTTTCCCTTTATGCGTCCAAGGACTAGAGCCCTTACCAAAGATCAGCATACGGTGTGCCTCTAGGGCAGCTTGCCGGCTCCTTGAGCCAACTCGATCCACCCATACAGCAAGCAGACCATTTCGAGCAAGCGCAGCACCCGCCACCGCCTCCGCATAGCCGCAGAAGCGGTAATCCTTGGGATCTTCTACCAGGCCAGCACGCACAGGATTCAGATCAATATAGGCCGCCATCGTTTGCAGAGGATTCCCTTCACCTTCGACCAGCACACTCTTAAAACGATCCATCCACAAAGTCCCGTAACGATTATGATTACGGTTATACCAGACTGAAAAGCGTTGCTTCAGGGTCTTCATGAATTCTGAAAGATCGCTCATACGCGCCAAAAGCTTATCACGAATCGCCTCAGCGTCCGCATCCCCCGCCAGCAACGAATGTTCTAGCCGGGCAAACTCAGCGGTTTGATATTTTGTCGGCTTAGGGTAAAGCACTCTAAAGCGGCGCAGTAGTTCCGCATCAGAAAGTTGGGTCTTCTCTGGCACACGTATCAAGACGTGGAAGTGGTTCGACATGATGCAGTAAGTCAAAATCTCCACCCCAGAAAAGTCCGCCACTTGCCAGAGCATTTTGCGCAGCACCTCCTTCTCACGATCCCCCAGTAATAACTGACCACCCACCACCCGACTCATCGCATGGTAGACTGCCGGCACCCCCTCTAGCTTCGTTCGCTTCATAGATTGAACACAAACGAGGAAGTTTCCTCCGTCAAGCCTCTAATTTATTGCCAGTCTGTAAAATTTTGGTAATAAGTGGTGACTATAGCTTACGTGTTTTCGTTCGTCGCGTATACGATCGGCTTTCAGTAAGTGGTCGATTAACGCCCGAAGACAGAGTTGAGGAGGTCGAGCCCCATCTCGATGTCGTCGCGGCGTCGCTCGTCTTTTGTTCTTTCCGTGGGCGCGGTGGGTGCTGCGGTCTCGCCTTCGGCTAGTGGAGTTGCAGGGGTCGCCGGTGGCTGCGCGGCCGATGGGCGACTGAGCGCGCTGCGGGCTGCTGTGTTGAGCAAGTCCTTCAGGGCGCTGGTGTCGGGAGCTGCGAGTGAGCCTCCTATTTTGATGTCTTGATTCCAATTGCGAAACCCGTCTTCGCTGGTTTGAGTGCCCAAGAGTTGCAAAGTTTCGAGGTAGTCGACTAAGCGGCCTTTGGCTGCGAGACCGAGCGTAAGGTCGAGTGGTTGATCGAGCACTTCGCCGAGGCTGCTGGCGGCGATCACGCCCTGACCTTGCAGGCGTAGATGATCTCCCATGAAACTGATTTCGGGGATGCTGACTCTCTTATCCTGCGCCCGCACGAGCTTGAGCGTGAAGCTCTCAAACGGCATCTCTTTAAAATAGGGAACGGCCTGCGAGAGCGCGGTGATGCCGGGGCGGTTAAGCTGCTGCCCGAGGATGCCTGCTCCGAGCAAGCCGAGCTGGCTGCGCTGATCTAATTCAAAGGCGGTGAGCACGCCGTCGCGCCCGGTGATGGTTAGATCGCCTTCGGAGTCTTCGATGGCTGCTTCGAGCGTGGCACCACTGCCAGTGAAGCTGAAATCGCCTTCGAACAGGCCGCGCACGGGGAAGCTGCCGGATGGCTTCTGGGAGAAGATCGCGGGGTTGATATTTTCAAGCGTTAGCTCGGAGCTGAGTGTGTAGGCTTTGCTAAGCTTTGGATCGAAAGTGACTTGGCCCTGACCGGCGAGGCGACCTTCTTGGAAAACGGCTTTGAGCTTGCTGACCGCTAGCAAGGCTTCGGAGATCTTGGCCTCGGCGTTTAAGCCGGTGAGCGTTTGACCGGACGCAAGCGTGAGTGACTCGACCTGGATCGCGACTTCGCCGTCGAGATCTGCCCACGGTGGACGCTGTGTGATGTCGGGCTGGGGTGTGGGTACGGGGCGCACTCCTGTGCTGGTGGGGGGGGTAGGTGTGTTCGCTAGGGGTGTCGGCGCGGTGGGCTGCGCTTGCAGGGCGGCGATCAGGAGGTCGATATCGCTTTGTAAGACGCGGGGCGAGGTGAGGTTGACTTTGAAGGGCGTCGGCTGCGCTTCGAAGTTGACTTGGCCGGCGAGTTGGAAGCTGGTGGTGGGGCGCGACTCGGAGCCGGCCTCGAAGCTGGAGCCTAGCGCGTAGCTGCCGTTGGCGTTTTGTTTGAGCTGCGCGGCGAGGCGGTAGTCTTGCCGCGAGCCGGGCAGGCTTCGGGCGCGTAGGCCTGTGATCGCGGCTTGTATTTGGGCGGGATACTCGACGGCTCCGTCGATGTTGAGCGTGAGCTGGACTTGGCCTGCCAGAACGCTGCCGATGCCGGCGAGTGCGGGTTGTTGCAAAAGCTCTGCGAGGCCGATATCTAACTTTGCTTTGGCTTGTAAGCCTGCTAGCGGCGTTGCGGCAGATGTTGACGAAGTGGCGGCGCTATCGGCCTGGCTTTTTGCGCCGCTCACGGTGCCACTGATCACAGCACCGTAGCGATCGAGCAAGGCAAAGTCGCCGAGGTCGAAGCGGATGGTTTGGTCGGCTTCGACGCGGATGGTGGGGTTCATACGGAGGGTGACTTCTTGCAGGAGTGCTTGCTGATCTTGCGTGAGCGAGAGCGGGCCGAGCTGTAGCGGGGCTAGCGTTTTCATGGAGAGGGCACCGCTGCTCTCGCCAGAGAGTGCGATTTGCACGGAGATTGGCGCACCAGAGAGCTGCATGCCATTCGTAAGCCAAGGGTTGAGCCATGCCAGCGGTAAGTTGATCAGGCTGACATCCATTAGCTCGCCAGCTACTTTTTGCTGTGCGCCGAGCGTGAGGCTTTGCTTGAGCTTGACCGAGGCGACTTGTGCGCCCTTTGAGGCGGCCTCGAAATCGGCAGTCTGTAGTGTGAGCGCACTGCCCTCGGCGGCGGCTTTGAGCTCGCCTAGTAAAGAGAGGCCTTGCAGTGAGACGAGCTGGGGGGCGAAGACTTCGGGGTGCGGCAGATCGGCTTTGAAGCTGAGTGCGAGCTCGGCCGATTCTTCGAAGCCGTTGACGGAGAGCTCGAGTGTTTGAGTGATGGAGAGTAGCTTGCCGCCGTCCGCGCCGGCGCCGGATGTTTGCGATTCCAGTGTGAGCTGCTCGAAGCCGCCAGTCTTTTTCTGGGTGAATGAGAGACGCGCATCTGAGCTGAAGTCTTTGAGGCCGCCTTGCAGGGCTTGTTTCGATTCGAGCTTGAGCGCGGCGGTGAGTGTTGAGGCCTCGCCAGGGGCAATACGGTCTGACTGAACATCGAAGGTGTAGCGGTTGCGCGAAGCGTCGATGAGCGCGCCGTTTAAATTAATCGAATCGAGATCAAACATCAAATCGAGGTTGCCGAGGGCGTAGAGCGCATCAGTGGGCGAGCTGAACTGGGCGGCGGTTTCGTTGAGTGAGCTGGGCGTGGCGACGGGCTCCGAACCTGTTGTGGGTTGCTCGCCAGTCGTTGGTATTTCTGCGCCGGTAGAGGCGGCGGACACCTCGGGTAGCCTGACGATTAAGCCATCCACCGTGAGGCCGCGCACCTGTAAGGTGTTGTCAAATAGGGCGGCCATAGGCGAGAAGTCGGAGCGCAGGCTGTCTAGCTTGGCGGTGGTGCCATCGGGGAGTTGCAGCATGAGGTCGGTCAGCTCGATACTGCCTGTGGTGATTTGCACAAAGCTAATGGAACTGCCTGCGGGTAATTGACTCTCGACCAGCTTCTTCTGAAAGGCGGGGCGCGTCACGACGATGTAGCCGACGCCAACCGCGATGACGAGCAGGATGAAAAAAACGAGAAAGATGCGGAAGAGGGTTTTCATAAGATAAATGGTTAGCGTTAAGAAATCTATCAGTCATCTACCGCGTATCAAGGTTCCTCGGTCAGTATTTACGTAGCGGCGACACTCTTGTCGCTTTTTAGGTGCGAGGTATGTGAGTGACCGCGGGACTAAAGGATCATCCGCTTGGTCTTCTTGGCCACACTGATTGGCCTGACACCAACAAAACGACAAGAGTGTCGCTTCTACTTTGCTGGCGAGGGACAGAAAGCGCGTGAGTGATGCCTGACACCAACAAAGCGACAAGAGTGTCGCTTCTACTTTGCTTGATCCAACTGGTAGAAAAACAGGCCGTTGAGCGCGAGGGCGTGCCCGATCTTACTCTCGCGCACCCACTCCATCACGGTGGCTTCGGGCAGTGCGCGCACCTCGAGCTCTTCGTGCTCGTCCCAGTCGGTGCCAGATTCGTGGAGCACGACCTCTTCGGCCAATACGATGTGGCAAAAATTATTAAGCATCGCGGGATTCGGACGGCAGCGCCCGATCAGGCGGCCACGAGCCGCCACGTAGCCGGTCTCCTCCTGTAGCTCGCGTAGGCCGGCTTCGACGGGGTCTTCGCCTGCGTCGATGATGCCGCCTGCGAGCTCCCACGAGAGTTCGTCCGCGCCCCAGCGGAATTGACGCACGAGGATCAGTTCGCCAGCCAGCGTGCGGGCGACCACCACGACCCAGTCACGCGAATCTAGGTAGAAAAAATCGCCCTCTTTACCGTTTTTTGGATGGCGGTAGCGGCGCTCGCGTAGATCCCAGACGCGGCAAGCATTGAGTAGGCGATCGCTGAGTATTTCCCAGCGGGGCGGCTTTTGATCGTGCGGAGCGCGTGGCTCGTGAGATTCGGCAGCCATTAGTTAGCCGGGATGTTGATTTGCTGGCCGATACTGAGACGGCGCGGGTCGGCATCGGGGTTGGCAGCGAGCAAGGCATCGAGGCTGACGCCCTTGAGGCTTGCTATTTTACCCAAAGTATCGCCTGATTTAATGAGATAAATCGCAACTGAGCCAGAGCTGGCAGGCGTCGTCGTATCGGAAGCCGAGCCGGTGCTGGAGGTGGTGGCCGTGGTAGGGCGAGTAGCCGGGCGCATTCCGGAGCTAGCTAACTCGGACATCTTCTGGGCGAGTTTAATGATCTCTTCGCGATTCTGGATGACTCCGGGGTCGGTTTGTTTGGCCAAGGTTAGAGTCTGTGAACTTTCACGGCCGAGTCGTTGCATGCTCTCTTTGAGCTGACGATTCTCGGAAATTAATTCGTTAATCCGTGTTTCTAAAGTCGACAGTTGTTTATCGACGCGCGCCGACGAGCTCGTGCCCTCATCGACGGACTCTGTGAGTGGCGCAATCCGCTGGTTGGCATTTAGCCCAAAATAGAGGCCAGCACCACCGATTACGATGGCCAGCAAAGCAAGTGCGAGCGGCACCATTGAGGTGCCCGAGGATTCAATATCTTCTTCCATAAATCGCATACGCTAAGTGCTTTCCTGTCGGTGGCAAGCCAGCGTTATGGGGCAAATGAACCGAAGACGCTATTGCCGTAGCATCGCTACAAAAGGGTAGCGAGGTCGCTTTCCCAGCCTTGCCTTGCCAGCGCTAAATAAACTCTTCAACGTGCGCACGATGACAGAATCCACTGAGCAGAAACGACGGCTACAGCGCAACTTAGTGCTGCTACTCATCCCTGCCGTGTTTTCTGCGGCGGCAGTCTTTTTGCTTTGGCAAAGCCAGCCGGACGTGGCTTATTGGCTGGGTGTATTGGACGCTGGGCGCAGCTTTCTGGAGGCAAACCCGTGGGCATTGATCGCGGTCTTAGCCACGCTGCCTGGGCTAGGCTTACCAAGCAGCCCGTTGCTGATTCTCTTTGGTGTCGTGCTCGCACCGCGTTATGGTATGCCGGCGACGCTTGCGCTGGCCATCGCGGCGCAGAGCTTATGCACTATTTGGACTTATGCGCTGGCCGCTGGCCCACTGCGGGATTTACTGACCCGCTACGTGATGCGCCACCGCGAGCTGCCCGACATGAGTGTGGGTAATGCTGTACGGCTCGGACTCATCGTGCGGCTCACGCCCGGTATTCCTTATGTCGTGCAAAACATTGTGCTCGGCATTATGGGTATGCGCTTTCGCACTTATCTGCTGGTTTCGATCCCCACCACGAGTATGTGGACAGCCGGCTTCGTGATCACTGGGGGTGCCATTTTTAAGGGGCACCTCGGCTGGGCGATCTCAGGTATTGTCATTTTAATTGTGGTCGGGCTTGCGGCTCGCATGTGGAGCCGAAAGAATTCTCAAAATGTTGGATAATTTATTTACACCCTCGCCTGATCAAGTGCTGAAAGTCACAGCGCTCACTCGCTTAATTAAAGGACAGCTGGAAGAAAACTTTGCGCGTGTCTGGGTGCAGGGCGAGGTCTCAAATCTGCGTAAGCAAAGCTCTGGCCATATCTATTTCTCGCTCAAAGACGCTGGTAGCCAACTGCCCTGCGTCCTCTTCGCTCGGGATGCAGCGCGGCAGTCCCTCGAGCTGGCAGACGGTATGGAAGTGCTGCTACTGGGCGACATTTCCGTATTTGAGCCACATGGTCGCTATCAACTGATCGCCAAGGTCGCGATCCAAAGCGGCGAGGGCCGTTTGCAACTGGAGTTCGAACGGCTCAAGCGCAAGCTCGCCGCTGAAGGGCTCTTTGATGCCGAGCGTAAAAAGCCGCTACCGATCCTCCCACGAAAAATCGCCGTTATCACCTCACCCACTGGTGCGGCGGTGCGCGACTTCCTGCGCATCCTGCGTCGGCGCGAATATGGTGGCGAGGTGGTGATCTTTCCCGCCAGGGTGCAGGGCAAAGGAGCCGCAAAAGAAGTAGCGGCGATGCTACAACACGCCGCCGCCAGCCCTGGCGTTGACCTCGTCGTGCTCACCCGCGGTGGCGGCAGTATCGAAGACCTTTGGGCATTTAATGAAGAGGCGCTGGCTCGCGCAGTCGCCACCTGCCCGATCCCTGTCATCTCTGCTATTGGCCATGAGATTGATACCGTACTCACCGACTACGCGGCGGATCAACGCGCCGAGACGCCATCCGGGGCCGCCGAGCTGATTTCCTCGCTCTACATAGAAGCGCGCTCGCGCTACGAAGATGCTGGCAACGACCTGCAGGCATCGGTCGATAGCCACCTCGCAAAAAATAGCACACTGCTACGCGATCTGCTGGCTCGCATGCGCATCCTCGCGCCCGAGCGCCGCGTGCAGCACATCGGTATGCAGCTGGATGATCTGGAAAACCGCCTCAGCCGCCACCTCTCGCGCCGCATCAGCTGCGAGCAGCACACGCTGAGCGGCTACGCGCAACGGATGGCGGAGCAACACCCTAAGACGCGCATCGGAATCGCCCAGCAGCATTTGAAAGATTGCTCGCGGCGCCTAGAACGCGCTTCAAAGCTAGCCGCGACTTATAAAAGCGAAAAAGTGCAGACACTCCAACACCGCCTAGAAAACGGCAGCTTACAAGCCACCCTCCAGCGAGGCTACGCCGTCATGCAGAGCAGCGACGGACAAATCATCGACCGCGCCGCGACCGCTCAAAAAGAGTCGAAGCTGACTGCCCGTTTTCACGACGGCGAAGTCAGCCTTAGAAATGAAAATTAAAAAAAATCGCAAAAACTTTGGAACCATGCGACACGCTGGGTGTAATAATCTATCACTGTTATATTTTCAGTGAGTTAGTTAGGGTTAATTAGGTTAGTGATAGGCTCGCCTCTGAGAAATCGGAGGCGGGCCTTAATCTTTTACGAAATACGCGGCTGAATTTGAGCGCTTGCCTATATATTCGGTATAATGGGCATTGCCTCGATTATAGGCTTTGCCTCGTGTATTGAAGCTGCACAGTAGAGGCCTCTAAATTATGAGCGAAGATCCCAAGGACAAAACGCCCTCCAAACTAAAGCTTTCCCGCGATGTTAAAAATGCGCCCGAAACGGAGGTCACCAAGACGCAACCCAGTGTAAAACTAAAGCACACTGTTGACGCCGAGCGAAATACTGCTTCTCCGGCAGCTCCCACTCCTGCTCCCACTCCCGAACAGGCGCCCGCTCCAGCACAGACTGCCGCCGACGCATCAGCCCCCTCTGTGACCGCGCCCTCAGCTGACATCACCAAAAAAGGATTTGATCCGAAAAACCCCTTCGGCAACGCCACCAAAGATGATGAAATCAGTCAGCCAACTGGCGAGCCCACAGAACTCCCCAGCCCGCCTGCACCCAGCGATAACGACGAAGACAGCGCAAGAATTGAAGCAGCCGTCAACTCTCTCAATGCCACGAGTGCCCGCCCGCTCCCCGTGCCCCAGCCTGCCAAAACCAGCATAGTTCCCAGCCTCATCATCATTCTACTACTAATGCTAATACTCTTCGGCGCTGGCTTCGGCTTGTGGAAGCTCTTGCAATCCTCAGATAGCTCCACAGCAGCAGCCCCCTCGCAGCCCGCTCAAACAAGCCAGCCACCCAGCCCCATTCAGCGAGCCAAAGAAGCCGTCTCCAAGGTGCCACTCGCCGATGTGGATGCCATCATCGCCACCCAGCAGAGCCCCGCACTTGCCCAAACGCCTGCGCTTGCCCAAGCTGCGGCGGGTGGGGACACCCGCCCTCCCGCAGCCGCCATCATCGCCACCCAGCAGAGCCCTGCACTTGCCCAAACGCCTACGCTTGCCCAAGCTGCAGCGGGTGGGGACACCCGCCCTCCCGCAGCCGCCATCATCGCCACCCAGCAGAGCCCCGCACTTGCCCAAACGCCTGCGCTTGCCCAAGCTGCGGCGGGTGGGGACACCCGCCCTCCCGCGCCTCCC
>Ga0307933_1000234_pt1 | contig 53709 bp, 43 predicted proteins | sample OrgLakmetageno88_FD_201811 | JGI IMG/M metagenome (GOLD analysis project Ga0307933, IMG submission 201811) | Saline water microbial communities from Organic Lake, Antarctica - #88 | ecosystem: Environmental > Aquatic > Non-marine Saline and Alkaline > Saline | place: Antarctica: Organic Lake... | reverse complement strand
TAGAACGTGTAGAAAAAAGGGTCGGTCCACGCATTCTAACAAAATCAGTTTTTAGCCGCCTCTCGTATCAACGCCGCAATGGGCAACAGGCGTCCACGAGCCCAACTTCCAAGTCGACCGTCCCTGCGCTCCGCCGCCTGCGACCGCCCCCTGGTTCTGTAACATAAGCCGTGTTCCCCGCCCAACTCACATTACATCCAATCTTCGCTTAACGGGTGGCTCGTTCGCACACTCACTCAAACAACCACCCTACGAAGTTTTGACATAATGTGGCGTTGGGCTGTCACCCGGCAAGTCAGCAGGGGGCTTCACGGCTCCGCGCTTCGGTCGGGTCTCCACCGTCTACGTTGTTCGTCTGCCGCCCAGAGGGCACCCGCTTCCTCACCCTGCTAAAGCAGGGCTTCGCCATCTACGCGCTGTCTTTCAGTTAGGACTTGGCCACTATTCAGGGCTTGCGGCGGCGGGTTTTTGGATAGGCTAGCTTTCTTCGTAACCGTTGGTGTCGTAAATATAACCGACACCGTGGACGGTGCGGAAGGCATCCAATGTGAGTCCGTGGCGTTTGTAGAGATCGCGAATTTTTACAATATACTGATCGAGCGACCGGCTCTTGACGTCTGCGTGCACACCCCAAACAGAATGAATTAAGTTTTTCCGGGTCAGCACGCTGTCGGCATTGCTGGCTAGGTAGGAAAAAATGCCGAGCTCCTTTCGGCCAATGCTTTCGGTTTCTCCGTCGGGAAACTCGATTTCGAGTCGGCTGGGAATAACTTTAGCACCGCAAAAGTCGAAAGGCTTATCCAAAGTGGTCGTGTTTTTTGTGATGCTGGTATCTTTGGCGGTTTCGGTCCGGCGGAGAACTGCGTTAATGCGAGCGACAAGCTCGGGAAAACTAAAAGGTTTAGTGATGTAATCGTCACCGCCCATTTCAAGCGCTTTGACTTTTTGCAGCTCGGTGTTTTCGCCAGTCAAAAAGATGACGGGGACTTCAATGCTTTGCTGTCTCAAATCATCCATCAGATTGAATCCCGTGGAATCGGGTAAATTCAAATCGAGAAGCAGGAGGTTCGCAAAGTTTGCTTTTAGAAAGCGAGTGGCGTGAGCCGCGTCGTTACAGACTTGGCACTGCATGCCGGACTCTTCGAGTTGCATGGCGATCAAGTCAGCGAGATCTTTTTCGTCCTCCGCGATGACGATTAATGGTTTGGGTGCGTTACTCATAGTTCATCTAATTTGGCAAAATCTTCTAAGACTTCGTTGGCGTGTTGCTCTGGTTTTACTTTAAAATAAGTTTTTAGGACGTGTCCTTTTGGGTTGAGGAGGAAAGACATCCGGTGAATGCCTTCATAGGTTTTCCCCATGAACTTTTTCTCTCCGTAGACGCCAAATGCTCGAGCAAGTGTCAGGTCAGTATCTGCGATCAAGCTAAAGGGCAGGCTGTATTTTTTTATAAATTTATCGTGCGATTTTTCTGAGTCACCGCTCACGCCGAACACTTTGAGCCCCGCGCGCTGGAGGTCGGACCAAGCATCCCTGAGGCCGCAAGCTTCTTTCGTGCAACCCGGAGTGTCGTCTTTCGGGTAGAAATAAATTAACGAATAGCTGCCTAAGGCATTGATATTCATATCTTTGCCCTTTGAAATAAAGCTGAAGTCAGGAGCTTTATTACCTGCGTTGAGTGGTTGGATTAAAGACATTAGTATATTCTGGGCTAACCCCCCTATAAATAAGAGAGAAAGTATATTTTTTACAATTACTTATTTCACGCAGTCACACACATGTCGTAAATTTAGTCTTGTCCCTAAGACAGCGTTTATCAAGTTGTCCGCCACCATGGATACGAAACCACTACTTATGCTCGGCCTGCCGAAGGGCAGTTTAGAAGACGCAACACTCAAGCTTTTTGCCAAAGCGGGCTACGAGATCTCGAAGAGCTCGCGCTCCTACCGTCCATCTTTTGATGACGAGGACTTGGATGGCCGTTTTGTGCGTGCCCAGGAAGTAAGTCGTTACGTCGAGCATGGGTATTTTGACTGTGGGTTGACGGGGCAAGACTGGGTGCTTGAGAATGATTCAGACGTAGTCGAGGTCTGTGATTTGGTTTACAGCCGCGCCTCGAATCGCCGTTCAAAATGGGTTGTAGCGGTGCCTGAAGCTTCGCCCGTGCAGACGGTAAAAGATCTTGAAGGTAAGCGGATCGCCACTGAAGTGGTCAATATCACGCGTAACTATTTGAAGGAAAATGGTGTGAATGCTGAGGTCGAGTTCTCTTGGGGTGCTACCGAGGTAAAAGTCCCTGATCTAGTCGATGCGATCGTCGATTTAACGGAAACGGGAAATTCGATCCGCGCGAATAATCTACGCATTGTCGATACTCTGATTTACACGAACACTGTGTTGATTGCGAATAAGGCAGCTTGGGAAAATCCGGCGAAGCGAGCCAAGATTGAAATCATTGCCTTGCTCTTGAAAGCCGCTCTAGAAGCACATTCTAAAGTGGGTCTTAAATTGAATATTGAGAAGTCAAAGGTAGAGACAATTTTAGAGAAGTTACCCGCACTGCGCAACCCGACGGTGAGTGCTTTGACGGATCCTACTTGGGTCGCGATCGAAACGATTGTCGATGAGAAGGTCGTGCGTGAGATCATACCTGTTCTGAAAGCGCATGGTGCTGAAGGAATTATTGAGTATCCGTTAAATAAAGTAGTTTACTAGCTTTGCCGATGGGAGCCGCTTCCTCAGAAAACCGCAGTGTGCGAATCGCTTTAATTCAAGGACGCGAACAGGGAAGCTCTGCCGCGGATCTCGAATATACGATCTCCAAGATTCGTGAAGCGGCCGCATCGGGCGCGCAGATCATATCGACGCAGGAATTGTTTAATACGCCATATTTTTGTCGTGTTCAAGATACTGAGCTATTTGATCTGGCAGAGCCGATTCCAGGTCCAACAACTGATCGCCTGAGCTCAGTGGCTAAGGAGCTCGGTGTGGTTCTGATCGCTTCACTTTTTGAACGTCGTGCGCCTGGTGTTTATCATAATACCGCTGCCGTAATTGATGCGGACGGTAGCTATTTGGGCAAATACCGTAAGATGCACATACCGCAAGATCCGGGCTTCGAGGAGAAATTTTATTTCACTCCTGGAGATTTGGGATACAAGGTTTGGGATACTCGGTTTGGCCGAATTTCAGTCTTAATTTGCTGGGATCAATGGTATCCGGAAGCGGCGCGGATGGCTGCGTTGGCCGGCGCTGAAATCATTTTTTATCCGACTGCAATTGGCTGGCTTCCGGAAGAAAAAGCAGCGCTGGGAGCGGCGCAGCATACTGCTTGGGAAACGGTCCAGCGCGGACATGCCGTGGCTAACGGGTGTTATGTCGCGACGACTAATCGGGTCGGCATAGAGGGCGATACGGAATTTTGGGGGCAGTCTTTCGTTTCAGATTTTTATGGGCAACTGGTCGCTCGTGCGCCTGTATCCGAAGAATCCATACTGATTGCAGATTGCGATTTGAAGGGCCTCGAGTCGATGCGACGTATCTGGCCGTTTTTCAGAGACCGTCGAATCGAGACGTATGCGGGGATTACCCGTAGAATGATCGACGAGGACTAGCCTGATGATGAGTGCGGGGTCAGAGAATTTGAGTGGGTTTCGCTTTCCAGCGGAGTGGGAGCCGCAGGCTGCAGTGTGGTTCGCATGGCCGACGCGAACAGACCTATGGGCGGGAGTTTTGCCCAGAGTATTGCATCAATTGGCGGCTTTATATGTGCTTGCTGCGAAGTATCAGCCAGTGCGTGTCCTGTGTCCTGGCTATGCGCAGGAAGCTTTATCGGCCCGTATGGCAGCGCTTGGAGATTCTACGCGAGTTGAGCTGTATGACTACGAGTGCGATGATGTGTGGTGTCGCGATTTCGGACCCTTGTTTATGGTTAATGAGTCGCGAGCAGCCTTCGCGATGACAGATTGGCGTTACAATGCCTGGGGTAATAAATTTCCGCGTCAGGCAAAAGATAATGCTGCGAATGCTTGGATTGCCGAAAAGTTCGGAGTTGAGCGCGCCGCCATCGATTATGTTTTGGAAGGGGGCGCGATTGAAAGTAATGGAGCGGGGCAGTTATTGACCACGGAAGTCGTTCTTTTAAATCCGAATCGAAATGGTCCTACGGATACTCAGGCGGTCGAATCCGTTTTAGGCCAGCATTTGGGAGTTAAGGACGTGCTCTGGTTAAAGGATGGTTTGTTGGGCGACGACACCGATGGACACATTGATAACTTGGCCCGCTTTTTTAAATGTGACGGAATATTAATGGCTTCGACAAGGGATGCGGGTGACGGGAATTATTCAGTTCTGAAGGAAAATTTGGAGCGAGCGAAGGCTTTCCGAACCTTGCAAGGCACTTCGTTTGAAATAGTCGAGCTACCGATCCCTGATCCGGTCAATAATCTGGAAGGGGAGCCCCTCGCGGCGAGCTATTTGAACTTTCTTGTGCTCAATGGTGCGGTCTTGGTGCCGACATACGGGCAGGCTGAAAACGACGCGAAAGCATTGGAAATCATTAGCGCGTGCTATCCAGAGCGAGCGGTTGTCGGATTTGATTGCAGCGATATTATTTATGAAGGAGGGGCGATTCATTGCATGAGTCAGAACCAGCCTCTGGTAAAATTTCGCTTGTTCTCGGAGGAAAATTTCAGAATAGGGTTGATCTCTGGCAATCAAGCCCATTTACAGTTTTGCATTGGTATGGAGAAGTGGCTGAGTGGCCGAAAGCGCTTCTTTGCTAAAGAAGTGAACCTCAAAAGGGTTCCAGGGGTTCGAATCCCCTCTTCTCCGCCATTTATTTGTTAACTTTTGTTTGCAGAAACGCGCTCTAAAGATGGACGGCTGTGGCCGAACTTTGATGAAGAGCGTCACTTGGTCCTTGCAGATCTTTCTGCACCGACCTTTTTTGAGATATGGCGCGAAATGTATTAGGAAATGATTTGATCGCATGTAGCACGGACCCGATGACGGGGTATTTTCGAACAGGGCTGTGCGATACCTGTGGGGATGATCGCGGAATGCATACGGTTTGTGCGCTGATGACGGCGGACTTTTTGGAGTTTAGCGCGAAACAGGGCAATGATTTGATGACGCCTATGGCAGCCTACAATTTCCCGGGACTGAAGCCGGGTGATTACTGGTGCCTATGCATGGCACGCTGGTTGGAAGCGTACAGAGCAGGTGTTGCCCCAAAAGTGAAGCTGGAAGCCACGCATGCGTCAGTCTTGGAGTTCGTTGATTTGGAGACCTTGCAGCAATATGCTGCGGAGTGACTCGGTTTGAACTAAGACCTTCAAAAAGGTTTTATCCTACATATGCTTCTTTTAATAGCCTCGGTTCTATGAACCGAAGCCCGAAATCGAGTTTCGAGGACACAGCGTTGCATCCGCCGCGTTCACGCAGAATGCTCTAAGCCGTCGAGGGTGGACTGTTTGAAGCGCGCAATCTTTTCTTCGACCAATGCTTCCAAGGTGGGGGCATCTATCTCGGTCAATGGAGTGAGATCCATCGCGAACCAGAGCTTTTCGACTGCATCGACGGCGTGGGCTTGAAAGAAGGTAGCGTTGGCGATGGAGCGGCCGATGACGGCTTCGCTGTAGTTTTTACCGCCCGCGATTTGAGAGTCGAAGCAGGCGTGTAGTTTTTTTGCGAGTTCTGGCTGAGCACTTACGTCGAGAGCGACTTTTTCGTCATCGCAGAGCCAGTCGAGGTCGCGCCAGACTTCACAGCCGTAGACTTTTTTGGGGCGCGAGTAGGGTGGGATACGGTTGATCGCTTCGAGTGTAGCACGACAGACGGCGACATGGGTCGCATGTTTGTCGGCAGGATTGTGGGTGTAGACGATTTCGGGTTGGGTTGTGAGGAGTATTTGCTCGAGTTGATCGGCGAGTCGGGTGCGGCCTTCTTCGGTTTTGATTGTCTGGCTACTGAGACCGAGTTGGTCGATGAAGCTGTATTGTCCGAGGTCGGCAGCAGCGCGTTGCTCTTCGATACGCAGGGCCTTCATTTGCTCATCAGTATAGTCGACGTATTTGCCGGCGCGGGCACTGCCGCCGCCATCTGTGCAGATGACTCCGCTGAACCAGTGCATGGGCTGCTCATAGCAACTGGTGATGCCGTGAAAGGCCATAAACTCGAGGTCGTCCTGATGCGCGCCAATCGCTAGATGAGAGGTGCGTGCGCGGGCTTCGGCGGGTGCGGCCCCGTCAGGTATGTAACTGTCTGCGAAGGATGTTTCAGGATCAGGCATGCGCTTAGGATTGGAGGGACTGATGAATAAGGAAAGCAAGAAAGCAGCAAATGAGGACGCTTATTATATGAATCGTTTGTCTTATCGATTTCTGATCCTGGGTGATCTTCTACAACGACAACGACAACGACAACGATAACTAGAACGATTGAGCGAATAGTGCCTCGTATTTACTTTGGAGTCTAAACTTGTCAGCCAGAAGCGGTTAGTTTTTTCTGTCGCCGTGGATTCACCGATTTTATTCTTCATTGGCTTTTTAATCTTAGTCGGGGTCATTGCCTACGTGGGCCACTTGCAGGCGAAGAAGCGGCGGGAGGCTTTTCAGCGGATCGCGCAGCAATTGGGTTTCCGCTTTGCGCCGCAAAAGGACCGTTCTGTGGCCAACCAATATGGTTTTCTCGACCATATGGACGACGGGCATAACCGATACGCATACAATGTATTGTCGGGCTCAAGCGAGGAGGGGGATGCCGTTCGTATTTTCGATTACCACTACGCGACCTATTCTCGGGACAGTAAAGGTCGTCGGACGACACACCATCATTACTTCTCTATTTTTACATTGGTTCTACCGCAACAATTCCCTGAGTTGAATATCGAGCCGGAGGGGTTCTTTTCAAAGATTGGGCAGGCTTTGGGTTTTGACGATATTGATTTTGAATCGATGGAGTTTTCCAAGCGCTACGCCGTGAAGTCGCATGACAAGAAATTTGCCTATGACTTTTGTAATGCACAGATGATTGATTTCCTGCTGCAGCAGCGGGATTTGATCATCGAAGTGGATGGAAATGTGCTAGCGCTGACCTTTAAAGGTAAGCTGGCGATCGATGCTATTTTGCCTAATTATGAACGCCTGTTAAAAATTCGCACTTTGATTCCCAACTACCTATTCACTCATTAAACATTATGATACCTACACTGATTACTCTATTTATTTTGGTTGGATTACCTGCGCTCTATGTGATGTTGACCTACAATGGGTTAATCGCGATCCGGAATCATATCCGGGATGCATGGGCCAATATCGATACTGAGCTGAAGCGGCGCTATGATTTGATTCCAAATCTCGTGGAAACCGCCAAGGGCTATGCCAAGCACGAGAGCGAGACTCTAGAAAAGGTGATCGCGCTGCGCAATCAGTGCCGCGCGAATAACGGTTCGCCGGCTCAGCAAGCGACGACGGAGAAGTTATTGGTATCGAGCCTAAATGGTTTATTTGCTCTGGCCGAAAATTACCCGGATCTTAAAGCGAATACGAATTTCCAGCAGCTTCAGGAGGAATTGGTCAACACAGAGGATCGTATCCAAGCGGCGCGCCGTTTCTATAACGGCAATGTGCGGGATTATCGGAATAAGACGCAGAGCTTTCCGGGCAATATCGTAGCAGGGATGTTTAACTTCGTGCCAGAGGCAGAGGAGTTCTTCGAGGTCGATCCGGTCGAGCGGGAAGTGGTGAAGGTGAAGTTTTAATTGCGTTCAGAAATTTACGACTTCGCAATTATGGCTGAGCCACATTTGTCTCCACCACTTGGATCCGCCCTGATTTCAAACTGTGGTCAATATCGCTACTTTCTTTCCCGGATTTGGGGTGATCAAGATTGCCTGAATGTAGTGACTTTCGTTGGCTTAAATCCTTCGAAAGCAGACGCATCATTTGACGATCCAACGCTTAGAAGGTGCATGAATTTTGCAAAGTCGTGGGGCTACAGTGGCCTATGGATGGTAAACCTTTTCGCATTTCGAGCGACCGAGCCGAAAGAAATGATGTGCGCTAATGATCCGATCGGCCCTGATAATGAAAAGCATCTTGCTGAGGCTATACTGGGAGCTCGACTTGTTGTTGCGGCTTGGGGTGTCGGTGGTGGATTCAAAGGCCGCGACCAAGAGGTGTTAGAAAGATATGGAAAAGGCGGACGATTTTCGTGCTTGGGGCTGACTAAAGGTGGAAAGCCTCGCCATCCACTTTACTTAAAGAAAACATCAATCCCTTTCACGATGGTAATTTAGTAGGTAGGTAAGAGATTAACGATTTAAAATTGGATTTTACAAAAAAGGGACAGGCAAATAATAGTTGACGCATATATCTTTTTAATCTTTGTTCTCAGAAAATGAGAACACGGAGACTAAAAGTAGGGGGGCGAGATGCGGTGTATCACTGCATGACTCGGACTGTGAACGGGGAACTTCTTTTTAAGGACCGGGAAAAAGAGGTTTTGCGTAAAATGCTCTGGCAAGTGGCAGACTTCTCGGGAGTGGATCTCCTGACTTACTGCATTATGGGGAATCACTTCCATGTCCTGGTTCGGGTGCCGGATGGGCGGGCGGTTTCGGATAAGGAACTGCTTCGGCGCTTTAAGGTGCTCTATCCAAAGCCGACAAAACATCAGGAGGCTACCGTAGAAGGCATGGAGCGCACCCTCTCTGAGGGGGGTAAGGAAGCTGAACGGGTCCGGAGTAAGCTGCTGACTCGTATGTCGGATGTTTCTGAGTTTATGAAGGCTGTGAAGCAGCGATTCTCAGTCTGGTATAACCGTTCGCATAACCGCTACGGCACGCTCTGGGCGGAGCGCTTTAAGTCTGTCCTCGTCGAGGGACGGGGGAATCCATTGCAAACAATGGCGGCCTATATCGATTTAAACCCGGTTCGGGCGGGCATTGTTGAAGATCCGAAGGATTACCGCTTTTGTGGCTACGCGGAGGCGGTGGCGGGTGCTAAGCTGGCGAAGGAGGGACTTTTACGGATTTGGAAGGAGCGCGTAGCGGACGGCACAGAGGACGTTCCTTTGCGGGAGCGTGCGCTGCACGCGCACCGCATGCTTATCTTTGGTAAGGGCTCAAGTCCTTGGACACATAAGGGTATACTTATCGATCAGAAGAAGGCTTTGAAAGTTATGAATGAAGAGCAGGGCCAGTTACCGAAGGCAGCGGCCTTGCGCTGCCGTGTGCGCTATTTCACGGATGGGGCGATTCTGGGCTCGGCGGAATATGTGCGAGGCTTTACCGATCTCTGGCAAATTGAACGGAATCGAAAGTATCCACCTAAGGTTCATGCTATGAAAGGTGCCAATTGGGGCAATCTGACTACGATTCAAGGACTTCGGCGGCAGGTGTTCGGGTGAAGTTCTTGGAGAATGAGCTGCCTGTTTAAATGGGAGAGCAGGAATGCTGTATCCGTGAAGGCAGTGAAGTAAGGATTAGGATTGCTCGGTAGGCTACATACGCGGATCAAGAGATCCGCGATGTCGGCTGCTTTTACCTGTGGTCGTCTTCGAGTTCGAGGTCTGGAATGTGGTTGAAGGCGATGCGCATGGGGGCGGCTTCGGGGCAGAGTTGGGCCTCCATGGAGTCGGCGTAGTAGAGGGCGCGTCCGCCGTAGGTTTTGTTGATGCCATCCATGACGCGTTGGAGGGCGACGCGCTCGGTTTGGTTTTCTTGTGGGAATAAGGATGGGGTGTGGCTGCTGGCGTGGACGAGCTTGTTAAGCGTGACGGCGACTTTAGTCGGCTCGGGGGCGTCGGGCGGGTGGCGTGACCAAAGTTGATTGAGCAAATGGCTGAGTGTGACAGTGTCCTGAGTGGGAAAACAGCAGACTTCGGCACCCCAGCGATGCTCAAAACCAAGCTTTACCTTGACGTCAAGGTGACCCGTAAAGTAGTCCATTGCTCGCAGGCGTCGGCACGCTTTTTGGAGCATTCGGTGGAGGGTGGCATGAGCGCCGTGAAAGGTGCGGAGGCGCGGTGGGAGGACGTGGGAATGGCCGATTGTGCTGCGATGGGTTTGCACGGGCGGGAGTTCGATGCCTTGGAGGGCATACCACATACGGTCGCCGTCGATCGAGCCCCAAATGCGGTGGAGTTTGCGCTTACTGGCATGGCAGAGGGTTTCCATGTCTGTAATCCTGGCAGTGTGCAGTCGCTGGAGCATGCGGCGGCCGATTCCAGTGATGTCATCCAAGTCGAACCGGTAGAGGACCTCGGGGAGATCTTCGAAGTCTATGGTAACGAGGCCATTGGGCTTATCGAGCTTGCTCGCGAGCTTGGCGATGAAGCGGTTGGGCGCGAGGCCGATAGAGGCGGAAATATAGGGGCCGATCTCTTCGGCGAGGGCGGCTTTGATTTCGAGAGCTTTGCTGCGGGCGATGGCGGGTGACTGCCAGTGTGGAGGGAGGCGACCATACATTTCGTCGATGGAGAGAACGGCATCGATATAAACGATGTCGTGAATGATTTTATGAATCCGATGGTGAACTTTGACGTAGCGGGTATGGTTCGCTTCGACGAATTGGATGCCGGGGCAGAGGTAGCGGGCTTCGCGGACGGCAGTCCCGGTTTTGACGCCGTGCCGCTTGGCTTCGTAGCTGGCGGCGATACAGCAAGTCGTCTCGACTCCGAGCGAGGGCACTATGCCGACGGCCTTCCCGCGGAGTTGCGGGCGGAACTGCTGCTCGACAGAGGCAAAAAAACTGTCGAAGTCGATGAATAGATAGCGAAGGGACATATTGAAAAAGAGGATCAATATGTGTATATATGTTCACTATTTGTAAAGTATGGAAAATGGAATAAATTTTGGGGAGTTAAGGGGTCGAGTATCTGGGTAAAGAACACAGGAAAGCAGGAAACGAAGTAGAGAAGGGTTACGATCCGTGCTCATTAAAATCGATCTGTGCCGTTGTATCTTTACGACAACAGTTGGGAGGCGACTAGGTCAGTTAGAGAGGTTGGTGATCCTGTTCTGAAAGGCAGTGCGAAGCGAATGTCGCTTTACCTGGGAATAGATTTCTCATCTTTATGATGTGCGAGGGGAACGACTGTGTTATGTTGTCGGACTGTGTTTCGTATCTTTCGTTTACGTAATTTGTTTTTGTTATTGGCCGCGTGTGCTTTTGCGCTCGGTGGCTTGCTGCTGTCCTATCGCTGGTGGGTGCCTTCGGTGCTTCCGATCGCGCTGGATGCTTTCGGGGTTGAAGTGGATTCGGTTGAGTGGAAATCGGAGGACAAAGTTTTCCGGATTGAGTCGGTGGCCTATGCGGCCGAAGGTGTAACTATCGATTTGGACTGGGTTGAGCTGCCCGATGTGTGGGTTTATTTAAAAGAGCGAGGTCAATTAAATGGCGGATCGCTGGTTGTGGAGCTAGAGCCGGTTCCATCAGAAGCAGCTTCGGAGGGCGGCGATTATGGTCCGGTCGATTTACGGAATGATTTGGATGCGCCCCTTGCTCTGTTGGATGATTGGTTGCCGAAAACACAGTTGGCACATTTTAGTGTCGGCGAAAAAGATGGAGTAATTTGGCTGACTGGCCGTGATCTGAGCTACGCGGAGCGCCGCCTTGAAGTAGCGCTTCAAGTGATGGATCGGACTGAATGGGTCGACGTTGAGGCTGAGTTGAAAAAGACGGGACCGTGGAGATTAGAGCTCGCTGTGGAGGAATTGGCAATTGGCTTGGTCGCTACGATTGGGGCGGTAGAATCTGAAACGGTTCCGATAGTCGTGGATATTGTAAGCGGGGATGATCAGTTGAGTGGTCGAGCGAATTTTGCCGGAACCGCATGGCTGCCGCAGAGTGCATCCTTGCATTCGCAAGATTTTGTAGTGGATCCGAATTGGTTGCCAGAAGCAGCCGCGGATAATTTCGAATCGCTGGTGCTCAATACGATTGCGATTGATTGGGAGGATGCAGCGTTTTCAGGAGCTGTTTCATTTGCTGGGGTCTATGCGACGAGTGAGGCCCAGAAAGAAAGCTTTTCGGCTAAGGTTCAGTTGCGGGGTGATTTAGAACGTCTGGAGATAGCATCACTTTCGGTGGAGGCTCGCTGGTTGGACTTGAGCTTAAGTGCGCCGGTGGTTCTGGACTGGGCGAGTGGCACATTTCTCGGTGATGCTAAGCTCGAGCTTGCGATCCAGCTTGATCAGCAAAGCTATGTCGATGCGTCCGGTGATTTGACTGCTGAGGTTGAAGTGAAGGGAGCTAGTTTGAGCGGAGAACCCAGACAGTTGAGTTTCGAGATTTCGGGGAAAGAGCTACGTTATATAGATTTTGAGCTAGCGTCGGTCTCGGCTGAGGGGGCTTGGTCGGGTGATCTCGTTACGGTGGAACGGTTGAGTGTGGTTCCGGAAGTGAGTGAAAAGGGCGTGCAGATTTCGGGAACATATGGAATCGAGCAAAGAGTATTAGATTTCGAATACGTGGCTGATTTGAGTGCCGAGTGGTTGAATGTCCTATCGAGCACGGAATATTTTGTGGAAGCGTTACATGCGAAGGGAACGCTCCAAGGGGATGTGTCTGAGCCGAAGCTGGGAGCCAACCTTCGAGCGGTCGTGCAACATCCTTCGACTGAAGTGATCGCGTTGGAGGGCGAATTGCAGACAGTTGGGATGAAACAAGTGGGTTGGATCGGATCAGCTAAAGCTGAAGGCGCTGAGATCAATCTGAATGTGCGGACGGAGATTATGAGTGACGCGGTGAAGGTTGACTTGCGTGAATTGGTTTGGTCGGATTCAGAGCGACCGGATCTCGTATTGAAAGCGCCAGTGCAAATCAACTGGTCGATCGTTGACGATGTAGCACTTAATTGGGAGCGACGTTTGCGAATTGGGCCGTTTGAACTGGTCGGAGAAGATTTATTGGTGCGCGGTAATTACCTGCCTGCGGGCGAATCCGAAAGGGGTGAGCTGGCAGGCTTAAATTTTTGGGCGAGTAATGTTTCTATGAAGCGGTTAAACCGTTGGTTAGTAAATGATTTGCCCGAGTATGCGATCGAAGAAGTCGCTGTCCAACTGAATGTATTCAGGCCTTACATACTAGGCGCTCTAAAAGTCGAGCTTGAGGAAGCGGTGCCAGAGAGCGCAGAATTGATGCGATTGAACTTAGAGGCAGCTCTGACGGAAAGTAGTCTTGTAGTGAATACGTTGAAATTAGATTTTTCAGGGGTAGAATTACTTCATGGGCAGGTGGCTTTGCCACTCCGCTTGGGCCCAAATATTGGGGCTGATGGTCAATTCTGGGAATTGCTTAGTGCGGGGCGTCTGGAGGGTTTGGTTTCGGGAGCATTGACGCCGGAGTTTAGTGCTTGGCTGGAGCGAAAGTATGGGGTGCGGGTTGCAAAGGGGCAGTTGCGTCTGGATACGAAGGGCACTTTAGCCAAACCCGAAGGGGGCTTGGAATTGATAATTGAAGGCGTATCTGTGGACCCAAGTGTCTTTGGTCGAGCGTTACCTGAGACGGAGCGGGTGCAGTTACTGGCGACGGCGACGAAAGAGCGCATTGAGCTAAAACCGTTTTCTGTGCGGGTCCGAGACGCTTCGATTGAAGGCGAGATTTCTTTGCCGACAGCTGCGTTTACTGAATGGATCGAATCGGAGGATTTGGATGCGCTCAAACTATTTGAAGTGGCTTCGGGTCGGGTGACCTTAAGCGATTGGGCAATGGAAGATTGGATGGAGTGGGCGCCCGACATAATGCGTCGAACTGGATCGGTGGAAGGTAGTTTGGTTTTTTCGCCTGGAAGTGCGCTCGAAGGAGATCTCAAACTTAAGGATTTTGCGCTACGTCCGACGGCGACTTTACCTTCAATCAATCAAATTGGAGGGTCTTTAAAACTTGTGGATAAGCGATTGGAGCTGAGTGAAACCTCGGCGAGCATTGGTGGGCATCCAGTGCGCTTTCATGGAGTGATCGATGCGAATAACTGGACCAAGCCGAGTTGGCAACTGGACATCGAAGGGGAGAACGTGCCTTTGGTCCGGACACGGGAAATGATTCTACGCTCGGATCTGAAGCTGACCGCGCGGACTCGCGAAGGCGAACTGCAGCCGGTTGTGGAGGGTGCTTTGAATTTAAGGTCGAGCACGCTTCTGGTTGAGGTGGACCCGCTTTCGCCGAAATACGAAGGTGGGGTGGTGAAGCGGCCGCCTTATTTTTCGATCTCGGAGGCACCTTTTGCTGACTGGCAGTTTGATTTAACAATTAAAGGTGAGGAGTTTCTGCGCGTTCGCAGTCCCTATTTTAAAGCGCTGCTCTCGGCGAATTTTATGCTAACGGGCAGCTTTGAGTATCCTGAATTGATCGGCGGTATGCGGACCAATGATACTGAGGTGCGATTCCCCGGCGCGACGATGCGCCTCGATGAAGGTGAAGCGTTTATTTCGGCGTCTCAACCGGATGCGCTTCAGTTAAATTTCAAGGGTGTCGCACAGAAGACGGGTTATGTTGTATCGATGGAGGTTTCGGAAACACTGTCTGAGCCGCAGATCACGTTCCAATCGACGCCAGAGCTGACGAATGCTGAGATTATACGCCTCTTGGCGACGGGTAGTTTAAACGGGGGCGGTCTAGGTTCGGCGGGTTTATATATTGGGCAAGGATTAATGGGTAGCGGTGGCTTTAAAGAAAGTTGGGCGGAGCGTCTTTCAGTCGACGTAGGTAGTGAGCTGAGTCGTGAGGGTCGTAATACGATCGATGTTCGATATGATTTGTCGGATGACTGGTATTTAAATGGTGAATACGATCGTTTTGATGCCTACAATTTGGATTTGGGTTGGAGGCTCTACGAGAAATGAAATTGAGTATTCAGCAGAGCTTTTTAGCATGTGTCTCTTTCGTGGGGTTAAGCTGCACTTTTTTAAGTGCGCAAAGTAATTTAGAAATCGACGGCGTCGGTTGGTTGCAAAGTCGACAGCTAGAGTCGCGGATAGCGTTTTTACATGGCTTGGACCCCGATGCGCCTACTGAGATCGATGCGGTGTTTTTGGAAGATAGTGCTTTTTTGATATTGGAAGAGGTGCGTGGCTTAGGGTATTTGAAGCCAGAGTTGAAGGCCGAGCTGGAGACGACTAAAGGAAAAGATACGGTTACTTGGGACAGTGAATATAGTGTGCAAGTGGATGCCGAATATGCAGCAGAGTCAGTGGTGTTTAAAGTGCTGCCCGGGGTGCGTTATTATTATGATAGTGTTGAGGTGTCTGGAGTGGATGTGATTGAGGAAAGTCGAGTGCAGCGCTTTTTTATACCCGGGGGTTATTTCTTTGGGAATCGTGCTGCGGTCTTCACTGAGGGCAGCTTGGATCGACGGGTCGGGCGTTTATTGGAGAGTTTAGACGCTTTGGGTTACCGGTCTGCTCGCGAAGTGGATCGAGCGGTGGAGCAGGATGCAGAAACGGGTAAAGTGAATGCACGCATTACGATTGAGCAGGGTGCGCGTTATGAGGTGGGTCGAGTTGAAGTAACCGTAGAAACGGAGGGCGAAGCGAGTGTAGTGAAAGAAGAGTCGGCGCTTTCTGGTAGACTCTACACTGCGGAATGGGAGCAAACGTTACGGATAGAGCTTCGTAATGAAGCGTATAAACTGGGTTACCCGGATGCGCGTGTGCGAGTTGCCAATAAAGAGGTTAACAAGCAGGGCGATGCGGCGGTGGTTAACTTAAATCTTGTGGTCGTGCGTGGCGAACGCGTGCGGCTCGGGGAGGTGCGTTATGAAGGAGATTCGAAGATGCGTGCATCGGTGCTCAATCGTAAGGTGAATTTGGAGCAAAGTGAGTGGCTGGATCCCTTGCAGGTCAATGCGGGGCAGCGTGCGTTGATGGGCTTGGGTGTATTTCGCGACGTAGATTTGAATTATGAACCGGAGTCAGGGCCTGAGCGTGCGGTGATTTATAGCATGGAGCCGGGGATGCGCCAGTCCCTGGATTTGCTTTTGGGTTGGGGGAGTTATGAGCAAGCTCGGGTAGGCTTTAAGTGGGAGCACATTAACCCTTGGGGTGCGGCGCATCGCTACGAGGTGGAAGCTAAAAAGAGCCTGAAGGCGAGCCGCCTGCAAACAACGTATTCGATTCCCTATATCTTTAATTTACCGCTGACTGCGTATGCGCGTGGTGAATACGCTTATCGTGAAGAAATTTCTTACGAATCGGAATCAACCGGTGTTGCCGTGGGCACGAGTTGGCGATTAGGCAAGACGGGTATACGTATGGCGACAGAGTATGGCTATGCGCAGGAAAGTTCGGATCGGAATCGCACATTTGACTTCAATTCTCTCGATCAGGCTACGGTCGCAAGTTTGACCTTTAGAGCGTCATTAGATCGGCGCGATGACTTTCTCCAGCCGAGTTCCGGCTACAGTCTATTTTCAAGTTATAAGTGGGCGAGCGAGTTGTTGGGAGGTTCGGTTGATTATATACAAATCGAGTTAGGGGGCAGTTATCACCGACCAATACTGGAAAGTGTTTTAGTGCATTTAGGTTTACGTGGTGGGTTGATCACTTCGAGCGGACGAGCTGAAGATAATATTCCTTTCAATACCCGTTTTTTTACTGGAGGTGAAAATTCGGTTCGGGGGTATCGAGAGGGGCAGGCCTCACCGGTGGATTCGATCGGCGAGGCCATCGGTGCGGAGAGTTATGTTCTGTTGAATTTCGAGTTGGAGCAGCGTTTATCGAAGAGTTTTTCTGTCGTTGAATTTATCGACATGGTTTATTCAGCGCGTAGTGGATTTTTCGATGCGAGCACGGAATTTTTGTATTCGGTGGGTCTAGGGATTCGCTATCAATCAGTCGTCGGACCGATTCGCTTGGAATATGGATACAATCCCAAGCCGCGAGCGGAAGACACCCAAGGAAGGTTGCACTTGTCGGTGGGCTTCCCTTTTTAGAGGTATGTGTGGCTTTCAATCTATGTTACGACGGATCGTTTGGCTTTGGTCGATTTGTTTTGTGAGTGCGGCCTACGCGAATGATTTTGCGATGATGCGTCCGGAGCGCGATGGGGTGGAGCAGTTAATGGTGCTGTCTGATCGCTGGGTGGTTGTCGTAGTCGATCCCTATGCGGACTTGGTAAAGGAAATGGATGTCTTAACGGGCGGTGAATATAGTCGGTCGATTGAAGACGTCCGTAATGCGCAGCGGCGCGGACATCAAACGGATGTTTGGGTGCACAGTGAGAAGCTTGAGAAAATGCGATGGAAGCATTGGGTGTCTGCGCGGAAAGCATCAAGTGAGTTCGCGATGCGAGGCAGTAATTTTTACACAGTGACGAGTGATTCAGAAGCGTATACTGGCGGGGCGAATCCAAGCCGTGTGACGACGACTTTAATCTCGGTCGATCATGGGGTGGCACCGGGCTATGACTGGGTGCGCTACGGGATCTACGCGTATCTGGAATTGCCAACAGCGATGGAGTCGGGGCAGCGGTATACGATCGCGCTAGGCGATGGCAAGTCGGTCAGCTATGAATACGATTTAAACACGACGGTGGTGCGCAGCATAAAGATTAACCAGATTGGTTATCAGCCGGGGAAGTCGACGAACTATGCGTATGTGGGTGGGTATTTGCAGGCATTTGGTGCGCTACCCCTGGAAGCGTTGGAGGCGTTCGATGTTGTGGATGTTGCGACTGGAAGGGAGGTTTATTCGGGGAGTTTGGCGGATGGTAGGATTGCGCTGCGTGATGATTCTTCCCAGATGGATCCGAAGAATGGTGAGGATATTACGGATCGTCCGTTAATGACGGGGGAGCGGGTTTTTTCGTTGGACCTGAGAGGGCTTGTTACGGAGGGGACTTATTTTATACGGATTCCGGGTGTGGGACGGTCTTGGGCGTTCCAGGTTGGGGAAGCTGTCTATGGTGAAGCCTTTTATACTGCCATGCGCGGGCTGTATCATCAGCGAGGTTCATTTGCTTTGGAGGAACCGTTTACTAAGTGGACACGGCCTCGGCATCATACCGAGCCGGTTTATGAATCAGAGATGATTCCTTATTGGGCGGATTCGACTAAAGTTCGCCGAGATAAGGACGATAAAGAGATTTTGTGGCCGCGTTTCGATATTGTTGGGGCGACGACGGATCTAAGTAAAAGCACTTCGGATGTTGTGGGCGGTTGGTATGATGCGGCGGACTACGATCGGAATTTGTATCACTACTCAGTGGTGTTTGATCTGTTGAAGCTTTACGAAGTGTCGCCGGAGAAATTCACGGATGGACAATTAAATATACCGGAGTCGGGTAACGGGATTCCGGATTTGCTGGATGAGGTAGAGTTTGGGATTCGAGTGTGGAAGCGGAGTCAGCGAGCAGATGGTGGAGTCGCTGGGATTTTGGAAACACGGACGCATCCATCGATAGAAGATACGGAAAACAAATGGAGTTTTTCGCAGCGGACCCGCTGGTCGAGTTTGGTGTATGCGGCAGCGGCGGCGGAGTATGCGCGTGCGGTGCAGCCATTTAATGGGTCGCTGTCGGCAGAGTATGCAGCGTCGTCGCTGAAGGCATATGCCTTTGGACTGGAATCGAGTAATGATCTCGATGGAGCGCAAATCCATGCAGCCGAGAAACGCGGCGAGGGGAGTGCTTACACGCTGACCTTTGAGCAGCCTTTACGTTATAATAACAAGTTTCTCTTAATGGCTCGGGTGCAGTTGTATTTACTGACGAAGGACGTCGAGTATTTGAAGGGTCTGCAGATGCTCTATGAAAGCACTCCGAAGCCGTATGTGTGGCCTTATACGGATCGGGATTTCTCGCCGTGGCTGGTTTTTGATTTAGCGTATCACCCGGATCTGACGGCACATGTGCATGCAGAAATCCAAGCGCAAGTGCGGTCTGATTTGGTCGGGGCAGCAGAGAATTACGAGCGGTTGACGGAGGCTATGCCGTATCGTATGTCATGGCCGAGGTCGCAGGATTATTGGATGAGTTGGGGGGCAAGTGACCTGACGAATCGGGCACGGGTGCTCTTAATCGGTGATCTGTTGAAACCGGATACTGGTTTGCGCAAAGCAGCGGAGTCGAATGTGGCTTATATGTTTGGGGCGAATCCGATGGGAATGAGTTGGACGACGGGGATCGGTGCGGTCTATCCGGTAGCGATCCAACATGAGAGCAGCACGGAGGATGGGGTGCTCGATCCGTATCCGGGCATAACGATCTACGGGAACACCTCTTCGCACGCGTTTCGGGCACTACGCTCGCGGGTGTGGACGTATCCGACGGCGACTGACTGGAAGGGAAAGCCGCAATTCGATAGTCGGGAGGCGGCCGACTTTGCCACTTTTTATGAACTACCAGCGGACTATCCGGTTTTTCGGCGCTGGGCGGCGCATCCATCGCTTAACGTTGAGCAGAATGAATTCACCATCCATGAGACGAACAGCTCGACGATTTTTTCGCTGGGGATATTGATGGAGACGGGCTGGATGCCGAGTGAAGCGCTGAAGGCGCGGGGGCCTCGTGATGCGGAAGATTTGTTTGGATATTGGTATTTGCCCTAGAGAACAGGGATATCGAACTCTGTTGAGCATGTCTTGGAAGCGTCCAACCATGAATGCTAGGATAGTTATACCAATTGGCGAAAGGTTTGACCCAATAGATATGATTCTTGTGGCCTCGGTTCTCGGAACCGGGGCGATACGCATCGACCCCGAAACAGAGTTTCGAGGCCACGGATTGAGCGATCGACAAGATCAAACCTTCTCGAATATGGTATTAGGCGAGCAGGGAACGGCCGCACGTTGCCTTTTTGTAAAGACTAGGCTTCTCACGGTGCTGATTTCTTTGTTAGGGTGGTGGGTATGCCGACTTTAAAAGAAATTGTAGCCTTTTGTGATGAACGCACGCGTCAGCGGGAAATCCCTGACTTCGATGGGGCCCATAACGGGCTGCAACTTGAAAACGGAGGGACTGTTTCGAAAATCGGTGCAGCAGTGGATGCGGGCTTGCGGCCTTTTGAAGCAGCAATCGCGGCGGGTGTGGATTTTTTGATTTGTCACCACGGACTTTTTTGGACGCCTCCGATTCCCCTGGTCGGTGTGGATCGTGAGAAAATTAAGACGGCGCTGGATGGAAATCTGGCGGTGTATGGGGCGCATCTTCCGCTCGATGGGCATCCGGAGATTGGGAATAATGCTTTGCTGGCAGATGCGCTTGGATTGAAGAAGGTAGATACATTTTTGAACTATGAAGGCAATGACATGGCCTGCATCGCAGAGGGGCCTGCTGGAGGGCGAGCTGCTTTGGCAGGGGGCTTGAAGGCACTATTTCCAGAGACGTATCAGGCGATCGAGTATGGCAGTGCGCAGCCAAAAAGAGTGGCGATACTGACGGGGAGTGGCCAGAGTGCGGTGCCAAAGCTGAAGGCGGCGGGGATCGATACTTTAGTGACGGGAGAGTTGAGGCAGCACCATTTTAATATGGCGCAGGAACTTGGACTTAACCTGTATCCTTGTGGTCACTACGCTACGGAGGTCTTTGGGGTGAAAGCGCTCGCGCAGGAAGTGGCGGAGAAATTCGGAATCGATTGGTGCTTTGTTGAGCAGCCGTGTCCGCTGTGATTTTCACAACGCAGTGAGAGTGTGAGGGGCGAAGATCGACCTTGAGGCATGGTGTAGGACTTGCCTTCCCAAAGGGAGCACGTGCCGAGCTTTCCCATCGGATATTGAACTGCAATACGGGTCCTAAAGAAGCCCGTCCTATATAAGATGTCTAATACCAGTGATCGACATTTTCCGGTAATAACTAAACCCCGAAACAAAGTTTCGAGGCCACGTAGCCTCGCTCGTAAATGCGGGGGAATCAAAACGAGATATATGTCGTTTACACCAGTAAAAGTTACGCACTGGTATAACCATAGAGAAAGCACTGCGCCCGGATGACTCTCTGCCTGAATTTACCCGCTTTACTCGGATGACTTTTTGATTCTTATTGTTGGGTATGAAACGCATCGCGATAATTAACGGGCCGAACTTGGATCGTCTCGGACAGCGTGAACCGGCAATTTACGGCGACCAAACTTTAACTGACTTGGAAAACTTGCTGACTGAGGCGGCGACGTCTTTGGGTGTGGAGTTGCTCTTTTACCAATCGAATCATGAGGGTTTCATTATCGATGAGATCAACAATGTGTATGCGGATGGTGAGGTCTTCGGGTTAATCATTAATCCGGGTGCGCTGACCCATACGAGTCTAGCGCTTCGCGACGCAATCGCGGGGAGTGATCTGCCGGCGATTGAGGTGCATATAAGTAATATCTACAAGCGTGAAGAAATTCGCCGGCATTCGATGACTGCGGAAGTTTGCGTGGGCGTGATTTCGGGGCTTGGTTTTGACGGGTATGTGGCTGCGCTGAAGTATTTGGCGAAGCTGGACTGAGGCTCTCTCGGACACTTTAAGATCATGTCGGACTATACGGCTCGGTTTGGTGCGTTGGCGCGTTTGTATGGAGAAGCGGGTTTAGCGCGTATCCAGGCTTCGCATATTGCGGTGATCGGCTTGGGTGGAGTCGGCAGCTGGGCGGTTGAGGCTCTGGCTCGCAGTGGCGTGGGTGCGCTCACCCTTGTCGACATGGATGAAGTTTGCCTGGGTAATGTAAATCGGCAGCTGCATGCGTTGAACAACACAGTGGGTCGGTCGAAGGCGGACGTTCTAGCGGAGCGGGTCGCTCAAATCGCACCCGAATGCCGAGTCATTGTGGAAAACTGTTTTCTGACTGAGAGCACCTTGGATCGACTTCTGGAACCGAAGTATGCGTATGTTCTGGATGCGATTGATGCGACTAGGCACAAGTGCCTTTTAATCGCTGAGGCGCGAAAGCGGGGAATTCCGTTGATTACCTGTGGGGGTGCGGGTGGCCGTATCGATCCTTCACGGGTGCAGATTGCGGATCTTGCGCGGTCCATAAACGATCCACTTTTGTTGCAGGTGCGTAAGCGACTGCGGCAGCAGTATGGTTTTCCGCAATTCAAGCGGCAGAAATTTAAAGTAGATTGTGTGTTTACAGATGAGCTCCCGGTATTTCCGCTTGAGGATGGTGGAGTGAGCAGTGAGCGGGAGTCTGGGGCGGATTATCGATTGAACTGTGATGCCGGATTTGGTTCGGCGACTTTTGTGACGGGGACGATTGGTTTTTTTATGGCTTCGGAGGTAGTGAGAAGAGTAGCGGCTGGGGTTGAGCCTAAGTCTACGGTGGCCGAGTGAGAAATGCTTTGGCTATTTCCTTTAGGGTTGAAATAGATACCTGCGTAACTGGCTCCCACTTTCGAAGTGATATAAGCTTCCGCTTTCAACTACCTCATGAGACGTTTTTTTTCTGTAATACCCACATCTCTGCTCGCTGCGTTCGTTGCTTTTTCGGCGAGTTCACTCTGCTGGGCGGATGACTCGAGTGTGACGCCGATTGCGACTGAATTTTCGATAAATACTGAAGACCAGCTGGGAGAATACCGAGGTTTCGGCATTGGGATCCATCCGGGTGATGTTATCTATAGCGAGGCTTTTGATGAGCTTGATCTTGAGTATGTGCGGATGGAGTTAGGGCCCGTGTGGTATGATTTGGCTGAGCAAATTCCGGCAGGTGTGAGTGTGGCTGAGTTGCAGGCTTTTATTGAGCGCAACTATAACGGTGACGCGTATAATCGGTTAGAGGGTGCGCGTTATACCCATGGATTTTTACGCGCACGCGATATTCAGCTCATTTTGATTCATTTCGAACTGCCCTATCATTGGCGGGCACAGGGTGGGTTGGGTGTTTTTCTTTCGGAGCATATCGATGATTTGGCCCGGTTTTATGCGGCCCATCTGCTGTTTCTTGAATCGCACGGCGTGCAGATCGATTATATCGAGTTGGCGAACGAGCCGGATGGTCACTGGAATGGCTTGGTTACACCTGCTGATTATGCGCGATTGGTGAAGAGCTGTCGGGAAATATTTGACGAAAACGGGTTACACGCAGTTAAGATATTGGGGCCGGGTTTGGCTTTTTTAAATCTCTACGGGAAAACGCCCGCTTACTTGAGTGCGCTTGGACAGGACGCGAGCGATGCACTCTTTGGGTGGTCGATGCATACTTGGGACGAAGTCGAGTTTGTGCAGTCAAATCCGGAGTATGCCTATGGCGTTTGGCAGCCATTTTTTGATGGCATTTACAAGACGGACCCAGATGGGACAAAGCCACTTTTTTTAACTGAATATGGGAGCGATGTGACGCACTATGGTGGAGTAGATTATGCTTCGCCGAGGGTGCAAGTTGCGGAAACGGTGGTGGATACCTGGGACTACGCTCTGCGTGTCATGGCGAACTCAATTAACCATCTCAACCGGGGAGTGAATGCGCTGGTGCTCTATCGATTGAGCAATGCGCACTGGCACAAAACGGGTTGGGGAATCATCCAGCCAGAGACGGCTGAGACGTTTCAGCGAAAACCGGTCTTTTGGGCAGTCAGAGATTTTATTGCGGATTTGCCTACCGAGGTGGAAGTGCTGTCGCCGAGTTGGTATCAAAGTAATGATGCAGTAGTTTACTCTGTTTTTTTGGACCACGCTAATAAGGAACTCACGGTGCTTATGGCTAATTGGACGGGACATACGCAGAGCGAATCGCTGAGATTTGCTGATTTACCGGGATTGAAGTTATTGGAAAAGAAAGGTCGAAACGAGGTGGGTCGTTTCCAGCCTGAGTTTTCTCAGTCGGATTCTGAGTGTGGCGCCGGGTTTTCGGTTGAGTTGCCTGAGCGTTCGATTATTCGGCTCAGTTTTACTTTTGAGTAGGCCATATCAGCGGATCCACCCAGCAACTGTGCTGTGCCCGCATTGTCTCTATCTTCTGAGTGGTGGAATTGACGATAGCTGATCGTTCTGTAACATGATTACTAAAATTAAACTTATCCAACACATATACTTATGATTAAAGCATACGCAGCCAACAAACCCGGTGGAAAACTGGAACCCTTTGAATACGATCCAGGCCCTTTGAACGCAGGAGAGGTAGAGATCAATGTTGAGCATTGTGGGATTTGTCACAGTGACATCAGTATGTTGAACAACGATTGGGGCATGACAGAATATCCTTTCGTGCCGGGCCATGAGGTGGTTGGAACGGTCGGATCGGTCGGGGAAGGCGTCAGCCACTTGAAGGTCGGCCAGCGCGTCGGTTTAGGCTGGCATGCGGATTATTGCACGACCTGTCCGAGCTGTATGGATGGCGATCATAACTTATGCGGGAGTGCCACGGGCACGATCATTGGGCGTCATGGCGGATTTGCAGATAAGGTGCGCGCAAACGCTTTGAGTGTGGTGCCGCTGCCAGAATCGCTGGATGCTTCGAAGGCCGGGCCGCTTTTTTGTGGAGGGATTACGGTATTTAACCCGCTCGTGCAGTTTAATATTAGTCCGACTTCGAAGGTCGCTGTCATCGGTATCGGCGGGCTCGGGCACATGGCTTTGGGCTTTCTTAATGCGTGGGGATGCGAGGTAACTGCATTTACATCTTCAGATGCGAAACGTAAGGAAGCGCTTGATTTGGGTGCGCATAAAACTTTGAACTCTCGCGAAAGCTCGGAAATCGAAGGTGCAGCAGGCAGTTTCGACCTAATCCTCTCGACTGTAAACGTGACCTTGGATTGGGGTGCATACATTAACACCTTGAAACCCAAGGGTCGGCTACACTTTCTTGGAGCTGCGCTTGAGCCTGTGCCTGTGCCAGCGTTTTCCTTGATCGGCGGGCAGCGACAGATTTCGGGTAGCCCAGTCGGTAGTCCGGCAACGATCGCTAAGATGTTGGAGTTTTCGGCACTTCACGGGATCGAGCCGGTGACGGAGCATTTTAAATTCGATCAGGTCAATGAAGCACTCGAACACCTCGAAAGTGGCAAAGCGCGTTATCGGATTGTGCTGAGTCACTGATTAGATTCACGCAGTTTTCTGCATACTTAGGGTGGGCTTGTTTTTTGAAGCGAGTCCTGCATCTTTGAAAACATGCATAAGTCGGATATTGTTGATGTTCTGGAATCGATCGCGGTGCTCTTGGAATTGAAGGGAGAAAACCCTTTCAAAATTCGCGCCTACTCAACGGGTGCGCGGGTCTTGGAAACGATGGAGGACGATCTGGGCGAGCTGATCGAAACAGGAAAGCTGGCGGAGGTGAAAGGGATCGGTTCAGCGCTGGTTGATAAAATCGCGACGCTGCATGCAACCGGTGAATTGGATTACTACACGAAGCTGCGTGAGTCGGTCGCGTCGGGACTGATCGAAATGTTGGAGATTCCCGGCTTGGGCGGAAAAAAGGTGAAGAAGCTCCATGATGCGCTGGGTGTAGAATCGATCGATGCGCTGAAGGCGGCTTGCGAGTCGGGTGCGGTGGCCGACTTGAAAGGTTTTGGTGCGAAGTCGGCAGAAAAGATTTTAAAAGGAATCGAGAATCGGGCGGCTTATGGGGAGCGGCATTTGTGGTGGGCGGCTAAGGCTGTAGCGGAGCCGATTTTGGAAGGTTTGCGTGCATTGCCAGAAGTCGAACGGGCGGAAGCCGCGGGAAGTTTGCGAAGGTTGCGGGAAACGGTCGGGGATTTGGACTTTATTGTGGCGTCTTCGGAGCCAGGTCCGGTCATGAATTGGTTCGTTGGGCAGAATTCTGTGATCGAGGTAACCGCGCAGGGTGAAACCAAGTCGAGCGTGCGTTTTGAAGGGGGGCTGCAAGCGGATTTAAGAGTGGTGCCTGCGGCGCAGTTTGCCTACGCGCTGCATCACTTTACAGGATCGAAGGAACATAACGTGGCGATGCGGCAGCGGGCTTTGGCCAAAGGGTATAGTTTGAGCGAATGGGGACTGAAGCGTAGTGAGGAGAAAGGAGAGAGTGGTGAACGGGCGCAGATAGATGTAGGCATAGACTCTGAGAAGGGGCTTTTTGAGTTCTTAGGATTGGCTGAGATTCCGCCGGAACTGCGTGAGGGAATGGGTGAACTGGAGGCATTTGTGGACGACACGGAGTTCGTCCCTCAGAGCTTAGTGGAGGCCGCTCAAATTCGGGGGGTTTTTCACAATCACACGACGGCTTCGGACGGGCGGGGATCGATTGAGGAAATGGCTGAAGCTACGGGTGCGCTCGGTTTAGAGTATTTGGGTTTGGCCGATCACTCGAAGGCGAGCTATCAAGCGAATGGTTTGGATGACGAGCGGGTTTTGAAAATGGTTGAATCGATTCGTGCTTTTAACGAATCGGGTGAGTCCAGTGTGCATGTATTTTCAGGGATCGAATGTGATATTTTACCAGATGGTTCGCTCGATTTGGAAGATGCTACTTTGGATGCGCTGGATTATGCGGTGATGTCGGTGCATTCGAGTTTTACGCAAACGGAGGAGGTGATGACAGCTCGGGTGATTCGCGCGATCGAGCATCCAGCCACCACGATGTTAGGCCACCCGACGGGGCGCTTACTACTCCGTCGTGAGCCGTATAAGATTGATTTGCAAAAGGTGATCGATGCGGCGATTGCGAACCGGGTGATCATCGAGATCAATGCGAACCCACGGCGGTTGGATTTGGACTGGCGGCTCTGGAGGCGCGCGGCGGAGAAGGGTCTGATGTGTGCGATAAATCCTGACGCGCATGATATGGAGGGGCTTGGTTATTTCAGGGCAGGGGTAAATATTGCACGCAAGGGTTGGTTATCTGGTGAGCAGGTGCTTAATTGTCGGGATTGCGCTGGGGTGGCCCGCTGGTTTAAGGATCGGAAATAGGGCAGAGAAGTTTCACTTGAAATCTCGAGTATGCTCAATTATTGATTGCTCTAAATAAACAGCAGGAATCAAAGTTAATCCAGCTTTTGCAGTAGGCCCCAATCTGTTGAACGATTCCTTAATTACATATTATGAACTTAGATTTAACTTTGGGCCTATTGTTAGGGCTGTTTCTTTGCTCACTGTATTATTGGTTCAATGTGCGTAGGCGTCTCGCGCGGAATGAGGCGGCTCAGAAGATGGAGTCGGATGTCGCGCTGCGTGAGGCCGAACTGAGTCTGCGAGAAGAGAAGTCGAATCTCGAATTGGATTACAAGCGAAAGCAGGCGGATTTAGAACGTAATCAAGAGCGCCTTACGGAGCTTGAAGCCGAGCTAAATACGAAAGAATCCGAACTGGAAAAAGAAACAAAATCCTTAGATGAAGTTCAACATGAGGCCGAGCGGACACGTCGCTTGTATCAATTGAAATTGCATCAAATTTCACAAATGGATCAGGAGGAGGCCCGACAATTGTTGATTCGGGTGACGGAAAAAGAGTGCGAGAAAGAGATCCGTGATTTAAGGCACAAGCTTTTGGATCGTTCTGAATCAGAGTTGGCGGAAGAATCGCGCCGGATATTGCTGGCATCGATGCAACGTATCACGAGCCAACCGATGAATGATGCGACGGCTACGGTCGTGCGGCTGCCAAGTGAAGAAATGAAAGGTCGCATTATCGGGAGGGAAGGACGAAATATCAGAACTTTTGAGCATGCAACGGGCACAACTTTGATGATTGATGAGACTCCGGACTCAGTCTTGATTTCTTGTTTCGACCCGGTTCGTCGGGAGATTGCGCGTCTCGCTTTGGAAGCACTTTTACGGGACGGTCGTATCCATCCTGCGAGTATTGAAGAAGAGGTGATTAAGGCGGAAGAGGAAATGCACTTAAATGTGATCGAACTGGGCGAGGGCGCACTTCGGAAGTTGCGTTTGGTCAATGTGCATCCGGAGGTGGTTGCTCTGCTCGGGAAGTTACACTATCGGCTTTCAAATAATCAAAACACACTGGCACATTCGGTCGAGGTCGGACATTTATGTGCCTTGATTGCCTCGGAAATAGGGATGGATCCGGTTTTGGCGAAGCGAGCAGGACTTTTTCATGACATGGGCAAGGCAGTCGATGAGTCCTATGAAGGTAGCCACGCGATCGTTGGGGCGGATATCATTAAGCAGCATGGCGAAGATGCTCGGGTCGTAAATGCAGTTGCCGCGCACCATAAGGAAGTGCCGGCTGAGAGTGTGTATGCGGGTCTAGTGATGGTGGCGGACTCGCTTTCTGCGGTGCGGCCGGGCGCACGTGCTTCGTCGATTGACGGATTTATTCAGCGGGTGCGCAGCATTGAGGATATCGCACAGTCGCAACCCGGTGTCTCGGATGCCTATGCGATCCAAGCGGGTCGGGAAGTGCGCGTTATCGTAGAGCCGGAAAAAGTCTCTGAGGAGGAAGCGCGTAAAATCGCACTTCGGATTCGCCAAAAGATAGAGTCCGAGCTAAACTACCCAGGAGCGATTGAAATTACAGTGATTCGCGAGCAAAGATTTAATGAGACGGCGGTATGATGGGGTTTATTCGAATATTTATTATCAGTGTTAGTTGCTTGAGCCTAATGGGGCCTGCCTATTCGAAGTCGCAGAAAGTTAGCCTACGATCCGGCGAGTTATTGATTGGCGAGGTCTTACCCAATTCTGGTCCGGAATTGGTTTACCTGCGTTCAAACACGCTTGGAGAGATCTCTATTTCGCGAGAAGAGATTGTGTCTATAGAACCGATCTCGGTACCAGCTGTTGTAGAAGCCGAAGTTATTGAGCAAACTCCTGTAATCGTCGCTCCAAATTTGAAGCCCAAGGTAGAGTCTTCGAGTGTGACTGAGTCGATGGCAGCGTCTGATACGGTAGATGAGCAACCGACTTCATTTTTTGATCCAAAACCAGTCTTAGCGGCCACGATCGAAGGGGCAGGGACTTTAGTCGACGTGGTGCGCGAGTTAGAAGCGCCTAAATCTTGGTCGGGGCGAGTGCGTGTCGGTATCAACGCCAGTGACGGCGATTCCAAGTGGAAGGAGTCCTACGTGGCTGGGACTTTGATCATCGATCCGGAAAAGTCGCTTAATTTTTATCGTTTCGGTGGCTCTTACAAGTATCGAGAGACGACGCGACCCAATGGCGAGTCATTCAAGTCGACAGATAAATACGATGCGGACTTCACCTATCGACGAACTTTTCTCGATGATTTGATTTTGCAACACACGCTCAGTTTGAGAGTTGACCAAATCAAGGGCATTGACCGTGAGCTTCAAGCTTTGCTAGGTCTGGGCTATGAATATGACTGGAAGGATAGCTTTAATTTGATACTGGGCGCGGGCGGAGGTATAGAAGAGTTTGACTCGATTTTTGAAGATAACCGCAATGGTCAGAATCCAGTCGTGAATTTTTTCCAAGAATTCAGTTGGAAATTCTACAAAAAATCGGAGTTAACTCAGAGCTTTAATTATTATACAAATCCTGAGGATAGCGATTTCTATAACTATGTATTGTCAGCAGGCATACGTTTTCGGTTGTCGGAGCTTCTGGGTTTTGAATTTTCCTACAACAAGGAATATGACAGTGACCTTGGTGACGGGACAGATCGTGTAGATACACAATTTAGAAATTCACTCATCGTTTTCTTTTAATTCGGTAGTGCCGCAAAGTAGTCCAAGCTCTCGTCGAGCCCGCCAGGGCGGCTGTCTTTCAGCCAGACTGACTTGAATGCTTCAAGGATAGTTTCGGGCACAGAGGCGCTCGAAAAAGGAATATGATTAAAGTGCGCCAAGCAGCGTTCTGCAGCGAAACGGTTCAAGTTAAGTGCGAGTTTGGTTTGGGAGTCGAGTTGTTGAGTGCTGAGTGCTTCGAGCTTCTCGAGGATACTTAGGCAGTCCTCTGCTGAGATAGAGTGACACAGTGTTTCAAGTTTCTCCGACGAGGCAAAAAGTGCCGAGTTCAAGAAACTGTTAGGCGGCGCGGGCTGTGGGAGTAGGGCGTCGATTTCACCGAGAGCGCAGAGAATCGACCCCTGCGGGCTCGCGCTATCTGGGAAGAAGACTGCGTCGATTTCCTGTGCGAGTTCGTCTTTTTCAGAAAGTGGAATGCCCCACGCAGCTTGAGCTTGCAGGATGAGTGGAGGAAAGAGTGTGGCGTAAGATTGGTGGTGTCCATTGTCGCCCCAAGCAGTCAAAAGCAGGCCCGATGCGCCATGTTTTCGTGCGGCATGGACGGCATTTTGAATGTTAGCACGGGCGACGTCGAGACGTCCTCCGAAGCTGTTCCAAGTGCCAGCTCCGGGCGCAAGGTAGAATTGATTGGTGTAGCCTGCTTTGGCAACAATACCGGCTTGAGTGTCGAATGGAGAATCTGCTTCATAGCCCCAGATCACCGGAATTAGGTTCGGCGGAAGTTCCCCCACTAAGTCGGGGCGCTCCATGATGACATCGGCCCAGAGCTGCGGGATTTTGTCATAGGCGAGTGCGTGGGCGCACACTTTGTTGACGTATTCGAGATAGACAGCGTGTTTACCGCGTTCGGCTACAGCTGTTTTGCTGCGACCTTGGCCCAGCTCCCAGGGCTCATCACCCCCGATGTGAATTTGTTTTGAGCTGAAGTTGGGGGAGAGCTCTTCCAGGAGTGAACCGATGAAGTCTAGACTCTCTCTGCAAGGGTATAAAGTGCTCCCGAAAGGACGTGGCCCGGAGATTGGATGCAGGAATCCATCGGGCGATTCGGCGAGGTGTTTATACTCGGGGTGCCGCAACCAGCGTTCCATATGCCCAAAGGTGTTTTGGTTTGGGACCAGCTCGATGTGACGCTCCGAGCAATATTGGTCAAGCGTTTGGATCTCCTCGGAGGTAAAGGGCGATGCATTTTTCCAGACGGTCTTGTGTTCAGCATAGGCAAAGGTGTGCTCGGTGTAGAGTTGAAGCTCGTTATAACGGAGCAGCGCGAGGCAGTCGATGAGCCACTTGAGCCACTTCATCGTGGGCACACGGTTACGGCTCACATCGAGCATGAATCCGCGGTGCTCGATGGTGGGCCAATCAACGACGACATCACCTCGTGCTGGTGGCTTTTCCGAGGCTGCCGCTGATACGAGATAAGCCTCCGCGTAGTATTTGGCTGCGGGCGTGTCTGCCGTGATTATCGGGGTATCGCCAAACTCGATGCGAAAGCCGTTTGTAGGCAGCTTGGATTCCGCGGGTAAGGCGTCGTCTTTTCGAAAGTAATTTTTGGGAGGGAAATGCACCTGCTCTTAGCTTCGGAAATATGAACGAAGCTGTAAAGAGGAAGAATCGTCAGTTTAGCTCTACAATTGAACAGCAAGTCAGCGACGACCAGTGTCTTGCTCTCTGGATGAAAGCAGGCCCATTCATTTAATCGCGGGGCACCCTCCAGTAACTCCCAGATTAACTCGTCACCCTAAATAGCTTTACCTTATTCAATCGGCTCAGGCTTTAATTCGTTCTCTAGGGGGAATCCCAAGGGTGTAATACCAGCGTCTAACTTTTACTGGTAAAAACGAAGATGCCCATGCTTTTACCAGCTAGGCTACGTGGCCTCGAAACTTTGTTTCGGGGTTTTGTTACTACCGGATAAAGCCAGTGATTCGTATTATGTGTTACCGCTCGTTGCGTTCGCGGTCATGCAGGAGCATGAGCCCTCCAGCCTCTTATACCACCGCGTGACTATTTCTAGTAAAATGGTAGGAACGCCCGCCCTACGTATCCAGTTAAAATATTACCGGATATAGTGCGTCGTTGGTATAAATTATCGGGAGTGCGGGAACTGCGCCATGGCTGCCGACGAGAATGTGTCATGAAAATTTGTAGCTTCCACTATGGCCTGAACGTCTCCGACTTGTTTAAGGAAAGTCAATTGTGGAGTCGAATACAGGAAGCAGGCGTCTGTTCGCTCGCGGACACACGGGAGAGGCTGTCTCAAAACTGAGCTATTAAGCGTGTAATCTAATAAAAAGCATGGGAGGGACGCTGGCCTCAGCGTCTTTTCGCCGAGATTTGGTCGCGCTTAAGCCTAACTGAAGCGCTTGAGGACAAGCGCCCTCCCTTAAATAAACCTTTTCGCAGGCACATATCGGGTTGGACTCGGTTTGAGACAGCCTCGGGAGCGTGTCCCTCCAAGGATATTGGGATACTTGGAGCTTTTTTGTGGTTATAGGAACTGCGCGGTGATGCTCTTTGTGGACTTTTTGATGCCTGCCACGTTACCTTGATACAGTAGTTCGCCGCCGGCATCTCCGCCGTTGGGTCCGATTTCGATTACGTAGTCGGCTTCGGCGATCAGATCCAGATGGTGTTCGATCACGATTACGGTGTGGCCCTTGTCAACGAGGCGGTTGAGGAGGGCAATGAGACGTTCGACGTCGGCGAGGTGGAGTCCGATGGTGGGCTCTTCGAGGATGTATAGGTTGCCTTGGCCTTTGTTGTATTGGCGCTCCTTGAAGCTGGGCATACCTTTGGCGAGTTCACTGACAAGTTTGAGGCGCTGAGCTTCGCCCCCGGAAAGTGAGGGCGAATTTTGGCCGAGGGTGAGGTAGCCGAGGCCCGCTTCGACCATCGCGTCGAGCATGCTCTTCAGGCCTGTATGGAAACTGAAAAACTCTGCCGCTTCTTCGAAACTCATGGCGAGGGCATCGGCAATGCTTTTGCCATTCCAGAAAAGGTCGTCGAGCTCTTGTCCGTAGCGGCGTCCTTGGCAGTCTTCACAGGTGACGTAGGTGTCCGGCATGAAGTTCATCTCAAGTTTCACACGGCCAGCACCTTTGCAGCTCTCGCAACGTCCGCCTTTGGTGTTGAAGGAGAAAGTGCCGGCTGAATATCCGCGGAAGCGGGCTTCGGGGAGGTTGGCGTAGATATCACGAATGATGTCGTAGGCACCAATGTAGGTCGCGGGCGTGGAGCGAGGGGTCTTGCCGATGGGAGACTGGTCGACTTCAATCACTTTGCGAATGGTGTGCGCATTCGAGAGTGATTTGAACGACGAACTTGGAATCATCTTCGGAGTCAGTTTCGCGGACTTTGACTCAATAGCGGCTTCGACGAGCGGCTTTAGAAGGTCGCGAGTCAGGGTGCTTTTGCCCGCGCCGGAAACGCCGCAGACGGCGATCAGACGTTGCTTTGGGAAGGTGACGTCGAAGTCTTTTAAATTACGAAGGGAGGCGCCTTGGAGGGCGATCCACTGGTCCATACCTTTCTTTTTGCGGGGGCTCCACTCAGGAGGGAGTGGGCGGTAGCTCCCGCGTAGTGGGTGCATCATCGGTTCGCGGAGGTATTTCCCGGTGATCGACTTTTTATTTTTCTGGAGCTGTTTGAGGGTGCCTTGGGCGACGATCTCACCGCCGTGGATGCCGGCGGCGGGGCCGAGATCGATAATTTGATCGGCGTGTCGCATGGTAGCCTCGTCGTGTTCGACGATGAGGAGGGTGTTGCCGCGGTCACGGAGTTGTTCGAGCGAGGCGATGAGCTTTTCGTTGTCGCGGGCGTGGAGCCCGATTGAGGGTTCATCGAGCACGTAGAGGACGCCGGACAAGTTGGAGCCGAGTTGGGCGGCGAGGCGGATGCGCTGGGCTTCGCCCCCGGAAAGGGTGGCGGTCGATCGGCTGAGGCCGAGGTAGTTGAGGCCGACGCGATCCATGAATCGCATGCGGTCTTCGATCTCGGGCAGGAGCTCTGCGAGGATCGGCTTGGAGCGGGCATCGGTTTTAACCGCTTTGAGCGTATCGATCAGCTTGGTCGGCGTGAGCGAGAGCAAGTCTGGGAGACTAACTGCATTGTTAATTTTTGTATCAGTAAGTAGTAGCTTAACACTACGGCTCAAAGGGTTGAGCCGCGTGCCTTCGCAGTCGGGGCAGGGTGCGCCGTCTTCGACGTCTCCTGGTAGATCGAGGTAGTTTTCGTCTTTGGCCATCCAATCGTAGATTTGCCCGTAGCCGCGGCAGCTTGGGCACCATCCGCGACTGCTGTTCCATGAGAAGTGCTTCGGGTCGAGTTCGGGAAAGGCTTCGCCAGTGGTCGGGTCGGTGCGCTTGGTTGAGAGCCAGGATACGATTCCACCTTTTTGGTTGAGTAGGAAAGCGGTGCCTTTGCCGAGCTTGAGGGCAGTGGTCAGATGGGCGCGGAGTGGCGACGATGGGCGGTCGGTTTGGGCACCCTCCTGATGGCGGTCGGGACGACCGCCGCTACCTTTAGAGGCGGGTAGTTGGGTGATCACGAGTTCGATGTCGTGTTCGCGGTAGCGGTCGAGCTTTTTGAAATCCGCGATTTGAGTGAGCTGACCGTCGATGCGGAGCGTTTCGTAGCCGTGGTCGCGTGCCCAGTCGGCAAGTGGTTGGTGGTGGCCTTTACGACCGCGGATTAATGGCGCGCATAGCTGAAGCGACTGCTTAGGTGAATCTTTGAGGATGGTTTGTAGACGTTTGAAGAGCGCGTCAGGACTTTGGGTGACGACGGCTTCGCCGCTTGTCGGAGAATGTTGGATACCAATACGTGCGTAGAGCAAGCGGAGGTATTGTGCGATCTCGGTGATGGTGGCGACGGTCGACTTGCGGGTGCCTTTGGTCACACGTTGCTCGATGGCGACGGTAGGTGCGATGCCGGAGAGGTGATCGACGTCGGCGCGCGGCATTTGCTCGACGAATTGACGGGCGTAGGCCGACATCGACTCCATAAAGCGGCGCTGGCCTTCGGCGAAGATGATGTCAAATGCGAGGGAGGACTTGCCCGACCCGGAAACGCCGGTGACAACGCTAATTTTGCCATGCTCGATCCGGCAGGAGATGTCCTTCAGGTTATGCTCGCGAGCGCCTTGCACGAGTAAGGCGCTTGAGGGTAGAGGCGTGAACTGTGCGGCGTGATAGCTGGCTTTTTCTTCAGCAGCCTTTAGTGACTGCCCGAGCGCGCGGGAGCGTGTCCCTCCAAGTGTTTTGAGTGCGTGCGCGGGCGGTATGTCGTTCAGCGCTTCCCGGAGGTAGCTTGCGGTTTCGCAGTCGCTTTCGGCAATTTGCTCAGGGGTGCCTTGGGCGACGATTTTACCGCCGTTCGCACCCGCTTCGGGACCGAGTTCAAGTATCCAGTCGGCGACTTTAAGAATGTCGATATTGTGCTCGATCACAATGAGTGAATGCCCCGCTTCAACGAGGTTTTGTAGGACGGTGATCAGGCGTTTGACATCTCCGCGGTGGAGCCCGGTGGTCGGCTCATCGATGAGGATCATGGTGTGGGCAGAAGGGGCGCGAGCTCCCGACGCCTTAGGACTGACGTCCCCACCTTTAATTTTGGAGAGGTATTTAACGAGTTTGAGCCGCTGGGACTCGCCGCCGGAGAGGGTGTTCAGTGGTTGGCCGAGCTTGAGATAGCCGAGTCCGACATCGACGAGTGGTTTGAGGGCTTGGGATACTTTTTTAGATTTCTGGAAGAACTCGAGGGCACGACTGACATCCATGTCGAGGATTTCAGCAATGGTCTTTGTTTGGAAATTGATTTCGAGGACCTCAATTTTGAAGCGTTGGCCCTCGCAGGTTTGGCAGGGCACGAAGAGGTCGGATACGAATTGCATTTCGATCTTTTCGTAGCCGAGTCCAGAGCAGGTTTCGCAACGTCCCTCACCACTGTTGAAAGAGAAGTGGCCAGGTATCATGCCGGCGGAGGCGGCAGCTTCGGTTTTAGCGAAGAGTTTGCGAATCTCATCCCAGGCACCGGTGTAGCTGGCAGGGTTGGAGCGTGGGGTTTTGCTGACGGGGCTTTGGTCTACGAGGACGACATCAGAGATCGGTAAGCTTGATTCGAGGTCATCGATTTGGGCGGGCTCTTCGGTGATCTGTCCTTTTTGGGCGAGGAGATTTTGGTAGATTACGTTGTTAAGGAGCGTTGATTTGCCAGAACCTGAGACTCCGCTAAGACAGACGAAGGCTTGCTGGGGGATGTGGGCGTCGAGTTTGTTCAGGTTATGCTTGGTCGCACCGTAGATGGATAGGAGGGGGCGGGTCGAACGCCCGCCCTCCAGTTTTAAATTTTGAATGCACTGACGACGTTTTTTTGGTGTATCGATCGTTTCGCGACCAGAGAGGTAGCGACCGGTATGCGTATCAGATTTCAGGATACGTTTGTAGCTGCCACTGAAGCTAAGTTGTCCGCCGGCAGCTCCAGGCTGAGGGCCGATTTCGATCAGGTTATCGGCGGAGCGCATGATGGCTTCATCATGTTCGACCACTACGACGGTGTTTCCGAGGTCGGTGAGGCGGCGGAGGATTGAGATGAGTCGATCCATGTCTCGGGCATGGAGACCGACGGAGGGCTCATCGAGCACGAAGAGGGTATCGACGAGGGAGGAACCGAGGCAGGAGGTGAGGTTGACACGCATGGTTTCGCCGCCGGATAGGGTGCGCGAGGTGCGGTCGAGGGTGAGATAGCCGAGGCCGACTTGATCGAGGAAGCTGAGGCGGCTGAGTATGCCAGTAAGGGCAGGACTTTCTTTTGTTATTTCGGGGGGTAACGCTTTGCCGTTGTTACTTTGGGTTGGTTGTGGACATGCGGGAGCATGTCCCTCCAGTTGGGTTAGAAGTTGGGAGACGCTTTTTTGATACAGGTCGGGGAGGGTGTGGCCCTGCCACTTCCAGTTAAGTGATTCGGGCTGGAGGCGTGCGCCGTGGCATTCGGGGCACTTTGTGTAACTGCGGAATTTGGAGAGAAAGACGCGGACGTGCATCTTATAGAGGTTGTGATTGAGCCATCCGAAGAAGCGATCGACGCCATACCATTGGCTGCGGTGTTCTTCGTAGGTGGGTTCGCCTTCCATGACGAAGCTGCGCTCTTTTTTATTGAGCTTGGACCAAGGGATGTGGGTGCGGATTTTGTGTTTTTTAGCGGCGCGTTGAAGGTCGCGTAGGCTCTCGCTGTAGACTTCGCCTTGAAAGGCGCGGATGGCACCATCGTCAATGGAGAGTTTATGGTCCGGGATGACAAGGTTTGGATCGATCTCGATGATACGGCCAAATCCACGGCAGCTCGGGCAGGCACCGATGGGGGAATTAAATGAAAAGAGTGCGGGGCTGGCGGGGCGGTATTCGATGCCGGTTCCGGGAGAGATGAGGCCGTGTTTGTAATGGTGGAGGACTTCGCCTTTTGAATTGAGGAGAAAAATATGGCCTTTACCGAAGGCGAAAGCTTGCTGGGCGGCTTCGATGAAACGAGACCGTGCCTTAGTGTCCAGGTTCGTGATGCGATCTTGAATGACCTGAATGGTGCGAAGTGATGCGGGAGGGGTGAAGTTTTCGAGGCGAACGATTTCGCCTTCGACGATGGCGCGGGTATAGCCTTGGGCGGAGAGTGCTTTAAGGATTTCGGTCCAAGTGAGTTTTTCCGGTCGGTGGACGGGGAAGGCGATCAGGCAGGATTCGCCTTTGTGCTGCGTGAGCAGATCGTTCCAGATAGACTGGGGGTTGTCGTCTGTGATCGGTTTTCCAGTGGCGGGGTCTTCAAGGGTCGCGACATTGGCAAACCAGACTTTAAAGTAATCGCAGAGTTCGGTGATTGTGCCGACGGTGGAGCGAGAGGTCTTAACGGTGTTGGACTGCTGGATGGCAATGGAGGGCCGGATATTGGTGACGCTATCGACCTTCGGGCGGTCGAGTAGATCCATGAACTGGCGGGTGTAGGGCGAGAAGGTCTCGACGTAGCGACGCTGGCCTTCGGCATGAAGTGTTTCGAATACGAGGGAGGACTTGCCCGCACCGCTGAGGCCAGTGACGACGGTTAGCTGACCGATGGGTATATCGAGGTCGAAACCTTTTAGGTTGTTTTGGCGGACACCGCGTAGCTGGATGGATTCTTTCGTTTTCGGCACGCTTCGGAGGTAACTACTATCTGTGGAAAAGGCGAATCGGAGCTCTATTTAGAGGCATCGACTACTTGATCGATTGCTTTGACAGCGCGATGCATGCGTTCGACTTGGCTTCCGGAGATTTCGAGATAAGGGAGGTTTAGTTTGTTGAGTGCGTCTTTGAACTTTGCGTGCAATGTGTTTCTCGCTTCAGCGCTATCGCGTTGCCCCTCATCGGCGGTCCACGGGATATCCGGCACACAAAACAAATAGAGCGTATAGTCGCGTTTGAGGAAGGCATCATTGACCCAATCGATGACGGTTTCGAAGTAGTGATTTGCGTAAATAATGGACGAAAGGATGTTCGTGTCATGGAAAACGAGCCGCTTCGCTTTAAGAAGCCCTGCGTCTTCTTGGGCCAGTTGTCCGCGCGCAATGTGATCTAGATCGGAGGCTGCCAATTCGCGGCCTATTTCATCGACATAATCGCGCACGTATTCTCCGGTCCAAGGCGCTCCATAGTAGCCTGAAAGCGATTTAGCTAAAGTTGTTTTGCCGGTCGATTCGGCTCCTGTGATGACGATGCGAAGCATTTAAAAAGAAGTTAGCGTGGGTTATTGAAGTTGTTGTTTCCAATCTCGCCAGCCTTTCAGAGCAAGTCCTGTGAATACTAAAAAAAGAAGTGCAGTGGGCCAAATCTGATCGATTGCATAGAGTGACAGGTAAATTATATCGGATAGGATCCAGAACAGCCATGTTTCGATTTGTTTTCGGGTTAGCATCCACTGCGCGATAAATGCGCAGGTCGTGGCAAATGCATCGATGTATGGGAAGCGGGCTCCCGTATCTGTCAGTAAATATCCTATGCCGAAAGAGCAGACAATTAAAACTAGCCCGAGGACGGGCCAATGCGAGGCAGGGACACGGCAAATCTTGAGCGACTCCTCGCTTTCAGACTTCGTTTTTGACCATTTGATCCAGCCATGAATAGAGATCGCCACGAAGGCTACGTTCATGCCTGCGAAGGCATAGTAACTCGATTGATAGCCAATATAGATATAGGCCAGATAGCAGAGAACGAAGGCGGCCCATGCGGCGATCTTTTCTTTAATGCTCAGCCAGACACCGAGAAATCCCGTGAGCATACCGACCCATTCGACGGCTGAGATCGCGAGTAATTGATCTCGTAGGTCTTCCAACATAGTCGCGGCTAGTCGGCGTCGCAGATTTTTACTTTTTCCCAGTAACCTTTAAATTGATCCAGGAAGTCAGTATGTATCGGATCTACTTGATACGTATTGTGCGCGGCCACGTCTTTGCAGATCACGGTCAGGCAGACATCATAACTTGTATCGATGACGGGGCGTTCGGGCGTTTCGGCTACTGTGCCAACGTAGGCAGCTTCTGCCGATTTGATATGGGTAAGGCTGTCGACACCCTTCCGGAAAGCAGAGATTTGGTCGGCGTCTAGGTCTTTTTTAAGCCAGAATAATACAACGTGAACAAGCATATGGAATCAGTGTTAGAGTTATAGTTTAGATGCGATGATCGATTGCAGCTCTGCATGATTCCGAGCAACGGCCAGTTCCGGGCGCTCCTTGGTCAGGCGCTCTGGTGGACAAAAAAGCAGCCCCTCATCTGCGCAGTCGATCATGGAAAGGTCGTTGTAGGAATCACCTGCGGCGATGGTATCGAAATTAAGTGCTCTGAATGCTTCGACGGCCTTTCGCTTGTGGTCGGGGAGCCGTAATTTGTAATCGGCAATACGGCCGGTCTCATCGATCACGAGGTCGTGACAGAATAGGGTAGGATTACCGAGTTTCGCCATGAGCGGTCCAGCGAACTGGCTAAAGGTGTCGGACAGGATGACTAGACGCGTTTGCGAAGTGACCCATTGGACGAATTCGATCGCGCCGGGCAGGGGATCGAGTGTGCCGATGACTTCTTCGATGTCGGCGAGTTTGAAGCCTTTTTCATCGAGAATATCGAGCCGATATCGCATCAGCGTATCGTAGTTGGGTTCATCACGGGTTGTGCGTTTGAGCGCTTCGATTCCCGTTTTTTCGGCAAAGGCGATCCAAATCTCGGGGATGAGGACCCCTTCCAGGTCAAGGCAGACGATATTCATGGATTAACAAAACCGTGAGAAACGACTCAACTGTCAACCTCAATAAGGGCGACGTCTTTAGTTGGCCAGTTGTGGCGGGAACTCTGCCAGGATTAGGCTAATGATTTCATTTACCTCGGAGTCGGTCGGTGCCTCCCACCCGAGGTCCTTTTTGTAAATACCGCGCCAGATGAGCTCATTCGCTCGGGTATCAACAATATCTATTAGAAAAGTGCCTTCTTCGTATTCTCTGCTTACGAATTGAGGTGATCTGCTATATCCGTAATAGGGATGACTTCGGTAAGGTGGAAAGCCGATAAATATTTCTTCTAGTTCTTTGCGTGTCCTTGAAAGCGTGTCAAAAGCGACTTTAAAATCGGGATTTTCATCATTTAGAGTGAACCCCTTTGAGTTCAGGGAGATCGTAATCGCAGCCTTTACTCTGCGATCTACAATTGGGCTCAGGATCGATGCCTTCTCGGCTTCGGAAGTATTTTTATCAATAATACTGAAGCTGTTATAGTTTGCGATTTTTGCAGCTGCTGTTTGATCGAAATCAATTACAGGAGTTGTTTTGCAAGCTGTTAAGAAGAGCAGGCAAGTCAGTAGCGCTGATGTGGTCGATCGCTGTTTCATACTGATAATAAAATGATGAGGCCGAAAATCGCAAACAATACTGAATCATCCTTTAAAGAATATTCAGGATAGAGAGTGAATTGAGATCATTGATGTGAAGGACATGGATAGGCATCAAAAAGGTCATACAAATTTGTATGACCTTTTAGATAAAAGAAAACGCTCGATGACCTAGGGTAGTTTACTAACCCCCATGAGAAACTTATCACATTCGCGGGCAACCGCGCGGCCTTCATTGATGGCCCAAACGATGAGAGACTGTCCGCGGCGCATATCGCCGGCTGCGAATACTTTATCAACGCTGGTTTCGAACTTACCGTAATCGGCTTTCACATTAGAGCGGCCATCCGTATCGAGACCAAGTTCTTCGACGATGGTGTTTTCCGGTCCGAGGAAGCCCATTGCAAGGAGCACCAACTCGGCTTCGAGAACACGTTCGGTGCCTTCGACTTTTTTCGGAATGTAGCGGCCGTTGTCATTCGTCCATTCGATGTTGTGAACGTGGACTCCTTTAACATGACCGTCTGCGTCGCCTTCAAATTTACTAGAGGTGACGAGGTATTGGCGCGGGTCTTCTCCCTGAATGGCCGCGGCTTCTTCCTGGCCATAGTCCATCTTGTAAGTCTTTGGCCATTCTGGCCACGGGTTATCATCGGCGCGCTCTTCGGGAGGCTTTGGCATGATCTCGAGCTGAGTGACGCTCTTGCAACCGTGTCGTAGGGAAGTGCCGACACAGTCTGTGCCAGTATCGCCGCCGCCAATGATGACGACGTTTTTGCCTTTCGCGAGTTCGCTGAACTGCTTGGATTTACCCTCTTTGATATCCCAGATTTCTTTGGTGTTGGGTCCGAGGAACTCCATGGCAAAACGAATATTGGTCAGGTCGCGGCCTTCGATTGGAAGGTCACGCGGCTTAGTTGCGCCACAGCAGAGAACCACTGCATCGAACTCGTCCATGAGGGCTTTGCTGGAAATGTCTTTACCGATCTCGACACCAGTCTTGGTGATGACGCCTTCGGCTTCCATGAGATCAACACGGCGAGTAACCACGTCCTTCTCCAGTTTCATGTTGGGGATGCCATACATGAGAAGGCCGCCGATACGGTCGGCGCGTTCGTAGAGTGTAACGAGGTGACCAGCTTTATTGAGCTGATCTGCTGCGGCGAGGCCAGCGGGACCGGAGCCAACTACGGCCACTTTCTTGCCTGTGCGCTCGGCGGGTGGTCTCGCCGTGACCCAACCTTCGGACCAGGCTTTGTCGATGATAGAGCACTCGATATTCTTAATTGTAACGGGTGGTTCAATCACTCCGAGCACGCAAGAGCCCTCGCATGGTGCGGGGCAAACGCGACCTGTGAATTCCGGGAAGTTGTTTGTCTTTGATAGGCGCAAGTAGGCTTCGTGCCACTTGCCGCGATAGACGAGGTCATTAAACTCCGGGATGAGGTTATTAATCGGGCAACCACTTGCCATATTGCTAAGGGTTATCCCAGTGTGGCAGTAGGGCGTGCCGCAGTCCATGCAGCGCGAGCCTTGAGTGCGCACCTTTTCGGCATCGAAATCATCGTGGATTTCATCCCAGTCTTTCACACGAACGAGCGGATCACGATTAGTAATCGTCTTGCGCTCGAACTCCATAAATCCAGTTGCTTTGCCCATAATATTTTTTAAAAGAAGTTTTGTAGTTAGAAGGTAGAAGTTGCTGCTACCTTCTTTTGATTAGTGATTCGCCTGCACGTTTTCTTCGAAAGCGGCTTGGATGGCGTCGTCGCCTTCGAGACCGCGCTCTTCTGCGCGGGTGATTGCCTGAAGGACACGTTCGTAATCCTTTGGCATGACTTTAATGAATTTCGCGAGTGATGCATCCCAGGTATCGAGAATGTTTTTAGCGCGGACGGAGCCGGTGTAAGCAAGGTGCTGTTCAACCTTGGCTTTTAGTTTGGCGATTTCCTCGTCGCTGCACTCAACCAGCTGATAGATGTTGACCATCTCTGCATTGAGGCGGTTTTGGACGAAATCACCCGCTTCATCAAAGACGTAAGCGATGCCGCCGGACATACCCGCACCGAAGTTACGGCCAGTCGAGCCGAGGACGACTACTTGTCCACCGGTCATGTATTCAAGGCCGTGATCGCCGATACCTTCGACGACAGTGCTGGCTCCGGAGTTACGAACGCAGAAGCGCTCGCCGGCCATGCCCGCGATGTAGGCTTCACCCTGAGTCGCGCCATAGAAGCAGACGTTACCCGTGATGATGTTTTCGTGGGCGACGAACGGAGATTCCGGTGATGGGCGCACGATAATTTTCGCACCTGATAGGCCCTTGCCCAGATAATCATTAGTGTCACCAGTGACGGTAAAGGTCATTCCCTTCGGACAGAAAGCACCGAGACTCTGACCGGCAGAACCGGTGAGATTCACCTTAATCGTGTCATCGGGGAGCCCTGCAGCACCATATTTACGGGAAATTTCAGCACCCGTAATTGTTCCAACAACGCGGTTGGTGTTGACGACGGGTAGGTCGATCACGACAGGCTCGCCAGTTTCGATGGATGGTTTCGATCTTTCGAGGATCTCCAGCATATCGAGCGAACGATCGAGGAGGTGATCTTGCTTCATCTGGCAGTAGGTGCCGACTTCAGGCCCTACCTTTGGACGGTAGAGAATCTTGCTGTAGTCGAGACCCTTGGCTTTCCAGTGGTCAATCGCGCCGCACATTTCGAGTTTATCGACGCGTCCGACCATTTCGTTGATGGTGCGAAATCCTAGCTCAGCCATGAGTTCGCGAAGTTCAGTCGCGATGTAGTTCATGAAGTGGACAACTGCGTCGGCGCCTCCCTTGAATTTCTTACGAAGTTCAGGATTTTGCGTAGCGACCCCAACAGGGCAGGTATTCTTGTGGCAAACACGCATCATCAAGCAGCCGAGCGTAACGAGGGGAGCCGTTGCGAAGCCGAATTCTTCGGCACCGAGCAGACACGCGATAGCGACATCGCGGCCTGTCTTGAGTTGACCGTCTGTTTCCAATACGATGCGGCTGCGGAGGTCGTTAAGTAGTAACGTTTGATTGGTCTCAGCGACTCCGAGCTCCCATGGAGCACCTGCGTGCTGGATAGAGGAGCGCGGAGATGCTCCGGTGCCTCCATCGTATCCAGATACCAGAATAACATCAGCTTTTGCCTTCGCGACACCGGCTGCGATGGTTCCCACACCGACTTCGGAAACGAGTTTTACGTTCACGCGGGCATGAATGTTCGCATTCTTACAGTCGTGAATGAGCTCAGCCAAATCCTCAATCGAGTAAATGTCATGATGTGGAGGGGGTGAGATCAAGCCGACTCCTGGAGTGGTTCCACGCGTCTTGGCAATTTGTGGCAGCACTTTGTGGCCGGGGAGTTCACCGCCCTCGCCAGGTTTTGCACCTTGAACGATCTTAATTTGAATTTCGTCGGAATTAACCAAGTAATGGCTGGTCACTCCGAAGCGTCCGGATGCAACTTGCTTGATAGCAGAGCGGCGACTGTCGCCATTCGCATCCGGCAAAAAGCGATCAACGTCTTCACCACCTTCACCGGTGTTGGACTTGCCGCCGATACGATTCATCGCGATCGCGAGTGATTCGTGAGCCTCTTTGGAGATCGAACCATAGGACATGGCGCCCGTCTTGAAGCGCTTGATAATCGCTTCTATGGATTCAACTTCTTCGAGGGGGACAGATTTGGTCTCGTCGATTTTGAAGTCCATCAATCCGCGGAGGGTAAACATCTCTTTGGACTGGTTGTTAATGATTTCAGAGTATTCTTTAAAGACCGCGATGTCACCGAGCCGAGTTGCTTTTTGCAGTTTATGGATCGTGATCGGGTTAAAGAGGTGGCGTTCGCCGCCGGCGCGCCATTGGTAGATGCCACCTGGATCGAGTGGAGCGGCCATTTGGTCGCCGCGTAGGCCGTATGCGTTAGTGTGGCGCATCTCGGCTTCTTTCGCGATGGTTCCCAGACCGATGCCTTCGACGCGGGACGCTGTTTTGGTGAAGTATTTGTCGATAACGCTCTCGTTGAGGCCAATCGCTTCGAAGATCTGCGCGCCGCGGTAAGACGCGACAGTTGATATACCCATCTTTGACATGGTCTTAATGACGCCGTTCAGGTTGGCCTTAAGGAAGTTGTAGCAGGCTGTGTCTGCGTCGAGTGCGAGGTCGCCCTGATCGATCATGTAGCGGATCGATTCCATCGCGAGGTATGGGTTGATGGCATCGGCACCATAACCAAGGAGAAGGGCAAAGTGGTGGACTTCGCGGGGCTCACCTGATTCGACTACGATAGATACCCGTGTTCGGGTGCCTTGACGGGTTAAGTGGTGGTGGAGCCCGGCCACTGCAATCAGTGCAGGGATCGGCGCTTTTTTCTCGCCGATTTTGCGATCAGTTAGCACGAGGATATTGACTCCGTCGTTAACCGCAGCATCTGCATTATCAAAGAGCTTTTCGAGCGACGCTTCGAGTCCTTTACCGGAAATAGAAGGTTCGGAAATACTGTTATGACCTTCGGCCAGACCGCCGATGGCCGCTTCAAACGTCATCGAAAGTTTTGCGCTTTTAAATCCGTGTAGATCGACTTCCAAAAGTTGAGAAAGTTCTCTATCGGAGATGAGCGGAGACTCGAATTTGATCAAGCGGCAGCTGTCGGGTCCAGGCTGAGTCAAATCGCCTTCAGAGCCGATGAATGAAACGCTGGCGGTCACAAGTTCTTCGCGGATCGGGTCGATCGGTGGATTGGTGACCTGCGCGAAGAGTTGCTTGAAGTAATTGTAGAGCACCTGCGGCTGGTCGGAGAGAACCGCGAGTGGAGCGTCATTGCCCATCGAGCCGAGCGGCTGTTTGCCGGACTCCGCGCTGGGGCCTAGGATGAAACGAATATCTTCAAATGTGTAGCCGAACGCTTTCTGGCGCGTTTCTATAGTGGTGTAGTTGTCTTCACGGACGAAATTCGGTTCTGGAAGATCCTTTGAATTGACAAGGTTTTCTTTGAGCCACTGACCGTAGGGTGCTTTTTTAGCGACGGATTCTTTAACTTCGGCATCGTCGATTATGCGGCCTTCTTTCATGTCGATGAGGAACATGCGGCCTGGCTCAAGACGACCTTTTTTGACAACGTTCTTGGGCTCGATGCCCGCAAGGACGCCGACCTCAGATGCGAGAATAACTTTGTCGTCGGAAGTTACATAGTAGCGCGACGGACGAAGGCCATTTCGGTCGAGAGTGGCTCCGATTTGAACACCATCCGAGAAAGCCATCGATGCGGGGCCATCCCATGGCTCCATAACGCAGGCGTGAAACTCGTAAAATTGCTTTTTGTAGTCCGGCATGCTCTTGTGGCGTTCCCATGGCTCGGGAATCATCATCATCATGGCATGTGCGAGGCTGCGGCCCGAAAGCACAAGGAACTCTAGGCAGTTATCAAATTTCTGAGAGTCAGAACCATCTTCACGGATGATTGGGAGCAGTTTTTTAAGGTCTTCACCAAATACTTGGCTGGCGAGCTGCATCTGGCGTGCATGCAGCCAGTTTTCATTACCGCGGACGGTATTGATCTCGCCATTGTGACAAAGGTAGCGGAACGGTTGCGCACGGGGCCAGCTGGGAAAAGTGTTGGTTGAGAATCGAGAGTGAGTCAGCGCGAGCGCGGAGTCCATCGACTCGTCTTCAAGATCGATGAAGTAGGTTCCCAATTGCTCGGTCGTGAGCATCCCCTTGTAGGTCATGGTGCGGCTGGAAAGGCTGCTGATGTAGAAAAGCGCATCCTCGTCGCTTCCGCTGTAGCGAATACGGTGTGTCGCGAGGCGGCGGATAATGTAGAGTTTGCGCTCGAACTCGAGGCCGGCTTCGACGGCTTGACCGCGGTCGACAAAAAATTGACGCATAAGTGGCTCACAGGCCGCGGAGGCCTTGCCGAGTATTTCGCTGCGGACGGGCACGTCGCGCCAGCCGATCATGGAGAGGCCTTCTTCGCTTACGATTTTTTCAATGATGCCTTCTTCGACTTGACGCTCTTCGTCATCTTTAGAGAGAAAAGCGAAGCCAACGCCGTAATCACCTTCCGCGGGCACTTCGAAACCAGCTTCCGGGCAGACCTTCTTGAAGAAGTTATGGGGCAGTTGGATAAAAATGCCTGCACCATCCCCAGTAATAGGATCGCAGCCGCAACCACCACGGTGGTCGAGGTTCACACAGATTTCCAAAGCGCCTTTAACGATATCGTGGGACTTGCGACCCTTCATATCGACAATTAAGCCAATACCACAGTTTTCGTGTTCGTTTCTAGGATCGTAAAGTCCTTGCGCCTTTGGATGTGTAATTTTTTCCATGTTTTTATATTTTTCTAGAGTCGTGGTTATGTATGAGCGCTGTTCTCGCAGAGGCCAGAGAATGTGCACGCAGATTAAGTGTCGAAAAGAACAGTTAAGCTAAGGGCTCCGGCTTAGCTGTCTATGAGAAAATAAGCCTTTAGTGGAGCCTAAAGCTAGTTGTGTAGGGCCGAAAGAGCCGTTAGCTTTCGACGCTTCCGATTGATTGTCTAAAATGTCTAGACGCCGTTAGAAAAAGCGAACGGTTTTGGACCGCATCGCTTCGTGCTCCTCATCTGTGCAAGGTGCGTTGGTTGGGGCCTCAGCGGGCTGCTCGCTCTTTGCGATCAGGTCGTTACTGAGTAAATAATTTTCGACCTCTTCGCCACTAACATCTGCGAGCATAGTGCCATCAATTTCTACGCAGGGAGAGAGCGGCTGGTTCGATTTTTGAACCATTTCAGCATACTGATCGGGCTGATTAATAATGTCCCTGTCTTCATACTCCAAGCCGTATTTTTTCATAATGGCCCGGACGCCCATGCTCCAGCCACAAGTAGGTTTTAAATATGCGATTACTTTCATAGTCTCTACTTGCGTAGATTTTGCCCACTTGTCAACTCAGTGCCTATTTAGAGGCCTTTTAAGGCGGGTAATTAGCTATGCTACAGATTACTTTTAGCCCGTTTTATGACGTAGCTGGCTTATTTGTGGGGAAAGCTAGGTGGAAAGGACCCTGCAGAGCTAATTAATACCAAGGTGTGACTAAATCTGGCAAAAAAGTATTTTGCAATTGGTAGGGACGGCTGAGGGCTGTAGGTGTCCGTCTTGCTCTGCCTGCGCGGTCATGCGGGAGCATGACCCTCCATTAAGTTTTCTGGAGGGCCATGCTCCCGCATGGCTGTCTCAAAACGGAGCTACTGAGCGTATAATCTAATGAAAAGCATGGGAGGGACGCTGTCCCCAGCGTCTTTTCGTCGAGATTTGGTCGCGCTTAAGCCTAACTGAAGCGCTTGCATTCGACCGGCTCATGCCAGGTGGGACAAGCGCCCTCCCTTAAATACACCTTTCCGCAGGCATAGACCGAGATGGACTCAGTTTTGAGACAGCCTCTCCGTGTCGTCCGCAATCTGGCTGCTCGGTCAAGCGAGCGTTCGTGTTGTCTCGGACGTCCCGCTTAGCGCATGTGCGTCAACCTAAGGTCTGAAGACTGGGTGTTGGGGATGGCTCCCGAATAAAGTTTTGTGGGCAACGCTTTAACTATGCCGCATCGCGTGCGAACGGACGTTTCGGACCTCGGCGAGCTTAGTCGAGTCGCGAAACGTCCCCACCGTTCAAGCGGTTACGGTCATCTTTTTTGCCAGGCAAAACCAATCACTTGTCTTAGAACTCTGGCTCGGGCTTGGGCTTGGCACAGACGATTCGCCAGTCTCCGGTTGGTGTTTGACCAATGGTGAAGAGACTCGTGAATCCATCTTCTACTGCGTAAGCTACGCGCATGCGGTATTTAGGCGGTATGCTAGGGCCATAGGCAGTGCCTTGGTGGACGAAATCGATGGTTTCCTCGGGGGCTCCTTGCAGAGGCTCAAAGTTGATTGCCTGTATCGGGAGACCGATTTCGTAGTCGAGAGCGGCTTTAAGTAGGTCGCGGGTGCGCTGGTCAGCACCCTCTAAATAATAAAGGCCAAGCATTTGATCGGTGTTTGGGGCTTGGTTGGCACTCGTAAATGCGGTGGCCAGCTGCTCGAGGCCATCGGGTAATTCGTTGTCCTTTTGAGCACAACCGAGCAGTAGTGCCCCTAAAATTAGGCTCAGTATGGCTGGGAATATACGAAATAAATGCTTTGTCATCATGTAATCTGAACCATGGACCCTGTTACTGACGGAAAGGTTCACCTAAAAGGTGCTAACTTCAAGCCAAGGCGACTATTTTACCTTTTCAGGATCGATATCTTGAGGACCTTCAGGTTCTTCGAAATCGTTTTCCACATACTCGGGTTCATCGAGGGCGATTCTTTCATTAATCTTAGGTGGGAGCTCGCTTATTTTACCGCTCTTAAATCCGGTGGCGGTGATATTGATCTTACCCAAGTTCTCGATGCCAAGGTCTTCCGAGAGTGCGCGCCGTAGATGAGATTGCAGCGTCTCTTCAATTTTCCGTAGGCTGGCCCCAGAGGTCAGTTTTATGCGCACTTCAAAGTGGGTATACTTACCTTTAACCTTTATTTTAACCTGAGGCTTGGAGACGAAGTTAAGCTGCTGGCAAGAAGTTTGCACGAGCTCGATTATGGCCCGACGCGAAACAGTGACTTCGCCATTTCCGGTATTGTAAGCAACGACCTTTTTCGGCTGGCGCTTTCTTAATAAAATAAAAAACAGGAATAATGCGAGCGCGGCTCCAGCTAAGTAAGGATAGAGCGGGGACAGCATTTGGTCCCATTGCTCTATCAGTTTCTCCCAGTTCATAAATGCTTTTCGAGGAACGGAAATTGATTAGTCGGTGTGTGGCTGTTTCTGCCAGTCTTCCTTGTCGTGCGCTTCTGTATCGGTGCGGACACCATCAATAATGACGTTTACTCGAGCCACTGATTTACTGGTCATTTTTTCGATTTGCTCGGCAACGCGTTGCTGTATTTGCGAAGCAACTGCGGCCAGCTCGACGCCGAAGCGAAGAATCACACGGATTTCAATTTTGTAGTCACCGACTTCGTCTTCATCGACACGAACTCCGCGCTCATCACCTTTTTTAGAGAAAATTTCTGCAATGCCATCGACGAAACCACCGCCGACCGCGACAACACCCGAGACCTCGAGTGCAGCGAGGCGAACGATGCTGGCCACGACACTGTGGTTGATGCGAATCTCTCCCAGTGTGGTCGAGTCTTCGGAAACGGTTGGGATTGTAGATTCTTTTTGGTTGTCTGATTCCATACTCATGATGCGTAGATTAGGAGGGTTTAGCTTAGGTGTAAAGATCCTTGGGCACTCTTTGGATGAATTCTTCCACGTATTTTGTGGTCGCCTTACCCTCGCGAAAGCTTGGGTCGCGGATGATGGCCCGGGAAAACGGAATATTGGTTTTGATGCCACGGATAATATATTCGCCGAGCGCGCGGTCCATCCGGTCGAGTGCGAGTTCGCGCGTTTTACCAAAAGTCATTACTTTGGCGATCATACTATCATAGTAGGGTGGAATGGTGTAGCCACCGTAGCAGTGCGAGTCGATGCGCACGCCGTGGCCGCCGGGCGCGTAGTAAAGTGTGATTTCACCGGGGCAGGGTGCAAAATTACGGGCAGGATCTTCAGCGCAGACGCGGCACTCGATACAGTGCTTGGTTATCTTAATATCCTTCTGATCGTAGCTTAGCTTCTGACCACTTGCGATGAGAAGCTGTTCCTTAACCAAGTCGATTCCGGTAACTTCTTCAGTCACACCGTGTTCAACTTGGATACGCGTATTCATTTCAATAAAGAAGTAATCGCCTTTTCCATCGACCAGAAATTCGATCGTGCCAGCGCCTTCGTAGTTGACCGATTTTGCCAGTTTGACCGCATCGCGGCCCATCTTCTTACGAATATCGTCGGAGATGAAGGGTGAAGGAGCTTCTTCAATCAGCTTCTGGTGACGGCGCTGGACGGAACAATCGCGCTCGCCCAGGTGGATTACGTTACCGTATTGATCGCCGAGAATTTGGATTTCTATGTGGCGGGGAGCTTCTAGAAAGCGTTCCAGGTAAACATCGCCGTTGCCGAACGCTTTTTCAGCTTCGTTGCGGGCGTTGTTATATTCTTTTGCGAATGTCACAGCATTATGGGCGGTGCGCATGCCTTTGCCACCTCCGCCTGCGACTGCTTTGATGATGACGGGGAAGCCGATCTTTTTAGCGACGGAGAGTGCCTCTTTTTCGGTGCTGACGATACCATCACTGCCGGGTATGACGGGCACTTTTGCCTTCACGGCCATTTCGCGAGCTTTCGCTTTGTCGCCGAAATTGATAATCGCTTCAGCGCCGGGTCCGATGAATTTGATGTTACACTGGGCGCATTGCTCGGCAAAATCGGCATTTTCCGCAAGGAAGCCGTAGCCTGGGTGGATGGCATCGACGTCGGCAATTTCAGCGGCAGCAATAATCCTGTCCGCTTTGAGGTAGCTCAAGTTTCCAGGAGGGGGGCCGATGCAGATCGCTTCGTCAGCGAGTTGCACGTGGAGGGACTGTTCGTCGGCTTCGGAATAGACCGCAAGGGTCTTTATGCCGAGTTCGTTACAGGCTCGGACGATTCGCAGTGCGATCTCGCCCCGATTCGCGATAAGGACCTTTTTAATCATTCAAAAAAGGATTAAGCTGTTTTAACTTTAAAGAGCGGCTGACCGTATTCGACCGCTTCACCGTTCTCCACGAGTAGCTCAGTTACGGTGCCGGAGAGTTCAGCTTGAATTTCATTCATTACCTTCATCGCTTCGATGATACAGACAATGGATTCCGGGCCGATCTTGTCGCCTACTTTAACAAAAGCAGGGCTTTCCGGGGATCCAGCAGAGTAAAAGGTGCCGACCATCGGTGACTTAACCGTGGTGATATTTTTATCTTCAACCGGGGCAGGCGCTTCTGCAGATTCAGCTGCTGGGGCAGGCGCTGCAGGCAAAGGTGAGGGAGCTGCTTGAACGATTTGAGGCGCATCGCCGTTTTTCCGACTGAGGCGTAGTTTAAAGCCCTCTTCTTCAAATTCAAATTCGGAGAGCTCTGAGCGTTTCATCAGATCGATTACTTGCTTGATTACTTTTAGGTCCAAGGTGTGTTCCTTTCTTAAGGCGGGTTTTTGTGAGATTCAGCGCACCAGAGGGTGTTCGCACTGCGATTAAAAGAGTGTATGTAAGGGAAGCTTTACGCTGGGTGCAATTCCTTTGTTACAATTTGATTCCGCTAATTTTTTGGCAATTTAAGACGAAAAAGGGCGTTTTTGATGTGAAAATACGTATTTTTGTGTTTTTTAGGAAGTTTTTCGCGCTGTTCTGTAAAACTAAATTTCGGTTGTTTCGCATGGGCTCGACGCTTATGAGAAGCTGCCGTGGTTGAGGAAGTGGATCGTTTCCGAAATCACTTTTTGGTGACTCATAATAATAGGATGCGTCGTATGGACGATACGGTAGCTGGCCATGCCTCGAACTTTGGCGCTTTCAGTGGAGACTTTGCCGTCGTCTGGGCCGGGTATGAGCAGAGAGTTGATCCAGTTCATGCTGCGGTCGCCGGTGAGGACGGTGCAGTCGAAATCGACTGGCCCGAGTTGTGCGATAAAACCGTCGGGTGCGGTGCCGAGTTGTTGGCCAGCGGGTCCGTTCAGCCATTTAAAGACGGGGGTCCATGCGAGTTTATCGACGACTTCACTGCCTTGGTTGGGGGGCGCAAGCATGACGACCCGGCCGATATTTGAGAGCGGGTTGGATTTTTGAATCTGTCGGACGAGAATGCCTCCCATCGAGTGAGTAACGAAGTGAATGGGCTGTGCGGGGTCGGTTTGCTCAATCAGGGTGGCGCGCACGCTTTCAGCGAGTTGTTCGATTGGATATTTACGGGAAGGGTATTCGATATTAAACACTGTCTCCCTATCGGCTGTGAGTGCACTTTCCAGTTTATACATGGATCGGGCGGAGCGGCAGAGCCCGTGCAGCAGGGCGACTTGTTTAGAAGGTCTTGAGTTTTCGGTCATCAAGTGGTGCAGGAATAGGAGTGGACCTTGCGGTGCGTTTAATTGTTTATTATGTCGGAAAATGAGAGGTAATACGAAGTTAAAGTAATGAATCAGGCGCAGATATGGTTTGAGGCGATGCGGCCGAAGACGCTACCGGCAGCGGTTGCTCCTGTTTTGCTGGGCTCGGGGTTAGCCTATGCGGATGGTAGCTTCCATCTGATAGCGGCCACGATATGTTTGGTGTTTGGGCTGCTCGTGCAAATTGGGACGAATTTCGCGAATGATTATTTGGATGGTATCAAGGGGACGGATACGGAAGAACGACTTGGGCCGGTGCGTGCCGTAGCAACAGGGCTGGTTGCCCCTCGGGTTATGAAGCGGGTGACGATTGTAGTGCTGGCAGTGGCCTTTTGTGTGGGACTATGCTTAATCCCATTTGGTGGATGGTGGTTGTTGGCAGTTGGGGTCGCCAGTGTCCTATGCGCCTGGCTTTACACCGGGGGACCCTATCCATTGGCTTACAATGGGCTGGGCGATATTTTCGTGCTTTTATTTTTCGGCTTTATCGCCGTAGGTTGCACTTATTACGTGCAGGCAGGTTATGTCAGCAATGCAGCGTGTTTGCTCGGACTCGGCTGTGGACTTTTGGTGAATAATATTTTGGTCGTTAATAACTATCGCGACGAAGCGGAAGACCGGACCGCCCATAAGCGGACCTTAGTCGTCCGGTTGGGACGCATGTTTGCGCGCATGCAGTATCTGATTTCAGCTATGATCGCGGGTGGTGTTTTGCTCGGACTGGTGCTTTACGGCTATTCGATCTGGGTGCTGCTTGGTTTAGGGCCCGTCGCCTGGAGTGTCTGCGAAGCATTGCGTTTGAAGCAGCATGTCACGCCCGTGGAATTTCTCGGGGCGCTCAAAGCGTCTGCGCAAATTGTGGCGAGCTACGCGCTGCTTGTGACGCTGGCGCTGCTTTTTGGACGCTGACCGATTTCTGCTGCGATAAGGCGCAGCCTAGTAGTTAACTGCTCTGAGTCTTTGGGCTGCTTTGTTCGACTTTTCCTGTTCTTTTGTAAATGCTCCAGAGAATACCTCCCAAAATATAGCCGGTGCCGGAAATTAACCTAAAAAGATGAGTTAAAAGTTTTTAAGAGGGCGTGCTGTCGTCCAAGTTAATGTTGCGCAACAACTTGGATATGAAAAAAGACAGCACACCCAACCGCCAAAATGGCGAAGCTATTCACGG
>Ga0307933_1000233_pt1 | contig 53955 bp, 39 predicted proteins | sample OrgLakmetageno88_FD_201811 | JGI IMG/M metagenome (GOLD analysis project Ga0307933, IMG submission 201811) | Saline water microbial communities from Organic Lake, Antarctica - #88 | ecosystem: Environmental > Aquatic > Non-marine Saline and Alkaline > Saline | place: Antarctica: Organic Lake... | reverse complement strand
AATCAAAAATAACTAGCATAGCCTTAGCTACGGTAATTATTTTTGATGAAAAGCAGGCGAAAAAAGCCTGTACCGAATTCGTATCGGTAAAACGATTTATTGCGTCATTATAGGTCTAATTTGGTATTAAACCTTATTCTCTAAATGTATACCAAGTGTCTTTGATGTCCAATCCATACGTATGGTTTTGCCCTTGGAAGTTTGTGTGTGATCAAATTCTGGAGGAACGAGATCTTGGTCTTTAGCTTTTTTAATATAATAAGCTTGCTTAGAAGATTGAATGGTTTCTATACCATGATAAATATGCCCAAAAGCATCTTGACTTATCACTTCTAAAATCAATCGAATACAGTTAGATAAGTGAATCAAATTTACCGGAGCTTCTGGATTTAATAGGCCTTTTCTTCCTGCAAGAAATTGAATAGGATGCCTGCCTTCTCCTACTAAACCTCCAAATCTTAACACACAAGCTCTGGCCGTGTTCAAATTCAGCACAAGCTGTTCTGCCTCTATAAGGGGATTAGCCTTAATTTCTAAAGGGCTAAATACGTACTGCTCAGTATAATCAGGAATAGATTCATCATCTTCAAAAACACCGGTAGAACTTATGTATAGGACTTTTGAAAGTGGTGAAACTGAAATAGCCCGTAACAAAGGCTTGACCTTAGCAATATAATCGGAGGTGGGATTTCGCCTTAAGCCTGGAGGGATATTGATGATCAGAATTTCAGAACCCTCAAGAAAGCTAGCGATATCACCAATGACTTTTTTCTCCTTCAATTCAATTTTAAAAGGGAGAATCCCTTCCGACTTAAGCACTTCCAGTTTTTCACCAGAAGTCGTAGAACCCTTAATCTTAAAGCCTTTTTGAAGTAAAGCTTTGGCTAAAGGAATTCCTAGCCAACCACATCCTAAAATAGAGATTTGAATGGACATTATAAATTTAAACTTTGATGGGTTATGACAGCATCATTCACAATAAATGGCTTGGGTATTATATCCTCAGGGCGTTTTTTTACTGAAAATAGTGGGTGACTCAATAAATCAAAGCTGATTTCTTTAAAGGTAAATTCTACAGGTTGTGTCTTATCCACCTCAAATTCAAATGACAATGGAACTTGGTTCACTACATAATAATCGATGATATTTTTCTGAAACCGATTGGTGTGTACATGAGGACTTTCTTCATCATTAGAATCATAAACATCGGCAGTGACACCATTGACTATGAAGGATTTAAAATTGGCTTTTGTAGCTTCAGACACTACTATTCTATTTATGTTCCGTTGATAGTTTAGTTGTACTCTGAATTTTTTAAACCTAGGACTTGAAGGTTTTAGGGTGTCTACTTGAATTTGAGAACTTGGGATGGCTTTTAACTCTGCCATTGACGATTTGGTATAAGCCGAGCTGTATTTACTCTGGTAGTCTAATGAAGCAGTTAAGTCCTCGGATTCTTTAAAATAAGGGGAAGTCCAAGGATCTAACTCATCATCGTAAGTGAACCAATGGGCACTATCGGCACTAGAGTCTAAGGCATACATTAAGCTATTTGGGCGTGGCTGCGTTGCATTAAAACCAGACGAAAGATGTGCTTTTATAAAAAAGCCTATCGCCACAAGAAGGGCTAAAGTAGCAACTCCTTTTTTAATAGAGAAATAACCAAAAATGGGTAATAAATTACCGAATAACAAAACGGTAAAAACAGCACTCACCACCCCCATTTTAAGACCTAATCCCACAGGGAAAAATTGAATAAAAGGAGCTATAATACTTAAGGAAGGCAGTATTAAAATCAGAAGAAAAAGATAAGACGGCACTTGAAACCTCACCATTAAGAAAAAAGCAAAGAGTGTAAAAAATAAAGGGATAATAAAAAAGGCTGCTCCTTTAAGAAAGATATTCAATAAAAACAAAACGATGAACCACGTGATAAGAGGAGCAATCATAGCATTTTTAGGGTTTAACCTATGGTCAAAAAACTGATAAATACTAAACACCAAAAACAAGGTAAAAGCTACAAAAACAATAATATAATCATGCCCGTTGTAAGGGAATCCTTGCAAAATGGAAGAATACTCTGGATAGAGCTGAAGCAATAATGGCCAAGCAAAATAGATAAGAAGTCCAGATAAAAGTAAACTGAGCAACCAAGGGGCAAACCCTAAGAAAATTTCTTTTTTAGTGAGCGAATTAATTTTTAATCCATAAACCAAGATAAAAATAAAGATCGCAAAAGCAACAGCATAGATAGCCCATACCCCTGAAAATGAATAATGGAAAAGCCCCAATCCTGTTACTGTAAAATAGACTTGATCCTGCTGAGAAGTTAAGTCTGAAAGATCTGTATTGGAAAAGCCTTTTAGTGAAGACATCAGGTAATCCCCTTGATGAGATAAAGAACCTTTATCCAGTCGACTTGGTGTATCGAGCGCGGTATGGTAATCGAAATGATCGTCTATAAAGGCAAAGAAAAAACTGGGGACATCTGCAATTTCTCTAAATACAGTAGAGTCTGTATCGTTAGGTAAAAGTTTATACACACTATACATAAGAGAATTAGCGAGTGGATGTTGGCCTTGAGATTCGCCAAAAAGCTCTATCAGTTTAGAATTTCCATAATTGGTCTCCACAATCATATTACTTGGGCCTCCGCTTCCGCGAGATTCAAAATTCAGGACCAGACCCACCTCAGTGATCCAAGGGTGTTCTTTGGCAAATAATTCCGCTCCAGAAAGTCCTACTTCTTCACCATCAGAAAAAAGAATAATAATATCATTTTGAAAAGAAGGCTTGCTTGCTTTAAAAGCTCTTACTGCTTCTAAAATAGCAGCTACTCCAGAAGCTGCGTCGCTTGCTCCGGGCGAAGAATGAACGGCAGAATCGTAATGAGAAAGAAGTAATAAAGCCTTAGAGTTTGGTGAAGGATCGGTGGCTTCTAGCCTTGTAATAATATTTTCTGGAGCGGTGAGAACCCCCTTCTTGGAAAGCACAAAGCCTTGCTGAGTTTGAACTTGAAGATCCATTTTTTCAAGTTCATTTACGATATAATTTCGTTTGGAATTATGGGCATCAGAACCTATGTAATGGGGTTCGTCACCAATGTTTTTGACATGCTCAAAGGCCCTGAGTGTTGAAAACTCTTTAGATTGAGTAGATAAATCGGTGACTTCTGAAGGATAAAGATCGTAAAAGACATACCAAACGGCAGCGATTATGACTAATAAGCTTATAATAGATTTGTAATTTTTTTTTCTCATTAGTCCCTTTTTACTAAAGCGTAGTAATCTTCTTCCAAAGGTAGATAACCTTGGTCATAAATAAAGTAATACACTCGACCAGATCTTGTAGTGTAGAGATTTGTAAAATAGGTGAAATTAAAACCTTTCTCTAAAAGTTTGTCTCGAGTGGTTTTCGTTTTTTGATCTGTATTGATACTTTGTAAAATTCTATAATTTTTCTTAAGCTTATTATTGATGTTCCTCACTATCTTTCTAGACTCGCTATTCAGCCTGTTATTGTAGGTGCTCCTGCAATAATCGGAACAGAATTTTTTGTCAATTCTTCCCGATAGTGCTTCTCCACAGGAGAGACATTTGGGTTTTTCCATAGCTTAAGAGATTAAATATAGTGTAAATATAAAAAAATCCCTCAATAGTTATATTGAGGGATAAGGAGACTTTAGGTAAAGACTTGTGACTAATTTGACTCGTCATATTATCATAAATCATTTTACTGATACAAATTCAGCACAGGCTTTTTTTACCTGGTTTTTATCAAAAAAGACTAGCCTAATTAAGGCTATGCCAATTATTTTTTAATTTCAATCAATCAAAAAATCTGTACTGAGCTGCCTCAAAGTATAATTCGATTTATTTACACGGTATTATGAATTGAATATTAGTCTAAAATTTTGAATTCTGAGCGCCGATTTTCTTCGTGTTCTTCGTCACTACATCCAGAGGTACAATCGTTTATAAGCAAGCTTTCCCCCTTACCTTCAGAGGATAGTCTTTCAGGATCAACTCCGTTTTTAGTTAAGTAGTCTACTGTACTTTTAGCTCTGTCTTGAGATAATTTTATGTTGTAAGCTTCTGAACCTCTTTCATCGGTATGACTAACCACCTGAACGTTTATATCTTTATTTTCTTTAATAATTTCAATTAACTTATCCAATTCAAAAGCAGCTTCTGGCTTTATGTCAGCTTTGTTATAATCAAAAAAGATGCGGCCTTGAAGAATTAAAATCTCAGCTTCAGCAGATATCATTTCTGGAACTAAAGCCACTCTCATTAGCATCTGTAACTGAGGAACTTCAAAGGAGTTGGATTGACTCTCATAGCCTTCAGCATTCACCTGCAAATCAAATTTCTTACCAGTTGGTAAAAAGTTATTGCTATTACCACTCGCAGCTGTTTTACTTCTAGAATATTCATCTTGGAGAGTATCGTAGAAAATAATTTGAGCATATTGGATATGAACTTCAGTACGAGCATCTACAACTTCAACCAATACAGAAGTCTGTTCTAATGGGCTTACCAATTTAGCTTGGTATATATTGTCGGTTCGTTTTTGTTTTTTAGTACTAGTTCTATTGGAAGACACAAAGCCTAATTCTACATTACCATTATAAGTAAACGCAAAATCATCAGCATTGCTGTTTAATGGGAAACCTAAGTTTTGAGGAGGTGTAAAGTCTCCAGAATCTACTTTAGAATAAAAAACATCCAGACCCCCAAGACCTAAATGTCCATCACTAGAAAAATACAGCATGCCTTCTTCATCGATAAATGGAAAGTTTTCTCTTCCTTCTGTATTAAGCGTGGGCCCTAAGTTTTGTGGAGATCCATAAGTTCCATCGGCATTGATATCCACAACATAGAGGTCTGAAGATCCGTAACCTCCGGCTCTATCACTTGAAAAGTAAAGCTGACTCCCATCTGGACTTAACGCTGGATTTGAATTAGAAAATGAAAGATCATTAAAAGGCAAGTCTTGAATATCTTGGAACATACCGTTAACACGTGTTGCTTTATAAATTTTAAGGTGGTTCACTCCATCGTCATCTTTTCTATACTTTTCGTCTAAGAAGTCGTTTCTAGTAAAATATAAGGTCGATCTGTCCTCAGCAATAGCTACAGAGCCTTCGTGGTATTTGGTATTGATATCTCCTGTGATTTCAATTGGATTTTTAAAGGTCCCCGCAACATTTTCAGCCATGAAAATATCTAAAGAAGGTTCGTTATCCCATCCATAAGTTTTGCGAGATTCGTTCCTTGCGGAAACGAAATAAAGCTTTCCATCAAACTCGTAGGCTCCAAAATCTGAGAAATCCGAGTTTAAGCTGAGTTTATTCAATTCAAATCTTGGGGTCATCGATTGTAAATCCATCAGGTAATCTGGATTTTCTAGAAAGGCCTTTGCTCTTTGATCTAATGGTGCCTTATCGGCAAAATCGAGCATAGCTTTTTTGAAATCATCATACTCTTCGTTAATCAAGAGAGTTTGAGCGTAATTAAAGTAATCTATAGCCTCTGGATTCCGATTACTTCTTAGATAACGCTTAAATAACTGCTCAGACGCTTCGAAGTTGGAAGTCTTCATATTTGCTATCGCCAATTGTTTATAAACGTAGGCATTTGCTTTTCCCTTTTGAATTAATTTTTCGTAAGTCTCAATCGCATCGACATAGGCGAAGCGTTCGAAGTATTTATCCGCTTTTTTAGTATCGCTATTCTGGGACCAAAGGGTGGTTGACGCCAAGCAACAAAAAATACTCAGCATATATAGGTTTTTCATAATCATGTAGATTTCAGTTTAAAAATAACGAGGAGAAACGTAAGCTTTCTTATTGAAGAAAATATCGAAAATAATGAAAGCCTCGTAAGAAGGTTCTCTTAGGCTTGAAGTAGTAGCATCATAAGCAACCCCAACTTGTATCCAGTCTGTAGCTCTTACACTAGCTAAAGCACTAATGGCATCTTCATATCTGTAAGAAGCCCCTACTTCAAACTTATCGTAGAATAAGAAATTGGCATTCACATCAAAAGAGACTGCTGAACTCAATTCAGATTTCACTAAAGTGGAAGGTTTGAATTTGATAAAGTCGTTGATGTCAAACACATAACCTGCTGTCACGAAATAGTGTTGTCTTTCTGAACCAAATTCTCTTCCACCAACTTCTAGAGGAGTAGAACTCAAGAAATTTGGCACGGAAAGCCCTACATAAAATTTATCTGTGTAATATAAAACTCCTACACCCAAATTAGGATAGATTTCGCTAAGATCCTTTTGAAAAGCAGGATCTAATTCATCTTGAAAATATAAATCTGTAAATTTACTATTTTGTAGTGTTGCTCCTGCTTTTATGCCAAAAGCCAATTTGCTATTTTGTCCAGCATCGATGGTATAGGACATGTCTACGTAAAGATTGGTTTCATCCACAGGTCCTATCTGATCACTAATGGCGGATAGTCCAAGACCAAAACCATTTTCTAAAGGGGTATGTGCATTAAAGGTAAATGTTTGGGGAGCGCCTTCAATCCCTGACCACTGCTCTCTGTACAAAGCACCAACAGAAAGGTTTTCTTTGGAACCAGCATAAGCTGGGTTAATGACATTCATATTATACATGTATTGCGTGTACTGAGGATCTTGCTGCGCTGTAACAGTAGAAATAACAAACAAACACAAAATGGCGAAAAGAGGGATATATATTTTTTTCATAGATAGGGTTTTCTTCAACTAAGCTTTTAGACTTATTTTTCTACATTGATGTATAGGACTCCGTTCTTATTCAAACCATATTCGGGATCTTCGGTTTCAAAAGTAATCTCATAAAAATAAGCCCCAGTCACCAAGCTATTTCCATTGTCGGAATTTCCAATAAATTCATCTCTATAATTGTCTTTTTCGTAAATATTACGACCATTTCTATCGAAAATTTCCAAAGTGGTAATGCCTGTTCGGTCTGCAAGACAAGACAGATCAAAATTATCATTACGCCCGTCTTCATTTGGAGAAATTCCCTCAGAAATTTTACATTCATTTTGATTGGCATTAAGTTCATCTGGATCCTCTGAGCTACACGAAAAAGCTAAAATTAAGTAAGAGAAAATAATAAGGCAAGTTTTGAAGTTCATAAAAGTTTGATTATTTACGATAAACAAAATAAGGAAATTTTTAGTATTTAGAAGCTAAATTTAATCAATAAAGTTAAAATAAAAATTTACCCCCATTTCTTTAAATTTCCAATATCTTAAAGTGATAAGTGAACTGAAGTATTTTTCATAATTTTGTTCAATAAAATAAACTATGCTAGACGCTCACGATACAACTTATGAAACAACTGTCCTTATTGGAATTGTTAATCAGTTTCAAGATGAAGAAAAATCCAAGGAATATCTAGATGAATTAGAATTCCTTACTTATACAGCTGGTGGAGAAGTTCTAAAACGTTTTCAACAAAAATTAGAGGTTCCAAATCCTAAAACTTTTATAGGAAAAGGAAAACTAGAACAAGTAAGAGATTATGTGGAAGAACATCAGATAGGTACTGCTATTTTTGATGATGAATTATCCCCAGGTCAACAGAGAAGTATTGAAAAAGTACTCAAATGCAAAGTAGTGGATAGAACCTACCTTATTCTCGATATTTTCGCTCAACGCGCAAAAACAAGTAACGCAAGCACTCAAGTAGAACTCGCACAGTACGAGTATTTATTACCAAGGCTAGCTGGCCTTTGGACTCACTTGGAGAGACAACAAGGTGGTATTGGTATGAGAGGTCCTGGTGAAACTGAAATTGAAACCGATAGACGTATTGTAAGAGATAAAATCACCTTGCTTAAAAAAAGGCTTAAAACCATAGACAAACAGATGGCTGTTCAACGTGGAAACAGAGGGAGCCTCGTAAGAGTAGCTCTTGTAGGCTATACCAATGTTGGTAAATCTACGCTGATGAATGTGATAAGCAAAAGTGAAGTTTTTGCAGAAAACAAATTATTCGCTACCCTAGACACTACAGTGAGAAAAGTAGTGATCCGTAATCTTCCCTTTTTACTCACCGATACAGTAGGTTTTATAAGAAAGTTACCCACCCAACTTGTGGAGTCGTTCAAATCGACTTTGGATGAAGTTAGGGAAGCCGACTTGCTTTTACACGTAGTCGATATCTCTCATGAAAATTTTGAAGATCACATCGAATCAGTCAACGGTATTTTAGACACTATCAATGCTAAAGATAAGCCTTGTATCATGGTTTTTAATAAGATTGATAATTACGAGCCTGAAATTATTGAAGAAGATGATTTGATGGTTGAAAAATCCTATCAACATTACACTCTCGAGGAGTGGAAAAAAACATGGATGCAGCGGGAAGGAGATAATGTTTTGTTTATCTCAGCAACAGAGAAAGAAAATATCGAAGAATTTAGAAAAAAAGTCTACGAAGCCGCTAGAAAGATACATATCAAGCGTTTTCCATATAATAACTTCTTATATCCAGAATACGAAGCTGATATTGAAAATTAAGAGTTGGAGTAATAAAACCAGCCCTTAATTTTCAAAAAAGGGCTTAAGCTGTTTGAGCTGTTTCAATTCCTTTAGTTTTTCGATATTAATAGGTTTTTCTACAAAATCGATGACTACTGGATAGGTTTCAGATCTTTCTTTATCGGAAAGATCTATAGAAGAGGTAACCACCAAAACATGACAGTATTTGGTTAACCCAATTGTGTTGAGTTCATCCATAAATTGCCAGCCATTAAGGTCTGGCATATTTATGTCTAGAAAAATCAAAAATTTTATATCTTCATTATTGTTTTTTGAAATATAATCTAAAGTCTCATATCCATTTAAAAATGACTTAGGATCACTAGAAAAATTTGCATGACCCATCATTTTCTCGTAGATAAAAAGAACCATTTTGTCGTCATCCACATTTAGAACTTGTAATTTCATGCTTTTATTTTGTTAAGTATAAAGTAAGGTAATAATGAATTAAAGATTTTTTGGCTCATAAGTTTTGTTTGGGAAGATTAAAACTGAATGTGCTCCCATTTCCATGTTCAGAAGTTACCCAGATGTCACCTCCTAAATTTAAGATGGTTTTTTTACAGATCGCTAACCCCATCCCTACTCCATCACCGCTTTGAGAATCTTCTTTGTAAAAAGGTTTAAAGATTTTATCCAAGTTGGATTCTTTTATGCCCAAACCATTATCAGAAATATGAATAACCCACCGATCAGACTCATTCTTGATTTTAATTTTAATGACTAAGGATTTTACTTTAGATCTGTATTTTATAGCATTACCTATTAAGTTCCGTAAAACTAATGAAAATGTAGATTTAGAAGTATAAATTTTAGGAAGTTTAGAATAGGTTATGGCAATACTATTAGATTTGATAATTGGTAAATTAAGGTCTACAATATTTTTGATAATTGGTTCCACATCTACACGCTCAATGGTATTTTTTTGTGAAGTCAATTTGGCAAAAGCAAGTATCTCATAGATAAGCCCTGTCATTTTATAGGTGCTTTGTGTGGCATAGTTGATGTATTTCATAGCCTCTTCACCAAGACTTGTTCCTGTATCATTTTGTAATAATTCCAAAAATCCCTGAATGCTATCTAATGGATTTTTAAGGTCATGAGCTATAGAGTAAGCGATTTCTTCAGTTTGGGTCTTTTGAACTTCCAACTGAGAATACACTTTTTCTAACTCTAAAGATTTTTTGCGAGACTCAAAGAGGCGTTCTACAAGTTTTGCAAGAGATTTGAGGGCTTTTAATTGTGATGTGGACAAAACTTTAGGCCTGTGATCAAGAACGCAGAGGGTACCCAAGGCGTAGCCTTCCTTGCTCATAAGAGGAATGCCCGCATAAAAAGCGATTTTTGGATCTTCTGTAACTAAAGGGTTTTCTTTAAATCTTTCATCTAAAGTAACATCATTAACAATAAGTGATCTTTTTGGAGTATTAATAGCATGTGCACAGAAGGATATATCTCTTGAGGTTTCCTTCAAATCTAATCCTTGACTAGATTTAAAAACTTGCTTCTTGGAATCGATTAATGTGACAAGTGAAATTGAAGTGCCACAGATATCTGAGGCTAGTTTTGTAATCAAATCATAATCTTCATCTGGAAGATCGTCTAGTAATTGGTGGCTTTGTAAATTTTTTAAGCGTTCTACTTCATTATCTGGAATCTGTGGCTTTTTCATATTAATGTGACTTTTAACAAATATTTCGTTGAATTTACCCCTTCATCACCTTTTAAATTGAGTCTAATTTGTCAAAATTAGGCATATTTTCTCAAGAATAGGCAATAAAAGACATTTTTTAAGAGCCTTGTTTTACAAGAAAAACAGCTCAAAAATTTAAGGTATGATTTTGGTTTTATAATTTTTTATATCAAACATATCTTGCAAACACTCTTAAGGCTTTTCTCCGATTATCTCTAATGGTAGTTTCTCTATCCAAAAGACAAAGATGATCCCCATCACTTTTCAGAAGACGGTAAGATTCCTTCCAATGATCCGCAGTTTTATTTTTAAGTGACGTTACAAAAGAAATTTGAATCCTTTCTCTTTCTTCTGGATAAATCTTACTGACCCACATTTGTTCACTATTCGTAAACTCTTTGAGATCATACCCAAAAAGCTCTTTAAGTCCCGAACTCCATACTGTAGAATTATTTTGAATATCAGGATACCGGAAAGCATTGGCAACACTTTCCAAGAGAATTTTAAAATTTTCAATTTATGTTGTTAGATCTTCAACCATCGCCTTCTTGTCTGTTGTGTCTTTAAAATATATTGAAAGTATCTTTTTAGAGGGATAAGCACTCACCTAAGACCATTTTTGTGAATTTTCAAAATAGGTTTCAAAATGAATATTTTCTTGTTTCTTCATAAATTCTCTATATTTTGTATCACGTGCATTTCCTCTAAAATCATCAAAACCCTCCCATAAATGTTTTCCTAAAATTTCTGATTTACACACAAATAAAATCTCCTCGGCGCTTTTATTCCAATATTTAACGATCAATTGCTCATTAACCACTAAAAAATTGGAAATAATGTCATTTAGAATCTGGGTCTTTTCCTAAAGGAGTTTCTTCTCTTGTAATTCAGACTCCTAATAAGCATGTATATTTTGTAAAGATCCAAACAGCTTGACTAAAATATTATTCTTAAATTTCTGTTCTATAATAATTCGAAACCAATTCTTTGCACCATCAGCAAGGTTAATCTGAGTTTCAAACTCCTCAATTTGTTTTGTTTCATTTTTTGAAGACCCTAATTTGGTTAGATCTTGATTCAAATTTAACAGTGAATTCATTTCAAATATATCGCCGATAAAACTGTCTTTTAGACCAAGCAGGTCCTTCGCGTTTTCACTTAAATACGTTTTATTGTTTTCTAAATCAATTTCCCAAGTTCCCATTTTAGAAAGTACATTAGTTTTTTCAAGTAACTCTCCTTGTCTTAATTTGCCTGTAATATCTCTACCAATACAAAAAACATCATCTCTTTCTTCCAAGCGAAACAAAGTCCAAGAGACGTAAAAGGTGTTGTTATTTTTAGAATTTAAGCGTATTTCTGTATACTGTTTTCCTGGCAATTGAACAGCCGCAGAAAGGGTCTCTAAAGCTTCGTCTTGATCTTCACTGTGGATAAGCTCTAAAAAAGGCATTGACAAAAACTCATCTTCACTGTAACCAAGTAGCTCGGTTGCGCGTTTATTTACTTTTTTTAAGTACCCATCTTTTCCAGCGACAGCCATAAAATCTGGGGTGTTTTCAAAAAAACTAGTTAATTCATTTTCGGATTGTTTTCTAGAAATTTCGTAGGCTAATTGTATGGAAAAATCATCAAAAATAGAGCGAAGGCTCTGTTCTCGCGAATAAGCATGTGTAAAGCCTAAGAGCACTACTCCCAAAATGGACCCATGAGACTGAATTGGGAAAGCATAACTCAGTTTAATGGCTATGCCATCTTCCAAGTTTTTATTTTCTTGATGAACAGTCAGAAGAGGTTGATTTGTTTTAAATATTTTCTTTACAATGCTTTTGTAAAATATACTGGTGCCAGCGCTTTTCAAATCGACCCCTTTTCCTCCCTTAAATTCTACTGATTTGGTTATTTTTTTTGAATAAGGATCACAAAGCCAAATCTCATTGACATAAGACCCTAGTTGATTTTCAATCTCTTGCAGGACCTCTACCAATAGAGGATATAAAGACATGTTTTCTGTAAAAATTTTATGGGCCTGTGTGAGAAGCTGACGCTTTATTATACTGTTCTTTAGGTCATTAATATCTCTATTAATCACCACCCAGTGTGTGTACCAACCTTGATCATCCATAATGGGAGTGATGGATAAATTATTCCAAAACTCCACGTTTTGTTTTGTAAAATTTAAAAGATCAATGTCTACTGAATCCCAATTTTTCAGTTTTTTGTTTAAATCTGTAAATTCTACTTTGTTTTTATCAGTCACATAAAATTCGAATGGAGTTTTCCCGATGATATCAGGGCTGTCACAACCAAATAACTTCTGGAAACTTGAATTGGCATAAATAATCTCTGAGTCTAAAAAATTATCATTGTGAACTTTAGCCATCAAAATGGAATCTTTTGCTCCTGCAACCAATTTTTCTAAAAGATCCAAATGGTCTTCTCGCTTTACAGCTTTAGTAATATCTTGTAAAGCTCCAACAAGTCGAATAGCCTCTCCTTCATCGTTTCTGATGATGATTGCGTTCTGTCTCACATTGGCATAGGACGCATCCTTTTTCAAAAATCTATAGTCGAACGTACATTTCTTTAAATTTTTATCCTCTTTTGCTAGTTTTAAGCTATTTAAAAAAGGGTGAAGGTCATTAGGATGGATTTTAGATTCCCAGAAAGACTTTGAAACTATATTGCCTCGTCTTTTGTAACCAAAAAGGCGCTCATATCCTTTTCCCCAATGCAATTTATCACTTTTTAAATCCCACTCCCATACAGCATCTGAAGTGGCTTGAGAAGCAAGGTCAAACCTGCTTTCTGCTTGCTCTAATTCTTCCTTAACATAGTAACTTTCGGTCACGTCTTTTACAGTGGAAATCATAAGATTTTGATCATACAAAGGGATGTTTTTAGCATCAACGATTTTTACCTCTTTTGATCTTGTAGTGATTTTTAAATTTTGCCACTGCATCTTTTCAAGATTTCGAGAAGCGGTATCACCTAAAACTCTTTCCGAAATTTTTTTCCTATAGTTAACCTCTGGATAAACTTTTTCGAAAAATTCTGTTACATTTTTAAAGTCGTCAGTTTTCCAACCATAGATGTCTTCAAACTTTTTGTTGACGTAGATCGTCACATTATCGTCTATTTTATTGATAGCAATGCCTAGGGGAAGAGATTCAAAAATTCTTTTAAAGAGAGTGAAATCTAAAGTTTTATTATTGTCATTAAAACGAAATTTCTTTTTATAGCTTTGAGTGACCGTCGCAAATAAGTATGGAATCCCACTAATCTCGATCCGTTTGCATTTAAAACAAAAATCTTTATGGTTGAAATTTACATCAAACTCTGCTTTTGATGCTAATTTTTCGGAAATTGACTCTAATTGAGATTCAATAAATTTTAAAGATTTACTATCGATTCGCAGTGTTTGTGTTAAAAATAATGGCAAGTCGACCAATTCATCTTTTATTTCTAAACAATCAAAGAGCTTTTTAAATTTTTGGTTACACCCTTCTACTTTAGAATCTTTCTCAGAATATCGAATCAAGAATGCAGGTGATTCAAAATAATCCAATATCTGCTTTAATTCGTTAAACTTTGTTGGCATATATTAGTGTTATTAATTAAGTGTGCCCTCTGCAATAATATAAAAATTAAGGCAAAAATATTGAGCATTTTAAATGTGAATATCATTATGATTGCATAAAAATAGTACGTGCAAATAGCTCAAAACATGTTAAAAAAAAGCCTGTTGGAAGGATTTTAGATGGAAGTCAACCAATCTAAATAAATTTACTCAAAAATTCTATCCTTGCTTAAGATTACCTTACTAACGATAAAAATTGTGTGCGTGTAAAGCTATTGGTTTTCTTTAGGAAGTGAAGTCCCTTGGGAAAATTTTGGGCTGAATAATTATTAAGACTAAAAATAAAGAGGCCAAGGCCAATCTAAAAGCTTTCAATTCCACAGAAAATTTACTGCCCAATAAAGAGGGAATTAAATTTTGTAAGACTGTTGATCTTTTTTAATTAAATTTAAAATATCTATTCCTATTTTTGATTGTCTATTTTGACCATTAAAACGCCTGATAGAATTTGACTTAATATCAACATTGAAGTACTCATTAAACTTATGATCTTATGAAAAATTATCTTTTATTACTTGTTAGTATATTACTTATCGCTTGTCACGATAACCCAAGGCTTAGCAAAGAAAAAAACGCCCCTACACCCCAAAAATTTGGCATTGTTATCCATGGTGGCGCTGGTGTGATCAAAAAAGAATATATGACAGACTCTTTGCAAAAGGCTTACGAGAACAAATTAAAAGAAGCTATAGAGATGGGACATACCATTCTGTCTGAAGGGGGTACTGCTTTAGAAGCAGTCCAAAGAACCATAAATATCATGGAAGATTCTCCTCTATTCAACTCTGGAAAAGGAGCCGTATTGAATGCAGATGGTATTGCAGAATTAGATGCCTCGATAATGGATGGAAAAACCAGAAATGCAGGTGCTATTTCTGGTGTACAACATATCAAGAACCCCATTAACCTAGCTTTTAAAGTCATGGAAGAATCAGATCATGTGATGCTAAGCGCCTCTGGTGCTGAAGATTTTGCCAAACTAAATGGACTGGAATTTGTAGAGAACTCCTATTTTATAACAGACCGTAGAAAAAAAGCGCTAGAATCTTCCAAAGCAAAAGAAGAAGGAATCTCTAATGGAGATGATTTTTTCTTGAGCAATGAAAAATTTGGGACAGTTGGCTGTGCTGCCTTAGACCAAGAAGGCAACTTAGCTGCTGGCACCTCTACAGGAGGGATGACCAACAAGAAATATGGAAGAATTGGAGACTCGCCTATCATAGGCGCTGGCACATATGCCAATAATAAAACCTGTGCAATTTCTGCAACAGGTCATGGCGAGTACTTTATCAGAGGAGTAGTTGCTTACGATATTTCCGCCCTTATGGAATACCAAGGCATCAGTCTAGAGCAAGCAGCAAAACGAGTAATCCAAAAGAAGCTTACAGATATGGGTGGGACAGGTGGCATCATAGGTATCGACAACCAAGGAAAAATGGTCATGGAATTCAATACTCCAGGAATGTTTAGAGCTTCTAAAACCATGAAAGGTGAAACCATTATTAAGATGTACGAGGATTAACCTCAACCTTTGATTTCTAGTTGTTTTTTGGCGACATCAACATGTATAGTCGGCTGTTGACAGGTTTTGTTTTCACAGACATATAGTATAGTTTCCAAAGGATCTAGAGGTGTCTTTCCTTTTAAAAGAGCCAAATTTTCTTCATGTCCACCCAAGAAAATAGCATTTTGACAGAAGCTATGCTGAAATTCTAATGCCCTTACTTTAGCCTCTTTCCCCATGATCGCTACTTCATAGAAAGGATGAGAAAACCACCCAGATAGAATTTGCCAATTGGCATAGTAAGGGCCCGATTTATGAAGTTTTGATTTGACTTGATTCCACATTTTCTCCGATGCTTTCGTATATGTCGACTCATTAAAAAAGTGCCCCATCAAAAACAAAGATTTAGCTAGAGACGAGTTGGAAGCAGGAATCACATTATCATTAATTTCAAAGGTTTTTGAAATGAGCTGCTCTCCTTTGGTCGATGAATAATAAAACAGTCCTGTTGAAGAGTCCAAAAAGTCTTCTAGACAGCTATTCACCAAATCTTTCGCTGTATTTAAATAGTGGATATTAAAATTCACTTGGTATAATTTAATAAGCGCTTCCACCAAAAAAGCATAGTCGTCCAAAAAACCAAGTATAAATTTGGAGTCTGAACTTTTGGTTCGTAATAATTTTCCATTTTCAGTAACCATAGACGCTAATAAAAACTGCGCATTCTTTTCTGCTAAATCTAAGTATTTGGGTTCTTTTAGAGCTGTATAAGCGTCCACCAAGCCAATGATCATCATAGCATTCCATGAAGTGATGATTTTATGATCTAACGGAGGATGAGGTCTCTCCCAACGAATTTGAAATAATTTGTGCCTCAATTCATTTAGATCACTTTTAAATTTTTCGGGGTCTAGATCTTTAGCCTTTGCATAAGAGTCTGGTGTTTGTAGGCTAAACAAAATATTCCTGGGTGATTCCCAGTTACCTCGCTGAGTTACATTATAAAAGCTTTGAGCTAGGTTTAATTCTTCTTCGGTTAACACCTCAGAAAGTTCTTTATAAGACCACACATAATACTTTCCTTCTTCCCCTTCACTATCGGCATCTAAAGAAGCGTAAAACCCATAATCCTTGCTCATGAGCTCTTTGTTCACAAAATTGATCGTATCTGAAATCACTTGTTTGTATATGGGCTTAGGCGCCAACTTCTGAGTGTTCGCGTATAAACTAATCGACAAAGCGTTATCGTAAAGCATTTTTTCAAAATGTGGTGCAAACCATTCAGCATCCACAGAATATCTTGAAAACCCACCACCAATTTGATCATAAATGCCTCCAAGAGCCATTTCATCTAGTGTTTTTGTGACCATCTCTAGAACCGAATGATCTTTGGTAACATTATAATATTGGAGTAAAAACTGCCAAGAATTAGCCATTGGAAATTTGGGCGCCCCCTTAAAACCCCCGCGATCTCTATCTACTGTTTTTTGCCAGTTGACCATTAGATCTTGATATTCTGTTTTAGAAAACTGAACGTTTACCTCCTCTACTGGACTTAATTCTTGAGCTAAGTGTATACCGTCTGTCACCTTTTCTGCAGTGTCTAGAAGAGATCTATAATCTCGAGAATAAGCTTTGGCTATATTCGACAAAACTTTTTTCCAATTTTCTTTAGGAAAATAAGTGGCTGCATAAAAAGGTCTACCGTCTGGTAAGGCAAATGCGTTAAGCGGCCAACCTCCACGACCTGTTAGCATCTGAGCGGCCCCCATATAAATATGATCGATATCTGGGCGCTCTTCTCTATCGATTTTTATACAGACGAAATGCCTATTCATTAGCTCTGCTACTTCGTTGTCCTCAAAAGATTCATGAGCCATCACGTGACACCAATGGCAAGCGGCATAGCCCACACTAATCAAAATAGGCTTATTTTCTTGCTTTGCACGCTCCAAAACTTTAGGACTCCATTCTTCCCAATGCACAGGATTCTCTGCATGTTGCAATAGATAAGGACTTGAAGCAAATTGAAGATCGTTTTTGAATCCAGACATAGAGTACTTTTTCATCAAAATTACATTTTCTTACCGCCTTCTGAATGTTAAACAGTCTTAAAACTCATGATTTTAAAATTTAACCTGATTGAGTTATGTTTTCTCAAGAGGCTTTATAAAATTGGAAAGCGTTTTAATATTCTGTATTTTCAGCCTAAATTAATAAACCCATGATCAATAAAACTGTGAATAATGTTACCAAAGCTTTAGAGGGCGTTCACGATGGAATGACCTTTATGCTTGGGGGCTTCGGCCTTAGTGGTATTCCCGAAAATTGCATACAAGAACTTGTGAAACGCAATGTGAAAGAGGTGACTTGCATTTCAAACAATGCCGGTGTTGACGATTTTGGATTAGGGCTACTTCTGAAGAAAAAACAAATCAAAAAAATGATCTCTTCCTATGTAGGGGAAAATGCTGAATTTGAAAGACAAATGCTGAGCGGAGAATTGGAAGTAGATTTAATTCCTCAAGGCACCTTAGCAGAGCGATGTAGAGCTGCTCAAAATGGTATTCCTGCCTTTTATACCCCTGCGGGATATGGTACCGAAGTAGCTATAGGAAAGGAAGTTAGAGATTTTGATGGGAAACCTCATGTCATGGAAGAGGCTTTCAAAGCTGACTTCGCGTTCGTAAAAGCATGGAAAGGAGATGAAGCTGGTAATCTGATCTTTAAAGGGACAGCCAGAAACTTTAACCCGTTGATGTGTGGCGCTGCAAAAGTTACTGTTGTGGAAGTGGAAGAACTTGTAAAACCGGGAGAACTCGATCCTAATTTCATCCATATTCCAGGTATTTTTGTGCAGCGTATTTTCCAAGGAGAAAAATATGAAAAGCGAATTGAACAAAGGACCACACAATCTTAAAAACGAACTTTTGAAACCAAACACTTATGTTAGATAAAAATGGAATTGCAAAACGGATTGCCCAAGAAGTCCAAGATGGCTTTTACGTAAATCTGGGCATTGGCATACCTACTCTCGTGGCCAATTATGTGAGAGACGATATTGAGTTAGAATTCCAAAGTGAGAATGGAATTTTGGGAATGGGGCCTTTCCCGAGAGAAGAAGATGTAGATGCAGATCTCATTAACGCTGGAAAGCAGACAATTACAGCACTACCCAGCGCTAGTTTTTTCGACTCAGCTCTCAGCTTTGGGATGATACGCGGTCAACATGTTGACTTAACCATTTTAGGGGCGATGGAAGTCTCTCAAAATGGAAATATCGCCAATTGGAAAATCCCAGGTAAGATGGTGAAAGGAATGGGCGGCGCTATGGATCTTGTAGGCTCTGCAAAAAAAATAATTGTAGCTATGATGCACACCAATAAAGCGGGTGACTCTAAGCTCTTAAAGACCTGTTCTTTACCTTTAACAGGAGTTGAATGCGTTACTAAGATAGTGACCAACATGGCTGTACTTGACATTATAGATAAAAAATTCAGACTTTTGGAAAGAGCTCCAGGGGTAAGTGTAGAGTCTATTCAAAAGGCAACTGAAGGAGAATTAATCGTAGAAGGAGATATTCCTGAGATGAAATTATAAACTATTCATTTCATAAAAATTAAAAAGCGCCAACCTTGAGATTAGCGCTTTTTTTTATAAAATTAAAGTTGTTTAGTCTATAAGAATAACAACTTTATTATCATTCAATTCAATAACGCCTCCAGAAATATCAAAACACATTTTTGAATTTTCTTTATAAAACTTGTCCTTTAAACCCTCAGGTAGCTTTACAGAAGAGTCTAGCTTTATAGATCCATTCTTTAAGATGGAAACTACTGGAGCGTGATTATCCAACATCTGGAATTCTCCGTTGATTCCTGGAACGCTTATGGATTTTACCTCATCGCTTAAAATAATTTGCTCTGGACTTACTATTTCTAAATGCATGTGTTTAAGTTTCAAACTAGTTTTCGTTCAACATTTTCTCACCTGCTTCAATAGCCTCTTCAATAGAGCCTTTTAAGTTGAAAGCCGCTTCTGGAATATGATCTAATTCACCATCCATAATCATATTAAAACCTTTGATCGTTTCTTTGATATCAACCAGCACTCCTTTAAGACCTGTGAATTGCTCAGCAACATGAAAAGGCTGTGAAAGAAATCGCTGTACACGACGTGCTCTGGACACAGAAAGTTTATCCTCTTCAGACAATTCTTCCATCCCTAAAATGGCTATAATGTCTTGCAATTCCTTATATTTTTGAAGTAATTCTTTCACTTGTTGTGCACAGTCGTAATGGTCATCTCCAAGAATATCTCTTGTCAAAATTCTCGAGGTAGAATCCAATGGATCCACAGCTGGATAAATACCAAGTTCTGCAATTTTCCTAGACAATACAGTCGTAGCATCCAAGTGCGAGAATGTTGTTGCTGGAGCTGGATCTGTTAAATCATCTGCAGGAACATAAACCGCTTGTACCGAAGTGATAGAGCCTTTTTTGGTCGATGTAATACGCTCTTGCATAGCACCCATTTCTGTCGCTAAGGTAGGCTGGTAACCAACAGCAGAAGGCATACGTCCAAGCAATGCAGACACTTCTGAACCTGCTTGGGTAAATCTAAAGATGTTATCCACAAAGAAAAGAACGTCTTTTCCTTGTGATTCTCCTGCACCATCACGAAAATATTCTGCAATCGTTAAGCCTGATAAAGCCACACGAGCACGAGCTCCAGGAGGTTCGTTCATTTGTCCAAAAACAAAAGTCGCTTTTGATTCTTTCATTCCAGTTTTGTCCACTTTTTTCAAGTCCCATCCACCTTCTTCCATAGAGTGCATAAAGTCATCTCCGTATTTGATAATACCAGACTCTAGCATCTCTCTTAACAGATCATTTCCTTCTCGTGTTCGTTCTCCAACACCAGCGAACACAGAGAGACCACCGTGACCTTTAGCGATATTATTAATCAATTCTTGAATAAGAACGGTTTTACCAACACCAGCGCCACCAAACAGTCCAATCTTACCTCCTTTTGAGTAAGGTTCGATCAAATCGATAACTTTTATCCCGGTAAAAAGCACTTCTGTAGAGACCGCTAAATCCTCAAACTTAGGAGCTTCTCTATGGATAGACATTCCATCTTTTCCAGTTTTTGGAAGATCTCCTAACCCATCAATAGCATCTCCTGTGACATTAAACAAACGGCCATAGATATCTTTACCTATCGGCATTTGTATGGGATATCCTGTGCTCAAAACTTCTACTCCTCGGCTTAATCCGTCTGCAGAATCCATCGCAATGGTTCTCACAGTGTTTTCACCGATATGAGATTGAACTTCAAGGATTAGGTCAGATTTGTTTTCACGTTTAACCTCCAATGAATCGTAGATTCTTGGCAAGTCTTTGGTGTTTTCGAATTCTACATCGATAACTGGACCTATAATTTGGGTGATTTTACCTTTAACTTTAGACATTATCTAAGGATTTTATTTGATGACTTTTCTAAAAAAGCCGTATTTAAAATTTTTGCAAATATATATTATTTAAATAAACCTTTTATGAAGGAAGCCTATTTTATAAGAAATTGATTGATTCTATTCTACGGTTACAGATTTCGCAAGATTTCTAGGTTGATCGACATTCTTACCAAGCATAACTGCAATATGATAAGAAAAAAGTTGCAGAGGAATTGTCGTTAGCAAGGGAGTGAGCGCTTCAAGAGTTTCAGGAACCTCTATAACATGGTCTGCCATGTTCTTTACCGACGTATCCCCTTCAGTAACTATTGCTATAATTTTACCCTTACGAGATTTAATTTCTTGGATATTACTCACCACCTTTTCGTAATGTCCTTTTTTAGTAGCAATAACAACTACAGGCATGTGTTCGTCAATAAGAGCAATCGGGCCGTGTTTCATCTCGGCAGCGGGATAACCTTCAGCATGGATATATGAAATTTCTTTGAGCTTTAGTGCCCCTTCAAGCGCAACTGGGAAATTATAACCTCTACCGAGGTATAAGCAATTTTTCGCATTTTTATAAACAGCAGCAACTTCCATAATATGAGCGTTGGACTGTAAAGCTTTCTCTATTTTTGAAGGTATTTGTTCCATTTCATTCAGATACATATGATAATCTGAATTGGAAATTGACCCTTTAGCTTTACCTAGTTTTAGTGCCATTAAACTCAAGATAGTAATTTGAGTGGTAAAGGCTTTTGTCGACGCTACACCTATTTCTGGACCAGCATGGGTATAAGCACCTGCATGAGTTTCCCTAGATATTGAGGATCCTACTACATTACAAACTCCAAAAACAAAAGCTCCATTCTCTTTAGCCAATTTGATAGCCGCCATGGTGTCTGCAGTTTCACCACTTTGGGAAATTGCAATCACGACATCATCTTTATTAATAACAGGGTTACGATACCTAAATTCTGACGCATATTCAACTTCAACAGGGATTCTAGCCAAGTCTTCAAAAATATATTCAGAAACCAAACCAGCATGCCAAGAAGTCCCACAAGCCACAACTATAATTCGCTTAGCATTTAAAAATTTTTCTAAGTTATCATCAACACCGGCCATTCTTATGATCCCACGATCTGCAAGCATTCTACCTCTATAAGTATCTTTTATGGCGCTAGGCTGCTCATAAATTTCCTTCAGCATGAAATGGTCATACCCAGCTTTCTCTATTTGATCAAGGTTCAATTGAAGCTTTTGTATATAAGGATCTACTAAAGAATCGTCCTTAATTTTTCTAACTCTAATTTTTTTACCTAATCTCACAACGGCCATTTCGCCATCTTCAAGATATATAGCATTTTTAGTATATTCAATAAAAGGGGAAGCATCGGAAGCTATATAATATTCGTCGTCACCGACTCCAATAGCTAAAGGGCTACCGAGTCTAGCTACGATAATCTCATTGGGTTTGGTTTTATCAAAAACAGCTATAGCGTAAGCCCCTATGGTTTGATTAAGAGCAATTTGTACTGCTTTACCAAGCTTTACTTCCTCGTTGATCATTATATCCTCTATCAAGTTGACCAGCACTTCAGTATCTGTATCTGATGAAAAAATATAACCTCTATTTTGTAATTCTGTCTTTAAGGATTCATAATTTTCAATAATTCCATTATGTATAATCGCTATTTTACCTGAATTGGAGAAATGAGGATGAGAGTTCGCATCATTAGGTTCCCCGTGGGTAGCCCAGCGAGTATGACCTATTCCTACAGTTCCGTTAAGTTCAATTTCAGAATCGCATTTGTGTTGCAAATCGGCTACCTTACCTTTTGTTTTACAAATTTTAAGATCGTTTCCATTGTAAATAGCAATGCCAGCACTATCATATCCTCTATATTCAAGACGCTTTAAGCCTTTCAGTATGATGGGGTAAGCTTGTTCTTTTCCTATGTAACCTACAATTCCACACATAATATCATATTTAGTTAGTTTCCGTATAAAATATTTTCAACTTGAGTTTTTTTGCTTCGACAGGGGATTGATTACCATGGATAACGATGCCTCTAGGAGTCTCTAACATGCTTCTTGGAACAAACTCAAAAGCTTCTGATTGAGATTCCCTCGTGTTAACAAGAGTGGTTTGATTGACATTGGAAGAAACATAAAGGCCAAGTCGCACGTTAGTCGAGTCATTATTTAAAACATTATTGATGTGCGATGTTAATCTTATTTTATAAAATCGATCTCCATTTTCATCAACGCTTAGTGGACCTAGATGAACTACTCTAGATATATTAGGATTGTCGGAAGCTGTAGGATCTCTTCCATAATCTTCAAGAATTCTTCGATCGTCTAAATTTGTCAAGAAAACTCTATTGCTCCTATTTTTAATAGATGTCGCCACCTCTTCATTTAGATAAAGATCTAAGTTAGCCTCATTGATCAACCAGTCGTTTTCTCTTAATTGATCTAACTCATCAGACACCCCGTTACCGTCTGTATCTGGCCCGGTAAAGAGTTCGATCACTGCAGAAGATCCCTCTCCTCCTTTTAAATAAATATTTTCTTCTCCTTCTTCTGTGTTTTGATTAGACAAATCGACATTGAAGTTGTTATCATATAAATTCAATTTATTTCCACTGAAATTCAAAGCAAACTGACTATAAATAGTATCAACTGTAGTAGTACCTCCCTCTTCCTCAACCTGAGTCTCGTTGTTATAGTACATTATAATATTCGCATCTGCACTTCCAAGATTAAACATTGACATAGAATACACAGGCTTTTGCTGCTCTGCCTCAATTAAAAAGCCCCTTAAATAATTTCTGAATGCGCTATTGCTTATTAAAAATTGAGAGTTATCTGGGTTTAATATCTTTTCTTGAAAATACTCTTTTGGCATTTTAATGCGAACTCTTGGAGAAAGATTTAAAGTATCAACAGCATTTGTATCCGTTTGCTCAAAAAGAATAACGCCACTTGTTAACTCTGATGGCTTTATAACATCTGAAGTCACTAAAGGTGTATTTTGTATATTTGAGCTAAACTCGTTCTCTTGATCTGAATAGTAGATTTGATTTGCTTCAAACTCTCCATTTTCTCCAGGATCCAAATCCCTAAGGAACTGATTGGATTCGTAAATATTAATTTTAAAACTTCCCTCTCCATAGATAGAATCCAATTCGTAAATTCCTAGCTCTATTTCTCTACTGAAAAAAGGAAGTGTAAATACAACTGAATCTAGTGTAGGGTTTACTCCAAAATCAGGTCTTGTTTCTGATAAACTAACTTGTGTGAGAATTTTAGTTTCGGAAATACCAAATACGGGGTCTACATATCCTCCTAAAAGAAAATTATTAAATCCATTTGTTTGTATCGAAGTATATTTCTCGCTGTAGGCAATTAGATTCTCCAATTCGTATGGTGGAGGAACCTCTAAACTGTTAATAAAGTCTGTGCCAACTTCTGAATAGTCATTTTCACAAGACAGTAACACAACTAAAGCAAAAACTGAGGCTAAACTTCTCAAAATAACTTTGTACATAGAATTAATCTTCTTCTTCATTTAGAATATCTTTCAAGTAGTAGGTTTGATAAGCGTTTGCCATTTCTTCTCTCTTTATGTAAGGCAAAGTAGGAAGATCAAGCTTTTCGATATAAGCCTTTAGATCTTCTGAAATTTCTTCGCTCCCAATCACCAAACCGTCAGAGTTGTCTATCGCGACTTTTAATATATTACTATATGTTGGATTATCCAAGTGAGCAATAGCATCATCTTCAATTCCATCAAACAACACTTTCTTTTTCATGTCTTCATCTAACGCTCCATCAAAGCTTTGATTGTAAATAGAAGTCACAATTTTGGATTCAGAAAATAAAGGCTCATTTCCATAATAATGTCTCAGATACATGGGAAGTAAAGAAGACATCCAACCATGAACATGAATAATATCTGGAGACCAGTTCAATTTCTTTACAGTTTCTATGACCCCCTTTGCAAAGAAAATTGCACGCTCATCATTATCTTCAAATAACTCACCATCTTCATCAGAAAACGTAGCTTTCCTCTTAAAGTAGTCTTCATTATCAATAAAATAAACTTGCATTCTTTCTTTTGGTATAGAAGCCACTTTTATGATCAAGGGCATATCTAAATCATTGATTACCAAGTTCATTCCAGATAAACGGATGACTTCATGAAGTTGATGCCTCCTCTCATTTATGTTACCAAACCTTGGCATAAAAATACGTGTTTGACCACCAGCGGCGTTTATCAGTTTTGGAGCTTCAAAAGCAGTTGAAGAAATATCATTCTCTGGCAAGTAAGGCACAACCTCGGATGAAACGTACAAAACGCGTTTATCTTTCATAAAATATTTACATTACAGATTAATGTCAAAAAGTGAGCAAATTTACAAAAATTTATGTGGATTCCCGTTAAAATATTAATATTGCAAATCCAAATCATATACACTACTTGTGGTAATAAAATCAAAAGAATCTCTTACTAAGACTTTGCAGATTCATAAAAATAAAGGAAAGACTATTGGACTAGTACCAACGATGGGTGCTCTTCACGACGGACACCTTGCCCTCATCGATTTTGCTTATGAATTTTGTGATGTCGTTATCATCAGTATTTTTGTAAATCCAACGCAGTTCAATAATGCCTCAGATTTAGAAAAATACCCTAGGCATACAGAAAAAGATGCTGCTTTCTTAAAAAAACACAACGCCAAAACTCTAGTTTTCAATCCAAATGTTGAAGAAGTGTACGCAAATGGCCTGAAATCTGAATCCTATAGCTTTGGCAGCATCGTAGACCACATGGAAGGGGAGTTTAGAACCGGTCATTTTGATGGTGTTGGTAGTGTTCTAAAAAGATTATTCACTATTGTTGATCCAGACAAAGCCTTTTTTGGTGAAAAAGACTATCAACAGCTCAGAGCAGTCAAAAAACTGGTAAACATCACCGGACAGAAGGTCGAAATTATAGGATGCCCAACAAGCAGAAATGAATTTGGCCTTGCACAAAGTTCTAGAAACTTTAGGCTTAATGACACTCAACTCAAAGAGGCTGAATTGATTTTTGAAGCATTATCACAAGCCAAAGCTATGTTTGATGAGTATAGCATTGTTGACATTGAAAGAGAAGTCAATAAGAAGTTTCAACAAAGCACACTGGAGCTGGAGTACTTTTCTATTGTAAAAACAAAAGACCTTATCCCAACGACAACCAAAGAACCCAAAAAAGCCTACAGAGGATTTATAGCCGCATTTCTTGGCGAGGTAAGACTTATTGACAATATGGCTCTTAACTAATTTTAATATGCAAATACACCTTGTTAAATCTAAAATCCACCGAGTGAGCGTCACTGGTGCAAACCTCAATTATATTGGGAGTATCACTATAGATGAGGATCTGATGGATGCTGCTAACCTCGTAGAAGGAGAAAAAATACAAGTCGTTAATAATTCTAACGGCGAACGACTTGAAACCTATGCAATACCTGGTGAAAGAGGAAGTGGTGAAATCACTTTAAATGGTGCTGCTGCTAGGAAAGTATCGCCTGGAGATATTCTTATCTTGATGGCTTATGCAATAATGACTCCTGAAGAAGCAAAAACATTTCAACCAAAATTGGTTTTTCCTAATGAGAAAAATCTATTGATATAACCTTTATGAAAAAAGCCATAAAAAAATGGGTAAGAACACTTAGCCCAATGGCATTGGGCCTGTTTTTTGTATGGTTTTCCTTATCCAAGTTTTCCTCGGGAGAGCTCAGTCAGTTGTGGTTTAATATTCAAAATGTAGATATCACTTGGGTTGCTTTGTCCTTCGTCATGGGTATTGCCTCTCATTTATCTAGGGCATACCGCTGGAGGTTTCTACTGGAACCTGTTCAAATTTTTCCAAAGTTCTATAATTGTTTCCTGTCCTTGATGCTAGGATATTTGGCAAACTTAGGCATCCCCAGATCTGGTGAAGTTTTAAGAGGAGCTACTTTGGCTTCTTATGAGGAGGTAAAATTTGAAAAAACCTTTGGAACTATCATAACCGAAAGACTTGTAGATCTTATCATGCTACTTTCTATTGTAGGAATAGCCTCCCTTTCACAAAGTGATAAAATTTTTGGTTTTTTTAAAGATCAAAATATCAATCCTTTTTTTGGAGGAATTATTATTGTTTCTATGATTTTAATGTTGATCATCGGCTTTAGAATTATAAAAAATAGCGGTAATATGATAGTCCAAAAGATTAAAAGTTTCATCGAGGAACTTTTTAAAGGAATGAAGAGTGTCTTTTTAATGAGGAAAAAAAAACAGTTTTTACTGCATACTTTTTTTATCTGGGGACTGTATTTGGGAATGTTTTACGTCTTAAAATTTGCATTTCCAGATACACAAGATTTAGGATTACAGGCCACTTTGGTCGCCTTTATCTTTGGAGCTTTTGCAATGTCTATCACCAATGGTGGTATTGGCTTGTATCCTATCGCCATAGGTATGGCGTTCAACACCTTTGGAGTCTCCAACGCCACGGGAGAAGCCTTTGGATGGGTGATGTGGGGAACACAAACTGCCTTAGTCATCGTCTTGGGAGGGCTTTCCTTCATAATTTTACCCCTGCTGAATAAACGATAATTTTAGTACATTAGCAGTCTAAACCAACAATTATGAGGTTAATTTTACTTCTATTAATTTGCTGTTTATTACAGCACACTAAAGTTGGTTCGCAAACTGAATATATATATGTGAATTCATCTATTTTGGAGGAATCCCGACAAATTAAACTTCAGTTGCCCAGAAATTATAATTCAACTGAAAAAGAGTATCCTATTCTCATTGTCTTGGATGGTGATTATTTATTTGAACCCTTTGCGGGCAATGTCGACTATTTGAGTTACTGGGAAATCATTCCAGAAGTCATAGTTGTAGGGATCAATCAAGTTGGACACCGTCGTGAAGATGGCCTTCTAGACGAAGTTGAAGAGTTGCCCATATCCACTGGAGCAGATTTCTATGAGTTTATTGGTTTAGAAGTTTTAAAATATCTGGACGATAACTATAGGACTACCCCGTTTGCTATCATTGCAGGCCTAGACTATATGGCCAACTTTTCAAATTTTTTTCTTCTAAAAAAAAACCCTCTTTTCAAAGGCTACATTAATTTCAGTCCAGATGTCACCCCATTATTACCAGATCGACTTAAAAGAAAATTAGATAAAATTGACACTAAGATTTGGTATTACCTAGCCACCTCAGAAAATGATATCCGTGAACTAAAAATCAAAATCAAAAATTTGGATTCTTATTTATCAGTTTGTAACAATCCTAATTTCAATTATCGCTTTGATATTTTTGAAGGTAAAGATCATTTTAGCTTTGTAGCAAACGCGATTCCAAAAGCTCTAAACTCTATTTTCGAAGCCTATGGCCCAATTACTGACCTAGAATATAACTCCAAATTGCTCACCTCTTCATCTCCTTCTAATTACTTAGAAGACAGATATTTTACAATCCAAGAACTATATGCTTTAAAAACCCCAATAAGAATTGTTGATTTTCTTAAAACTGCAGATGCTATAGAGGAAAAAGAACTTTGGGGTGATTACCAAAACTTGAGTAGATTAGCCAAAAAGGAAGTTTCTAAGACTGTTTTACACCATTACTTTCAAGGGCTTTATTTTGAAAGAATAGGCCAGCCCAAAAAGGCTATTAGAGAGTATAATGGGGCTTATGGCCTACAAAGTGCAGGATACCTCAACAGTGACGTTCTGCTAGGAAAAGCAGATGCACTTAAACAAACATTTGGATATTAATTTTATGGCAAAAACCAAAACTACCTTTTTATGTCAAAACTGTGGGGCTCAATATGCCAGATGGCAAGGACAGTGTAATGCTTGTAAAGAGTGGAACACATTAGTAGAAGAAGTGATAGAGAAGAAACCTGAAAAAACCTGGAAACCCTTCTCATCGACTACACCAAAAAGGGTTTCAAAACCACAACTCATCACTGATATCAAAATTGGAAAAGAAATAAGAATTCCAACTTCCAATCAAGAGTTCAATAGGGTCTTAGGAGGAGGAATAGTCCCTGGAAGCATCATTTTATTAGGAGGTGAACCCGGAGTTGGTAAAAGCACATTATTGCTTCAGCTATCCTTGAGCTTCAAGCAAAAAGTTCTTTATGTTTCAGGAGAGGAAAGTCAGCAGCAGATTAAAATGCGTGCAGAACGAATCAATCAACAGGAGTCGAACTGTTATATTCTTTCTGAGACCAAAACCCAACATATTTTCTCTCAAATAGAAGCTTTAGAGCCAGAAATTTTAATCATAGATTCTATACAAGCTTTGCATACCGATGACGTGGATAGCTCGCCAGGGACTGTTTCTCAAATAAGAGAATGTACCGCAGAGCTTATAAAGTATGCCAAAGAAACCAATGTTCCTGTCATTTTGATAGGACATATCAACAAGGAAGGGAGTATCGCAGGACCAAAGGTTTTGGAACATATGGTAGATACTGTTCTTCAGTTTGAGGGAGACAAAAACTACGCCTACAGAATTCTAAGAGCTCACAAAAATCGGTTTGGCTCCACCCACGAACTGGGCATATATGAAATGCAAGCGGGAGGTCTGGTAGAGGTTTCCAACCCTTCAGACTTGCTTATCTCAAAGACTGAAACTCACCTAAGTGGTACTGCTATTGCGGCGACTCTAGAAGGGATGAGGCCTATGATGATTGAAATTCAGGCACTGGTAAGCTCTGCTGTTTATGGCACTCCTCAACGTTCAGCAACAGGCTACAACCTCAAAAGGCTCAACATGATTTTAGCAGTCTTAGAGAAAAGAGCAGGATTTCGATTAGGGGCCAAAGACGTGTTTTTGAATATCACAGGAGGTATAAGTATAGATGACCCCGCTATAGATTTGGCTGTCGTTGCCGCTATTTTATCTTCCAATGAAGATGTTTCTATTTCAAAGGATATTTGCTTTGCTGCCGAGGTTGGATTGGCTGGTGAGATAAGGCCAGTAACTCGCGTGGAACAGCGCGTAATAGAAGCAGAAAAGCTTGGTTTTGCCTCCATATTAATCGCTAAACAGAGCAAGCTTCCTAAAACCAATTATAAAATTAATATCCTCCGTGTCGCTAAAATTGAAGATGTCGTTGATGTTTTATTTTAAAGATATTTTTATAGATGCTTTTTTCTTTGGAATTTGATGTCACTAATTTAGAAAACTAGGCCTCTCGTTTACCTTTTTTTAAGCTCAACTCTTGCATCTGGATATCATAAAAAACTGAATTCAAGTTTAATTAAAACTCCTAGAGCGATTGAATTTAGCAAAGAGGCATGGCCGTACTCTCCAAAAGTCTTGATGTGTTTTTAGAGTTTTGCACCAATTTAAGGCATATCAATCCGCAGTTTTTAACTTTAACCTCACTGCAAAGATTTAATATAAAGTTCATTTTAGATTTTCCAATTACAGCAGTGTCATTTAGATAAAATCCTTATTTTTGCGAACTATTAGAAATCGAGCAAAAATGAGCAACAAATTTCCTGAGTATAAAGGACTTGACCTTCCGAGAATCGCAGATGATATCATCACTTTTTGGGATGAAAATGCTATTTTTAAAAAAAGTGTAGACGAGCGAGAAGGCGCAGAACCATTTATTTTTTTTGAGGGGCCACCGTCCGCCAGCGGAATGCCTGGAATACATCACGTCATGGCTCGAAGTATTAAAGACATTTTTTGTAGATACAAAACTCAAAAAGGATTTCAAGTTAAACGCAAAGCAGGGTGGGATACCCATGGTTTACCTGTGGAGCTTAAAGTTGAAAAAGAACTTGGAATTTCAAAAGAAGATATTGGGACCAAAATTTCGGTAGAAGATTACAACAAAGCCTGTAAGGAAGCTGTCATGCGATACACCGATGTATGGAACGACTTAACCAAGAAGATAGGTTACTGGGTAGATATGGAAGATCCATATGTGACCTACAAGTCAAAATACATGGAAACCGTATGGTGGTTATTATCCGAGATTTATAAAAAAGGCTTAATTTATAAAGGTTATACCATACAGCCTTACTCCCCTAAAGCAGGAACGGGGCTAAGTTCACATGAGCTTAATCAGCCAGGAACCTATCAAGATGTTACCGACACAACGGTAACTGCTCAGTTCAAAGCTATTAAATCCACCTTGCCAAAGGTTTTACACGATATAGAAGGGGATATTTACTTCTTAGCGTGGACCACAACACCTTGGACACTACCGAGTAATACGGCACTAACCGTGGGGAAAAAGATTAATTATGTCGTGGTGAAATCTTACAATCAATACACGTTCGAACCCACCAATATTATAGCTGCCAAAAATCTTATCTCTACGCTCTTCAAAAAGAAGTTTGTAAAAGTCGACTCAGAAAAAGAGCTCCGTAGCTATAAAGAAGGTGATAAAAAAATCCCATATCTTATATCCAAAACGGTTATAGGAGAAGATCTGGTAGAATCCAAATATGAGCAATTAATGACTTTTGCTCTACCGTATTATAACCCAGAAAATGCATTTAGAGTCATCGCAGGCGACTTTGTCACGACACAAGATGGGACAGGTATAGTTCATACCGCTCCTACTTTTGGTGCGGATGATGCGATGGTTTGTAAACAAGCTCAACCTGAAGTTCCGGGGATGCTTGTGAAGGACGAAAATGATAACCTAGTTCCTCTTGTCGATTTAAAAGGAAGATTCCGACCAGAAGTTGGTCATCTTAGTGGGAAATATGTTAAAAATGAATACTACGAGGAAGGAGAAGCTCCCGAAAAATCTGTAGATGTTGAAATAGCCATTCAGATGAAGGAAGAGAATAAAGCCTTCTTAGTAGAAAAATATGTGCACTCTTATCCAAATTGTTGGAGAACCGATAAGCCTATTCTTTATTATCCTTTGGACTCTTGGTTTATTAAGGTAACTGACTTTAAAGACAGAATGCACGACCTTAACAAAACAATCAACTGGAAACCAGTTTCTACTGGTGAAGGTCGTTTTGGGAACTGGCTTGCAAACGCAAACGATTGGAACCTATCTCGCTCAAGATATTGGGGAATCCCTCTCCCGATTTGGAGAACTGAAGAAGGCAAAGAAGAAATCATTATCGGATCTATAAGAGAGCTTAAAGAAGAAATTCAAAAAGCCATAGACACAGGCGTCATGGAGTCCGATCCTTTTGCAGAATTCGACATCAACGACCTCAGTGATGAAAATTATGAAACTGTAGATTTACATAAAAGTATCGTAGACCAAATCACGCTGGTATCTCCTTCTGGACAGCCTATGAAGAGAGAGGCAGACTTGATAGATGTATGGTTCGATTCTGGATCTATGCCTTATGCACAATGGCATTATCCTTTTGAAAATAAAGAAAAGGTGGAAAATACGTGGAGGTCTGCAGACTTTATTGCTGAAGGGGTAGACCAGACCCGAGGTTGGTTTTATACTTTACATGCTATTGCTACGATGATTTTTGACGATGTAGCCTATAAAAATGTAGTCTCCAATGGACTGGTTTTAGATAAAAAAGGCCAAAAAATGTCCAAGCGTTTAGGAAACGCAGCGGACCCTTTTGAAACTTTAAAGAACTATGGGCCAGATGCTACTCGATGGTATATGATCACCAATGCTAACCCGTGGGATAATTTGAAATTTGATCTAGATGGTATTGGAGAAGTCCAGCGTAAATTTTTTGGAACGCTTTACAACACGTATTCTTTCTTCTCTATGTATGCCAATTTGGATCATTTTGAATACAAAGAAAAGGATATTGAATTGTCCAAGAGGCCTGAAATTGACCGCTGGATACTTTCAGAATTAAACACGCTTATACTAGCCGTAGATGAGTTCTATGGGAATTATGAACCTACAAAGGCCACACGAGCAATTTCAGAATTTGTTCAAGAAAATATGAGTAACTGGTATGTGAGATTGAGTCGAAGACGCTTCTGGAAAGGAGAGTATGAAAGCGATAAAATTTCAGCTTATCAAACCCTGTTTACATGTCTAAAAACCATTGCACAACTCTCTGCTCCAGTAGCTCCCTTCTTCTCAGACAGGCTGTATAAAGATTTAACATCAAGTACACTCGGGAATCACAAAGAGAGTGTACATTTAGATAGATTTCCAAAACAAGATCTTGCCTATATCGACAAAGAGTTAGAACATAAGATGCAGATGGCACAAAGCATCTCATCGCTTGCCTTATCCTTGCGAAAGAAAGAAATGATTAAAGTAAGGCAACCCTTAAAAAGGATAATGATTCCAGTTTTAGATTCTACTATTAAAGAACAAATCGCAGAAGTTGCGGAACTTATTAAATCTGAAATTAATGTGAAAACAATTGAATTTATAGATGATACTTCTGGTATTCTCGTAAAAGACGTTAAGCCTAACTTTAAAGTGTTAGGCCCACGATTTGGCAAGGAGATGAGACATGTTGCCCAAGCTATCCAAAAGATGGACGCCAAGGCTATCTCCCATATTGAAAGCCAGAAAGCAATAGAGCTACAAGTAAATGGAGAGGCTACTATCATCAACCTCGAAGAAGTTGAGATCCTTTCTCAAGATATCGAAGGATGGCTGGTTGCTAGTGGAAATGGATTGACAGTGGCCCTAGATGTGACTCTTAACGAGGAACTTATAAATGAGGGGATTGCTAGAGAGCTGGTCAACAGAATTCAAAACTTAAGGAAAGATTCTGGACTTGAAGTGACTGACAGAATCGTTATCAACCTTCAAGATGGAGAATTTCTTTCTAAAGCTGTTCATGATAACTTAGACTATATTAAAACAGAAACCCTAACCAATACTATAAATCTAACAGAGAAAGTTGAAAACGGATTACCGATTGAATTTGATGATGTGGTTACCGCTTTGACTATTGAAAAACAAATGTAAAATGACAGAACAAAGAAAAAAGGAACATTATTCCGATAAAGACCTAGCAGAATTTAAAAAATTGATTCAAGACAAAATAGAAAAAGCTCAAAAGCAACTGCGGTTATACGAAGATGCTTATAAAAACGGGAGCAGTAACGACACTGAAGATACTGCACCAACCTTTAAATCGTTTGATGATGGAAGCAGCACCTTAAATAAAGAGGCTAATTCTCAATTGGCTATTCGGCAGGGTAAATTTATCCGTGATTTAAAAAACGCACTTATCCGTATTGAAAATAAAACATATGGAATGTGCCGTGTGACTGGTAAATTGATCCGTAAGGAACGTTTGATCTTGGTCCCTCATGCAACCTTGAGCATAGAGGCTAAAAACAAACAATAAAAAAGTTATGAACTCACAGTTATGGAGCATCAACAGGACTTAAGAACTCGCTTTTCTGTGTGTTCTTATGTCCACTGTTTGTATGGCATTTTGGATAGCATTGAATTATAATATTTAACCTCACCGGTAACTTCTTTGGCTAACCAATCAGGCGTATCGAAAGTTTCATCCTCTGTAGAAAGTTCAACTTCAGCAATGGTCAGTCCTTGGTTTTCTCCATAAAACTCGTCGACTTCATAAATGTGTTTTCCAACATTAATGCAATAGCGTCTCTTTTCAATTTGACCAGGTTCGCATAATTTAAGTAGGGCTTGGGCCTCTTTATAAGGTATTTCAGTTTCCCACTCAAATCTTGATAATCCAGAAGCTGAGCTAAGCCCCTTGATCGTTAAGAACCCCTCTTTATCAGTAATTCGAACCCTCACTGTTCTCGACTTTTCAGAATTGAGAAAACCCTGTGCAATTCTTGAGCTTTTAAAAGCTTCCTGTTTATACGCATCGGAATGGACTAGGAATTTACGTTCAATTTCTTGCATTAAATGTTGATTTTTTCGCTGATCAATTTGGCTAACTCTTGAAATTCATCCTCTGTTAAAGATACTTTTTTTTCAAAACGCATGTCATCCATAGTGTGTAATGGAATAAGGTGAACATGAACGTGTGGGACTTCAAGACCCACCACAGCCATGCCAATTCTCTTGCAGTTAACCACAGACTCGATACCTTTAGCTACTTTCTTGGAAAAAGACATGAGCTTTAAATAAGTTTCATCGTCTAGGTCAAAAATCTTATTAACTTCTTTCTTTGGAACGCAAAGTGTATGGCCCTTCGCATTAGGATTTATATCCAGAAAAGCGATAAAGTCTTCGTTTTCTGCTACTTTGTAGGAGGGTATTTCTCCTGAAATAATTTTAGAAAATAAGGTTGACATAGGTTTTAGTTTAGTTAGGTTTACGCTGTTCCAATTCAGCCTGAAATTCTTCCATAACTGGCTTTACAGTACTTTCAGGAATATCTTCTATAAGGATATACATTAGCCCATCTACAGAATTATTGAATAGTGGATCAACATTGAAAGCAACAACTTTTGCATTTTGCTTTATATACTTTTTGATGAGAACTGGAAGTCTGAGGTTGCCAGGCTCAATTTCATCTATAATTTTATCAAATTTATTCAAATTAGCTTTAGTAGAATCAAAAATAAAATCTTTATCAGCATCTTTTAGCTTGACTTTAAACTCTTTTTTTGGTCTTACAAATTGAGCTACGTAAGGATCGTAATAATTAGATTTCATAAATTCAATCATCATAGATTTCGAAAAGTTAGAGAATTTATTACTGATGCTCACTCCGCCAATAAGGTATTTATGTTCTGGATACCTCAATGTGCAGTGTACGATTCCTTTCCAGAGTAAGAAAAGAGGCATTGGCTTTTGTTGGTATTCAGAAGTTATAAACGCACGACCCATTTCTATGGACTGGCTCAGCATCTTATGCAATTCGGGTTCAAATCGGAAAAGCTCATTGAGGTAGAAACCCTCAATTCCATGTTTTTTATAAATATCCTTTCCTAAACCCATTCTATAAGCTCCTACCAATTTTTTGGCTTGATTATCCCACAAAAACATATGCTGATAGAAGTCATCGTAACGGTCTAGATCTACAGATTTATTGGTCCCTTCCCCCACAGATCTAAAAGTAATTTCCCTCAATCTACCTATTTCTAAAACTATATTTGGAATGTACTTTCGCTCTGAAATGAAAACCTCATAATTATGACTTACTAGAAGCCGTTTTGACTCGTCTCTGCAGGCTTGTACTTCAATTGCTAAGGCCTCATAAGCTATTTCGGAGGCAATGGTCTTAGGCAGTCGTCTTATAGGAAATTTAATTTGCTTGGGGAGGTTTTTTAATAGCGTCCTTTTTTCGAATGAATTTGCAAGAAAATAAGTTTTTTGCCTTAAAAAACTCGAATACTCATTCAAACTTGGTAATTCATTTTGATCTGCTACCGAAATTGGATTTCCTATCCTCACACAGATAGGTCTATGCCCTTGATTTAGCATTTCGCTAGGGAGCTTTGCTGTTCTGAGTGTTTCGTTAAGCTTGGATAAGCGATAAAATGAAGCAGAATTCCTAGCATGAAAATATACAGGAATCACAGGGACTTCTACTTTTTTAATCAACTTGATCGCCTCATCTGACCAAGGTTTATCTACCACCCTTCTACCCTCTTGATAGGTCGATACTTCTCCAGCAGGAAAGACCCCAAAAGGGCAGCCCAACTTTATGTGAGCTAAAGCTTGCTTTAGTCCAGAAAGACTAGATTTCACCTCTTTTCTAGTTTCAAAAGGATTTACTGGCATGATGTAAGGCTTTAAAGGCAGTAGCCGATGAAGCAAAAAATTAGCGACTACCTTAAAGTCAGGCCGGCGTTCCAAAAATAGTTTAATAAGTATCAAGCCATCTACAGCTCCTAAAGGATGATTAGAAATCGTAACAAAAGGTCCTGTCTTAGGAATACGCTTAAGGTCTTTTTCGGGAATTTCAAACTCTACATCAAGATGTAAAAGTACAGCATCTATAAATTTAAGCCCCTCCAAGTGAGCGTATTGGTCATAGATTTCGTTGAGTTCTGAAATCCTGGTCGTCTGCATGATGAAGTTGCCCATTACATTGCCAAGTATCCCAAATTTTGATAAATTGAGACCATTTGCAATTTCACTCGCAGTGATAAAACCCATAGATGTATTGATTAAAAAAGTAAAGATACTAAAGATTAATAATTCGTTTAGGATTGTTTGACTTTATATAAATTGTTGAAATGATACTATTTCTAAGACTTAATTTATTCCTTTAGTAAGTCTCGAATTTCAACTAGAAGCTCAATGTTTTTTAGATTAATTTCAAGAGTTTTAATTTAATCTTCAGACTTTGTTCTTATACCGAATTGGTTTTTAAATGTTGCGTAAAATTTCAATTATACTAGGACGTAGTTCAGCACAGGTTTTTTACTTATTTTAAAAAATAAGTAAAGCGGAGTTACAATTCTATTTTATGATGATTAGTAAATGGAAAAAAGCCGATTTTATGGGATATTTGAATGCTAGATTAGTGTGAGTTAACATATAATAAATTTAAAACTGGATATATCACTTCCCCATACTGATCTATGTCTTCTCTTACCATAATATTTATCTCTTTAAAGTTGACTGTACCTCATAACCTTACTAGAATGGGCATAACCAAAACAGTCACTAAAAAGGTAACTATTTTGCTAGAAGTTATTCCGATGACGATGACTGCCATATCTGAGCTATTTCCTTTAGTAACAAAGACTATTAATTCATTGATCAATTTTATTTTCAAATAAAAAAACGAGAGTTAAGTCTTTAAAAAAGATGAATTTCAGTAGGCATTTCAAAAGTAATAGACTTAGAGGTAAGGTCTTTAGACTCCAGTCTATTAATGAGTAATTCAGCAGCTTTAGATCCAATTTTCATTGCATTTTGATCTATATAGTCAATTCTTGGATAACTCAAAAGTGAGTTTTTCTCATCCGAAAATCCTATCAATGGAATTTCAGAATTGATATCAGGCTTTTCTGATTTCAAAATACTCTTAAACATCAAGGAAGAGGTGTTATCTGCTGAAATGACACCATCTATCTCTTGCTGAGATAAGAAGGCTTTGATAAGTCCATGAGGGTCTAAAGATCCAGTAAGATCCAAACTCAAGCTGTGATTAACTTCTATACCAATATCGCTAAGAGCCTTTTCGTAACCTTTTTTCCGCAGTTGACCTAAGTTAAGGTCCTCGATATTGCTCACAAAAGCGATTTTAGTTTTGCCTTTAGAAATTAAAATTTGTGTGGCATCATAAACCGATTTCTCATCATCGATGACTACCTTATCACAGTCAACTTGATCTGTAGTCCGATCAAATAAAACCAATCCTTTTTTGTTCAACGCAATTTGGTCTATATGTAAGAAATCATTCTGAGCTAAACTTTCTGAAGATAAAGAAAGAATAAACCCATCCACTCGGCCTTGCATCAACAAATCAAGGCTTTGTGCTTCTTTCTTCAACTGGTCATGGCTCACGCAAACAATGGTATCATAATTATGTTCTGTAGCATAGTCTTCTATACCATGGAGCGCTTGAGCGAAAAAAGGATTTAGGATATCAGGGATAATCACTCCTATCGTATTGGTTTTATTAACTTTAAGTGCAAGAGCTGTTTTATTGGGCCTATAATTATAAAGTAAAGCCGCTTCTTTAATTCGCTTTTTGGTGCCTTCACTGATATCTTTAGCATCATGAAGCGCTTTGGATACCGTAGAGACAGAGACATTTAATTGCTTGGCAAGTTCCTTTAGAGTGATCATAACAGAATATCTTAAATTTTAAATAATCAAACTTACACTATTTTAACAAGTCTTTAAATTTATTTTTTCATTAATTTGATAGACGTTAAAACGTTTTTTGCCTCTCTATTAGCCTAACAGATTTGTTGTTTATTGTATCCCAGACAACTAATCTTAAGAGATCAATACCAGTAGTAATTCTGCAAATAGAGACCTATTAAACAAGTCCTATCAAAACTTTTAAAGTTCAAAAGAATTTGAAAGTTGAGCTCGAGAGTCTTCACCAACATAAACCTGAAAACGTCCTTCTTCTATTAAAAATTCACCTTTGTTGTTATAAAATCCAATCTCTTTATCTTGAAGTCGGAAGTTTAGAACCCTGCTTTCTCCTGGGTTCAGCTCCACCTGTTCAAAAGCTTTTAATTCTCTAACAGGTCTAGTAAGGCTTGCAAATTCGTCCTGAAGATAAACTTGTGTAGTGACTTTTCCTGATTTTCGCCCCGTATTAGTCACCTTTACTGAAACACTCACCGTCTTGTTTTCGGAATACGAATTATCGATTATTAACTCTTCAAAATCGAAAGTAGTATAACTTAATCCAAATCCAAAAGGGTATAAAGGCGTATTCTTTTCATCGGTATAATGTGACCAAAACACCGCACCAGGAGAGGGAAGCTCAGGTCTACCGGTTGATTTATGGTTATAATAAATAGGAACCTGCCCGACATGACGTGGAAACGTCATCGGTAATTTTCCACTGGGATTGTAATCTCCGTAGAGGATTTCAGCGATTGCATTACCACTCTCTGATCCTAAATGCCATGCTTCTACTATAGCGGGGATGTGATCATCTGCCCAAGGTAGAGCTAAAGGTCTTCCATTTTGTAAAACCAAGACAATGTTGGGATTAACCTTATACACTTCCTCTAGGAGGTCTTGTTGTACTCCTGGTAAATCCAATCGAGTTCTGCTTCGACCTTCTCCACTCTGTAAACCATGCTCCCCTAACACCATAATGACTACATCTGCAGATTTAGCTGTAGCAATAGCCTCAGGAAAGCCACTTTTATCGGTGTTGTTTATAGTTAGTTCTTGGGCAAATCGCTTTTCCCCAGTCACCACATCTGCCCCTTTGGAATAACTATAGTTATTCTTATCATAAGCATTTAGACCTTCTAAAACAGAAATAGCAGTGCCATCATCTGCAGCGATTCTCCAATTCCCTAAAGGAGACGTTTTATCATCAGCTAAAGCTCCAATGACTGCGATGTTTTGTCCAGAAGACCTTAGAGGTAAGGTGTTATTTTCATTTTTTAAGAGAACAATTGATTTCTTAGCCATATCCAAAACATCTTTTTTAAATTTTGGATTGTAAATTGTTTCCTTTTCCCTTTCTATTGAACAATATTTATAAGGATCTTCAAAAAGACCTAATTCAAATTTAACTTTCAGAATACGACGTGTAGCGTCAGTGATAAGTTCTTCATCAATTTCACCGTCTTTTACAAGGCTAGCTAATTGTTCTACATAGTGGTAGGATTCCATGTCCATATCGGATCCTGCAATGACTCCTGACTTAGCTGCTTCCCTGCCATTTTTTGTAAAACCATGTGCAACCATTTCACCTACGGAATCCCAGTCGGAAACCACAAAGCCTTGAAAATCCCATTTCCCTTTTAGAATATCTCTTAGCAAAAATTTATCCCCAGTAGAAGGAATCCCATTAACCACATTAAAAGCATTCATCACTGCCTTTACCTCCGCTTCTAAAGAAGCTCGAAAAGGGGGAAACACTACATTATAAAGAGTTGAAGTTCCGATATCTACTGTGTTATATTCTCTACCTGCCTCTGTAAAACCATAGGCTGCAAAATGTTTTGCAGTAGCTGCCACCGTGTTAACCGCAGATAAATCATCACCTTGAAACCCTTGTATCTTGGCTTTAGCAATTTCACTTCCTAAAAAGGGGTCTTCACCAGCTCCTTCCATGACACGGCCCCAACGGGCGTCTCTAGAAATATCAACCATTGGTGCAAACGTCCAATTGATACCCGCCGCTGAAGCTTCCTCTGCTGCAACTTCTGCAGATCTTTGGATGGCTTTTAAATCCCAACTTGCCGCTTCGGCCAGAGGGATAGGGCTTACAGTCTTATATCCGTGGATTACATCGAAGCCAAAAATTAGTGGAATCCCCAATCTGCTTTCTTCCACTGCTATTTTTTGTACAGCCTTGATATTTTTTACTCCATGAACGTTTAGCATGGAACCAACCAAGCCTTTTTTAATCTGTTCTAACTTATTGGCCGCTTTGCCTTCATTGGGTTGAGGACCTGTAAAGTCCATAAAACCAGAATATTGGTTCATCTGACCAATCTTCTCTTCTAAAGTCATTTTAGAAAGAAGTTCCTCGACCTGTTGATCTAGTTCTTTTAAGGACTCTTTTTCAGTGTTTGGGCCTTGTTGGCATGCAAAAGACATGACCACAAGGCCCAAATACATCAATCGTAAGTACTTCATTTATTGAAAAACTTTTATGTAATCCACCTCCATTGTGCTCTCTGCGAATACAGGGTCTACTGCACCACCAAAAGTGCCACCCATTGCCACATTCAAAATTAAAAAGAACGGATTATTAAAAGGTGTTCCTGACGTATTTTCAAATTCATGATACACAACATCATTTACAGCGAATAAAATGCGATCTGCGGACCACTCTACTGTGTAAATATTAAATTCTTGAGAAACTCCAGCTATAGTTGTTGTTTCACTAATAGCATTGCCCCCAAAATTACCTGGTAAGTGTAAAGAACCATGAATCACATCTTGCTCATTTCCTCTATGCTCCATAATGTCAATTTCTCCAGTTTCAGGCCAGCCGACATCTGGGAAATTTTCTCCTAGCATCCAAATTGCAGGCCATGTTCCCCCTCCTTCAGGAAGTTTTGCTCTGACTTCTACTCTACCATATTCGTAAGAAAAATTGTTTAAAGTCGTCATACGTGTCGATGAAAAATCAAACCCATTAGTAGATTCTCTTTTAACTGTGATTTTCAAGATACCATCTTCAACAATCACATTATCTTCTGCATAATATTGTAATTCTTCGTTACCCCATCCATTATCACCATTACCGATTTCGATATTCCAAATATTTGGATCTGGAACCCCATCTACGTTAAATTCCTCTTCAAAGAGTAAATTTTCATATTCTGTTTCTAAAAGATTAGGTCCACCATCACCTCCCTCTACAGACCCATCAGGATTGGTAGTGAATTTGAGATACCAAGCTTCAGGGCCTCCATCTTTAGTCAGAGCAATGACTCTCACATACATATAATTCTCCGTAATTTCTAATACTTCGTAAGTACTTGTGTTTAAATAAAATGCCATAAAACCTCCATCTGTAACGGAGAATTGAGTTCCAGTGGTTAAATCTTCTGGCAAATCTGAGGTCGCTGGAGATAAACTTAAAAATTTTTCGCTGGAAACATCAAAAGGTAAACATTGGTCAGCTGGACCACCACCACCACCAATGGAAAGAAAAGAATTTTGAAAGAATGTAACACCAACTCCATCTGGATCTATATTATCATGATTGAAAGTAATAGCACCATTAAGACCATTTGCTAAAGTAATTGAATCATCATAAAGACATTGTGCCAATTGGTTAGGGCTAGCTTCAAAGTCATTTGGCGTGGTCAAGTCTACCCCACCAACCCCTAAATGACCTGGCTCTTGAGAAGCTATATACCACGTTTTTGTAGCATCTGGATTATTATTATTATCTTCTGGAGGATTGTCTCCTATAAGAAAGGCTCTGGTGACAGGATCATCGAACAAACTTAACACAGTAACCTCAACAGAAGCACTGGTTTGTGTCCCTCCTCTTCCTGAAGCAATAACCGTAACTGTGTAGGTGTTTACTCCATTTCTACTGTATGTATGAATAATATCTCCGTTAGTTTCAAGTGCTTCTTGGGTATCCCCAAAAACATACTTGAAATTGATTGCATTATCAGCCGATGATGTAAATTCGACAAAACCACTACCATCTCCAAATTCATTTCCTGTATCGGCATTAACAAGAGAAAAGTCAATTTGTAAATTGGAGGGAGCCTCTGAAGTCCCGAACTGATTATCGTCGTCTTGACAACTCCATATCGCGACTAGGGAAATAATAGCTGTAAGAAAATATATAGCTGTTCTTCTAATATGTATCATTTTCATAATTTACTTTTTTTAGTTCGCATATTCTAAATCATCAAAATAAAATTCTAAACCTGTACCTGTTTTATTAAAGTCAAAAAAGAATATAATTCTTGAATAATTTTCACCTAAATCGGCAGCTGAAAAATCAAACTCCAACACTACCCACTCTTCTGATGATTGAACCACTTGTCCCACTTCAATTTCGGCAGTACTTTCAAGACTTTCTAATTTTAATCTAACCTCGCTGTCGACAATTGGCGACCATACCTTAACTCTTAAAGAACTACTTACTGAGAAATCTATTGGAGTAGCTAAATCAATAAAAGATCCTGCGAATGTTTCTGCACCATTTGCCTTTAGTGTTTTAGCTACATTGGCACTTAGATTAATTCCTGTCGGATCAGGATTTTCAATAACTACGGTTGGAGCTCCTCCAAATTCTGTGAAATTATAAAAATCTGCACCAGCTTCAAAGTCAATCGGAAGGTCAAGTACAAATGGATCTGCAAGTTCAATATTGTCAAACAAATAGGTTTCTCCGTTGCCTGAGGTATTGAAATCAAAAAACAGAACTAGTGTTGAATAGGTTTCATCAGGATCTAAATTGGGCAAAGTGAAGGTTAGAGTTTCCCATTCTCCTGCAACACTTGTGTTTTCTTGGACCTCTGAAAATATAGTTGCATCGTCTCCGTTTTCAACTTTTAAGAGAACAGGTAATCCTGCTTGAGGAGAAAAGACATCAATGGCTATAGATGACGTTCCTGAAAAATCTATACTTTCATTCAAAGTAACTGCAGTTCCAGCAAAAGATGCTGAACCCACAGGTTTTGTATATTGTCCTACTTTTGGAGAATTATTAATGTCATTTGGATTAGGGTTATCTACAATTGGGACCCCTACGCCCTCTCCACCACCAAAATTAGAAAAAGCATAATCGACAGTTTCCGATTCGAAATTGATAGGGAATACTAAAGGATCGGTAATAACCACAATTTCTGATACTGAAACAGTAGCTGTTCCTCCACTTAGGGCTGTCACTTCTACAGTAAACTCTCCTACAGTAGTATAGGTATATTCTACTGTTTCACCAGTCTCAAAAGGCATTGGCTCCTCTAATTCCTCCTCACCAAAGGTCACTTCAAATCCATTAGCCAAGTCGGCTGAAGCTATTACCCTTACTAAAAATGGATTATTTACATCTTTTTCAACCGTTGCCTCTAAATTTTCAGGAGGTAAAAACGAAATTTCTACTGGTTTTACAAATTCAGTGGTTTTTCCCGATATATTTAAGGCCACAATGGTCAAATCGAAATTTCCTTCTGAATAAATATGGGAGAACGTTTCCCCAGAACTCAATGTATCTGAAATTGGACTTCCATCACCATAATCAATAAAAAAAGTATTGGCATTTTCCGCTGTAGGAAGGACTTCTACATTACCAGAATTGTCCTGAGATAGCGTGACCTTAGCTTCCACATTAGATGGTTGTGTTATGGACACCTCTTGGAGGTCTTCGTCCTCCGAACATCCTACAGTGAACACTGTGATGATGCTAAGCAAAAGTATATAAATATGCTTTTTCATGTTTGTTTTTTTAGTAGTTAGGATTTTGTTCCCAATTGCCTTGAGAAAATTGAATTTCTTCTAAGGGTATTGGAAAAACTTCATTTTTCCCTGCTGTAAAGCCTTCTATTTGTTGAGCAGCTCTGCCAGTTCTTACCAAATCGAAAAAACGATGTCCCTCACCAACTAGCTCTAAGCGTCTTTGTCTGTATATTTCATCCGTAAGCTGACTTCCAGAAACATTTATATCTGGCAAGCCAGCTCTATTTCTAACTTGGTTCACGTAATCTAAAGCTAAAACATCATTGATATTTCCCCTATTTAAAGCTTCTGCAGCCATCAGTAAAACATCTGCAAAACGTATAGCTCTATAATTATTAGGCTGTGTCAAATTGGCGTCTCCCAAATTTTCATTTTGCCGAGGAATATATTTTCTATTGTAATATCCTGTATGACCTGTTTGTGGGTTTTGATTTCCTATGGTAAAAACTGCTCCAGTATCTGCAGCCCAAGCTTCAATATCTAAAATACTTAATTCTCTACGTAAATCGTTAGTTTCAAAAGCATCAAACATTTCTTGTGTAGGCAAATTAAATCCAAAGCCAGATTCATAACGCGGGCCATCGTAACCTCTTACACCACTAAATCCAACCATCACGTTTCCTTCACTACACTGGAGACAATCAAAACCAGCACCTTCTGTACCTGTATATTGAATTTCAAATACAGCTTCAGCACTGTTTTCTGCTTCATATTCAAATAGATTTAAAACATCTTCTTCAGGTACAGTTCCATAAAGGCGAAAGCCTGAATTTACAACAGCGTTAAGTTGAGTTGCTGCTAAGCTGAACTCATCCTGGAATAAATGTACTTTACCAAGTAAAGCCTGAGCAGAGGCTTTCGAAGCCCGACCAACTTGAAGAGGTTGTGGAGATAAATTTGGAATTGCTAAACTCAAATCATTTTCAATGTAGGCATAAACATCTTCTACAGAAGCCCTTGGTAGAGTAGTTTCTTCTCCTAGTGAAAAACGTCCTTCGGGTTTAATAGGAATAGGTCCAAACCATTTTACTAATTCGAAATTGAAATAAGCTCTTAAGAAGCGGACTTCGGCTATGATCTGTTCTTTTCCATCAAAGTCTACCTTATCTTTATTTTCAATAATGTAAGATGCTCTAAACACCCCAGCAAAATTAAAATCCCAAACATTATCGATATCATCATTTACTGGAGTGTGAATCATTCTGTCTACTTGCTGCCATCCCACAACATCTGTAGCACTTTCTCCTCCAGCATTAGCATTATCAGAAGCTATTTCTGCAAGTATCACATTGATGTATGTCGCTTGTAAAAGATCATAAGCCCCTACTAGAGAGTTTCGAAAATCGTCTTCCGTTTCAAAAAATGTTTCCGAAGTTAACTGAAATGGAGGATCTTCATCTACAAAATCATCACTACAAGATACCAAAGCAAATGCTATTAATATCAGTACGCATTTATTATAAAAAGTATTCATCATTGTTCTGTATTAAAGTTTGACATTTAGTCCTAATGTATATGTTCTTGGAAGGGGATAAAAACCTAAGTCAATTCCTCCCCCTATTGGAGCACCCGTAGATGCTGTTGGGTCATAACCTGAATATTCTGTAAGCGTAAAGGCATTATCTACTTTTGCATAGATTTTTACAGAAGTGAGCCCTACAGATTTTAAAGCTTCTGTAGGTAAAGAGTATCCAAAAGAGATGGTCTGGATTCTAAGAAAAGAGCCCTCTTCTACAAAATAGTCTGAGAATAGTTTATTGGCAGTTGCCCCAGCAGAAACTCTAGGCTCTGTAGAAGAAGTACCTGGTCCCGTCCAACGATCTAATCTGCGACTTAACATATTCACATTAACTTGATCACGCTCAAAGTTTCTTACAATTTCACTACCAAGATTAGCAAATGAGTAAGCGCTAAAGTCAAAGTTCTTATAATTGAAAGATAAATTAAAACCCATGGTAACATCAGGGATAGGATCACCAATATAAGTTCTATCATCTTGACTTATTACCCCGTCACCATTTACATCCACAAACCTTATATCACCAGGCCTAGTAGTTGCTCCAAGTAAAGCTTGAGACGGATGTGACCCTACTTCAGCTTCAGACTGAAATATCCCATCGGTTTTTAAACCGTAAAAATAGCCTATAGGTAAACCAACCTCCATTCTTGAAGGCGGAAGTTGTCCTACACTAAACTGACCACCCTCTAGAAATGGTGCTCCGTTTATTTGGGTAACCTCATTATCTACAGTACTCATATTATAATTCACACTAAAGGAGAAATCATCATTAACTTCTTTACTATAGTTTAAAGATAATTCAATACCCTTATTTACAACAGTACCAGCGTTGATAGTGGGACTTGAACTCCCAGGCGCTGAAGTTCCAAAAATTCCAGAGGTTGGTATATTCGGAATTAATAAATCTCCCCTTTCATTTTCATAATAATCAAATGTTACTTTTAAGTCCCTATTTAAAAATTCAAGATCAAGTCCAAGGTCTAATTTTGTTGAAATTTCCCATTTGACGCTTTCATTAGCAAGAGGACCCAAAGCTTGGCCTTCTGTTAAACTTTGGTCTTCTCCAAAAACATAAGTCGCTTCTCCATTGAGTACAGAAAGATAAAGAAAATTACCAATCTGATCATTTCCTAATTGACCGTAACTTCCTCTTAATTTTGCAAAATTGATAAAATCATTAGTTCCTATAAAATCTTCTTCAGTCATGATCCAACCGGCAGTAACTGAAGGAAACCATGCAGAGGCATTATTTGGCCCAAAATTAGAAGAGGTATCACGGCGTATAATTCCTGATAAAAGATAACGATCTAAATATGAAAACTCAACTCTACTAAAATAAGATAACCTCCTGAATTCGCTAACGAATGACCCATTGGTTTGGTTATCGCCAACTCCAATAGCAGTGTCTAAATCTGCAAACTGAAAGCTATTTCTTGGGACTCCTGTTCTAGAGCCAAAAAGACCCTCGCCATGAGCTCTAAAAACTGTTGTTCCTAATGTAAATGCTATATCTAAGTCATCGAAAAATGTTTTTTCGACGGTATTAAATAAATCAAATGTATAATCGTAGAAATCCTGTTGGTTGAGATTAACTTGATTGAAAGGACGGTTAAATACCTTTCCATTACCAAAATTAAACTCTGGGAAGAACTCCCTATTATTTAATTTAGAAGAGTTAAATCCATATCTAGCAGTCAATTTAAAATCCTTGATATATTCCAACTCAGCTTTAAAAGACCCACTTAATCGATTGCTCTCAAAATCATTGAAAGTATTGTTGATTTGCGCTAGTGGATTAACTACTTCGTTTCCCAAATCTATAGTCCCATCCAAATTATTTTGGTTTCGATTGATTACTGGGGCAATATTGATAGCGTTAAAAAGAACTGAACCAAGCCCGAAAGAATTTATGCCTTTAGATCTATTATTTGTAAAAAACACATTAGCACTCACATTTAAAAAATCTCTCACATCTGTGTTTAAGGAAATGCTGGCTGTGGATCTCTTGAAGTTAGATTTATCGGGAGCAACAATACCACCTTGGTCTAGATGTGATGCACTAAAGGAGTAATCGGTATTCTCAGACCCTCCTCTTATGGATACATTATTACTAACAACCGTAGGAGTTTCAAAAACTTGACCTTGCCAATCTGTATTATTGTTAATTTGAGAGAGATCGGTAAATGGTAAATCCTGACCTGCGTTAGCATATTTTTCATTGGTCAATAACACATACTCATTGGCATTTAATAAAGACAGTTTTCGTGTTGTTTCTTGTATGCCAACATACGTATTATAAGTTATTACTGCAGATTGATTTCTTTCTCCTCTTTTAGTTTCAATAAGAACAACCCCGTTGGCTCCTATGGAACCATAAATGGCAGCTTGTGCATCTTTTAAAACTGTGATTGACTCGATATCCTGTGGATTAATAGAGTTTAAACCTCCGTCGTACTGGGCACCATTTAGGATAATTAGCGGAGAGCTATTTCCATTGGTTGACACTCCTCTAATTCTAATATTAGATTCTGCTCCAGGCGCACCAGACTGTGGAGTTACAGTTACTCCTGCTGAAGTTCCCTGTAATGCAGTAGCTGCATTGATAGGTTCAAGATCCTGAATAGATTCAGAACTGACAGTAGAGATAGAACCTGTGATTTTTCGTTTGCTGCTAGAACCATATCCAATGATGACGACATCGTCTAGAGCTTCAGTATCTGATTCTAATTGAACATCAAATTGAATTTGGCCTGCCACTTTTCTCTTTACAGTCTCGAATCCTAAATAAGAAAATACTAGAGTTACACCCTCTTGAACAGAGGGCAATATAAAGTTACCGTCAAAATCTGTGGTTGTTCCTTGTGTGGTGCCTTCTACAATAACATTCACTCCTAACAAAGGCATCCCAGATTCCTTATCTGCCACACTACCTTTTATATCTCTCTCCTGTGAAAACAGACAAAGGGAGAAAAAGCAAAACGTCGTTAACAAGAAAATTTTAATCATATCTATTATTTGTTTAAAGTAAATCTAATACTAAGTAGGTCACGATAAGTTTTTTGGGAATTACAAAAAAACTACAAGCTGTTAAATTTCTGAATTTCTGAATCATGACACCACCTCATCGCCTAGTTGTAGTAAGCTAAATAGAGTTGTTAAATTGTTAACTACAACGTTATATTCGGATGTTTTATATCATTTGTAGTGGTAATGTAGCGTTTAAAATAACAATTGTATTGGTTCTAAATTTCCAAAATATAGTCTGCAAGACCAATTTCACGCGGTAAATCCATTTTTTTACGCAAACGATATCGCTTCACTTCTACACTTTTTGTAGATATGTTAAAAAGTGGAGCGATCTCTTTAGACGATAAATTCAAACGCAAATAGGCACTAAGTCTTAGATCATTTGGTGTTAAAGAATTATGTTTATATTTCATCTTTTTTAAGAAATCTTTATCCGCATTATTAAAGGCTTCTTCAAAAATCTTCCAATCGTCTGAATTATTGATGTTTTTATCAATAATCTTAATCACATTCTTGGAAGAAGCTTGTAGGGGTTTTGATTTTTGGAGTTCTTCTTTTATTGAATTTAAAAATTCATTTTTCTTGATTAAACTCATCGTAGATACAGCTAACTCTCTATTCTTAGTTTCTATATCATGTTTAAGTTGCTCATTTTTGACATGCATAAGTTCTTGCTCACTTTCAAGCTCTTTTAGTTCTAGTTCTTGATTAGCTTTTCGCTTTAATTCGATTTTTTGTTTTTTATAATAGCGCTTGTAAATGGTGTGAATCACTAAAAAGAAAACGATTGATATTAAAAAATAAAGGGTGAGCATAAGGTTTGAAAAAGAAAAGGGGCGCTCGACTTCAAATACAAACGATTTAGAACTTTTTTGATAACTCTCACCAATTCGTGCTCTAACTTGAAATTCGTAGTCCCCTGATGGTAGATTACTGTATGTTATCTCATTTTCCGACCCCCAGGCAGTCCAGTCTTCTATAAATCCCTTTAGTCGAAATTGATATTCGGAAGAAAAGTATTTTTCAAAGTGTGGTACGCTGAAATTAAAATGAATATTATTGGATTTATTATCTAATACTGCTGGTTGGTCTTTAATTAGGGACACCGGTTCTATTCCATTTTCCCAGTACTTTATAGAAGTTAAATTTAGAGGTTGATCAATTTTTGATTTAGAAAATTGATCATAATTGATGACCATATAACCTTGTGTAAAACCCAATAAGTATTTGTCCTCACTGAGCTGAAGAATATTTTCATAACCTGACATCGTTCCCCGAGAATCCGATGTAACTGGAATAGAAGCTAACCGGTAATTATCATTCAATTTACCTTGTAGGGTAAAATCTATACTGTTTTTATTAAAACTCCACAGGCCTATTTCTCCATCAGTTACTGCCAATTTTCCTGAGGAATAGTTCTCTTCGGAGTACATTTGACTTAATAAGTTGTCTTTTTGAAACATATTATCATCCATCTGAAATTTCCAAATGCCTTTTTGCTGAGCATAATAGACTTGGCCACCAAATTTAGCCAAACTAGAATATAGGCTTTTTTCTAGATCAGTATATTGGTGAATTCTAGAAACTTGAGTAAAGTCTTTGTCCAAACTTATCCGATAAACACCTTTATACTCGTGATCGATTAAAACTTCATTGGATGATATAAATTCAACAAATTTTGATGATACATCAAAATTTTTGATCTTGTTGCGAAACTGCCATTGACCAGAAACCTTTTCTAAGACACTCAAGCCAGAATAATTACCTTGTATAATAAGATTTGGTTGGTTTGGAACCTGCTTAAAGCACCATGTGCCTAGTAACTCTGAGAGTTGCTCAAAATTGGTATTTCCCACCACAAACGTCCCATTGTTATGGCCACAAAATAAGGTATCATCGATAGTTTGGAGAGTCCATACTTGTCCCTTAGATCCTTTCACAAGTTGAAAATTCTCACCAGTACTTTCAACTGTTCTATAAAAAAGGCCTTGATTTGTTCCTAAATAGAGACGATCATTGTGAACAATAGAAGTATATATCGTACCTAAAATTCCTTTATCATCGTTAAAGACACGGATAGAAGAATTTATATTAACACAGTCAATACCATTATCGAGTCCAAGCCACACATTAGTGTCTTTATCCTCAAAAACAGATAAAACTGTATTATTGGAAAGACCATCTTGCTGTGAAATTTGATTCGTAATCTGTCCTTCCGGTGTGAGAAAAATAACACCTTGAGAGATCGTCCCTAAAACAATACCTCCATCGGTTTTTTGTAGACTTGCGTATACATTAAAGTTATTAAGGCTAGTAGAATTAGAAGGCCATAATTGCGGACCTTCCTCTAATGTGTAGATGCCTTCAGTTTCAGTTTGCACCAAAATTTGTTTTTTATAGGTATAGAGGTTGGTTATAAGATTTGTTGCAAATAAAGCATGATCTGAAACCAATAAAGGATTCCCATCTTCAATTTTAAAAAGACCTTTATTTACAATTTGAAAATAAAGATTGGACTCCAACTTAAACATCTTTGAAATTGAGCCTTCAATAGAGATTTTATTTACAGTCTTGTCATCGGTGTGATAGGTATATATATGGTCTAAAGACTGGAAAATAACCCAATCTTCAAGCCGTTCAATAGTCCAGAATTGTTCATCTGTACCAATAGAGTCAATAATATCAAGAGAGAGTGATTTGTAAACTAAAGCACCTGTAGCGTGTTTTTCCCAAAATCCAAATTCACGATAACTCCCTGAATATATTTTGTCGTCATGAAAAAAAACAGAACGAAGGATGGTTTGGTTAGGAGAAGGGTATAGCGCCCATGCTTCCCCATCAAATTCTAATAATCCTTTATTGTTTGCAATATAGATATGCTTGTTTTCTCCTTGTGTGATAGACCAGTTTTGGTTATCGGCTTGATAGTCTTTGGGCGTAAAACTTAAAACAGGCGGTAATTCCTGAGAGTAACTTGTTCCCAAAAAGCAAAAGAACAGGCAAACGCATAGACATATGTAGTATTTTATATTGCAGAAAGTGTAACTCTCAATCCCAAATATCTTCAAGCTCTTCAAGTGATTTGTTTTTAGTTTCAGGTAAAAATTTATAAGTGAACACTATAATAAGTATTATAAATCCTATAAAAATAAAATAGGGTAATGATCCATTCCAAGTACTGTTCATATTAGTCTCACTTTCGGAAACAACAGGAAAGAATTGTGAAACAACATAATTCGAAGCCCATTGAGCTGCAACAGCAATAGACATAGCTGCACTTCTGATTCGGTTGGGAAACATTTCGGAAAGCAAAACCCAAACGACAGGTCCCATTGACATAGCGAACGAGGCGATAAAAAGCAATACACCTATTAAAGAAACCAAACCAACATTTTGTTGCTGGAGACTAATACCAAGTAATAAAAATCCAATTATCATCCCTACACATCCAATATAAACCAAGGGTTTTCTTCCAAATTTATCAACAGAAAACATGGCAATAAAAGTGAATATCAAATTGATAAAGGCCAAAAGGATTTGTTGTAATAAAACATCCTCTTTTCCAAAACCTAATGCTTTTTCAAAAATATCTGAGCCATAGTACAAAACAGCATTAATCCCAGTAAATTGTTGCAACATAGAAAATATAGTCCCTATGCATATAATGCCTAAGATAGCTTTAGAAAAAAGGTTGACTTTTGGTTTTTCTAGATTTTGGTCTATCGAATTCTGAATTTGACGTGCCTCTTTCTTAGCCAATTCACTACCATGAATTTTTAAAAGAGTGTCATAACCTTCTTCAGGTCTCTGCATCAAGTATAACCATCTTGGACTTTTAGGAACAAAAAATAACAGAACCAAAAACAAGCTACAAGGAATTAGCTCCGACCAAAACATTCGTCGCCAGCCAAAGGAAATATTCTCAGCGACGCTTAATTTATCACCGATAAAGTAAGTGACTAAAAATACTACAAAAAACCCAATAACAATTGCCAACTGATAAAAGGTTACCAAAGTTCCTCGCTTATGTGAGGGCGCGATTTCAGCGATATACATAGGAGCAGACATAGAAGCTATACCTATACCAAGCCCACCTATAATTCTAAAAACCACCAATAAGCTAACTGAATCAGGTAGAAAAGAAGGTAAGCCTGAACCCCATGCTGAAATTGTAAATAAAACTGCAGAAATCATTAATGAATACTTTCTCCCAATTTTCATACTCAGGTAACCTGCACTTAGAGCCCCTACAAGGCAACCTATTAAGGCCGACCCAACTACCCAACCTTTTAAAGCTGGATCTAAGTCAAAGTGTTGGCTTAGATAGTATTGAGCACCATTAATAACACCAGTATCAAAACCAAACAAAAATCCACCAAGAGCAGATACAGAGGTAATAAGCAGCAAAAATGTTTTGGACTTCATATATTATTTTTTTTAGTTAGGCAAAATAGAAAACAAATTTAAATATACGTTACTATATCGATAGATATTTTTTTAGGCAATAATTTTACACAGGTTCAAAGTCGTACACTACTAGTTTAGAATTCCTAATTTAAAGATAAAACGGTTAAAATAATTGTTTAGAAGTCAGTAGTTATTTACTTATTAATTCTGATTGATATATTTTGTCTCCCTCTACCATTCTAGTGATTAGGTTATTAAAAATTGTTGACTTACTCTGTGAGCAGTTTATTCTAAAACAAAATTCACTAAAATATCTATTGAGATTACCATGACTAACCCAAGAATAGATAGTCCTGATCCAAGATTTAACTTGACGTATCATGGCATGGAGCGCCTTAAAGTTTAATCCTTTATGACTTTCTATCTGGTTTATGTCGTACGCTTTTGCTACAGGTCTATCCCCTCCATTTATCGGTTGTTACCTTGGCTTCTCAGCTTATGTGGTCAATAAACATATGGTGTAAAGATCGAGCGGAGAAATCTTCTATTTTCATGGCGTATATTCTTTTGACCTTTCCTTCTTTGGTAAGCTAGACTGCTATGATCGACTTCTTTTTCTTA
>Ga0307933_1000231_pt1 | contig 54213 bp, 53 predicted proteins | sample OrgLakmetageno88_FD_201811 | JGI IMG/M metagenome (GOLD analysis project Ga0307933, IMG submission 201811) | Saline water microbial communities from Organic Lake, Antarctica - #88 | ecosystem: Environmental > Aquatic > Non-marine Saline and Alkaline > Saline | place: Antarctica: Organic Lake... | reverse complement strand
TTACAAATAAATTGTCGTAGACACTCTTAACGAGTGCCCACACAGATTGTCTTGTTATAAATTGTTAAAGAGCGTGCCAAACTTGTTGGCGACTTGAGGAGCGCATTGCTGTCTCAAGCGGGATGCGAATACTACGTCATTCGCTTTTTTTGTCAAGCGTTTTTAATTAAATTTTTACGTTTTAATCAAATAAGCTTTTTTAATCTTTAAAACCGCTTACTAACTCTACTTAAACGGTCTGAATCGCAGTATATGTGACTCAACCTTAGGCAGTTCTGATAAAGAGCTACATTCAATAGGATAGTGTCTCAGCGAGGGCGCATTCTACATTTTGCCATTCTTACGTCAAGAGTAAACGTAAGTAAATTTGCAAAAATGTACGCTTTGGCTAAAATTCAGCCTGTATATGTCAAAAGCGTTACTTAATCGGCATATTTAGTGTTTTCTTTATCAGTATTTTTGTGCATTCTTTACAATCACCAAAAATACTATTTTCATTTGACTTATTATAGGATCAGTCATGTTATCAATTAGACTTCCCTTAGCAGTAATCATTACCCTTATACTTTCAATAGCCTCTTACCTTACTTATCAATCTCTATCGACAAGTAGTTTAGGTCCTTTTGTAGCACCCGCTTTTGTAGTCTTCACGTTCGCGTTAATGCTCATTCCATCTCTATTAGCATTAACACCATCAGTAACGACTAAACCGAAGAGCGCGAGAGATAATGCTAAAGCGACTAGCGGTGACCCTAGCCTCACAACACTTTATGTTGGCAATCTTCCGTATAAAGCTAGTGAAGAATCCATTAAACAGTTATTTGCAGATATCGGAAAAGTCGAATCTGTGCGTTTAATGAAAGATAGAAAAACGGGGCGAAGAAAAGGCTTCGGATTTGTCGAAGTGGAAGCGCAACGTTTGGATGAATTCATTACCAAACTAAATGACTTTGAATTTATGGATAGAACAATAAAAGTTAGGCCCGCTAAGGATAAAGCGGCTTAGTCTATGGTTAAGTATGGTACTGAGTAATTTACTGGGTACTTCCCCAAGTCATGCAATATTAAGTCATGCGCATATTTATTATGCGCATTATTTTATCTGACCAACCGATTTAATTCCCGCTCATTGTATCAACAAACTTACTATTAAATGAATGAAAGCGATTGATAGCTTGAACTAGGTCAGGTACCTGAACATCTACCATCTGATTCACGATACCGTTGATAATTTCATTATATTGAGCAAGGCTGTCGAAGGTTTGGTTTGTACTATCCATCACGTTCATCAGTTTTGAAACATAATCAACAACCGCTTTTGGAGAGGAGAGATCTCTGCGGTCTGCACCTTCATTAAAATGTTGAACATCTCCGTAAGTTTTTGCCGCACTGTTTATTTCATAAGCACTTTGGGCCGCTAATGACTTTATTTCACTACTATCAAAACCAAGAGCCAATGATTTATCGTACGCTACACTCATGTTTGAGCGATAGAAGCTGTTGGCTAAGTCGTCAACTCTATTAATTAAATCCGCAACTTCAAGCGCTTCTTGCTTATCTAAATTACCGCTCAAGGTAAACGAGAGATTAGATGTTTGCGTAGTAAAGCTTTGTGAAAGGACATTACTTTCTGATGGCGAACCAAAAGCACTGTCACCAAAACTAATGCGTAATTCACTACCTTGCCTTGTTTGCAGCGATATTTGCTCAAAATCGCCCAGCCTCTCTGAGGGAGATGGCGTCTCATAATCTAATGGGTCTATAGAGAGCTTTTCAATACCGTCTAATATGGACTTTTGGGTAAGTGTAACTTGATGCATTAATTCATCGCTAGCAATTCCATTGAGTTCAGCTTTTGCTTGCTCAACTCCGCTTTCAACGCCTATTGCGGCTTGAGCTTTAAAATATGCTAGGTCATCGGTATCAGCACCATTAGCTGAAAGCTCTCGCAACGAAGCGCTCACAAAATTTATAACATTTTGCGCAACCCGCTCAACATCGAATATTAACTCATTGCTTTGTGATGTTGCGTTAACAGGCTTGCTTGCTGCTTCAAATGTGTTTGCTCCGATGGTCGACCGAAATCGTTCGGCAATCGAGAACGAAAGCACTTTAGCTGCTAGGTTTTCATTGGATGCACTGTATATGTCCACACGCGCAGAAGTCGATGACTTTGCACTTGTGTCACGTTGTTTTAGATCGATCACATCAGCCACTCTATTTACAGGCAAGCCTGATAAAGTAGCGTTAACTTCTACTGTGTTCATTGTCGATACCTCACTATCCTCAACTAGTTATCGGCTAAAAATGATTTTCTTTAATAAAGAGTTGGTAATTTTTTTAACACAGTTACAATTTGCACATATCGTATATTGAACCTTATAGATAGGATCCTACTTTTGCCATTACCTATAAACTTGTCATATCAGCAACAATTAGACGTAAAAGCACAACGCTTGCATGATCTTCTCGAGCCCTTCCATTCACCCGTTGCTGAAATTTTTCCATCGAGTCCAACGCATTATCGGATGCGCGCTGAATTTAGAGTGTGGCATCAAGGCGACAAAAGCTTTCATATTATGTTTGACCAGACCACCAAGGAAAAATATGAAGTTAAACAATTACCTGCGGCTTGCTCATTGATTAATGCAGCAATGCTGAGAGTAATTGCTATGGTCGAAAGCAATAAAACATTACGCACAAAACTGTTTCAAATTGATTATTTAGCAAGCACCAGCAATGAATTGGTTATCTCTCTGCTTTATCACAGACCACTTGACGAAGATTGGGATATACAGGCGAAGCTTATTGTCGAATCCTTATCGGATTTGGCCAGCATCAATGTTATAGGCAGAGCCAAGAAGCAAAAACGTGTTATCGGGAATGATTTTGTTACTGAGCGATTAGTGATTAAAAATAAATCGTATGAGTTTAAACAAATAGAAAATAGCTTCACGCAGCCTAATGCCGAAATTAATATTAAGATGATTGAATGGGTGATAGACCATGTGCAAGCATTGAAAGGCGATTTGTTAGAGCTGTATTGTGGTGCCGGTAATTTTTCAATCCCCCTTAGCCACTATTTTGATAATGTGTTAGCCACAGAGATTTCAAAAAGCTCAGTGCTAGCCGCGCAACACAATATAAGTGCTAATAAAATAAATAATTTGTCAATTGTTCGACTCAGTAGTGAAGAGTTCACCCAAGCTTATCAGCAAACCCGTGAGTTCAAACGTTTAAAGAGTATTGCACTGCAAGATTATACATTTACTACTATCTTAATTGACCCGCCACGTGCAGGCTTAGACGAACAAACATTAGAACTAGTGGCCCTATTTGATACCATCATATATGTATCATGCAATCCTGAAACGCTGGCTGCCAATCTAAACTCGCTGAACAGCACTCATGTAGTATCTGCAAGTGCTTTATTTGACCAATTCCCGCTTACAGAGCACATTGAGAGTGGTGTGATATTGCAGCGTCGATAGCGTTTTTTATTTTTTTTGATGATAGGCCAAAGCGCCAAGTTGTATAAACCTCAACTGAGCAATAACACGTTGAGCTAAGCGCTCAACCGCTTGCTCTTTGGTGTCTAAAGCCTCAGCCCCGGCGCTGAAAACAACGCGCACCATTGCCTCAGCTTGGAGATGGGCGACGTTTGGGGGTAACTGCAAATTAGAAATAATGTAGTCAGATAGTTCTTCGGTAAAATATTGAATTTCTCGCATTACAGCGGCTCTAAAAGCAGACGATGTGCCGGTATGCTCTCGCAGTAGCAAACGAAACACATTTTTGTTTTGAACAATAAACTCCATAAAAGTGTGAACAGATATATCGATGACGCTGCCCCCCTTTTCAATACGTTGGCGAGCCTTGCGCATGAGCTGTCTGAGCGCTAAGCCTGACTCATCCACTAAAGTAAGACCTAATTCATTGATATCAGTGAAGTGTCGATAAAAAGAAGTAGGCGCTATTCCAGCTTCTCTGGCGATTTCCCGGAGGCTAATGGCCGTTAAACTTTTATTTTCGTCTAATAGGACGAAAGCGGCGTCTATAATTCGTTGGCGAGTTTGAAGTTTTTGCTGCTGTCTATTCATCCCGTATGTTTACACCAGCGCCTAACATATATCAATAAAATTCTTGCCTTTGGTAGCATGAAAAGTTACATTCTAGCGCACAGTTGTACGCTGAATTAAATAAAGTGAAATATAGTGAATAGACCTCCCCTTATACCCTTAAACATTGCCGTTTTCTTAGTCACCACACTCATAGCAGTTGTAGGCGTTCCCGTTTGGATCGCATTTAATGGTGTGGATATGACAGAAATACTCGTCGGTGTCTTCTTATTCTTTTTTACCGGCATGTCTATCACCGCAGGATACCATCGCTTGTGGTCTCATAAAACCTATGATGCGCACCCGATTGTAAAAACTGTATTAGCAGTTGGTGGGGCAATGAGCTTACAGAACAGTATTCTTCATTGGTCATCTGATCATAGAGTTCATCATCGCCATGTTGACGTAAACGACAAAGACCCCTATTCCGCCAAAAGAGGATTTTGGTTCTCACATATTGGCTGGATGCTGAGAGAATACCAATCAGAACGGTACAGCGATTACTCTAACTGTCGAGACTTACAAAAAGACAAAGTCGTGATGTGGCAACACAACTACTATTTACCCATTGTCTTAATCGCAAACTTTGGCATCACCGGCCTTCTCGGTTGGCTCAATGGCGATATACTTGGCATGATACTCATTGCGGGTGTTGCTCGTTTAGTGTTAGTGCACCACGTAACTTTCTTTATTAATTCTCTTGCTCATATTTGGGGAAGCCGCCCATACACTGACACAAATTCGGCAAGAGATAATGGGGTTATCGCTTTATTTACTTTTGGTGAGGGATATCATAATTATCATCATATTTTTGAAGCCGACTATCGTAATGGCATTAGATGGTGGCAATACGACCCAACCAAATGGTTAATCAAATCACTGTCATGGTGTGGTCTAACTACAAATTTACGCACCACGCCAGAAGAGCGAATAGAAAAAGCTAAGCTTGAGATGCAGTTGAAATATGCTAAGAATCGCTTGGTTCACTTACCTAATGCAGATGAAGTCGCGGCTAAAATCCAACACGAATATGATCTCTTAGTTCATAAAATGACCGCATACTACACAGCTAAGAAACGCACAATGGCCGACAAAGGCTATGATATTAAGGCGTCCTACGAAAAGTTGGAGGTTGATTTTAAAGTAAAAGAGCTCAAGCAGTCATTTGCATTACAAAAAGAGAAGTGGCAAAGTCTATATGCTCTTTATACTATGCCGGTAACGGCGGCTTAACATATTTTACAAAGTTTATTTTGTTGAGTTTGCGAGCGGCTGATACTGTTGTTTAGTATCGTTTTTATAAATAAGCCCTCTTAATTATGAAACAATAATCCAAAAAAAAGCCTTTCAAATGAAAGGCTTTTTTTTAATTTAAGTGTTGTTACTCTTTACCGAGTTTCGCAAGGTAGGCATCTTTGTGCGCGATAACTTGAATCTCTAGTGTTTTCGGATCCATCGTTATTGAAGCCATTGCATTTGATGAAGCATTCTCAGTTTTTTTGGACAACATAGCTTGTGAGGTCATAAAAGAATCGTTAGTTTCTATTTTATTGCTCATGCATGTGGCATTAATCTCGAATGACTTGCTATCTATACACGAAAAGCTGTTAGTTGAAACTGAGTCTGTTTTATTGGCGGAAGCAGAAAAACACAACACAGTTAATATTGTTGCTGTTAATTTCTTCATTTACATCTCCTGACTCATTATTGACCACAAAGCATACGCTGAACTCAGCAATGTATCAAGAGCAATCATATGAATATTACATTTATATTACACTTATATGAAAAGTAGATGAATTAGTAGAAATATATAAAAAGAACATATTAACGTTAAAAACATTGTCAGTAATTCTCATTTTTTAGATATCATCACCCAATTCATGCAAACCACATTCACGCTTTAAGCCAAAGAGTCGAGCATCCTGCTCGCTCATGCCAGGCGTTAGAGAGCGGAGCATCAAAAATCAGTAAGTTCTGTTTTGAGCGCTGACTGAGCATATCAATATCCTAATGCATTTCTGAAGATAGATAACCCGCATCGCTCAAAATAACAAGAATGTTGGACGCTAATGTAATCAATAAATGCAGCATTTCGACACATTGAGCGCCAAAACTAGAAGGCAAAACATGAGTTACCGGCAGGTTACGTAAGGCCCACTCGACCCTTTGTGAAGCACACATGGTAATTAAATGCTCATTCACTTCAAATGCAGAGATTGCTCGGATGACTGCTATGAAAGCGAATTAATTGAAAGTTGTCAGCTTTGAATCCGCCAGTGACATCATCGGTTAAATCTTGAGCAATAGTGCCACTGACTGCGAAGATTATTTTCTCTTTTTAATCGTCGATTGTCAGAGCGTTTACTTACGACTCCTAGCGTTTTGCCATCAATCATCAGTAAACATCTTTTTGATAACGTTTTGATTTTCTCAATTCGAGCAAATATTGCTTCGCTTCTTGGGGAGATTTTGCACCATACTTTTCAATAATTACCAGCAAGGCTGCCTCAACGTCTTTCGCCATTCGCATTGCATCGCCGCAAACATAAAAGTGTGCACCAGACTCTAGCCACTCAAACACCTCTTTACCATTTTCAAGCATACGGTCTTGCACATAAATTTTATTAGCTTGGTCACGTGAAAACGCCAAGCTAACTTTACTTAACAAGCCAGATTGAAGGTAAGCTTGCCAATCTGATTGATACAAGAAGTCTTGTGTGGAATTAGGGTTTCCAAAAAACAACCAATTTTTACCGGTAGCCTCTCGTGCTTCGCGCTCTTGCATGAAGGCTCTAAATGGGGCAATACCCGTACCAGGTCCAATCATAATAATCGGTGTACTCGGATCAGCTGGAAGACGGAAATTATCATTATTTTCCGCATAAACTCTAAGCTCACCACCGGCCTTTAAACGCAAGCATAAGTAGCCTGAGGCCCCGCCTTGATGCTGAAAACCAAAAGCTTCATAGTCTATATTTGCTACGGTAAGATGGACTTCGTCTTCAACTTGTAATTGACTGGAAGCAATTGAATATAGTCTGGGGGTCAGTGGACGCAAAGCATCAACTAAGGTTTGAGCGGGTATATCCTGAGGATGCTGCTCGATTATATCTACAATCTGCCTTTCTGCCAGAAATGCTCTCAAACCAGCACTATCTTTTAGTAAGACTGCCAGCGCTTCGTCCTCGCTTGCTTTTTGATATGCCTTTATGAAGCTAGGGTAGCTAAGTGTAAGCTCAAGGTGCTCTGATAAGGCTTGGGACAAGGAATATGCCCTACCTTTTATATCGACCCTGTCTTCTGCCTGATTTTGTGTTGCTTTTAAGATTCGCTCAATAACATCCGAGCTATTTAAAAAGAACACCCCTAAGGTGTCACCAGGTTTATATTGAATATCTGAGCCTTCTAAGGAAATTTCGATATGACGAATATCCTTTACGGAATCCCGACCCGTAATTTTCAAGCTCGCTGTCAAAACCGCCGGGAACGGATTCTGCTTCGTATATATGGAGCGCCTTATAGCGCTCTTTACTTCAGAATGTGTAACCTGCTTTGAAGGGTCACTCATTACTTCCACCAATATTGCATTAAGTTTTTGCGTCCAAGCCAGTAGTTCTTGTTTATATTCAACGTAATATTCTAAACGTTCTAACAGCGATTTTGCACCTAAAACAGACAAACGTGTATCAAAATCTTTGCCTGTTTGACAAAAATACTCGTAACTAGTGACACTTACTGCAACGTCTGCACAAATAAGATTATCTAATTTAGATGTTTACTGGCAAAACACTCATACTAACAAGGTTGATACTCATGCTTTTGCTTTCCCAAAAATCTGCTTAAGCGATTGCGGCACTAACTTGCGTAAGACGAGGCTGGCTTAGCAGTGATAGAGGATTTCTTGTCTTAATGTGTAGACATTAAAAAGCCGCTAACACTTGAATAAGATTAGCGGCTTTGTTTAATAGCGTAAAAGAATAAAGACTAGCTTTCTATACTATATGATTGTTCAATGTTAAAAATCAAATTCTATACCTAAATAGACGCCGTCAAATTCAAGGTCAGCAAAGACGTCATCAATATCATCTAGCTCAATGGTTGTAACCCTATAGCCAAGCTGTACAGTCATATCGAGGGCTAAACTTTCAACAAAATTATAAGTAAGCGCCGCTTGAATATCGCTCACTGTATTATCGTCAATAGATAAAAAACTGCCTTCCGCATAAAGACCTAAACCCGTTAATGGCAAACCGACGGCTGCGCGTGAATATACCATAGGTACAATCACATCGAATGCTTCCATGCTTGCTTGTTGGGTGTTTTGGTCAACGACTAAAAATTCGCCATCTACATGCTTACCGCTGATACCTAGATCTAGGCTCACCAGGTCATTATCTAAAAGTTCGTAATACAATATGTAATCGGTAGTCGTAAGGTCAGCTGTTGTTTCTAGCTGCGAGTTAACAACGTATACCTCATCACCAAAAGTAAAAGTACCATTTAAAATTGTTGTACCAGACGTATCATAGGTGGTTCTTGCCAACTTGATATTTGGTACTAAAGGAATGGGATGCTCCAACGCAACGTAAAAGCTACTGTTGCTTTCTTCCTCAAAACTAAAGCCCGCTAAAGACTCGTTTTGTGCAAATCCACCCTCTGCTTGCATATTCCATGCTTGAGCACCTACATATGCACCCAATAAAGTATCCGCCTTGGTTGGCATACACACAGACGAAATACTTGCTATTGTTGCAAGTATGAGCACTTTTTTATTCATAAGATTACCCTTGATTTAGCAGTTCTGATAATTCGATTAACGCTGCATTAGCGCGAGAGATGTAATTTGCCATAACCAGCGAATGATTGGCTAGAAATCCAAATCCGTTGCCGTTTAAAATAACAGGGCTATACACCGGCCCCTGAGTTGACTCTAATTCGCGGATTATTTGCTGAAGGCTGACAGAAGCATTTTTCTTTTGCAGAACGTCAGCAAAATCAGTCTCTATCGCTTTGAGAAAGTGCAATAAAGCCCAGCTTGCCCCGCGAGCTTGATAAAAATTGTTATCTAATTCAAACCAACCAGTTTTAGTAATGACTTTATTACTTTGTGGCGTTGATTGTCTTGCGGCGCTATCTCCAGCAAGGTCAGTGTTAAAAGACTCTGTACCTACACTTGCACTTAACTGCTGCGATAGGCTTCCAAGACGTTTCTCTACCTGTTTTAGATATTCTCGAAGATTATCTGCCCTAGCGTAAAACTGACTGTTTCGCTCGCTTACACTGCTTAGTTCGCTGCGATACACAAGCAATGCGTCGACACCATCTTGAAATTCACCTTCAGAAGAAGGCAATATCCAACGATTGTGGTCAAAATTAAGTTTAGGGGACGCTTTGACCAATTGTGGATTTTCTAAAGATTGAGATTGTGAACGACTAAAATCTTTTCTCATCGCCAGGACCAAGTCTCGGCTCATCTCCAAGGCACCAAATTCCCAACTTGGAATATTGTCCATCATAATACCGGGAGGTAGTACATCATTAGACAAATATCCGCCAGACTTCGTCATTAATGTATCCATTACGTTAATAAGCGCTGTTGCTGTAGTGTAACCGGTAACCACTCGTTCGTTATTCACATTTGCCGCTTGTTGCGCTTGTGCATCGACATCGAAGACGTCTGGCTCAAATCCCCACCAAAACCCAACTAAGCCAATAACGATGATAATAGCGGCTAAACCTGCCGAAATACTTTTAGTACTTATATTCATGAATAATCCACTCCACAGTTAATACGCTTCCTCTAGTGTACCTTTGTCACTAACGGTACCGCAATAAGAGTATTGCTAAAACGTATGCAAGCGCGGTCGCTACGGGTAATAATACAAAGCAGATAACTGCACCTGCTCGCACTAGCCATGGATTAATATCCAGTTGCTTAGCCAAGCCAGCACAAACACCCGCAATCTTTGCTTTTGTTGCGTCTCTAAAAAATCGTTTGTCATTTAATACGTTCTTCATCGGCCTCTTCTCACTATTAATTAGTTAATTATCTGTTTTAATTAGTTTTAGATGAGAGAGTAGTAAGACTAATGCGGCACTCCCTAAGTAAAACAAAACGGGGGAAAGCAAAACGCTTATTAAGTTAATCTGAAACAACATGATTTGAGCTCCATACGTTCATATAATTAAGACTGTTCTGAAGTTTCAGTTTCGCGCTTCGTTTCGCTTTTGGTCTGATCAGGCTTTTTTTCTGTGACCGCAATATCGGTAATAGTAACGGTACCTAGTATCTGCTGACCATCAATTGATAGTAGGTGACTTGCCGTTAACAGCGACTTTTCAACTTGATTTTCAATTTCGTTTGACGCACTCATCACGGCTTCTTTAACGATATTGTTTATGATTTGATTGACCACTTTTTCGTTGGCTTGGGCTTGTGATGCCAGTGCGCAAGTGGACAGGAGAGAAAGTGCAATAATTGAAGTTTTTATGTTCATGATAGTTCCTAAAAAGTTCTGAGTTAATGAAGGAGCCACTTACGACTTGTAGTCCTATCGGTGCCAATGCTTGGCTTTACTCAGAGCTTTGCGAAACTTGTGCCAACCGCACGAAAAAAATTACTATCGTTATAAAACAACTACTTAGCTAATAGTTATAATAAGTTGATGATGTTTGAATGATCCTAAAAATAGCCAAATAGTAAATTTAACCAATCCTATTGGTTTTTTTGACTAAACATTAGCGCTTTTTCTTGCGCCAATAATACTTGCTCGTATGCATCTAATAAAAGTCTAGGGTTATTATTTTTACCCGTGCCGTTCTGACTAAGGTAACGGCGCCAAATCTTACCGCCAACTTGGCCTTGAAAGAGCCCTAGTACATGCCTTGCAATATGCCAAACTCTCGCACCTTGTTCGTGTTGTTGAGAGATATAGTCGGTCATTTCAATAACCACTTGTTCACGAGATTTTACTTTCGCGTCTTGCATGTTGAAGAGCGCTTGGTCTGCTTGCGCAAGAATATATGGATTATTATACACCTCGCGTCCCATCATGACCCCATCGACCTGTTTTAGATGCTGGCGTGTTTGGTCAAAATCGGTGACACCACCATTAATACTAATGTAAAGATCTGGAAATTGCTGTTTTAAGCGATAAACGCGCTCATAGTTTAATGGCGGTATATCACGATTTTCTTTCGGACTTAGACCTTGAAGCCAAGCCTTTCTTGCATGCACTATTAAGTGCTTTACTCCACTATCGACTAAGGGGTGCACAAAATTCGTCAAACCTTGGTCGTCATCCATATTGTCTATGCCAATACGACATTTAACTGTTATGGGAATATCTACTGCTTTTTTCATCGCTTGAACACATGCTGCAACAGCGTGTGGCTCGGCCATTAAGCATGCACCAAAACTACCATTTTTAACGCGGTCTGAGGGACAACCAACATTAATGTTTATTTCATCATAACCTTTCTCTTGCGCTATCTGAGCGCATCTAGCCATATCTTCAGGCTGGCTGCCGCCAAGTTGCAAAACAAGTGGATGTTCAGCCTCATTAAAACCAAGATAATCACCTTTACCGTATATAATCGCCCCGGTGGTCACCATTTCTGTGTATAGCACCGTATGCTGGCTTAGTAACCTTAAAAAATAACGGCAATGGCGGTCTGTCCAATCGAGCATTGGTGCGACTGAAAAGCGATGATTAATTTTCTCTTTGTTCACAAAAATATGGCTTTGAGGGTTAAATTCGGCGCGCAGTATAGCGCATTTTAAATGTCTGCGCTTGTGGCAATTTTAAAAAGAGTATTTCGAGCAAAAATAACAGATTTAATCAAGCTAAAATTTGATAAAAAAGCAATTACATGCATAATTAAGTTAGTTTGATAGCGATTAATTAAGTGTGCTTGTCTCAACCAGAAACAACACACAAAAAGCTCAGATGCGTTCGATAATTAAAATATAACCTTAGTAAGGGATGAATGAACGACAGAGAAATAATCATAAAACGACGGCACAACAATTCTGAAACGTCTTTTTTTGCTATTCCCAACTTACTATACGGCCTCAATTTTGGCGTATTAGGTGGTTTGGTAAACGCATTTTTAGGTGTTCCGTTTTTTGGCAGCTTTACGTTGTTTTTTGGACAGATATTCGTACTGCTGTGTCTTATCATACGCGGTATTAATTCTGCTGTTGTCGCAGTTGCTATATCTTCACTGGTGACCGCCATTTACGCAGGCGATCCAAATCTCATTATTATATTTGCTCTAGAAATCTTCTTTATCCATATGTTACTTAAGCGACATTTCTTTTTGCTACAGTCGGTGATCGTATATTGGATCATTTTTGGTATTCCCTTACTGCTAGCCTTAAGCGCTTTAACATCTGATGCAAGCTTACAAGTTCATTTCATCAATGGTCTTACCCGAGCTATTAATGGCCTCATTTGTGTATCAGTGGCCGCTATTTTTTATTGGTCTTTACCTAGTGACTTTTTAACAAGTAGCTATCACAGCAAACCACCCAAGCTAGCAGCACTAATATTTTCGCTTTGCATGCTTACCGTTACGCTCCCAGCTATCCTCATTTCTTTGTTTTTCATTCATCAAGCGACTTATCAAAATGAAAAAGCAATCGCTCTTGAGCTTAAAACTGCAGCGACCGAGTTAAACCAAGTATCGCAAGGGATCTTAAACCAACACACACAATCTTTATCTATTTTAGGCGACTACTTATCAAAGGGAGCCGATCTTCAACAAGCTCAGTTGATGTTATCAGCAATTAATGAAACTGGGGCTTCGTTCTCTACTGTATTAGTGGCTAATCATTTAGGTGATGTGGTAATTGCCTCCCCCTCTCGAAATGCATTAGCGCTTATGCGAAATGGCAACATGAACATCAGTGATGATGAAAATTATCTAAACGCCAAACCTCAATATGAACCTGTACTTTCAGGTGCAATTGAGACAAGTTATTTTGACAGTCAACCAAGCATCAATATCTCAGTGCCTGTTCACGGTCAACAGGGCTTTCAAGGTGTGGTTGTGGGCGCCATAAGACTTGATGTTTTGCAGCGACTAATATTGGAGCAACTAAATTTACACCAAGATTTCATAGTGACAGATCCAAAGGGAAAAGTACTGTTCAGTTCATTAGGGCAAGAAGTGCCCTCCCTTTCTAATTTTATTGTACAAAAAGTGCCTAACGAGTTGATTAGCATAGTGCCGACACTAATATATCGAGACTCTGAATTTTTATTTGACAGTGTAAACACTCAAAATGATTGGCAAGTTATTACACTGCGATCTCCTGAATCTGCTATTTCAGAGTTAATGGATAGATTCTTAATTTTATTGGTATGCGCAGCATTGTTGGTAGTTTCATTTGGGTTTATTGCTCGCCAGCTTTCTAAAAAAATTACACAACCCCTAGAAAATATTGCTAATCGTTTTCCTGACAAAGCAATAGACCCAAGTGTTCTCGAAGGGGCTAAGATTAGCCAAGAAACCGTCACGCTGACAAACCGGCTAATCTCTTCACATGCAGTCATGAATGATTTTCAACAACAGTTAAAAGAGCAAGTAGACAACAAAACACGTCAACTCAAACAACTAAACAAAGAGCTTTATTCACTTGCGCAAAAAGATGGACTCACGCAATTGTTGAACCGAGCAGGTTTTAATCGATTTGCCTTAACCTCCTATCGAAATTGCATACGACACCGCATTACCATGTCGGTCATTTTAATCGACATTGATCACTTTAAGCATATTAACGACACTCATGGCCACCTTTTCGGAGACCAATGTATTACGTCTGTAGCGGCGATATTACAGCGATACTGCAAGCGAGACACTGATATCATAGGCCGTTTTGGTGGGGAAGAGTTTATTATCATGATCGTAGGGGGGGAAGTCATAGAACACCATGCACGCATAAAAATGATAAAAGAAAGCATTGCTAGCAACCTGATTCAACAGAACGATGACAGTGCAAGCATGACCGTTAGTGCGGGTATTTTAAGTATTAAAACTGACTTTACGCTCGACTTTGAGTCGATGATCAAATTAGCCGATGACCAATTGTATTTAAGCAAACGAACCGGCAGAAATAAAATAAGTACCCTTGTCCGCTAAATGCATAGTAAACTGTTCGACTGCATTATAATATGACTGAGGTAAGCCTCGTCTAATAATAAGTTCCAAGCGATATAGTGGACTGTTCATGACCTCAAGCAATCAAACAACATTTATCGAGCATTTTCAGCGATGTTTGTTTTTAGCGGTACTCACGATTGCTGCTAATCTATTTTTGACCATTCCGGTTATCGGCGATGCTAACGTGATCTTCGGTTCAGCCTTTGTGTTGATAGCGCTTGTATTATTACCTGTTAGATTCTCATTAGTTGTATTATTAATAAGTTTACTAGGACTTTATTTATCAAACGCTGCTTGGCTATTTATTGGTTTGCATGCCATTGAAATTATTTTAATCGCAATACTCTTAAACCGTAAAATTTTCATTATGGTAGCGTCCATTGCCTTTTGGTTGGCTGTGGGTATGCCTGCACTATGGCTTTTCCTCACTTACAACAGCTCGTTTTTACAAGAAGTCTCACTTCTGGTAACAATGCAATATGGTTTAAACGGAATATTAAATGCGGCAATTGCTGCATCGGTATTAGCGGTTATCCCCCTTCGATATAAACAAGCTGAATTTAGTCGCGAAGAACAAACGCTTTCTAAAAATATATTCATCATTTGTGCGTCTATAATGGTGTTACCTGTTTTAGTTATCTCCTTTATTTTTATTTCATTAAGCTCGAGAGAAAATGAAGCTCTGTTGGCAGATAAAATAAAATCAAACACTACCTATGTCTCACAACTTACTCATAGCTTTTTAGACGAACATAAGATAATTATCGAACAACATGCCCTACTTTTAAGTAATAACGCACCGCTGGAAAACGTGCACTCCCTGATGCTCGAGTCGCAACTGTTATACCCCTCCTTTTTTAACTTAACGACAGCAGATAAAGCTGGCAACCTTTTATTTTTTGCTCCAGAAAAGTTTAATTTTGAAATAGGACGCTTGCCATCTGATATGCGGACTGTTGCCGACCGTGACTACTTTAAACAATCAAGAAAGAGCGGCAAAACTGTGATTTCTAATACATTACTAAGTCGAGGCGTAGTAATTGCACCAATGGTGTCAATCGCCTCCCCTATTATCAAAGACGGTGAATTTGACGGCATTATATTCGGTGTTATTAATTTAGATGCAATTAAAAATCTGCGCGCACGCATTGAGAATTTGTTAGGAAATGACTTAGTGGTTATTACTGACTCTTCTGATTTAGTTGTTTATGCGTCAGAGGCCATGCAAACAAGACCCCTTTCAGAATTTTTGCCCATGCCTAGTTACAACTATATCATTAGCAAATTGCCAGTATTAACATACGAGGGTAAACAATATGCATACCACAGAAGCTCATCGCTGTATGGCTGGAATGTGTATGTACTCGCCGAATCTCAGACATTTACAAATACCTTAAAGAATAATTTTGTTATTGCTGGTTTCAGCTTGTTGCTAGTTATGGCTATTTTCTTAGTGTTTGCCGATAAGTTAGCTCGCCAACTTACTGCACCTCTCGTTTCCTTACTGAATACCGATGAGGGCACTAGTGCACCAGAGAGCAAACATACTAATAGTAAAGAGTTCTCAGATGTCGCGAATAAGTTAAAACGCTCGCAATTTTTAATGCGCAATTTTGAAAATCGACTCAAGCAGCAGGTAAATGAGAAAACTGAACAGCTCGAACAACTAAACTTGCAACTTGCAGCCCAAGCCAGAGAAGATGGAATGACGCAGTTGCTTAACCGCAGTGGCTTTGATGAGCTTGCGATTAACGCGATTAAAACCAGTTATCGCCTAGGTCAACCTTTCAGCTTAGCACAGCTAGATATTGACCACTTCAAACTTATAAATGACAACCACGGTCACTTATTTGGTGATAAGTGCTTAAAGGCGTTTTCAGCACTTATGCAACGAAATTGTAAGCGGGATACTGATATTATCGGACGTTATGGTGGCGAAGAGTTTATCATTTTAATGTCGGGTAAAAATATCAATGCTCATCATCAGCTTATGGATAATATTCATTCGCAAACTCGCAACATTTCGCTTAAACCATCAGAGACCTCTGAAGCAGTCAGGTTCACCGTAAGCGTTGGAATTTGCAGTGTATTGGGGAATACCTCTTTAAGCTTACAAGACATTGTTAAGCTTGCAGATGAAGAGCTTTATAAGTGTAAAAACGCAGGCCGTGACCGCATCTCTTTCGTAACGGTAGGTTATACCGATAGTATTTAACTGTGGCTAGCGCAAGTTTACCATGCATAAATAAGCTTCGATTGAGAATACGATAGTGTTACGGGTATAATCTAAAGTAATTTTTTGAATGATATAAAGAAGATGACGTTTATTTTACATACCTTGAATGGCCTCATATCTGTAACCTTATATTTTATCAATACGGTTCTATTGGTCTTACCATTGTTGGTTTTTTCGTTTTTTAAACTCGTGCCGAATGCTACTTGGCAACGGTGGATGTCGAGCATTGTGGAAGCGCTAGCAAACCGTTGGATACTTAATAACAATATAAACCAGCGTATTTTTTCACGGACTCGCTTTACGCTGAAAGGTGATACCCAGTTATCACTTAATAGTTGGTATTTAGTGATATCAAACCATCAATCTTGGGTGGATATACTAGTGCTACAAAGAGTATTTATCGGAAAAATACCATTTTTAAAATTCTTCTTAAAAAAGAACTTAATTTATGTGCCCTTTCTAGGTTTGGCCTGGTGGGCATTGGACTTCCCATTTATGCAACGTTACAGTCGAGCTTTTCTTGAAAAGCATCCCCACCTGAAGGGAAAAGATTTAGAAACCACCAAAAAAGCCTGTGAAAAATTTGAATTTAAACCAGTAAGCGTCATGAATTTTGTGGAAGGCACGCGTTATTTACCAGCAAAAGCCAAATCCAATGAGCAGTTTCAACGTTTACTACCGCCAAAGTCAGGCGGAGTAGCATTCGTGCTAAACTCAATGGGCGAACGGCTTACTAAATTAGTTAACGTCACTATCTATTATCCCAAAGATATACCAAGCTATTGGGAGTTTATTTGCGGTAAAGTAGAGGAAATAGTTATCGATGTTGAAATTATAGACATCAATACATTGTTAAGAAGCGGTGTTTTCGATGAAAGCTATTTTAACGATGACAAACAAAAACGCATCTTCCAGGATTGGATGAATCAGCTTTGGATAGATAAAGATGTAAAACTTGAAAAAATGAATCAAGAGTATAATAACTGATGACGATGCTTCGCAGCTTAATAATATTTCCACTTCACCTTGCGCTACAATTAATTAGTTTAGCGTTTTGGGGCGGCTCGGTTATTCTATTTGGCTTGCTTAAATTATTAGTCCCTATTCCCTCAGCTCAAAATGTATTGTTACGCATCATGCATCGCTTATATTTTGCATTTGGCATTTTCAGTGTTGCCATTCTCAAGGCCTTTAACCGCATCGAAGTCCGCATCGAAATAGATGAAGCCTTATCTAAAGAAAAATGGTACTTGATTACAGCAAACCACATCAGTTATTTAGATATTATCTTACTTGTTGATTTTTGCGCACCAAGAATCCCACCGCCAAAATTCTTTTTGAAAAAAGACCTAATTTGGCTACCATTTGTTGGCCTAGCCGCATGGGCACTCGATATGCCATTTATGCGCAGATACTCACAAGATTTTGTAAAAAAGAATCCGCACTTGCGGGGTAAAGATATTGAAACAACAAAACGTTATTGCGAACGTTATCGCAATAAACCAACAACGGTGATCAACTTTGTAGAAGGTACTCGTTTTACACCAAACAAACACCGAATTAGAAAGAGTCCGTTCTCTCATTTAATGAGACCTAAAGCCGGCGGTATAGCGTTTACCCTTTCGGCAATGGGAGAGCTTTTTAGTAATATACTTGATATTACTATTGCTTACCCGAACTCTGAGCACCCCATGATGGATATGCTATGTGGGCGCATGACAACTATAGTGATTGATGTGACAACGTTACCTGTAACAGAGGAACTAATTGGTGACTATTTTAATAATCCCGAATTTCAAGGCCGTTTTCAACAATGGCTTAATGAGTTATGGGAAAGAAAAAATGCACGTATGCGTGCTTGGATGAACTAATGGAAACAATCAGTAAAGTCGACCTAACAAAAGCCCACTTTAATGAGTTTATCTCGGAACTCGCTGAACTTTTGGGACTTCAAATTCAAACCGGCGAGTTAATCCACCAAACTATTGGCTTAGGTATATTAGTCTTAGCAGCGGGGCTGGGATGGTTACTCGCCTTATTTATTCTTCGTTTTAAAGTGGCTCGTCTTGTCAATTTTTCAAAATCTAATTGGGACGATACGCTGCAAGAGGCTGGGGTATTTAAACGCATCGCGATGCTGGTACCTGGACTGGTTATGTACTTTGGCAAAAATGCGATGCTAGTGCCGGACAGTCAAATGTTTATGGTTGTGCACAACCTGAGCGCGGTTTATATCATGATTGTTATTTACTCAGCTCTTCAATGCAGCCTTACTGCGGGCGAGCATATATACCAATCTACTAGCCTTGCAAAGAAAGCACCTATCACTGGTTTCATTCAAGTAGCACGCTTGCTATTTACACTCGGGCTTATCTTTTTATTAATTTCTTTGGTGCTAGGGAAAAGTCCAATTTACTTATTATCTGGATTAACCGCCATTGCTGCCGTATTGCTGCTTGTATTCAGAGATACCATCTTAGGTTTTGTTGCCGGCATTCAAATTGCCGCAAACCGGATGTTTAATACCGGCGATTGGATTGAAATGCCAGTCTATAATGTTGATGGTGAGATTTTAGAGATCGGATTAACCGTTATAAAAGTGCAAAACTGGGATAAAACAATTTCCACACTTCCCTCTTACAGCCTGATCACAGAAGCCGTAAAAAACTGGCGCGGAATGACTGAATCTGGCGGGAGACGTATTAAGAGGGCAATAAATATTGACTTACAAAGCCTTAATTTTGCTACCCAAGAAGACTTAATGAGGTGGCAAAAAATAGCCATTTTGCAACCATATTTAGCGAGTAAAAAGCTGGTCCTTGAAGAAGATTCAAAGGTCTTAACGGAAAAACAACTCGATATCATAAATGGGCGTAAACTAACCAACATAGGCACTTTTAGAGCATATATCAAAGAGTACCTAGCAAAACATCCCGACATTAACCAACAAATGACATGTATGGTTAGGCAGCTTCCGCCGAAAGAGAGTGGATTACCTCTAGAAATTTATTGCTTTAGTAAGAATCAAAATTGGGTAGAGTATGAAGGCATTCAGGCTGATATCTTTGATCATGTATTATCGATGTTGCCATATTTTAACCTGAGAACTTATCAGAACATTACCAACACTCGCGACGCAGAAAAATTGCTGTTGCAGTCGTAAAGCTACGGTTTTAACAAACAAAAGCCAGCATTTGCTGGCTTTTATTTTTGTCTTTTTGCTAGCTATCAAAAATAGCGTTGATTCAAGCTAGCTAAGCGCATAAGCTAACAAGCCAGTAATCACAAGACCTGACACACCCATAACCCCGTATTCAATACGCTCTTGAAAAGCCTCTTTACCAGTCTTTGTAGAAATGATGCTCATTACAATGCAACTTACACCCAAAACCAAGGCCAGCATCATCAAGCCAAACTTGAGTGTACCCAGTAATTCATTCATAAGAGACCCTTTGTTAAATGAAACGGCGCATATTATGCCCCAAAGAAACCTGAAGCACTATGCTACCAAAGTATTTTTTATAATAAATATGATCTTTATCAAACTAGGGGGTAGCCTTCGTCAAATTAACTACTTTTATAATAAATCCGCCCCAAATTGATTAATATTACAATATCAGAGTATACTAAGATGCTTATCTAATTGTTTTTATTATCATTTTTATTTGGTCTGAAAATTGCTATTTCATAAAAGTCCAATACACTTTTAAACATATCATTTGTTATCTTGTGATAACGAATCGCTAATAAGGAAGACCTATGACCCTATTTAAATCCACCCTACTTGCATCCGTTTTAGTATTGCTGACGAGTAATTTAGCTTACGCAAATAACTATCAAAATGATGTTTGCGAAGTGAATCTGAATGGTGACTTAGTGCTAAGTTCTGGGGAGGTTACAATCACCGACCGTAATAGCGATGTCATTGTCCTCACCAAATCTGGTGATGCCAGCCTAAACGGCGAGTCGGTTGGCCTTTCACAGGTTGAACAGGCGCATGTACGTGAGTATGTGGCAGGAATTGAAGACGCGGTACCAAAAGCGCTCGAGTTAGCGAGTAAAGCAATAGATTTAACCAATTATGCGTTAACAGAGGTATTCACTGGATTATTAGGTGAACAGAGCCGGCTGCCTAAGGTATTAAATGAAAAACTCGACGCATTGAAACGAAAACTCGATGCGCATATTTATCAACAACCGGAGGCAATTACGTTTAACGGTAGCTTTTTTGGTATGAATAAAGAACAAAAAAGTGAGTTTGAATCAGACATCGATGCCGCCGTAGAAGAGGTACTTAGTAGTGCCATGGCAGAAATGTTTATTGCATTAGGCCGTGGAATGCTTTCAGGCAATGGCAACATGCAGGATCTAGAAAGTAGAATGGAAAACTTAAGTGCAAACCTAGAGCAAACGATTGAAACTGAATCTGAAAAACTTGCTGATGATGCTCTTGAGCTTTGCATGTCATTAGATAAATTAGACCGTCATGAAACGATGTTGCAAGACGTAGAACAACTGAAACATTTAGACTTTTTTAAGGTTACGCTTAAAGCGCCAAAAAAAGCATAGGCTAGGTTTATTTAAAAATGAAAACAACGATTATAGGGCTTGGTTGGTTGGGTTTACCGCTAGCCAAGTTCTTTAAATCACAAGGTCATGAAGTCTGTGGCACGAGCCGAACCCCAGAAAAAGTAGAGGCTTTGAATCAAGCCGGCTATAAAACATTATTTTTTGATTTATTCGACACAAAATTTGATAGGAAAATGCCTGTCAAATTCGTAAAGGACCACAATATTATTATCAATATTGCTCCCGGTCGCCGCAGCATTAACCCTTATGAATACGCCACCTGTATGACCGGTCTCATTGATTATTTCTTTGCACATGAAGCAAGTCACATTACCTTTATTAGCACAAGCTCGGTATTTGGCGACGAAGAGGGCATGGTAGATGAACACTCAAAACCTAGCCCAATTTCCAATTCAGCCATTGCACATCATGCCATAGAGCAATATCTGATGAGTTACTATCCAACTAGCGCAGTGGTCCTGAGACTAGCGGGCTTGATTGGTCCCAATTTGGAGGGCGTAAAACCCGCCATCAGACACCCCGTTTATTCGCTAGTGAAACGTGAGGAAGTTAACCAAGGTAATACAAGAGTTAACCTGGTGCATCAATTTGACGTCATCCAATGTATTTATGCAATTGTTCAGCAACAACAATCTGCAAAGATACTGCATGCCTGCTCATTAGAGCATCCTAGTAGAAAAGATTATTATACGTGGGCTGCGCAACAACTACTGTTAGATACACCAAAATTTAGCGCAGATAATAGCCTTAAAGAAGGAAAGATAGTGTCTGCAAAGCATACTCTTGAAACGCTCGGGGTAACACTCCGCTACCCCAGCCCATTCAATATGTTAGCCAATTAAGGCAACACCAAAATACTCCAGTGCTACGGTAAGAATAAAAATGCCTAATAATACTACCGGAATAAAAGTACCTAGCGAAAAGTTTACATAACGCTCAGACAGGCTATTTTTAAAGTCTGGCGCACCTTCATCTAGTTCTTTATTAAAGTTAATCTTTTTCCACTTGTAGGTGACAAACAAACAAATCAATAAACCGTTCAAAGGTAGGATGGTGTCGTAGAACACATCATAGATTAAATCAAAGAAGGACTTATCAGCGCCCGCATAACTAATGAAATTAGTGAAAAACTCCACAAAGCCAAACGAAAGCGCACAAAACGCTGAGAAGATAATCAACCCAAGCGTGCAGGCCAGTAGCGAAGTCTTTCTCGATAAACCTTTTTCACTCATTAATGCTGCTACTGGGACTTCAAAAATGGAGACGATAGACGTAATAGCCGCAAAAAATACAAGTAAAAAGAAAGTACTCGCAATCGCACTGGCGCCAAAATAACCCAGAGAACTTTGAAGCTCCAAAAAGATTTGTGGCAAATATGAGAAAATCATCGAAATCGACGATTCGCTTAATTCCTCAGGATTGACCTCAGGATTAAAGGAAAATATTGCAGGTAAAATCATAAGGCCGGCAGCAAAGGCAACGGCAGTATCGGTTAAGGCGACTAATTTCGCAGAGCTTGGTAAGTTGGCTTTGGAGTCAATGTAGCTACCATAGGTAATCATGATCCCCATGCCTAAAGATAAGGAAAAAAAGGCTTGTGATAGGGCGCCAGTGACTACTGCTGCATCTATCTTGCTGATGTCTGGAATCAAGTAGTATCTTACGCCGGCAAATGCATTTTCGCGCGTTAGCACGAAAATGACTAAGCAAATCAACATAAAAAACAAAGCTGGCATTAAAATTTTAGCCGCTTTCTCGATACCTTCTTTTACCCCGCCTTGTAAAATTAGATAAACAATAGCAACCACGCCAGCCATATAAATAAATAAATTGGAACTGGTAATGAAATTATTAAAGGTTTCAGGTTGCGCAAGCTCATCAAGATTACCAATACTCGACTCAAACAAATAGCCAAAGATCCAAACCGTAATAACCATGTAGAATACCGCAATCATAAAGGGGGTAATGATTGATAGCCAACCCGCCATACGCCAGCCTCTGTGATTGTTAGACAGGCTAGTGAGTGCGCCAAGAGGGTCTTTTTGAGATGCTCTGCCCACGGTCATTTCGGCAATCATAATGGGTAAACAAATAAACGCCACAAAAATAGCGTACATGATCAAAAAGGCACCGCCGCCATTCTTCGCTGCACCCACTGGAAAACCAACAAGGTTTCCGATACCAACGGCTGAACCAGCCGCGGCCAAAATAAAGCCAAGTTTAGAGCCAAATTGCTCTCTTGAGCCTGCCATAATATGTCCTTTCTTATTATTATTTTCGCTTAGATGTTAACAGCCATTAACAAAAAAGTCTTTATTCCATCATGCATAAATTTGCACAATTTATAATTTAAATATGAGGACACGCCACTTGTCTAATTACCAATTAATTGTTTTACCGTCCCAGTCTAAATAATACGGGGAGTTTTCTGGATGAAGATTTTTAGTATGCTTAATTAATTGCTCAGCGGTAAACTCTGGAGTGAATAGTTTTTCCGGTTTTACGTTATTTTGAAAGGGCTTCGATAAGTCAGTATCCACCGTACCTGGGTGATAAGATACCAACACTGTATTTGGGGCTCTTCGTTTATATTCGATTGCAGCTGTTTTCACTATCATATTTAACGCAGCTTTTGATGCTCGATAGCCATACCAACCACCTAAGCGATTTTCACTAATGCTACCTACTCGCGCACTGAATACCGTAATACTTGCATTAGCCTTATCCACTAGATGCACTGCATGCTTTATCCACATGGCTGGAACAATAGTGTTTACTCGAAAATACTCAGTAAATTGCTCGACGTTCATATCTTCAAGACGTTTTTCTGGCTTTAAAGTTTGCTCGCCAGATGTGTGCAGAACCCCTGTGCAGCAAATGATCTTGTGAAACAAAAAAAGTTTCTTTTGTTCGCTGACGAAGGCCTTTACTTGTTTTTCATCTGTAGAGTCCATTACTACGTGGCGATGCTTGTCATTTACGCTGTGAATCTGATTACGCGAAACGGTAATCAAATTCTCGGTCTCATTGTCATTGATAAACTGTGTTATGAGCGCTTGTGCAATGCCGCCACTCGCGCCAATCAAAAGTACATTAGTAGCCATTAAAGCATTCCTTAAAATTTTGTTTCACAATTAGTGTCGCAGCGTTTTTTTCGCGTTATCCAATAGGATACTCTGTGGCGATGCTTGGCAAATAACGTATAAACTTTGTCAAATACATATCGCAACACTGGTAATCTCGTGACTTTATATAACCACGTAAAGCCGACACGACTCCACGCCTCATGCATTACGTCAAAGCCAATAACCATGCGACCGTCTTCGTATTGACCATGTATGCGGGCGTCTAAAGTCTGCCAGTCTAAATCTGGATAGCGCAACGAAAACTCATCATCTGTAATATCGACGAAGCTTAATTGCTCTTGTGTATTGCGCTTTTTTAAATGCTCAATTTCTATTTCACAAAGCGGACATTTTCCATCGTAAAAAATCTTGAACGCCATTAGTCAGCCTTTTTAGTAGATTTGTAGATACTTACGTTATTTATTGTTGATTAGATGACTTGAAAAGACAATTATCAGCACTCATCTTATGGTACTGACTGTAAAAGGAGCGCAACAAGTATGAAAACAGAATCTATTATTTTAGGGGGCGGATGTTTTTGGTGCATAGAATCTGCATTCAATAGCGTTGAGGGTATTGTTAGCGCCTACTCAGGTTATGCAAATGGTAACGGCGAAAATCCAAGTTATGAGCAAGTATGCTCAGGAAATACGGGTTTTAATGAAGTGGTGGAGGTTAACTTCGATGCAGATGTAATTAGTCGTCGTGAAATATTAGAGATTTTTTTTGCTTTGCACGACCCAACCCAGCTTAATCGCCAAGGTAATGATGTGGGTACACAGTATCGAAGCGGTATTTATTATCAATCGAATGCACAAAAAGCGGATGCGATGGAAATTGTCGATGAGATAAGAGCAGCTGAGATTTGGCCTGGTGAAGTGGTCACCGAAGTTATTCCATTGGCAAACTATTATCAGGCTGAGGATTATCACCAAGATTACTTCAGTAAAAACCCTCAGAATACTTACTGCAACATGGTAGTCGCACCCAAATTGGCTAAATTCAAAAAGACATTTGCCAGTCGCTTAAAATAGCGGGAGTTGCTGCAAACCATTGAGCTTTATCCAAACCATTGAGCTTTTACAGGAAGAGAGAATAGCAAAGGAGACATGCGCTCATACTTCTCTCTTTCTGACTCACAATTTACATTTTTAAGATAATTACGCTTCCATGGGTCATTAATTAAAAATATGGTATCACCATCAACGGCCACTCCCTCTAAAGAAGCATTGTCCATCTCGTACCTAGTTTGACAAGATTCATGTGTGTTATTTGAAAAAAAGGTTAAGGGCACAATGACGGTTGGCTTTAACTTGCTTACATCAATTACCCATAGCTGGTTATCATTTCTTGCCGCTGCTAATAAATACCCAGGCGACTCCTCATTTGGATAGTAAATATCCATGCCATTAATAGGATGTGCTCCTTGTTCAAAGACTGGTAAATTCAGCATCGCGTCGGTAACGGGCAAAAACGCTACACTCCCATTAAAAGTACCTTCACTTAGCAAAACCTCAAAAATACGGGCTTTACCTTCAGCATCTTTTTCTAAGCCCATATAAAGCATATTATTTTTACCTAAAGCCATTCCTTCTATGCCGTCATTAGGTAAGTTACCAGCGCCCGCGTCTAGATCAAACTGTATCGCTCTTACTCCACTTATTAGCAAAGCATCCTCAACTAGCCTCAACTCCACAAGCAACGTTGGATAATCAGTAGAGCCCGTTTGCGCATAATCTTGAGCGCACTTAGCTGAAAGTGGCTCTGAACGTGTAGCATCCTCCGTAACCAATACCCAAGCATTGGCTAAAAACGGATGTGCAATAATGGCTTCATAATCAGGCCTACCAGTAAGATAGCTGGCAAAGCAGCTACTCTGAACGCTTTCGCTAAGCTGCATTGGACCAAGTCGTTGTAATACTTCACCCGTCAATTTGTCTAATAAATGTAAACGTTGAATCTGACTGGTATCGGCACTTGCATCAGAAATAGTCCATAACCCAGCCTTAGCAGCAATTAAGCCTGAGGTTTGAGGGTTAAGCATGCTAGTACCATCGGCCTCTCTTATCCACGTTCCATTAAGTATCTCAGGCGCTACCACGTGAGCACTTGGCGCCGCCGGTTCGACATTTGAACACGCAAGTGTGGCTAGGCTGAGGCTTAACACTAATATGCTTTTAAATGAATTTTTACAGTTTGTTATATACACCTGACTTCTATCTCTTTGTTGGCATGATATGCTAGATTATTATAAACAGATTTATGGCGTCCTGATAATCAATATGTCGGTTAATGCACTTCCTCCAATTATCGCCGGTCCGATATTACGTCATATCGACGAAAGCATTGTGACCATATGGTTAGTAGCATCTTCTAAGTCTTCCATTAGAGTAGATTTATACGATGCTGAAGGCGCTGAACTCGCTATAGATAAAGGACGTAGCGACGATATTAGCTTTTGTTTAGGCGAGCGCTGTTATATACGCTTATTGCAAATAGCGCCCAGACAAACTTTACGCGCTGATAGCGAATATGCATACGACATAGTATTACAAGACCAACAAGGCCAAGACCAAGCCCTTCACAAAATATTACCTGGGCTGTTTTACGACGCAGAACAGCATATAAAGTTTTCATTTGTAAAAGACTTACACAATGTTGTGCATGGCAGCTGTCGTAAGGCCCACTTCAAAGGTACCGATGCCCTTCCGCAATTAGACGCACTGGTCGAGCAATGCAAAGTCGATGGCAACACTGAAAACTCTCCCGATATCTTATTACTGACCGGTGATCAAGTATATGTTGACGACGTCGCGGGGCCTATGCTGCACGCAATAAACCAAACCATTACCCTTCTCGGGCTGCATCCGGAGAGCTTTACAGATGCTATGGTAACGAACTCAGACGAATTAGCGCAGCATGAGTATAGTTTTTATCAACGTGAAAAACTGTTCCCCGCGGTAAATGAGAATGAAGCCCTAACAAAGGCTTTTTTCAAAGGTAAACGCAAGCCGGTATTTACCTCCGCTAATGCTCAAAATCATCTGATTGCCCTTAATGAAATTATTGCTCTTTATTTATTATCATGGTCGAGTCGCTTGTGGCCACACATCGATTTAGACAAAAACAACTTACCCCTAGATTATCACGCTCAATATGCAAATGAGCGCAAAGCAATTGAGCATTTTTCTGCGGGATTAAAAAGAGTTGAGAGAGTGCTTGCGCACGTCCCCACGTATATGATCTTTGATGACCACGACGTTACCGACGATTGGAATTTAACACGAGGCTGGGAAGAGCAAGTCTACGGTAATAAATTTTCAAAACGCATGGTTGGCAATGCACTCATCGGCTATTTTTTATGTCAAGGTATCGGAAATCCATTTACCTCACTGGAAGCACTCGTTGAAGAGGCTAAAAGCGTGTTCTTAGAAGACAGTATTCATCAACAAGACGAGTTCATAGAACATATTTTTGCGTTTGACCGTTGGCACTATCAGCTCGATACCCATCCGCCAGTGCATGTGCTCGATACTAGAACGCAACGATGGCGTAGTGAATCTAATAAAAACAAACCTTCTGGATTACTGGATTGGGAAGGATTATGTGAATTACAACATAATATTATCGGAGAACAATCGGTTATTATGGTGTCGGCCGCTCCCGTATATGGCGTCAAATTTATCGAAACCATACAACGCATATTTACCACTTTTGGTGGGGCATTAATTGTTGATGCCGAAAATTGGATGGCTCATAGAGGCACAGCAAGCGTCATGCTAAATATTTTCAGGCATGTGAAAACCCCGCCATTGTTTATTATCTTATCGGGGGATGTACACTACTCATTTGTATATGATGTGAAATTACGTTTTAAGCGTAACAGCCCTAAAATACTGCAGTTTACATGTTCGGGAATGCATAATGAGTTTCCAGACCAACTACTCACATGGTTTGAACGCTTAAACCGATGGCTATATGGACATCGTTCGCCATTAAACTGGCTTACCAAGCGCCGTAATATGTCTGTCAAACAGAGAAAGCCTCAAGGTAGTGAGCGCGACGTGATCAATGCCTGCAGTATTGGCGTATTGCAACTAAACAAAGACGGCACTGAAAAGGCCTGTAAAGTGATACGTTCTGACGGTAGTCAGGTCGTTTTCAAACCCAACTCTTAAACAAAAAGTAGTTTTAGTTATGACAACAAGCAAGCGAATCGCGATTTTTTATGGTTCAACCACCTGTTACACAGAAATGGCTGGCGAAAAAATACAAGCGCAACTTCAAGCTATGCTGGGTCAATCTGTAGATTTATTCGACATAAAAGACACCAGCTTAAATAAATCCCAAGAATACGACATAATATTATTCGGTATCTCAACTTGGGACTTTGGCGAGTTACAAGAGGATTGGGAATCTACCTGGGATGATATTGCTACTTTAAACCTCAACGGAAAAACATTGGCCTTATTCGGTCTAGGCGACCAAATGGGATATGCGGAATGGTTTCAAGACGCACTTGGGATGTTACACGATGAGTTAATTGTGCTTGACGCAGATATCGTGGGTTACTGGCCAGTAGAGGGATATGAGTTTATTGCATCTAAAGGCTTAACGGAAGATGGTGAGTACTTTGTAGGATTAAGCTTAGATGATGAAAATCAATTTGACGTCAGCGACCAGCGAATTCAGCAATGGTGCGAACAAATAGTGACCGAATGGTCTAATTAATAGACGCTTAAAAGGGCCGTGGGGTCTGCTTCTGCAAAAATAATTGCAAAAATGTTAACGAATTTGTAGCTTAGCTCTATGCATTTTTATTTGAATAGATATACTATAGGCATTAGATAAGAAAGAGAGTTGTGAATAATGAAGAGAAAAAAGCACACTTCTGCGGATGAAGACGCACAAATTGATATGACGCCGATGCTAGACATCGTATTCATTATGTTAATATTTTTTATTGTAACTACCACATTCTCATCAGAGAAAGGTTTGAGTGCAAATCGTCCCAAGGACAATCAGGCTACCAACACACCAAGCAAAGCGCTTTCTATTCGCATTGATGAAACTGGTCAAATAATTATGGCCGGACGTATTGTGGACATTCGTCGAGTAGTAGCTAACACGCAAACGTTTTTAGCAGAAAATATTACCGATACTGCGGCAATTCAAGCTCACGAAAATACTGAGCATGGAGTTGTGGTTGAGGTAATGGACCAAGTGAAACAAGCAGGTATTACCAACGTATCCATTTTGGTTAAAAAAGGTAAATGACCCAAGAGTTTATTCAAACGCTTAACATGAAAACGCCGGCATTTGCCGGCGTTTTTTATATCTAATTTTTCTTATCGTTTAATGCATTTCTGCGATCTCTTATCAGGATATAAAATATGCTGCATAAATTAGTAATGTTAAATATAGTGCCGAAAATACTTCCTACAATAACTGAATATATCAAGCCTAAGAGCTCAGCAAGTATAAACCACTGCCGCACCTGTACAGCCTGTGTAAGCACAATTGAACCTACCGTAAAAACCATCGATGACGCATAGGCAATGATAATATACCAAGGGCTATCCAAATAACCCCATTCATAAGTAAAGAAGGCAATGTTAAGCACCACAAAAAGGGCAAGAACTGAGTTTCCTCGGTAGTAAATTGCAATTAAGTTGCGCACGCAGGCTAAGCCCGTTGCAATACCTGCAGCCAAAGCGCCAAGCAAGAAAAAGTGTGTACTAACTGCTGCCAAAGCAATGGCTGAAATAAGACGATAGCGATTGATATCTTGCTGACGATAACCAATAAAGTTGACGACTACCGCAATAGCACCAAACATCTCAGCAATGACGAGCTGATTTTCCAAAGGAAACTCCAGACTTTCAAAAAGGCTGCGTATTATGCGGATTTACTAGAAGATTACCACCATAGATTGCTTGTATTTAGCCAACACACAACAATAAAAAGTAATTATATTACCAACGTGATTAGCTAATCTTTTGACGAGCAAACCATTCATCGTAAGATATCGAGTATGACTCGTCGATGCAATCAGCAGGATAAGCATATAAGCCAAATTTATCATCCTGTTGATGGCTTAACACTACTGCAAATTTAGGCATACTTTTAATTTCTTTATGCATAGGGTCCCATATTGGAATATGGTAGTTGCCTAGCGCCAGAATAGGCACATTAAAACCATTAATTTGACTATGATGATCTGCAACAGGATTCGGAATAACCGCATAGACGCAGTGGAAAGGTATATTAACTTGCACACCATCCCACCAAAACTTTTCTACTTGTACCTCATTGAACAAGGCTCTCGTGGACGTTGGAATCGCATTTTTCATAATCATCACCTGTTCATGCTGAGTCAATACTGCTTTATTGCTATACCTTTATATCCACCTAATAACTGGTTTTCTTTAGCTTTAATCACGAAAAGACTAAAATATATGTAATTTAATCATTTCACTAGCGACTTGATTTGCTGATACCGGACGATATTTTTCTAGAGGACCGAGCATCATAGGCTCTATCAGTTTGAGTGTTTTTAACGCAAAAGACTCAGCTCGACGATGGTTTTTTCGCTCTCCGTCCAAAAGTGGCGGTCTCACCGCCGCCGCATTCGGTAGTTGTGGCATATTCAATATTGCATTCTCGAGCTCCCCCTTCACCCGTAAATAAAAGCTCCTGCTTTTGGCGTCTGCTCCTAACGATGATATCCAAACAAAGCTAGCGGCACGCTGCGCTCTTGCGAGTTGTGCACAAATATGAACAAACTCAAAATCGACTCGGCGGAAGGCTTTTTTACTGCCAGCTGCCTTTAAGGTCGTTCCCAAGCAGCAATATACGTGATCGACTGAAAAGTAACCCTGATAATCCTGTAAAACATCAAAATCAATGACTAGTGCTTGTATTTTATTTAGTGGGTCATAGTAATCAGCGCTACTTAAAGGAGCCCTTACTAAGCATGTTATTGCGCTGTAGCGTTCATCTTGGCAAAGTTGGTTAACCAAAGCCTTACCTACAAGACCTGTGGCGCCCAGCACAATTGCGGTATATTTTTTCGTCATCTACACTCTGTTTGTGATAATCTCAACGGGCCATAAACATAACAATAAAAGCTCCCCCATGAACAGAAAAATTATCGTTTTGCTTAGTTTTAAATCCTCTGGGAAGCACCTTACATGGTGACCTTTGCGGATATAAAACAAGCACAAGCGCTTATTTCACCCTACATTAAACGCACACCGATTGTTCAATCTAGCTTGTTGAACAAATATTTAGGTCACGAAATATTCTTTAAAGCAGAGTGTCTACAAACCACTGGGGCATTTAAAATACGTGGAGCCATGCATTTTTTGTCGCAGTTAAGACAGCAATCTATCTTACCGGCGCGCATCGTTGCGAATTCATCTGGCAATCATGCTCAGGCAGTGGCTTATGCAGGCGCCTTATTTAATATTCCAGTCACTATTTACAGTGCAAATAACATCAGTCCTATAAAAGCCGCCGCAACCCAAGGCTACGGTGCTGAACTAAAACGTTTTGATACACGGCTTGAAGCAGATGCGGCGGTACAAAACGATAGTCAAGCATCTGACATTGTTTGGATACCTCCGTTTAATCATCCTCACATTATTGCTGGGCAAGGCACTGCGACTTTTGAAGCCCTAAAACAAGTCGACGATATTGATGCGGTGGCAACCCCCTGCGGTGGCGGCGGATTATTAAGTGGCGCTATCATTACTGCTCGCGCGATGGGCAACAATATTAAAGTTATTGGGGCTGAACCGCTTGCTGCAAATGATGCTGCCCGCTCCATACGTGAAGATCGAATTATTAGTCTCGAACAACCGCCTAACACCCTCGCCGATGGCGCAGCAACGCCGAGCGTAGGTGAACACACTTTTGAGATCATTAAAACGGTCGATGAATTTCACGAAGTGGATGAACAAGCTATTATTTATTGGACACAATGGCTACAACACTTGCTTAAACTCCATATTGAACCGACTTGTGCAATGACCATGCAAGCGGTAGTCAACTATTTAGCAAAGCAAAAAAGCAAAAAACGCGTGATGGTAATAATATCAGGCGGCAATATTAGTCAAGCAAGTATGCATAAAATCTGGGAACGTGACTGTTTAAACAAACTTCCTAACTTATCAATAGCAAATGGAATGAATACATGAAAAATTTTTACAATATATGCTTAACAGTCTGCACTTTAGCGCTGTTATTCCCTTTTAATACTCACGCAGAGTCTCGATTATTTACCAATGCAATTGGCTATACATTGGATGCCGACGGCACCATGGTGGCCTTTTCAGAACTTTATGTAGTGGACGACCGCATTAAAGACTTAGGTCACGATTTAACGGTTCCTGAAGACGTCACGCGCATCGATATGCAGCAACAAGTAATGCTACCGGGCTTAATAGACGCTCACGGTCACATATTAGGATTGGGGGATAATCTTATACAAGTTGATTTACGTGGCACCAGAAGCGAACAAGAGGCCATAGAGCGCATAAAGAACCATATTGATGCCTCTGGATCGCAAGACAATGGCTGGATAATTGGTGGCGGTTGGAATCAAGTCTTGTGGGACAATAAAACCTTTCCAAGTAAAGCCAGTTTAGATAAAGCTTTTCCTGATACCCCGGTGATGCTAACCCGCGTAGACAATCATGCTGATTGGGTTAATTCAAAGGCCTTAAGTATCGCTGGTGTCAATGCTAACACCCCGCAAGTATCGGGAGGCGAAATCGTCAAAGATGCAAAAGGCCAGCCCACTGGCTTACTCATCGATAATGCTAGCTACCTGGTCGGAAAACATATTCCTAAATTAACGCGTGAAGATTATTTACAAAGACTCACCTTGGCTAGCGAACATTTACTTTCTTTGGGCATCACTAGCGCACATGATGCCGGCATTAGTCAAACAGTACGCGATTTCTATACTGACCAAGCAAATAGCGGTGCACTAGACATCCGTATTTATGCAATGATTTCAGCTACCGATCCTAACATTGAGAGCATGTTAGCAGACGGGCACATAAGCGATGAACAGGGATTTTTATCAGTTAGAAGCGTTAAGGCATATGGTGACGGCGCATTGGGTAGTCGCGGTGCAGCATTATTGGAGCCCTACTCTGATGACCCTAATAACCGTGGCTTACTCGTAAGCCCTGAGGAAAGTCTGCCAATGTTATTTAACTCAGTTATTGGCGCAAACTTCCAACTAAACTTTCATGCTATTGGCGACAGAGCCAACCGACTAGCACTGCAGCAGTTTATAAAATCTTTCGAGAACTTTCCGCAGAATACCCAACGTCATCGTGTTGAGCATGCACAAGTGATTGCGCCCGAGGATATCCCATTGTTTGTGCAATACGGCATCATTCCATCCATGCAGCCTACGCACGCTACAAGTGATATGAATATGGCAGAGGATAGACTGGGTAAAGCTCGCTTAAAAGGCGCCTATGCTTGGCAAACATTTCTCGCCCAAGGTTCCCGGGTTGCATTTGGCAGTGATTTCCCGGTAGAACTAGCGAATCCTTTTCACGGTCTGCATGCAGCAGTGACACGTCAAGGCCCAAATTCGCAACCAAAGGGTGGGTGGTTAGCGCATGAGGCAGTAACGCGCCTACAGGCGTTTAAGGGCTTTACCTTAGATGCTGCTTACTCAGGGTTTCAAGAAGACATCATAGGGACGCTTGAAGTAGGTAAGAAAGCTGATTTTATTGTGGTCGATACTGATATTTTTGAGTCCGCTCCCGCGGCTATTCGAGATACCAAGGTACTACAAACTTGGGTTAATGGTGAGCTTAAGTTTACACGCTAAAAGATTACTAGCGCTGGGCATAAGGTTCTCTTGTGCCCAGTGCAAGAAGTTTCGCGGGCTAGTGATTAGCCTGCAAATCATCTTATTAGGTCTACCGAGCCCTTAGCTGGCTAAGAACTGTTTCACTACTTCTTTGTAATTTCTACTTACTTTAATTTTATCATATTCACCAAGCATCAAATAAAACTCACCTTTTGAATGCGGTATAAACTTTTTTACAAAATTTAAATTTACAATAGTTGAACGGTGCACACGCCTGAAAATAGCGTCGTCGAGCTCTTCTAATAGTTCTTTTAAGGTCACCCGTTTAACGTGGGTCTTACCGGCTATATGCAAACACATATAATCGCCAGCAGCGTCTATCCACCCAATTTCACTTTCATATGGGCCAACTTAAGTGTGAAGCCCTAAATTAGTCTACTTTCTCAAGGGCAAATCGAGGTATCAACTGCCCCTCAAGTGATATTGTTTCAAAAAACATATTGTAAGGCCTAACCCACAATCCACGCTCTGCGTAGAGCGCACGGTACAACACTAGTTTTTCTTGTGTTTCAGAATGATGCACAACATCAAGCACTTCATACCGTTGCCCTTTGTAATGCCGGTATATTCCCTTTTGAAAGCTCATTAATTCAGCCTCCGAAGAATATATGCTGCTGTAAATGCCGCTATTGGTGCCGCGGTTGGTTTACCGTGTTGCCAATCTAGACCTTCAACGGCGGAGCCTGCGATGTCTACATGGGTGTAAGGGATAGGGCTTTCACTATCCACATTGTGCATATCTAAACCAGAGGCAACACTTAAAAATGCCATTGGAAACTGATGGCCACGAGGAGTGCTGACTGATGGACCGTTGTTAGAAGATAGGACGTCGTCTGCTTTAGTCCTTGCTTGAATAAACTTGTAATCTTCGCGTCGCACCCTGCTTTGTTCACAGGGGTCAGACCAAAGGTGACCAGATGCTACCAGTTTGTGGCTAACATTAGCATTTATAGCCACTTGGTTTTCCAATAGAGCTGTGTATGGACCAAATGCAATTGCAGCATGCCCAGTAAGAGTTGCAACAGAGAAAATCTGTGGATTTACTGCACTTTTCGCATCTTCACGCATGTGTGATAGTACATCGGTAAGTACCATTCGCCCCTCAGCATCAGTATTACCGACTCGCACCCTTATACCAGCGTGAGAGGTAATAATTTCATCGGGTACGTATGCGTCTGCACCTATGCTGTTGCGCACTAAAGCTAGACTTGCAACAACCTTTAGACCTTTGGGTTTTAATATCGAAAGGGTTTTCATGAAGCCAGCGACTGCCGCGGCTCCGCCTTTATCTCTGCTCATTCCGGCCATGTGACCATTTACTTTTAGGTCAACACCGCCAGTGTCATAAGTGATGCCTTTACCAGCAAGATAAAGTGTTTGTTCGATTTCACCACTACCTTCATAACTAAGAGTCACAATACGTGGGTGATGCCTCTTCACTTGCAACGACGCTCTTGCCACTGCATGCAAACAAGGGTATTCATCGAGCATGAGTTGAGGGTCATTAATGGAGATCATTTTGATAGAGCTTCCATCAAAACTCTGCTGACAATATTGTTCAAATCCAATAGGTGCCATTCTTTCGGGCTCCGTTCCACATAGGTCACGGGCAACTCGTTTTCCGGCTTCAATAGCATTAAGCACCTGTGCTTGAGAATTAGACACCCCCAACAAACCGATACTCTCCACCACTTCAATAGTTTCTTCTTGAAGCGCTTGGCGGGCCTCTAATGGCTGCCACAAATGTTGGCAGATACCCAAATAAATGCTCTCAATTGCATATTGGTAGTCATCTCGCTTGTAGCTCGCAATATTCTCTAATTCTAATGCCAATAAAGGGTTTAGAGCGTCAAGTTCGAGCAATAAGGCACCAATGGCCTTTCCTATATCAAAAAATTGTCTAACATCGTCATAATCGCGATCTATAAGGCCAACTGGCACATGCAAACACCTACCCCCTGGTAATTCGGGAGCAGCGATAACCGAAGGTTCAATGCCAACCCTTGGATCAATTTGTTTTGCCTCATCTAGACGCTCAGCAACATTTATAAACTCGTTTGAGGGCGAGCCTTGGCTAACAATAACAGTAAGATCAAAACTAGCATTTGATGAGTGCCAGTCAGCAACTGCAACAGGGATTGGATAAGACATGACGACCTTTGGAATTTAATAATCTATGGCTATAGTATAGTGACATAGAGCATTTTCACCAAGTACTGGCGGATATTTATGCGTTTTGTGTAGACCTAGACTTTAGTTGAGCTATTCCCAGTCAAAGGTCATTTGGGGAGGCTGATCTTGCGGCTCTTGTAAACCTATCTGTACTCCAAGTAACCTTACTTGTTTTCCTTCTCCTCGTGAGAGAGCCTCATGCAGCAAATTGAGTAGCACACCAGTATCAATACTTTGATGCTTTATTTCTTTTGTAGTTTGCTGAAAATCATGAAATTTAACTTTGACGCCAATTTTTTCGACTCCTCTCGTTTTTAAATATTTCTCAGCTCTTTGCTGTAGTTCAGGAACTAAGTTCTTGCTTAAGTATTCAGCCAAGTCAGACTCATTTACCTGATTTACATTAAAGGTTCTTTCAACCCCCACAGATTTTCTAATTCTTGATGTTTCAACAGCCCGAAAATCATTGCCTTGACACTTTTGCCATAATGAACGTCCGAACTTGCCAAATTTCTCTACTAGATTGCTTTCGGGCAAGGCTCTAATATCTTTTCCAGTTTGTAAGCCAAGCTGTTGTAATTTTTCAAAAGTAACCTTACCCACGCCGGGTATCTTATTAAGAGGCAAATCTTCAATAAATGCATCAATTTGACTAGGGGTTACTACATACTGACCGTTCGGCTTATTCATGTCAGAAGCAACTTTTGCTACAAATTTTATAGGGGCAATACCTGCGGATGCTGTGAGTTGTAATTCACTTTCTATGGTTTTACGAATATCTTGCGCGATGAGCGTAGCAGAACCTTGAAATAATTCGCAATCAGTAACATCGAGGTAGGCCTCATCTAACGACAATGGCTCAATTATTGAGGTATAACGTGAGAAAATTTCTCTAATGTGAACACTCACATCTTGGTAAACCTTCATTCTGCCAGGCACGATTATTAATTTTGGGCACTTTCGTAAAGCATGCGCTGCGGGCATTGCAGAGCGCACACCAAATTCTCTCGCAATATAGTTGCACGTCGTTAATACCCCTCTGTTAGCAGTTTTACCGCCAACAGCAACGGGGTGGCCCGCTAATTGAGGATTATCTCTGATTTCAACAGATACATAGAATGCATCCATGTCGACGTGAATAAGCTTACGCATAAAATCTCTAACTGTACGTACAGACAGTATTATGGCTGAAAGCTCAAGCTTTGCAAGCTCGCGGCCTGTTGTTGATAATTAATACTAAAGGCCGCTAAGAGAGTTAAGGATTAAATAATTTGATTATCTTTCCAATCTTTTAGCTTTTGCTCGCGAGCAGCTTCTCGCTCCATACGCATCTTCTTACGATCACATGGTTCTGGGCAATCGCATGCCTTCGATACGCCCAATGCACCAAGGCCTCCGCAGGAGCCCGAAATACTTTTCTTTTGAAAAATATAGCCAATGCCCATAGCAAGGACCATCAATAAAAAGAAAACAAATGCAAAAATAAATGTACTCAAAGTGACCTCGTTAAACTTGCGTCATTGAATGACGGTGACTTGTTGTTTAAATGCTGTGGAGCGGTATTCAACAAACTTATCTGCTTCTTTGGTAATAAATAAAGCGGCAATATTCTCACGCTCAGCCAATTTTCTTCCTTTATCTGCACCCATAACAATCAAGGCTGTGGCAAGTCCGTCGGCTTCTATACCACTTGGGGCAACAACGCTCACTGCCACTAGCTTATGTTGTATTGGATAAGCCGTTGTTGGGTCGATTAGATGCGAAAATCGAATACCGTTATCTTCATAATAATTACGATAATCGCCAGAGCTCGCAATAGCATTGTTTCCGATACTGATTGTACGTTGAATTGCCCGTTCATTTGTAGTCGGTTTTTCTATAGCAACAACCCAGTCTTGTTGACCCGGTTTTAAACCTGATAGACGCATTTCGCCGCCAATCTCTACTAAATAATTGGTGACTGAATATGATTCTAAGATACGGCTTAATTCATCTACCGCATATCCTTTTGCGATTGTTGATAAATCAATATAAACCTCATCATATCGCTTTGTGATTCGATTATCATTCAACTCAAAGCTTTGAGGACCAACATATCGCTGTACTTCATTAAGCTGGTCTTGAGTGGGTATTACTTCTGGTCGTTGTCTTGGGCCAAAGCCCCATAAGTTTACGATAGGACCAACCGTTATATCGAGCATACCGTCACTCAGTTCATTCAGTTCCATTGCCTTGCGTATGACCTCTGCAGTCTCAGCACTTATCGGAAAAGGCTGATTAGCTGGGGCATTGTTTAGCATCGAAAGTTCAGAGTCACTGATATAAGTCGACATAAGTTGATTAATTTTGATTAAGCGCTGGTCAAGCTCATTGGCTAAGCTTTGACTATCGCCCACTCTTACCTCTGCTACATTCACATATTTAACCGTATATGTAGTCCCCATTGTCTGACCATTAATCGTTATAATTTGATCATTAGGATTTGAACAAGCAAATAGTGCAAAGCAAATAAAAATAATAACGCAGCAAGATGCTTTATTAATCAATGCTTTCATAAGGTATAAAGTCCTTCCATATTAACGATACAAAAAAGGGGCTTAAAGCCCCTTTTTGTTCAGACTACTGATTAACCACCAAAGTCATCCAACATAATATTTTCATCTTCCACGCCCATGTCTTTAAGCATGTTAATAACCGCTGCATTCATCATAGGTGGACCACACATATAAAATTCGCAGTCTTCTGGTGCAGGATGGTCTCTTAGATAGTTCTCTAGTAACACGTTATGGATAAACCCAGTATCACCTTCCCAATTATCCTCGGGTTGAGGATCAGAGAGCGCAACATGCCACTTAAAGTTTTCGTTTTCAGCCTGCAACATATCGAAGTCTTCAACATAAAACATTTCGCGAAGAGATCGAGCACCATACCAAAAGGTAATTTTACGGTCTGTTTTTATTCGACGAAGTTGGTCGAATATGTGTGAACGCATAGGAGCCATGCCCGCGCCACCGCCAACAAACACCATTTCGGCCTCAGTTTCTTTAGCAAAGAACTCGCCGAAGGGTCCAGAGATTGTGACTGCATCACCTTCTTTTAAAGACCAAATAAATGAAGACATTTTACCCGCTGGTAAGCTTAGGTTATTAGGTGGGGGCGTAGCGATACGCACATTCAACAAAATAATGCCTTCCTCTTCAGGATAATTTGCCATTGAGTAAGCGCGGATAGTTTCTTCATCCACTTTAGACTCAACATCAAAGAACTTAAATCGCTCCCAATCTGGACGATATTCATCAGGGATATCAAATTCTTTGTATTTTACGTGATGGGGTGGAGCTTCAATCTGAATATAACCACCAGCGCGGAATGGAACACTCTCGCCGTCAGGGATTTGTAACTTAAGCTCTTTGATGAACGTTGCTTCGTTATTGTTTGAAATAACTTCGCAATCCCATTTTTTGATACCGAAAACTTCTTCCGGTAACTCAATATTCATATCCTGCTTGATTGCTACCTGACACGCCAAACGACAACCCTGCTTAGCATCGCGCTTAGTAATATGGTCAAGTTCGGTAGGTAAAATCTCACCACCGCCATCTTTGATATCAACTCGACATTGACCACATGAGCCGCCGCCGCCGCAAGCTGAAGATACAAATATACCTGAATCAGCTAATGCACCCAGTAACTTACCACCAGGAGAAGCGGTGAGGACTTTATCGGGGTCATTGTTAATCATAATTTTTACGTCACCACTTGGGACGAGTTTTGACTTAGCAAAAGTAATAACGAGTACCAGTACAAGTACTATCGCTATAAACATGCCTACGCCAAGATAAATTTCTATTTGATTCATCTAATTGCTCCTAAATCACTTAAAGTGATATGCCTGTAAACGATTGGAATCCAAGTGCCATAAGTCCTGCAATCATAAATACAGAGCCTAAACCACGTATGCCGTCTGGCATATCCGCATATTTAAGTTTTTCACGCACTGCTGCTAACAAGACAATCGCGATTGCCCAACCCACACCACTACCAACGCCGTAAACAATACTCTCACTAAAGGTATATTCACGTTGGATTGCAAAGGCTACGCCACCGAATATCGCACAATTTACGGTAATAAGTGGCAGAAAGATCCCCAGTGCGTTGTATAAAGCCGGGAAGAACTTGTCCAGTGTCATTTCCAGAATCTGTACCAATGCCGCGATCACGCCGATAAAGGTCAGAAAGTTTAAAAAGCTCAAGTCGGCGTCAGGAAAGCCGGCCCACGCCAATGCACCTGGCGCTAGTACGTTCACATAGATTAACTGATTCACAGGAACTGAAATACCGAGTACTACAATAACGGCAACGCCAAGACCCATAGAGGTTTTAACCTTTTTAGATACCGCCAGAAAAGTACACATACCTAAAAATAATGTAAGTGCCATATTTTCAACAAATATGGCTCTTATTGCTAATGCTGCATAATGTTCCATCAGTACTAATCCTTCGGCTCAACTTGTTCAGGGCGAATCGTACGGATACCCCAAATCATTAAGCCAATCAAGATGAATGAGCTAAACGGTAAAATAAGCAAACCGTTACCTTGATACCAACCGCCATTTTGAACCAACGGCAAAATTTCAAATCCTAGAAGCGTTCCAAAACCAAATAGTTCTTTAACACTGCCTATTACAATCAAAATAAAGCTATAGCCTAAGCCATTACCAATCCCATCAAGCAAGCTCATGAAAGGTGGACTTTTCATGGCATATGCTTCAGCGCGACCCATCACGATACAGTTGGTGATTATCAAACCAACAAATACTGACAGTTGTTTCGAAATTTCGTAAGAATAAGCTTTCAAGACTTGGTCAACAACGATAACGAGTGATGCAATTATAGTCATCTGAATAATAATTCGGACACTCGATGGTATATGATTTCTAATTAATGAGATGAATAAGTTTGAAAAGGCAGTTACCACTGTCAGTGCTAATGACATTACTAGCGCAGTTTCTAACTTTGTGGTTATTGCTAACGCAGAGCAAATGCCTAAAACGTGCAACGCGATAGGATTACTGCCAATTATAGGCCCGAAGAGGGCTTGTTTCATTTCTTTAGTATCAGCCATTTTCGTATCCTATGATTTCCAAGATTGACGTTTCAGATAAGTACCGAAGCCATTTTCGCCAGCCCAATACTGAAGAGTATTTTCAACTCCGTTGCTAGTAAGCGTTGCACCAGATAGTGCGTCTACAGCATACATGTTGTCGCTCGCTACGTTTTTGTCAACGCTAATGGCAACTTCACCGTCTTTAAACAGTTTCTTACCGTTCCACTTAGCTTGCCAAGATGGGTTTTGAATCTCACCGCCAAGGCCAGGCGTTTCTTTGTGGCGATAGTAAATTAATTCACGGATAGTCTGGCCATCATTATCTAAGGCTAGAAATCCATACATTAAATCCCACAGACCTGAGCCATGTACCGGTAGAATTATACGCGTTACTTGGTCTTGCTCATCTGTAATATGATAGATGGTAGCAATACTAGCGCGGCGTAAGAACCCGACGTTACTGCCCTCAACTTGTACCGTAAACTCCGGCTGCTTAGCAGCTTTGTACATGTCAAAGTCTGGTGACGGTTTTTCTACATATTCACCAGTTGATAAATCGACAAACTTCTCTTGTACACGGTCTAGGTAAATTTCAGCAATATCTTCTTTTGTAGTGGCATTCCCAAGTAGACCTGCAGCACCCAGAATGTTTGATTTTTTATCTAGCGCTGCGTTTGTCTCTTGAAGTTCTCTTAAGCCAACGGCCGAGCCTGATACTACAATTGAACACACAAGGCACACTGCTATAACGACTATCAGCGTTTTTCCTAAGGTTTCTTTTTTAGCCGACACGAGCAAGTCTCCTTTTCACATTACTTTGTGCTACAAAGTAGTCAAACAATGGTGCCCACAAGTTAGCAAATAATATTGCTAGCATTATGCCTTCTGGGAAAGCAGGATTGAGCACGCGGATTAAGACGGTCATAAATCCAATAAAGAATCCATACATCCATTTACCTTGGTTGGTAAAGGCTGCAGAGACCGGATCAGTAGCCATGAAGAACATACCAAAAGCCAAGCCGCCAATGACGTAATGGAAATAAAACGGCATATTAAACATTGCGTTGGTGTCTGAGCCAATTAGATTTAGTAGCAAGCCGAAGAATGCAACACCTAAAGCAACGCCAGATACAATTCGCCAACTTGCAATTCCCATGTAGATAATCGCGGCGCCCCCTATCATAATCATCAAGGTAGACACTTCACCTGCTGAGCCTGGAATATTTCCCAAAAAGGCCTGTATAAAGTTTTCGTTAGTATATTCAAGCGTGCCTGAAGCTGATTGACTCAACCACGTCGCTCCAGAATAGCCGTCTGCAGCTACCCAGACTTGATCGCCAGAAATTTGCGCTGGATAAGCAAAGTACAAGAATGCACGTCCAGACAAAGCCGGATTCAAGAAGTTACGACCCGTACCACCAAATATTTCTTTCGCAATTACTACACCGAAAGTGATACCCAAGGCTACTTGCCATAGAGGAATTGTTGCCGGTAGCGTAAGTGCAAAAAGAACAGAAGTAACAAAAAAACCTTCATTAACTTCGTGCTTACGCACCGAAGCAAAGAGTACTTCCCAAAAGCCACCAACAATAAAAGTTGTCGCGTATATAGGGAGGAAGAAACATGCGCCATAAAGCATCATGCTAGCCCAGCCAGCATCTACACCTAAAGTTCCGCCTAGCGCTGTGAATAAAGCAGCCTGCCAGATATCAGGCAAGGTACCCGCACCAGAGGCAATAGCCGCGTGTGCTTGTGCGCCAATATTATACATGCCGTAAAACATTGCTGGGAATGTTGCCATCCACACCGATATCATAATGCGTTTCAGGTCGATGCTATCTTTGACATGAGTATTTGCTTTGTTTACTTTACCGGGCGTGTAGAAAACAGTCGCTGCGGCTTCATAAAGTGCGTAAAATTTCTCGTATTTCCCACCTGCTTCAAAGTCAGGTTCGATCTGTTCTAAATATGCTTTTAAACCCATGAGTTAACCCTCTGATTCAATTATGGTTAAACATTCGCGTAGTTCTGGTCCGTAGTTGTATTTGCCTGGACACACATATGTGCACAAAGACAAATCTTCTTCATCTAACTCAAGAGCACCGAGACTTTGAGCGCCCTCGGTATCACCAGATAAAATATCACGTAACAGTAAGGTCGGAATGACATCAAGCGGCATAATGCGTTCATAGTTACCAATTGGCACCATGGAACGGTCTGAACCGTTTGTAGTTGACGTCATATCAAATTGCTTTTTGCCGCCTAGGTGACCTAAGTAAGCACGTGTTACAGAGTGCTTGTTCGAACCTGGCATAATCCAACCGAACAGGCGTTTCTCGCGGTCTTCTTTTATCAATGACACTTGATAATGATAGCGGCCTAGATAAGCATGAGGACCTGAAGCATTAGTTCCATTCAACACCGAACCAGATATAACACGTACTTGCTCGTTGCCAGTCTGACCGTCTATCAATTCGTTAACGTTAGCGCCAACTTGTGTGCGAATAATTTTAGGTGCTTTAGCCATAGGGCCAGCGATAGAAATAACTCTGGAAACATCTAACTCACCAGTCATTAAGCTTGCACCCAATGCAATAACGTCTTGATAATTGATATGCCAAACTTTCTTGCGTGGCCCAACTGGATCCAAATAGTGGATATGAGTCCCTGGCAAGCCAGCTGGATGCGGGCCCGAAAATTCAGTCACTTCAACTTTATCGCCTACGGCAGGAATATTTGCACCAGGCGCTTTGTTGACAAATAATTTGCCTTCAGTGAGTTTCGCTAAAACTTTCAAGCCAAATGCGAAATCTTGAAGACGTTCAGCAATAACAATCTGTGGGTCAACAGCCAATGGATTAGTATCCATCGCGGTAATAAAAATCGAATGCGGTGTGCTATCAATGGCAGGTACTTTACTGTAAGGACGCGTTCTGAAGGATGTCCAAAGCGCTGATTCAACCAACACATCTACTATTGCTTGACGATCGGCATTTGCTAGGCTGACTTCGTCAAACTTAGTAAATGAGATAGAATCTTCGCCAGAAACCCCGATTACGACCGATTGTAATACACGCTTGTCACCACGATTGACCTCGACAACTTCACCCGCGGCAGGTGCTACAAACTTAACGCCGAGGTTTTTCTTATCCTCAAACAAAAGTTGGCCTTTTTTAACGACATCTCCTACTTGCACATGCATAGTAGGTCGCATACCGATATATTCCTGCCCAAGTATAGCAACCTTCGTGGCACTCACTGTATCAGTGATTACCTGTTCTGGTGCTCCCTTGATAGGAAGGTCTAACCCTTTCTTTATTTTAATCATATGTAATTGACTACTCTTAAATTTAGAAACCAATTTAAACGTGCCTCAAAAATTTAGTGCGTTTACACTGCAAGCAAGTTTAAATTGACCTTTAATCTCTTTTCTCTTCAATACTCTATAAAAAGCGCATTCCGTACAACGTATTGGTTGGTACAGATTAGCCCTTAAGTGCTTATTATTATTATTTATTTTTTACATGACACGCTACATTCTTTTTTGAGAATAAGGCCTAGTGACCTATGAAGCGTTTTACCGGACGCGATTTTAGCATTATATGCCCTAAAAAGGCTATGCTAATTATACTAAAAGCTTATTTAATAATAAGCTCACGTGAACAAATAATTCCACCAACTAAGGGACTTCAGGCATAAAATTGAAGCACGAATGCCCCAGATGTTGGCGGAACGGGATTAATCTAAACCCACCTCACCATAGGGTCAACATCGGCCTCATAATCAACTCCTTGAATCTGAAAGCCAAATAGGTTTAAAAAATCCTTGTGGTATCCGGCGTAATCACTTAATTCATGGAAGTTATCTTGTGTTACCTGGTCCCACAAATGTTTAATTTTTGCCTGCGTCGCATCATTAGTTTCGATGCCTTCCATATGGTATCGATTCATCTCGTCAGTGGGCGGCGAATCTGCATAAAGCCGGTGCTCAAATAAGCCTGCAATTTGCTCAATGCACCCCTCATGAGTGCCTTCAGCTTTCATGACTTTATAAATAAGTGAAATATACAAGGGCATCACTGGAATCGCCGAGCTCGCCTGCGTTACCAAAGCCTTTAAAGAAGATACATTCGCCTGCACTGACTTCTCAGCTAAGCCACTAACAATTGATGCAGCAGCTCTATCTAAATCTTCTTTTGCCTTTCCGATAGTCGCATTACCATAAATTGGCCATGTGAGCTCTTTTCCGATATAAGTGTATGCAGTAGTCTTGCAATTGTCAGCTAATACACCAGCGGCACCAAGTTGCATCATCCAACGCTCCCAGTCTTCTCCACCCATCACTTTTACTGTATCTGCGATTTCTTCATCAGTGGCTGGCTCCAAGGAAATATCATGGACTTTATCTTTATCTGTATCGTAAGTTTTCGTTGTATAGGCATGACCAACAGGCTTAAGCGTAGATTTATACACCTCCCCAGTATCTGGATCAGTTCGACGTGGGGACGCTAGGCTGTATATCACTAGGTCAACCGTTCCCATATCGGCCTTAATACGCTCAATGGTTTCCTGCTTGATTTCATCAGAAAACGCATCGCCGTTTATGCTCTTTGCATATAAGCCTTCAGCTTGAGCCAATTTATGAAATGCAGCGGTGTTGTAATAACCAGCAGTGCCAGTTTTTCGCTCGCTTGGCTCTTTCTCAAAGCATACACCTAATGTTTTAGCACCGTAGCCAAAAGCAGCGGTAATGCGCGAAGCCAAACCGTATCCAGTAGAACAACCAATGACTAAGACGCTTTTTGGCCCTGCATTCTCACGACTTTGGCTTTTTATAAATTGTATTTGCTGCTCAACACTCTTTGCACAGCCTACTGGGTGAGCATTAGTACAAATAAATCCTCTTACTTTTGGTTTGATAATCATCTTTGCTCCTGTTTAAAGACATAATATCTGTCTTAGCAGTTTTGATAGGGTTTAATGACACCCTTTAAATTTGCCGCGCATTTTATAGTGCAATGCGCTCACAACATATCAGTCCAGATGAGCGCATTGATATTTTCTACCTATCGATTTTCGTAGTATGCCTGCTCAGAAAGCGCATGATAGCGTTTTACATTTTGGTAAAAGTCATCATAGGAAGCGTAAATGCGGTCAAAATCTTCATTGTCAGCGCGTTCTTGCGCAATTACCTCAGCCGTTGCCGCCTTTAAAGCCTCAAGGACATCTGCAGGTAAAGGAAGTACATTAATCCCGTGTTCGTTGATCAGTTGTTGCATAGCCGTGTGATTGCGCGCTGTGTACTCATCTAACATGTCTTGGTTCACCGCTCGCGTTGCAACCTCAATAATTTTTTGTAAATCAGCAGGCAAAGATGCGAAAGCCTCTTCGTTAACAATAAACTCCAAAGTAGTGCCCGGCTCATGCCATCCGCTGTGATAATAATAATCAGCCGCTTTGTGCAAACCAAAGGCTAAGTCATTATAAGGACCGACCCATTCCGTGGCATCAATAGCGCCTGTTTGTAAAGAGGTAAATAACTCGCCGCCAGTCAGCGTGATAGGTAAGCCGCCAACTTTTTTAAAGACCTCACCACCAAGACCGGGAATACGCATTTTTAGACCTTGCAAATCATCTACTGAATTAATTTCTTTTTTAAACCAGCCTGCCATTTGAACACCAGAACTTCCCCCTGCAAAAGGAATTACACCAAAGGGCTTATATAGTTCGCGCCATAATTCCATACCGCCTCCGTAGTGCAACCAAGCGTTCATCTCAGTCACGTTCATACCAAACGGAATCGCTGAAAAGATAGGTGCTGCAGGAATCTTACCTTTCCAATAATAGGCACCTGCATGCCCCATTTCGGCGCTACCATTTGCCACGGCGTTAAAAACTTCGAAACCAGGCACTAGCTCTCCCGCCCCATAAACGGTAACTTCCAAACGACCACCAGACATTTCGTTAACGTAAGTAGCAAAGGTTTCTGGCCCTTTTCCTAAGCCCGGAAAATTTTTCGGCCATGAGGTTACTAGCTTCCACTTATAAACTTGCGCAGGCTCAAGCTTTGCTGCATCGTTTTGTGACAAATTAGTCTGAGATGCATTTTCTTTACCGCACCCCTGCAGTGTTAAAACAAAAAGTAAAAGGATGAGAATGGAGATCTGTTTCATATATGTTCCTTAATTTAAATGGCTTAACCGTAAATTGCGTTGGGTAACCAAGTGACTAAACTGGGCCAAATAGACATCAATATTAACACCGAAATTTGAATTAATATAAAAGGGATAACCCCTTTGTAAATCTGCTCTGTTTGCAGTAAATCACTTGCGACACCGCGCAAATAAAACAGGGCGAAACCAAAGGGTGGGGTTAAAAACGAGGTTTGCAAATTAACGGCTATCATGATCCCCAGCCAAATAGGATCAATCCCCATCACTAGCAGGATAGGCGCCACAATAGGAACAACAACAAAGGTAATCTCAATAAAATCAAGAATAAAGCCGAGAAGAAAAATGACTAACATCACCAGCAACATTGCTGTAAATACGCCGCCTGGTAGCGTAGTAAAAAAGTCTTTTAATAAGGTTTCACCGCCGAATCCACGAAATACCAAAGAGAAAATGGACGCACCAATCAATATCAAAAATACCATGCAGGTAACTTTGGTCGTTTCTTGTACCACGTAATTGACATTGTCTTTACTTAATTGCTTTTTCAAACCAGCTAGAATAAGCGCACCTACTGCCCCTACTCCAGCTGCCTCAGTAGGCGTAGCAAACCCAAATAAAATGGTACCCAATACTGCAATAATAAGAATCAAAGGAGGCAATAAGGCGAGTAAAAGCTTACTTAAAGATGCGTGGTCGTTAACTTGCCCATGAGCAGGCACCTGAGATGGAGAAAATCGGCTCACCCCCCACATGTAAAGCAGGTAAGCGATTACGAGCACTAAACCTGGCACTAATGCGCCTACAAATAGGTCTCCAACCGATACACTGTCGGGGGAAAATATTCCCATATCAAGTTGTGCCTTCTGATACGCACTCGACAGCACATCGCCTAACAATACCAGCGCAATAGAAGGGGGAATAATTTGTCCTAATGTGCCGGTGGCGCAGATAGTACCCGCTGCTAATGATGGCGAATACCCTCGGTTCAGCATAGTTGGCAAAGATAATAAACCCATAGTCACTACGGTAGCGCCGACAATGCCAGTACTGGCTGCTAACAACATTCCTACCAAAATAACCGATACGCCGAGACCCGATTTAAAACGACCAAGTACTGCCGACATTGCGACTAATAAATCTTCTGCAATTTTAGAGCGTTCTAGTACTACTCCCATAAATACAAACAAAGGCACGGCGATTAATGTGGTGTTACTAACAATACCAAATAAGCGTGAGGGAGCGGTGAGTAGATAGTTTGCGTCAAAGGCACCAAACAGCACTCCTATACCCGCAAAAATAAGTGATACACCTGCGAGAGTCAGTGCAACTGGATAGCCTATAAGTAAAGTTAGGCAAACAGCAGCAAACAAAACAAGGGAGAGCCATTCCATCTTACTTGGCCCCTTCTTTATGTAAGCTAAGCAACTTTAACAACTGAGAAATAACCTCTGATATAGCTTGAAGCACCATAGAAATCGCAAATATTAATAAAAAGGATTTTAATATGTAGACAAAAGGCAAACCACCAGGCTCTCGACTGCCTTCAAACAATCGCCATGAGTCAAGGACATAATCAAAACAAATGATCCCGATATATAACGAAACAGGCAGCATAAACAACAAAGCACCGCCTAAATTTACCCATGCTTGTTTACGCTCAGAAAACTGTCGATAAAATACATCAACACGAACGTGGCCGTTACTTTGGTATGTGTATGCACTGCCAAGTAAAAAAACTGCAGCATGCAGATACATTACCGACTCTTGCATTGCAATCCAACCGAGATTGAAGCCATAACGCAAAATCACAATGGCACAAGTAATGAGTGCCATGAAAATAGTGGCATAACTCACAACCTTACCTAAGGCAGTATTGATACGATTTATAAGGCTTACTGTTTGCTGAAGCATTTGCACTGCTGTTGTTGTTAACCCTTGATCATTGTGACACAAGTTACAGTGAACGCAAACGCTTGATTATCGAGGTAATTGGCAAAAAAAAACTGCGGATTAGGCCGCAGTTTTTGTAAAAATCGCTCAAATGACTACGCTAGAATCTCTAACAACTCTACATCAAAAATAAGTGTCGCATATGGACCGATTGCGCCGCCAGCTCCTTGCTCACCATAAGCTAGGTCATGCGGCACATATAAACGCCATTTGTCACCAATATTCATCATTTGTAAGGCTTCAGTCCAACCTTTAATTACACCACCTACCGGAAACTCTGCCGGCTGCCCACGATCATAACTACTGTCAAAGACAGTACCATCTAATAGTGTACCGTGGTAATGCGTGCGCACGGTTGATGCGGCAGTAGGTGATTGTTCGCTGTCACCCTTGTTAATTACTTCGTATTGCAATCCAGTTTCGGTCACTGTGATTTCGTCGCGCTTGCTGTTTTCAGCTAAAAATGCGGTGCCTTCCTCTACTACAGCGGTAAATTGCTCTTGCTTAGCCGCTTGCATACGCTGATGGATTTCATTAAACGCAGCGCGCAAATCGTCGCTGCTTACAGCTGATTCAGCACTCACGAAACCGTCGTTGATTCCGCGTGCTACCATATCAAGCGAAAGCCCTTCAAAGGGGTTAGACGCTAATTGTTCTCCCATTTGATAACCAATACCGTAACTAGTTTGTTGCTCAACACCTGTAATTTTATCTGACACTATTTCACCATTTCGTTAAATTTAAAGGCGCTAAGGCTATCATAGGCCATGCTGGAATAACACCTTAAGGCCAATCAAAAAACGCTACCAAAATACTGAAAGTCATGCTGTAGGTTTTCAAGCAACGATCAAAACTGTTTCTACTATTTTATTTTAGCAAGAAGCATGGACTTCATCCGCTCACATGCGTATGTTTAATAGGCCTAAGAACAGTTTATGGAGCAACTTTAAATTTATGAATCACGCACCAGATCCCTCACTCGAAACGGGTATACCAAGCATCGAAACTAGTGACACTATAAAAAATGAACTTGCCTCACAGTTAAAGGAAACAATAAAATCACTGGGCGCAACTCTAGGTGAAACAATTGAAGCTGAATTAGGTTCAGAATGGCTTGAGCGGATTGAGCAAATTCGTCACGACGGTCGTCATTCCTCCCAAGGCGACCCGCAAAGTACTGAGCGTTTAGCCTCAACAATCGCAGCATTAGACAATCAAAGCTTATTGACCATAGGCCGTGCTTTTGCGCAATTTTTGAACCTTGCTAATATTGCTGAGCAAGAATTTAATACGGTGGCACAAAAAGATGAATCTTTGTCTTCGCATTTAACTCACTTGATTACGCAAGCGAATAGTCAATCAGGTACAGCCACTAAACAAGATATATTAAACACCATTGAAAGCTTAAATATTGACTTAGTGCTAACCGCACATCCCACAGAAGTAACAAGACGGACTTTAATTCATAAACATCGAGCCCTAGCTGCGCAGCTGCAACAGCTGCATAACAGTACCCTTAGCGGCGTTGAGCTTCGTAAAATCAAGGCTCGTATTGGTGATTTGATTGCCCAAGCTTGGCACACAGAAGAAATTCGTTCAGTTCGCCCTACCCCTGTAGACGAAGCACGCTGGGGCTTTTCAGTAATTGAAAGCTCACTTTGGGAGGCCATACCTGATTTCTTAAGAGAATTGGACGACTTTTTACAAACTACCTTTGACACCAGCTTACCCCTGAATGCAAAGCCCGTGCAATTTAGCTCGTGGATGGGCGGTGATAGAGACGGTAACCCATTTGTGACTTCTAAGGTTACAGAAGAAGTACTGTTAAGAGCCCGGCGCAGAGCTGCCAAACTCTTCTTACAAGATCTCAGTGGCCTTTACGTAGAGCTTTCAATGAATGACTGTAATCAAAAACTGCGTGCACTCGTTGGCGATGTGAAAGAGCCCTACCGTGAACTTCTCAGGCCACTGGTTAAAAAAATAGAACTTACGTTAGATGGAAACGCGCATACCAGCGAGTGGCTACAAAACAATGATGAGCTTTTAGAGCCCCTAACTCATTGCTATAAATCGCTTCTAGAATGCGGTATGCAAGTGATTGCAAACGGCGCATTGCTCGATACGATTCGACGCGCACATGCCTTTGGCGTACACCTTTTAAAGCTCGATATTCGCCAAGACGCTCAACGTCATGCAGATGTGTTTAGCGAACTAACACGCTACCTTGGATTAGGCGATTACAATCAATGGTCAGAAGAAGATAAACAGGCTTTTTTATTACGTGAACTGGGCTCGCGCAGGCCTCTTATCCCAAGCAAATGGTCACCTTCAGAGGAAGTACAAGAGGTTCTTGATACGTGTAAGGTAATTGCGAATCACGGACAGTCTGGGTTTGGTATTTATATTATATCAATGGCAAGCGAAGCGTCTGATGTGCTTGCAGTGCAGCTCTTGCTTAAAGAAAGTGGTGTGGACTGGCCGATGCCTGTTGCACCATTATTCGAGACGCTTGAGGATTTAAATAACTCTCCAGTCGTTATGCAATCTTTGCTTAATATTGATTGGTATCGTGGTTATATTAATGGTCGTCAGTATGTAATGATCGGCTACTCTGATTCGGCTAAAGACGCAGGCTCGCTGGCTGCCGGTTGGGCACAATATAGCTCACAAGAAGCCTTAGTAATTATGGCGCAAGAGCAAGACATTCAACTCACTTTATTTCATGGACGCGGAGGCACCATTGGACGTGGCGGTTTGCCAGCAAAAGCGGCCATCCATTCACAACCTCCAGGTTCATTAAAAGGCGGCTTTAGGGTTACTGAGCAAGGTGAAACCATTCGCTATAAATTTGGTATGCCGCAGTTGGCTAAACGCAGCCTTTCTCTATACGCAGCAGCTGTGGTGGAAGCTATTACTTCACCGCCGCCAGAACCAAAGCCGCGCTGGCGCGAGTTGATAACAGAAATGGCAGAGTTAGGGTGCGAAAATTATCGTAAAACTGTGCGTTATGACAAAGAGTTTGTGCCCTATTTCAGAGTAGCAACACCCGAGCAAGAGCTAGGTAAGCTGCCCCTAGGAAGTCGACCGGCTAAACGCAAACCCAGTGGTGGCATTGAAAGCTTGCGTGCTATCCCCTGGATATTCGCTTGGGCCCAAACCCGTTTAGTACTGCCATCTTGGCTGGGCGTAATGCGCGCTGTAGAAGCAATAAACACAGCAGAGAATCATCAAGATGTGCAAGAGATGATAGAACAATGGCCATTTTTTGCGTCTCGTTTATCAATGCTCGACATGGTCTTTAAAAAAGCCGACCCCGCCATTAGCGAAGCATACGACAAACGCTTAGTTCCCGACGAATTAGCCCACTTTGGTAAAGCTTTGCGAGAAGAGTTAACCGAGAGTATGCAGTCATTATTAAATATCACGGGTCATGAACATATGATGGAGGACGACCCCCTAGGGCGCAACTCAATGAATATTCGTGCCGGATATTTGCAACCACTGCACTATTTGCAGATTGAGCTACTAGACCGCATTCGCAAGGCTAAAGCCTCTAAGTTTAGTGATGACGATGTGACGACCTTAGAACGTGCAATGATGGTTGCAATCACAGGGATTGCTGTTGGTATTAGAAATACCGGGTAAGTTAGATAATATGAGAAAACGATAAATATGAATCACTCTGATTTGGTCAGCATTGGCTTAGTAAATCCGAAATCGGCCACGAATGTGGCCGTAATTCTTCGAGCAGCCGGATGTTATGGCGTTTCTTCTGTATTTTATACGGGGGAACGCTATAGCTTTGCGAAAGGTTTTCAGCAAGATACTAAAGGCATGCGTCACAAAATACCCACAGTCGCAGTGGAAGACTTACTCGCTATGACCCCAGAGGGCGCAACACCGGTTGTAATTGAGCTCGCCGAAAATGCAGTGCCCTTGCCCGCCTTTGAACACCCTGACAATGCCTATTACATTTTTGGACCAGAGGATGGCTCGGTGCCTGCAAGTATTTTAGAGCAATGCAAACATATTGTTTATGTTCCTACCTTCACAAGTATGAACTTAGCCGCTACCGCTAATGTGGTGTTGTACGACCGCTTAGCAAAACGAGATTATCCAAATTCAAATAGCTTTATTAAGCAAAGTAGGGATAAAAATAATAACCTTTAAAACTATTAAGTATATCAACTAGAGACGAATAGACCGTGGTACGGAGTAAACAATTTTCTTGCCCTCACAATAAATAAAAAAGTTATCCATCCTCAATAAACTTGTTTTAAGTCATATATTGTAGTGATTACTAGGCCCTCGCGTTGTTATATGAGTATTTTCCTCCTACACTCATTGTATAAGCACCGCTTCGTATTTTCATATAGCACCTATGCTGAGCTTCTGGAACTTACATATAGAGAGGGATGTGAATGAACGATAGTCTTCCTTATAAGATACTCGATCTTACAAATATATGTATTTGTGAACTCGACAGTAAAGGTTGCATAAAGCACATATCACCTTATTAGATGGATAAATATAATCTAGATGCTAATAAAGTTGAGGGGTCTTGTGCATCTATTTTAGTCGCTCCTAGCGAAGAACGATTCTTCGACACCCAAGTTAATCAATTTCTCCAATCAGACTCTACAGCTGCAGAATTTTCATGTATGAGCTGTTT
>Ga0307933_1000230_pt1 | contig 54333 bp, 36 predicted proteins | sample OrgLakmetageno88_FD_201811 | JGI IMG/M metagenome (GOLD analysis project Ga0307933, IMG submission 201811) | Saline water microbial communities from Organic Lake, Antarctica - #88 | ecosystem: Environmental > Aquatic > Non-marine Saline and Alkaline > Saline | place: Antarctica: Organic Lake... | reverse complement strand
TCAAGTCATCAAAACTGATGGCAAATGGTTTTCCAAGCTCAAAAATATTTTGAACACCCACACTTCCCTTATTTTCAATAACAAAAGATTTTATATAGTCAGCTTGACTTGAAGGTGTTTGAGCGTTGGAGGTAATTCCAAAAAGCATTAGAAATGCTAGTAATTCTCTGAATATTTTCATGAATTTTAACCCTTTGATGATCGTTTTTTATTCCTAAATTTAGAAAAAAATATTTTTTATAAAATTACAAAATTTTAATCTTGAGTTAAGTATAGATCTCAGTACTCAACAAGAAAAATGCATTAAAAAGAAAACTTAAATGCTTTAAAATTATTATTTTTATTTATTTTTTGGAATATTTATACTATCTTTAAAAAATAGAGAAAACCTCAAGAAAATCTCTAGCTAAAAAAAAGGAAAAATTATGGAAAGTGAACTCTTACAGTTTTACAAAAAATTAATTGAAGTAGTTGAAGATTCTTATGGTTTAAAGACTCCTAAGCCAGGCGATACAAACGCTCAGAGTTTAGAAGAAACGATTGACAAAAAACATATAGCCCTGAAAAAGAGTCTTGAAATTTGGTTTAACCCAGATTATCAACCAAAGTTGACTTACACAAAAAAAAAGGAAATAAGCAAATCTTATAAAAATGCGCTCTCTGGGCATATAAAAACCACCATAGATGCTCTTAGAGAAGTTATTAAAAACGGAAACATATTTAATGATGAAGAAAAAGCAGCAGAAAATAGTGTTTATCAAACGCTCCTAAAGCTCCTAGAAACCTCAAAAAACCCTAAACTAATAAACTCCAATAATTTTAATTTGAATGGAGCTGTATACAGAGATCTTGTTCTAAATCGAATGTATTGGGGTAATCCTGAAGAACGAAGCCACCTAAAAATGATGAATAATTTAGCAGGCTTGATTATTAAAATTCTAGATCATGACTTAAATTCAGAGAATCGAAAAAATATTGTAGCAGCTTTAAAAACAGTTTTTTCCACAAACAAAAATGATTACGGAATGTGTCCTGGCAATTTCAACAACCGTATTGATGAAGCTAGCAATCAAATCTGTGAAACTCCAAAAGAAAAATTACGAGCATATTTTGAAGCATTCAATCATGTTTTACAAAATAAAAAAATTGACAACTCTATTACTGTAAGGGAATCGGCAAATACAGGAACTGAGCAACATTTGCCTAATGCTCTAAATTACCTATTAGGAGTCCCTAAAAAAGTCATTACGGCTAAGGATCCTTTTATGTTTACTGCCTTTGATTCAATGGAAATAGGAAATATTAAATTCTTAAAAGAACACCTTTTTGAATTTCACCAATGGCTTGAAAAGGAAATAAAAGAAGATATCAAGTCTAGTTTAGCTAATTTCGATGACCATTCGAGACACCATGAAGATCAAAACTACAAAACCAACAATAAAATAATTGAAAAATTAATTGAAACAGGTGTTGTCAATAGTTTTTTATCCGCGGGAGATGTTAGAGGAGAACTTATAAATGAATTGCTAAATGAAGATTTTAGCTACAAAAAATCTGAAGAGATTGAAGCTATTATTTTAGAAAGTATATTTTCTGAAATAACAAAGATGTTAGGTATTAGTAACTCCAGCTTATCAAAGTTGGGTGAATTCAAACTTTCTGAAGAGGAGAAAAATGAGCTAATGCCTAATGAGGAAAATATTCTACAGGCGTATACTTTGATTAAAAAAAACAACCCAACGGAGCTGATAGTTCTTTTAGAATCAATTAAAAATAAATCCTCAAAAAAAAAATTAATTACAAAAACCCTATGTTTTCTAGTACAAAAAGAAAATAAAGAATTTTTTAGGAATTTTTTAAATATATTGAATGAGAAAGAGAGAGGAATGACTCGTAATATCCTCCTATCAAGCGAAGATAAAGTTCAGACCCTATCAGATGTTGCTGATTATTTAATAAGGATAAATGATCATACTACATTAGATCTTTTTTTAGCACATATAACTGAAAAAAATAAATTAAAAATACTCAAAAATATTGCCCATTATTCTGCAAGAAGAAAGAAGCCTGATGAGTTTAATGCTATAATGGATAAAATACCTAAAAAAGATAGCGTAGAAATACTTGTAAATATTGCCAAGATTTTTGCAATAGCAGATGCTACTTCATTTAATTTTATAATAACGCAAACTAAAGTACCTAAAGAGGATATCATAAAAATAATTGAAGAGGTAATAAATCAAAAACCTAAAAAGGATAGAATAAAATTACTCAAAAATCTGACCACTAATGCTGCTAAAACAAATAATGCCACTGCATTCAGTTTAGTAATGAAGCATGTGCCAATAAATAAAATAAAAAAAGTCTTAGAATGTTTATTAGATGAAAATAAAAAAATATCAAATAAATTTTTGCTTAAAAACTGTTTTGAAACTTTTGAATCAAAAGATAGAATTGAGAAAATTTTAGAATTCATGTTGTTAAATGATCAATTATCTGATGCAGATATCATAGAACTATCAAAACTTATTACAAATAAATCTGAGAAAAAATCAATCGATTCATTTTATAAACCACCTAAATTTTCAAAATTATTAGGGAAATCTCCTTTGTCTAAGCAAAAAAAATCTGCTCTTAGTAGTGAAATAGTTTTTGGTATAGCTGCAGCAATCATAATTATTCCATTAATTAGTGTATTAGGAATTACCGGAATTACAATTGGTGCAACAGCAGCAGTATTAGTAACAACATCCGCATCAGCATCTTATTTCACTGGAATACAAATTCCTAATAAATCATTTAAAAATGTATTTAAAAATAGAAAAAAATTAAAACAGCTCAATAGATGTGCTAAAATCATTAAATCCTTAGAAAAAGGCAATTACGAAAAAGCACGCAAATCACTATCTAAGTTAAAACCTGATATACGTGAATCTTTTGCCAGCACGCTTTTGTTAGTAGCTGCTAGGTCTACCAACTTAAATAGTTTTGAAAATACCTGTGAATTTTTACGTGAAACCCCTATTTACCAGTCATCTCTAAATAATTCGGCACATGAGCTAGCCGCAAACAATGATTCAGTAAATTTTGAAATTTTCATCAATAAAATTTCAGATAAGGAAGATAAAACAAACACGCTAAAAGACTTGATAAAACGTTTTAATAAAGATGATAACCAAGATGCTTTGGATATTGTTTTAGGTTATTCAAAATTACCTGAAAGTAAGTCTAGTGAACACAAAAATTTATTTGATGATATGGCGACAGCCCTCATAAGAAAAGTTGATATAAGAAATTTATCCGAAAGTGACATTCAAAAATATGCAAAAGACGACCTAGCTTTTTGTGAGATAGGGAAAGAGCTGAGAGAAACTCCTGAGGTTACTTTTATCAATAAGATTAGGAGTTAGCAAAAGATCAAAAAGCCAATAATTGATCAGAAAAATCTCAAATAATTCTTTTTGAAAGCTGGTCTGAAAATTGTTTTAAAATAGTAGATTTTTCTTTTGAAATACTTAATTGACTGAGGAATTCAAAGGCTTTTTCGTTATACTTTACAATTTCTTTTTTTACAACTTCATCAATTTTCAAAGAACTAAAAATATTGGTTACTTCTTTGATTTTTTGTTCGCTTTGTTCATTGGTTCGATACCATGCTGTCAGCTTTTTTTTTGAAGTTTCATCTGCTTTTTCAAGAGCCTTAAGATACAATAAGGTCTTTTTGTTTTCTAGAATATCTCCTCCTATTTTTTTACCAAAAATTTCAGCATTGCCAAAAGTATCTAGGTAATCGTCTTTCAATTGAAAAGCAATTCCTAAATTCAATCCAAAATCATAAACTTTTTGAGCTTCATTATCAGGAACATTGGCAATTAACGCACCCATTTTCATAGCAGCACCTATAAGCACAGAGGTTTTGTAAATAATCATTTGCAAGTATTCTTCAATCGTTACATCTTCTCTTTCTTCAAAATCTACATCAAGCTGCTGACCTTCACAAACCTGCAAAGCAGTATTTGAAAACAACTTGGTTAATGGCTTGTGCAAATCATTATCATAATTTTCTAAAAACTGATAAGCGCGAATCATCATGGCGTCGCCAGATAAAATAGCTGTATTCAGATTCCATTTTTCATGAACTGTTTGTTTACCCCTTCGCAAAGCAGCATGGTCCATCACATCGTCGTGAACAAGCGTAAAATTATGAAAAATCTCAACAGCCATGGCTGCATGAATGGCTTTTTCAGGAGCTGAACCATAAACATCGCACATGAGCATTGCCAATAAAGGGCGCAATCTTTTCCCTCCAATACTTAGAATGTAACTTATTGGTTTATATAGATTTGTTGGTTCTTTTGGTACCAACTCTTCTTCGAGGTGATGTAAGAAAATTGCTTTGTAGGGTTCTAATATTTTCATAATAAATAAAGATGAAATTAGTAAAACATTTTAAACATAAATGCCCCGTATATCGAAATAAGGATCAACCCTTCTTTCCAGCCAAATTTCATAATTTTTGGTATAAAACTAAGGGGTAATATTAAAAAAGATATTGCTAGCATCCAGACAATATCACTATTAATCAAATTCTGATCTGTAACTGAAATTGGCGTAACCATAGCGGTAATTCCCAATACTGCCAAGATGTTAAACACATTAGATCCTACTAAATTGCCTAGTGATATTGCTTTTTCTTTCTTTATTATTGCAATGATAGAAGCTGCAAGCTCAGGTACACTGGTACCAATCGAAACAATGGTAATTCCTATAATTCTTTCGCTTACCTCAAAATATTGAGCAATACCAACTGCACCATTGATCAAAAGTTCGGATCCTCCCCAAAGACCAAGACCGCCTATCACAAGAAAAAAGAATAGTTTATAAGGCGAGACGGGATCCGATAAATCTTCCTCATCAATAGTTTGCGTTGGTTTTTGAAATTTTAAGAGGTATACCAAAAAAATAATTAAGGATATAAAAAGAATCGCTCCTTCATATCGCTCCAATAAACCATCGAGCGCAATAAAGTAGTAAAGCAGGCCAGAGGCCATCATCATAACAGGCCAGTCGGTTTTATAAAAGCTTTTTTCTACTGAAATTGAAGCTATTAAAATAGTTATTGCCAATACCAAGGCAAGATTCGCAATATTGGAACCAATTACATTTCCCAAAGCAAGATCCGCAGATCCCTTAAGTGCAGAATTGAGACTGACAATGAGTTCTGGTACCGAAGTAGCAAAAGAAACCACCGTCATACCAATAACAATTTTTGAGATTTTAAGCCTCAAAGAAATGCCAATAGAAGCTTTTAGTAGCCAATCTCCACCAAAAATGAGGAGTGTTAAACCTATTATAATGAATAAGATATTCATTTAAAATCGTAAAAAATTATAATTTAAAGCTTTCGCTATAGTTTTTTATAGCATTGATCAATCTCTATCTCTTTTTTTAAAGTTATTCGAAAATTTAGAACTGGAGCTTTTTCCTTTATAGTTGTTATTTCTTCCTGAATATCCAGAATTTCCAGAACCACCAGAATTTCCAAAACCACCAGAACCTCCCGAATATCCAGAACCGCCGGAACCTCTAAAGTTTCTTTTTGAACCTTTACCTCCTCCTGATCGTTGATTTTTCGTAACCTCAACATTTACATTTCTTCCTTCAAAAGAAATTTCTTCGTTTTTAAATGCGTGTATAATTTCATCCTCATAGCCTTTTTCAATTTCAAAAAAGCTAAAGCTTTCTAATATTTCAATTTTTCCAATCTCTATATTTTTTCCAATATTTTGATCATTGATAAGCCCAATAAGCCTAGCTGGGTTAAGCTGGTCTCTCTTTCCAATATTTGTGAAAAAACGAGTCATCTGTTCATCTGATCTTCTACCAAAATCATTTTGAGTTTGCTCTGTATTGTTTAAATCAACTGCATTTTCGTAGTAAGACAAAAAGGTATTAAACTCAAGAGAAACAAATCTTTTAATAAGCTCTTCGCGATCTAAAGAAGCTAATTTCTCATAAATTGCTGGTAAAAATTCAGAAATTTCTGAATCATTGATTTTTATATCATGCACTTTATTAATAAGAGTAAAGAGCTGACTCTGACAAATTTCTTTACCTGAAGGTACAGGAGTGCTTGCAAACTTCTTGCCAATAGTTTTTTCTATAGGTCGAAGTTTGTTTCGTTCTTTAGGATTCACAATAGCTATAGAAATCCCTTTTTTCCCTGCCCTTCCAGTTCTTCCACTTCTATGAGTATATGCTTCTGGTTGATCTGGCAATCTATAATTGATTACGTGCGTTAGGTCGTTTACATCTAGTCCTCTTGCCGCAACATCCGTAGCCACCAACATTTGAAGGTGTTTTTTTCTGAACTTATCCATTACGCTATCACGTTGGGCTTGCGAAAGATCTCCATGAAGTGAATCTGCGCTATAGCCATCGTTAATAAGCTTATCAGCAATCTCTTGAGTATCTTTTCTGGTTCTACAAAAAACAATACCATAGATCGATGGGTTGGCATCCGCTATTCTCTTTAGTGCCTCGTATCTATTTCTTTCAGAAACCATAAAATACTGATGCTCAATTTGATCAGACCCTTTATCTTTTTTGCTAGCACCGATTTCAAAAGGATCTACCATGTAGCTTCTTGAAATTCGTTCTACTTCTCTTGGAAACGTTGCGGAGAATAGAAGTGTTTGTCTTTCGCTTGACGCATTTTCAAGCAACTTATCAAGCTCACTTTTAAAGCCCATGTTCAACATTTCGTCAGCCTCATCAAGTACCAGCCATTTTATTTCAGCTAAATTGAGTTGCTTTCTACGAACAAGGTCTACAGCCCTTCCTGGAGTTGCAACAACTATTTGTGCTCCCCTTCTGAGTTTTCGGATTTGATCTTCGATACTTGCTCCACCATAAACTGCCATTGAAGTCAGTTCTTTTATATTTGCAGAAAACTGTTCGATGTTCTTTTGAATCTGAACTGCCAACTCTCTTGTAGGTGAAAGAATAAGCGCCTGGGTATGTTTTTCTCGCAGGTCTATTTGGTGGATGATAGGCAAACTAAACGCAGCTGTTTTTCCAGTTCCTGTTTGTGCAAAAGCTTTTAAATCTTTGGAAGACTTAAGGGCTTGTGGTATAGCTTTCTCCTGAATTTCAGTAGGTTGTTCGTAGCCAAGTTTGCTAAGTGCATCACATATTTGTTCACTCAGACCTAACTCTAAAAATTTCGACATTGATTAATGGTATTGATTTGCAAGTTTTAAAATGCAAAATGATTTATTCGTACAAATGTATGGTTAATTTCTGAGAGAAACGTAAGTTATTCGTTTTTCTAAAGTTAATCAAGAAAAAGGTTTTACCAAAAAGTTTTGGTAACCAATAGCCCCCTTAATCAAAACCCAAAACATTAAATAACTTTGCCTTAGAGTTTAAAAACAAATTTTCAGTTACAATTTCTTTGAGTTTGCTCTCAATTAATTTCGATTCTCTTGAGTTGATTAAAAAAAGTGAACTCCCTCCAATTTCAAATTTTCTTTCTTCGCCTTTCAGCATGGTTGTATAATCAGCTACCAATTCTCTTACAATATCGCTTTGAGTTCCATAAGAATCAATTTCTTGGCGGGTGGCATTTATTTTATTTTGCAGGTTAAATCGGGTTGCTTTTGTTTCAAAATCAATGGCTTGTAGCTTATAGTTTGCCAACTTCAAGTCTGCTCGCTCTTTTCTTAAAAAAATAGGAATGCCAGCAGAAATGCTAGACTTATAGTTATTGTTACTAAACGAATTCAGGGCACTAGGTGTCTGGTTTATAAAGTTGTATTCAAAGTCTACTTTTGGCAATAAGTTGTTTCTCTTTAGTTTTTTTTCAATCGATAAATTGTTTAACTTGTATGCTAGCGACTGAAGTTTTGGATGGGTTTCAATACGATTTTCAATATTAATATCGTTTAATTTTAAAACACTATCAACATCATCCGTGGCATTGATATCTGGAACAACTTCTTCACGAATTTCAACAGGCACCTCGTTAATCCATAAATAATTCGACAACTCAAAAGTTGCTTTCTGAAAATTCAACTTTGCTTTCTCTAGATTTAAAATTCTATCGTTGAGTGCTATTTTTGCTTCTATGGTGTCAATTGCAGGTTTTTCACCCAATTCGTAACTGCGTTTTATAGCGTTTAAACGAAGTTTTGAATTCTCTAAAAATGTTTGATAAACTTCTTTTTCTTTATATGATTTAAGCCAATAAAAATAACTCAACGATGCATCAAACATTATTTTATTCACCATTAGTTGGTTGTCAACCGCTGCTTGTTGCTTGTAAATCTTAGCTTGCTTTAAGGTTGCCATTCGCCTGTTAATGAGCAAGTCTCTTGCTAATGGTAAAGAAACACCAATATTATACAAACCATTGGCTGGAACCGTATTTTCAGGATTCAGAAAGTCACCCGAATTATTCTCAAAATTTCCTTTCAACTCAACGCCATACCAAGTTGGGATTTTAAAAGTACTACTAAATTTATCGAAGTAATCCTTTTCTTTAAAATCCTTGGTATCATAGTCTAGTTCGAATTTTGGATCAAATGCACCCCTTGCTTTCAGTAATTTAGCTTCGCTTTCATCTATTACTAAATTTGCTTGTTTGATGATGGGATGGTGTTTTTTAAGCTGAACCAGGTACTCCTTTAAATTAAGTACATCTGTTTTTTGAGCAATCATAGGAGTTGCCAAAAAAATCAATAAAAAAACCAGTATAAGTTTTCTCATCGTTATTTATTTTTTTTGATATTCTTAGGCTTGTAAAAATCTGGTGGGAATCCATTAAGTCTTCTCCATACTTCATACCAAACAGGCACATCTTGCAGCAACGCAATGGTTTTTGCTCCCGATCCAATTCTAATACCACTTGGCCAAGATTGTTCGGTTTCATCAGGTGCCAATAATAACCTATACAACCCATTGCCGCTAATAAAATTCTCAACAGCTACTATTTTTGCACCATATGTACCATAAGAAACACTCTCCCAACCGCTAAAAATAACTGCAGGCCAACCATCAAACTGCACACGAACCCTTTCGCCAATATGAAGAAGTGGTAAATCTATTGGTCTTACAAAAGTTTCAACTGCTAATTCATAATCCGATGGCATAATGGAAGCTAAGCTTTCGCCTTCCTTAAAGCTTTCGCCAATCCCTCCTTTAAGTGCCTTATTTATATAACCATTTTGTGGTGCAGTAACAAAAAGTAATTCGTTTCTTCTTGCGTAGTTCGAATAGTTATTTTGAAGTTTGGCAACGTCTGCACGATTATTAAACTCCATGGATTGTGCAGTGAACAAATCGCTTTGAGATTTGGCGACTTTATCCGCATAAGTTGCATCGATTCTTAAAAGTTCTATTCGAGCATTGATGACCTTGTTCTTGCTTTCGAGTAATTTATTTTGCTGCGAAATGTACTTTGCCTCTGCTGCTCTCAATTTCAATCGTTTTTCTTCCACATCTTTGGTGGCTTTTAACCCTTCGGATTGAAGTATTACTACACGATTGTACTGCGTTTCAGCAACTGTTTTGTTGGCAGCCGCTGCTACCAAAAAATCTATACTATCGCTTTTAACCTTTAGTTTAGCTTGCGTAAGTTTATTTTCAGCTTGTTGGTATTTTAACTTTTGTTCACTTTTTAATGCTTCAATCTGATTTTCTAATGCACTTACTTTGAATCCGTAAGCATTTCCAGATTGGATTTTTGAATCAATTTGAGTTTTGGTTCTTTCAAGTAATTTATCATCAAAATATTCACTCTTTATTTCAGAGATTCTAATAATAGTATCTCCTTTTTCTACAAAATCACCTTCATTTACATGCCATTGTTCTATTCTTCCTGGTATAGGCGATTGAATAGACTGTGGTCTTTGGCTAGGTTTTAGCGTAGTTACACTCCCCTCTCCACTAATATTTTGAGTCCACGGAAGAAATAAAATAATAAACATTACAAACGAAAAAATTCCAACGAGCTTGTTAAACTGCTTAAAATATTTTTTATCAGTAACGTATTTTCCTGAATTATAATCTGTTATTTTTAATTCTTTTACTATAGATGTCTTAGAAATGTTTAGCATTATTGTGTGCTTTTTTGATCTATTCTTCCTTCCTTCATCGTAATAATTTCTTTACAATATTTTCTCCAGTATTCATTGCTCGAAACAACTACCAATGCCCAAGGGTTTGAAGGTCTGCATAGCATATCAATAATCAACCTGGTCTCTGATTCGCAAAACTGACCCAATGCATCCTCAAGTATCAATAGTTTTGGCTTCTTTAAAATGGCTCTTGCCAAGACGATTTTTTTAGCAACGGTAAATGATAATTGTCTTCCTTCGGGGTACAAAATGGTATCTAATCCTCGTGGCAGTCCTTTCAAAAATTTAGACAAACCAACATCATTCATCGTTTCTATCATTTCTTTGTCTGAAATATCTTTAGATCCAAAGGTGAGGTTTTCTCTAATGGTTCCTTCAAACGGATATTCTTCAGAAAGTGAGAGCCCTAAATGTGCACGGTAGTGATTGATATGCAAGCCACTCATAGATAGTTCATTAATATAAATATTACCCGAAGTAATGGTAATGATACCCGATAGCATTCGCAAGAAACTTGACTTTCCAGCACCACTTTCTCCTTGTATAAGAATTTTACTTGTTGGATTAATATCTAAGGAAATATTATCAAGTATAGGTGTTTGACGGTTAGCAACCTCGTAAGTCACTTTATCAAGTTCTATAAAAATTCCATCCGAAAAGTCAATTTTCTCTCCTTTTGTAGATTCCAAAGGTTTGTCAAGCACTTGTCCTAATTTCTCAATCGAGGTAAGCATATCATATAAAATATCTAAACCCCTAATGAGTTTTTCTATAGAAGAAATCACCAAAAGTATAATGATTTCAGATGCTACAAACTGCCCAATATTTATTTGTTGATTCAACACCAAAAGCCCACCAATCACCAAAAGTCCACAGGTGGTAATGGCTTTAAAAGCGATCATTTTAATATACTGAAATCGAATAATGCTAAAATGACCTTCGCGCGCATGTAGGTACTTTTCCGTAAGATGGTCGTTTTTAATCAATGCCAAATTAGTTTTGCCCGAAAGTTTAAAGCTAATAATGGACCTTGCTACTTCTTGAATCCAATGAGCAACCATGTATTTGTACTTCGATTCTACTATGCTTGTTCTAAGTCCTTTTCTTCCAGTATACTGAAATACAAAATACAAGGTGGTAAGTACAATCAACCCAAAAACGATGAACAAAGGGTGGTAAAATGTAAGTAAAATCATAGACAGAATTATCTGAAGTATAGATCCAGGTAAGTCTATAAGAACCTTCGATAGTCCTTTTTGAATGGTAATGGTTTCAAAAAATCTATTTGCCAATTCGGGTGGATAATTATTTCGAATGGCTTCTGCATTCATTTTTGGAAATCGGTAACTCATTTCAAATGAAACATTTGTAAATATACGCTGCTGAACAGTTTCTATAATTCGAAGCTGCATAAGATCTGATATCCCCACAAAAACTACCCCAAGTGTAACCAAACCTACGAGTACAATCCATGAAGAAGAAATCTGCCCTCCTTGAATTAAGTTGATAATCGCCTGAATTCCTAAAGGAAGAGACAAAGCAACCAAACCCGAAAAAGCGGCATAGTAAAGAACCTGAAGAATATCCTTCTTTTCGAGTTCAAGTAAACTGACAAAACGTTGCCAAGGAGTGTATGTATCTTTACTCACAGTTAAATAAATTTTTCAATGACCTTAGTCATAAATTAATTACTTCTTCTAGAATTAGAAAAAGCATCCAAATGGATTAGGTCATAAAATTTAAATTTAATCTAAAAATTACTCAACCCAAGAACATATATATATTAAAGGTAGTTGTTTATTTTTGGTATGCTATATATTGTATGTAGTTTTACAAAAAAATAATCAATCATCGTCTATGAGATCCTTAATAAGATTTTGTTCGTTCACATTCATGCTGATGTTCGTTGTGCAACTTTTTGCTCAAAAATCGATCATCTTCACTCATGATTTAAAGGCATATAATCACGCCTACGAGCTGTATCAAAATGAAAACTACTTGGCTTCCCAAGCTCAATTCACCTCAATAAAAGATCAGTTTGAAAAGCATTCAGAAATGAGGGCAAACTGCGAATTCTACATTGCAGACTGCGCCATTAAGCTCTCACAACCCGATAGCGATTATTTGATGAATTCGTTTGTAGATGATTACCCTACCAGCACGCTTAGAAACAATGCCTTTGAAAATATTGCCGAGCATTACTTCAGCATTGGAAAATATGGTAATGCTGCAAAGTGGTATGAAAAAGTTGATCCTAAAAACGTAGCTGCTGGAGATAAAGAGCAGTATTTATTCAACTACGGATATTCATCATTTGTGGTGAATAAATATGACCGCGCAAAGGGTTTATTCTCACAATTACTCAAATCCAAAGATTACAGTTCAGAGGCAGCCTATTACAATGGTTACATCGCATACAAACAAGATGACTACGAGGTTGCCAATAATTATTTTCAAAAGGTAATGGGTAATGGAAAGTATAAGGACAACCTAGATTACTTTTTGGTAGACATGAGTTTTAACAAAGGGGAGTTTGAAACAACCATAGAACAAGGAGTACCACTCCTGAAAAAAACAAAAAGAAGAGATGAGTTTTCTGAACTTTCTAAAATCATTGGCGAAAGTTATTTCAACCTAAAAAGATACGAAGAAGCCCTGCCCTACCTGAATAATTACAGAGGTAAAAGAGGAAAATGGAACAATACAGATTATTATATGCTGGGTTATACAAACTACCAATTAAAAGATTTTGAAAAAGCAGTTAATAATTTCAATAAAATTGTTGACGGGGATGATGCGGTTGCTCAAAATGCTTATTACCATTTGGCTTTTAGTTACTTAAAGCTTGATAAAAAAACAGCAGCACTCAATGCTTTTAAAAATGCGTTGGAAATGAGTTACGACGAAGAAATACAAGAAGATGCTTGGTATAACTATGCAAAACTGAGCTATGAAATAGGAAATCCATACCAAAACCTTACGGAAGTACTCAAGGAGTATTCAAAAAAATATGCAAATTCTTCTAGAGGTAGCGAAGTAAAAGACCTTGTTGCAAATTCCTACCTTATTTCCAAAGACTACGAAGGAGCCCTGGCCTATTTAAGCCAACATAAAAATACTAAAAGCAAAGATGTGTATCAGTTAGCGTCTTATGCTATTGGCATACAAAAATTTAACAAGGAAGAGATGGAAGATGCAGAAATGTACTTTACAAAAGCCATCAACAATCCTAGCAGTGAGTCTGTGCTAGCCAAAGCGTTGTTCTGGAGGGCAGAATCTTATGCGCAGCAACGTAAATACCAAGAAGCCATTGATGATTATAATACCATGGATGCCCTAAAAATAACAAACAAAGCACTGTTTAATGAATCCTATTACAATAAAGGGTATGCACTTTACAAAACAGCTAATTATGAGGGTGCCATTACTAGCTTCAATAAATTCATAGAAAATTCCGACAATGATGAAAAGGAAAGTGATGCATATCAAAGAGTTGCAGATAGCTATTTTGCTATGAATAATTACCAAGAAGCCATTTCGAACTACAGCAAAGCAATCAAAAAAAGTAGTAGAAACATGGATTATGCAGTTTTTCATCGTGCCATTTCTTATGGCTTTGAAGGTGATGAAGATAAAAAAATACGATCACTGAGTGCATTTGTAAGTAAAGAAAAAAAATCTTCTTATTTAGATGATGCTTATTATGTAATGGCAAATACCTATGTAAAAAAAGGAAGAAATAAAGAAGCACTAGAGAATTACAATCTTTTGATCAATAATTTTAGAAGAAGTCCACTTGTTCCAAAAGCAATGCTGAGAAAAGCCCTGATTTATTACAACGATGGAGAAAATGACCAAGCCATAGATACTTACAAAGAAGTGGTAACCAATTATCCGAATACGCCTTTTGCACAACAAGCAGTTAAAAGTGCTCGTCAGATTTATGTAGATACTGGAAAAATTGACGAATATGCTACTTGGGTTAAGCAGCTAGACTTTATAAAAATATCTGACAGCGAACTAGAAAATGACACGTATGAAGCTGCAGAAAAGCAATATTTACAATATAATTACACAAGAGCTATCATTGCCTTTAAAAAATACCTTTCTAAATACCCTAAAGGCACTTATTTGAATCAGAGTAACTTTTACTTGGCTCAGTCATTATTTGAAGAAAACAAATACAATGAGGCAATTCCTTACTATAGCTTTGTCAACAACCTGCCAAGCAATGAGTTTTCGGAAACTGTAATGGCAAGATTATCGCTCATTTACCTTAAAAAAGGAAACTGGAAAGAGGTAATTCCATTACTAAAGAAACTAGAAACAGATTCTGCTATTGATAAAAATGTTGAATTTGCACAAGCAAACTTAATGAAAGCTTTTGATGGTCAAAATGACACTAAAAATGCCGTGTCGTACGCCAAAAAAGTAGTTACCCACAAAACTGCTACAAAAGAAATAAAATCAGATGCGTATTTGTTGATTGCTAGAGATGCTTACCAAAGCAAAAAAATGGCCGATGCTAAAAAAACCTACAAAAAATTGATGAAATCTGGCATGGATGAAGCCAAAGCAGAAGCACATTTTTATGATGCCTACTTTGAACACTTAGATGGTAGCTACCGTGTTTCGAATGATAAAATTCAAAAGTTGGCAGCAGATTTTTCCTCCTATAAATACTGGAGCGCAAAAGGTTTGGTGATTATGGCAAAAAACTTTTATGAATTAAAAGATGCTTTTCAGGCCAATTATATTTTAGAAAGTGTAATTAAAAACTTTGGTCAATACAAAGATGTAGTGAAAGATGCACAAAGCACTTTGAGAAAAATTAAAGAAGAACAAGCAAAAACAAATGAGTCGATCAAAGGTTAAAAAAATCATTTATACTCAAAAACATGTTTATTAAAATGCAAAAGATCATATTACTAGCAACGCTGAGCTTTGCTTTACCATTCTTTGGTCAAACAAAACCCCAAGATTCTTTAAAAACAGAAGATATTTTGGTGGTGAAGCCTTACACCCCAGAAGCAAAAAATGTAACTAAAATCAAAACCAACGCCGAACTCGATGAATCGAATGGAGATTTAAAACGGAAATCCACGTACGACATCACCGATTTTCCAGTTGCCTCTACTTACAAACCCAACAAAGGAAAAGCTGCAGGAATTGCGAAAAAGAAAAAAAGTCAGGTTTTTAGAAATTACCTAAAAGCAGGTTTTGGGAATTATACAACGCCCCTTTTTGAAGCTTTTGTTGAGGCTGGAGATGAAAAAAAGCAACGCTATGGTTTAAGCGCAAAGCACCATTCTTCGCAAGGAGGAATTGATAAGTTACTACTTGAAGATGCTTTTTCAGACACAGATGTAAGTGTTTTTTACAAGCAAAATCAACGATACTCGAACTGGGAAGCAAAGGCTGGTGTAGCAATCAATAGCATCAATTATTATGGAATTGACCAAGAACTTCCATTTACGCAAAATTTGATCGACAACACAGATGAACAACAATCGTATCAAAAGCTTTATGCACAAGGTGTTTTTTTAAACGACGATTCTTTTTTTGAAGGTGGAAAGATGGATGTGTATAATTTTTCGGATAAGTTTAGCTCAAATGAGTTTAGATTCACCGCAAAACCTAACTTTCGGCTTCCTATTGCCAATGATAGAATTACAGCACTGGCAAGTATAGATTACCTAACAGGAGGATTTAAGCAAACTTATAATTCAAGTAATAAACTGAATTATCAATTCGCAAACATTGGAATTTCGCCTAGTTATGAACTCATTGGCAAAAACTCAAAATTAAATATTGGTGGGCGTTTTTACATTGCCAATGATCTTGAAAACAGCGAATCCAATTTATTAGCCTATCCAGATGTTATCTTTTCAACAAAAATAATCAACGAGCTGTCACTTTCTTTGGGCGTTACTGGTGATTTGATTCAACATAGCTATCAAGAATTTTCAGCACAAAATCCATTTATTTCTCCTACACAATCAATTCAAGCAACAGACAACAAGTACAAAGCTTTTGTAGAAGCAAAAGGAAACGCAACTGCCAATATCTCTTATGGACTTGGTGCAAGTTTTTCAACAGAAGAAAACAAAGCGCTCTTTAAACAAAATCAAATACAAACAAATGGCACAACATTGGTAGATAGCTACCAATTGGGAAATTCATTTTCGGCGGTTTATGACAATGTAACTGTTTTTGGAATCAACGGAAATGTTGCTGCAGATTTCAACAACCTAAAACTTCAGGCAGGCTTTGATTTTAATGATTATTCAATGCAAGATGAAGCAGAAGCTTGGAACTTACCAACGCTTACTGGAAGAATTCAAGCAAATTACATTTATAATAAATGGACACTGGGTGCAAAACTCTTCTTGGTTAGCGCCACCAAAGATTCGGTTTTGGAGTTTGCACAATCAATACCAACCACTGTTGAAAACGATTCCTACGCAGATCTCAACCTATCAGGTGCCTACCGATTCTCAGATCGATTAAGCGCTTTCCTAAACCTTCAAAATGTGTTTAATCAAAACTACCCTCGATTTTACAACTACCAAGTACAACCTTTTCAGGTATTGGCAGGGATGATGTATAAGTTTGATTTATAGTTTTTTAAGAAGTTATTTTTTCTCTAAAAAATTATTAATTTTAAATTTTTACTATAAAATTCAGAATGAAATTATAGAGACTCAAAACTTCTAAAGAATGAATTCACAACATACAGATGTAATCATACCTCTTGTAAAACCTTCAGAAGGTATGTTGTTCGATTACACAAATGCAGATAATGACTGCGGGAGTCTTCGTGCGATTGAATTAATTGGTACTTATTGCAAAACTGCACAACAAAACCCAGCCTACATTGATACTTTGATAGATTTTATACTTGCAACATTAAATTCTGAAAAAAGAAGAATTTTCTATAAATTCATGAATGGAGAAGAGCTTGAACTAAAATTAACCGATAGTTTAGCAAAAGAGCAATTAACAAAACACTTTACCAATCTTTTAACCAACATATATTACACCAACTACATTCAAAAAGATGTAGAAATTAGTAAACAAGCAATTAACAATAGTTTGTGTAAAAGAATAGATTACATTCTGGGTGATATCCAAGACTTTGGTAGTCTAATAGATGGTATTCCCCAAATTAACACGTGCGATTTTGGCAACCCAATAAATGAATCTATCATGCCAGGAGTTAATGATGTAATTATTTTTTACGCTGAACAAACTTCTTTTAACCACATAGGTAATAATGAATTTAAAACATATATAAGAACGAAACTTAAAGAATATCTAAAAGCTTACAAAGAAATAATGACTGATAAGTTTTCGGAAACAATATTTGAAGAACTTAACGCTCATAATATTAGATTCCTAAAACCTTATAACAATGATAGTTTTATTGAAGCTTCATCATTAAATGCAAGAAAATATATCATAGACACTTTTCATAAAATTGCAATAGATGAAATAATTAAACCTGAAGATCTAATCAATTCTACATTTTTAGGAAATTCAAAATTAAATGATTTACTGACTATTCTATTTGAAGGGTATGAAGAGAGTTTACATACATTAAAAACCAATTCATTTACAAAACTGGTGTTAGACTATTGTCTCAAAAAAAATATTGATTTTCATGTTTTTGATAAAAATTCAGGGAATTTAAGAGAGGCTTCAGAAACTGAATCTATCCTCAATATTTATCAAATTTTTCATGCAGTTTCCCAAAAGAAATTTTTTATGCAACAACCTGTATTAGTTGAAAACAAAAAAGAAGAAAACAACCTTAAACAGAAACCTAAGACTGCTACTCATATCCCTCCTAGACCAGCAACTAAAACAGCAATCTAAAAACAATACCTACTAATTATTCCGTTATACTCAAACCATGTAGCTTTTAGGGGAATTTAGGAGTGGTTTTTATCAAGGAATAATTTATTTGCATAGCTAAATTTTAAGGGAGAAAGAAGGATGTGAAAATTCAAAGAACTTTATTTTGCGCTAAACACAATGTGTCGTTTTTAAAAACGTGAAAAACCTCTGTAAAAACTAAAATTAGGATGAATTAACGCTGCAAAACATTAATTGTAGATGAATTAATTATGTGAAATTTAAAAAAACAATGAATTAATTGGGAATTTGTATTGTTTATAAGAATAGTTGATGTATATTTAAAAAAGAAAAAAGGGAAGTTAGAAATTCTAGCTTTACAAGGTTTTCTCGGTCAAGAGCTATTTTACATAATTTTACATAAGAAATAAGAAGCAACTAACTAAACTTTATTTCTGTTTTATCATCTTTCCATGATCGAAATCTAACTTCCTTTATTACTACAAAGATAAGAGGAAAAATCCTATAAAACAACTCTCGATCAAAAAAAATTGAAGTATCAAATTGCTGTGGTCAAGCTTTTACAATAGCTAAGTAGCTAAATCACAATCATTTTAATTACTTAAAGTAATTGCTTTTTTGCTACTTAAAAAAAAATATCACCCGTTGTAAGCTGCTTTTTCAGTCATTATTTCTCCTCAATTACAGTAATAAAAAAGACTTGCTCCCCTCCTACCTTCAAAATACTTGCCTAAAAAATTATGTGCTAGCAAAAGCACTTTTCAACCACATGCCAATATCTCTATACATACTCAAACCATGTAGATTTTTCCAAAACGTCAACATCGTGTAAATTAATCTAATTTAGCCTAAACCCGCAACGGGTTAAAAACTGGCAAAAACAGCATGAAGTACAAAAACATAAGAGAAGAGGAACTTAAAAATAAGGTGGGCGCAGATTGGTTCAAACATTTCGACACTACCGAAATACTAGGAAATATAGACTTTACCGTTTTTCCGAAACAAGACAAAATATTTGGAAGAACACCGCTATTATGGGCAGAAGCCAAAACTGGGAATTTCGATATTCCTACCATGTTTGTTCAGTTAATTCTAACCATTGGAAAAGCACGAACTTTTGATAAAACCCTGCCCCCCGCTTTTTTAGGAGCTTTTGACTTCAAAAAAATAGCTTTTGTGGATTACATAACCGTTCAGGATATATTTTACCTCAATGATTTTAATTGGAACGTAACCCCCAGTAACCACGAAACAAAAGAATTCAAACTAATAAAAGAAAGGATTGAACATACGTTAAAACAAAAAACCTATGTTTTTGATTATCAAAAACATGAAAAGGAACTAAAAACTTTTATTAAAAATAATATAGCCAAGGCAACCGCAAAAAGCAAAATAAAAATTGACAAAAACAATTTTATTCCAATTTACTTGCGTTGGATTGAAGTGGTAAAACCCATTATTGACGTGGATTGGGACGCCCTAAAAAAAGTAAATATTTTTGACAGCGATTTTTATTTAGCAGACATATTTGTAGATGACAAAGGCACTCAAAATATTGACGATGATTTTTCTATACGCGATAGTTTGTTTGTGGTGTTTCAAAATCAAGGCTACAAAATTGCCAAAGAAAACCTAAGGCAATTATTTGATGCTACCATAAACATTAGAAACAAAGAGGATTATGCTCATTTTTGGAAAATTTACAAGCGCCCACCTATTACAGAGTTTCAAGATTATATAATTGAACGCAGGGATTTATTGGCGCCACAAGACATTAGAGAAAGAAAAGGCGCGTTTTTTACGCCTAGAATTTGGGTGGAACTTTCGCAAAAATACTTGACCGATTATTTAGGCGAAAACTGGCAAGACGAATATTACATTTGGGATTGTGCGGCTGGTACAGGTAATCTTTTAGCAGGATTATCAAATAAATATAACATTTACGCAAGCACATTAGACCAAGCTGATATTAATGTAATGCACGAGCGTATTGACCATGGAGCAAATTTATTAAAAAATCATGTCTTTCAGTTTGACTTTTTAAATGATGATTTTTCTAAACTTCCTCAAAGTCTTCAAGATATAATTAGCGATCCAGAAAAAAATAAAAAACTAATCATCTATATCAATCCACCTTATGCGGAAACAGCAATTTTCGGAAAAAAGAGCAAAGAAGGTTTAAGCTTGTCTTATATAAATTCCAAATATGGTCAACATTTAGGTAACGCTGCGAATAGAGAATTATTTGTGCAATTTCTAACACGAATATATTTTGAAGTTCCAAATTGTATTTTGGCACATTTCTCTAAACTCAAGATTTTATCTGGAGATAATTTCTTGTCTTTTCGTAATTTTTTTAAGGCTAAATGGAAAGGTGGTTTTTTATGTCCAGCTTATACTTTCGACAACGTTAAAGGCAAATTCCCCATTGGATTTCTAATATGGGACACTAAAATCAAAGAAGAGTTCAATGGTATTAACTTAGAGGTATTTAATGCAAAAGGTGATTTAATAGAAATGAAGCACCTCTATAACTATGATACAGAAACATCCATTAACAAATGGCTTATTTCTACAAGAAATAGAATGGACGAATCTAATATAGGATTCATGTCATACACAGGGAATGTTTTTCAAACCAATAATCAAATTTTTATAAAAAATGATATTAAAAATATGGTAATGCCGAGAGGTACTTGGATTACAGATAAAAACATTATTGAAGTATCAGTTTATTTTTCTGTTAGAAAAGCAATACCTGCTACTTGGACAAATGATAGAGACCAATTTCTAAAACCCAATGATGGATGGCAAACAGACTTTGAATTTCAAAATGATTGTTTGGCTTATACACTTTTTAGCAATAACATTCAAAGTGAGAATGGCACCAACCATTGGATGCCATTTACCGAGCAAGAAGTAAATGCCCAAAACAGATTTGAAAGTCATTTTATGACAGACTTTATCAACGGCAACATCCAACTAAAAGAAGAAGCCACGTTGTTTGGCAATGAAACAACGCAACCCCTAAAAAGAGAATTTTCGGCAGCAGCCACCGCCGTATTTGATGCCGGCAGGGCATTGTGGAAGTATTACCACAGCCAATCTTTCTCCTCTGCTAAATCTGAAGAACAGGGTGGCTATAATGTAAACGCTAGTTTTTACGACATTAGGGCTCACTTTCAGGGTAGGAATGCCAAAGGCAGAATGAATAGCAAAAGCGAGGACGAAACTTACATGGCATTGATTGGCGAATTGCGACAAAAACTGAACTTTTTGGCAGACAACATCAAACCAAAAATATATGAACACGAGTTTTTAAAAGAATAAAACAAGGCAAAGGAGCATGTACTCTTTGGAGAAAAGGTATACAACAAGGAGCATGTTCTCTTTGGATAAAAGACATACGACAAGGGAGCATGTACGCTTTAGGGAAAAAACACACGACAAGGAGCATGCTCTCTTTGGAGAAAAGACATACGACAAGGGAGCATGCTCCCTTGTTCTTTAAAAATTCATGTTTTTTTCAAATACAACAAGGCAGTATGCACACTTTGGAGAAAAGATACACGACAAGGAGCATGCTCCCTTGCTCTTTCTGGTTTGGAATGCCAAAGACAGGATGAATAGCAAAAGCGAGGACAAAACTTACATGGCATTGATTGGCGAATTGCTACAAAAACTCAGCTTTTTGGCAGACAACATCAAACCAAAAATTTATGAATACGAATTTTTAAAAGAATAAAAATATTTTTGTAGTGTATGTCCAAAACATTTGTTTCTTTTAGGGTAGTGTAATTTTTACATTAAACTAACCAAACAAACTGTTTTACATGAGAGATTCAAACATAGTTGAAGTTGAAAGGCATGAATTAGAATCTTTGGCATTAATTCTATCGATTTCGCCCGAATATTTTAGTAAAAAAATTGATTTTATTATTGAAGATTATGCTGAAATATTTGATCATTCTCAGTTAGCTGCACAATTGATGCTGTATTTTTCATATAAAGACCCTAAATAAATAAATCGTCTTTTGATGCTATTAGACAAACCCGAAAGAGAGCAGGCAATGAATTGTGCAATAGATTACTTTAAAAAAAGTAAACTTGAGGGTAGTGAAAAAGAAGCTTATGAGCTTGAAGTTATTTACGCTAATTTTATTAAAAATGAGGAAAAGATAAAAGACGATTTTAAAAAAGTAGATGAATTGACTGTAAAAGTTTGTAGTGATTTTAAAGAAATACTACAAACTTTTCCTTTGGGATTTGAAAAATATTTTGAGGAAACAACAAGTAAGTATTCAAAAGTGTTAGATAAAAATAACCTACTAACATTGTTGATTGTTGATGCATTGTCAGATGAAGAGAACCTTCAATTATTAAATGAATTAATAAGCAAAGTGTCTTTTAAAAACCACACACATGTTTTTATGAAAGCCATTGAGTTGATTTTTATTGAAGATAAAAAACCAGAAAATAAACTAAACTTATTAATGAAAGCTTTTGGCTGCAAAGTGATTGACAACTCAAGGTTAAGTATGTTATTTTTATGCAGTCTTTTTTTGTCACGGAAACTTTATTTGTTTGATGAAAAATTAATAAATACACCTTTAACTGAAGATGAAAATGAAAAAATGCTGAAAATCATTATTTATACAAATTCTATACTTGATGGAAAAAAAAGTTTTGTGAACACGATGCAAACAATCTGTGATTTTTTTCCTGAAGAGATGATCAAAAACAGTTTGTTAGAACTTACTAAAAAACATTTATCTACAACAAATGCTCCGCTAAAAGTGTTGGAGAATTTTTTAACAGTTACCCACCATTTTGATTTTTTGAAACCCGTTGAAAATGAAATAATTTTGTTATGTAAGGGCAATAAAAATGCGGAGCTAATAATTAAAAACATGATGATTGTTGGTGCATCAACCGTTCCTGCTTTTATTAAATTAAAGCGTGATATGTCTAATAATGAAGATGGTACTAAAAAAAGAGTAAAGTTAAACCACTTGTAATCAAAATTAAAAACCCTTTATTTTGAATCTATTCAGTTCTCCAAATTTTAAACTAGGCATTTTAGGCGGTGGTCAGCTTGGCAAAATGCTGTTAGATGTTGCCAGAAAATGGGACATCCATACCTGCGTTTTAGATGCCAACCCCCAAGCACCTTCTGCAGGAATTTGCAATGAGTTTTTTCAGGGCGATTTAATGGATTTTAACATGGTTTATAACTTTGGTAAAAAAGTAAACCTGCTAACCATAGAAATTGAGCATGTGAATATAGAAGCTTTGGAACAGCTAGAAAAAGAAGGCGTGCAGGTTTTTCCTGAGCCAGCTGCTCTAAAAGTGATTCAGCACAAAGGTTTGCAAAAAGATTTTTTTAAAAAACACCACATACCAACCGCAGCTTATCAAAGACATGCATCTTTAAATGATTTAAAAAAAGAGTTGCCAGCGTTTCCTTTTGTATGGAAATCATCCAAATTTGGGTACGACGGCATGGGCGTATCGATGGTTCGCAACGAAAAAGATTTGCTAAAATTACCCAATGTTGATTGCATCTGCGAAGCATTGGTGCCTTTTAAAAAAGAGATTGCAGTAATTGTAGCCCAGTCAAAATCTAAAGAGATAAAAACGTATCCTGTGGTGGAAATGGAGTTTCATCCAACAGCAAATCAAGTAGAATACATTATTTCTCCTGCTAGAATTTCGGCAGAAATTTCGGAAAAAGCAACTGCCTGTGCTATAAACGTGGCAAAAGCTTTTAATGCAACAGGGTTATTGGCAGTAGAAATGTTTTTAACACACAACAACCAGGTGCTGGTAAATGAAGTTGCGCCTCGCACGCACAACAGCGGGCATTACACCATCGAGGGTTCTTACACCAGCCAGTTTGAACAACACCTAAGGAGTATACTAGGTTTGGCGCTTGGCAACACAGAAAATACCATGCCCAGTGTACTTGTTAATTTGGTGGGTAAAGAAGGGCATACAGGTGCGGTTACTTACCAAGGAATAGAAAAATCAATGACCATAGCAGGTGTGTATGTTCATTTGTATGGAAAAAAAACCACCAAACCATTTAGAAAAATGGGTCATGTAAATGTAATCAACAAGCATCTTGAACAAGCTTTGGAAATTGCCAAACAAGTAAAAGAAAGTGTTCAGGTTGTTTCGAAATAAAGCTTAGGGGTTTTGCTATTCTTTTGGTCGTTGCCCTTCTTGCATCAAGTATGATTTAAGAAAAGGATCGATTTCGCCATTCATCACGCCATCTACATTGGAGGTTTCAAAAGAAGTTCGCACATCTTTCACCAACTTGTAGGGGTGCATTACATAATTCCTGATTTGAGAGCCAAAATCAATTTTCATTTTTTTGGATTCAATGTCTGTACGAGCATCTAAGCGTTTTTGCAGTTCGATTTCATATAATTGAGATCGAAGCATTTGATTTGCTCTCTCCCTATTTTCGTGCTGAGACCTTGTTTCGGAACAAGAGATTTGTATGCCTGTAGGTTTGTGTATCAACTGCACTTTTGTTTCTACTTTGTTCACATTTTGCCCTCCTGCACCACTAGATCTAGAGGTTTTAATTTCTATATCTGCTGGATTTATGTTTATATCGATGCTATCATCTACCAAAGGATATACATACACAGAGGCAAAAGAAGTGTGTCTTTTTCCATTACTGTCAAACGGCGACATTCTTACCAACCTATGCACACCGTTTTCGCCTTTTAAATAGCCAAAAGCGTATTCTCCTGAAATTTCGAGTGTAACTGTTTTTACACCAGCAACATCTCCTCCCTGAAAATTCAATTCCTTGATTTTAAAATTTCTTTTTTCTCCCCACATCAAATACATTCTCATAAGCATTTGAGTCCAATCGCAGCTTTCGGTACCGCCTGCCCCAGCAGTAACTTGAAGAATGGCACTCAAGCTATCTCCCTCTTGCGAAAGCATGTTTTTAAACTCCATTTCCTCCACCAGTTCAATCGTAGATTGGTATAATTTATTAATCTCATTTTCGGAAGCTTCCCCAGCTGCGTAAAAATCAAAAAGCACCATTAAATCATCCAATCCATTGGCAGCACACAAATAATCTTCTACCCATTTTTTATGGCTTTGAAGTTGTTTCATCAGAGATTCTGCCTTTTTAGGATCTTTCCAAAAATCAGGCATGGCAGTTTCCTCCTCCTCATTTACAATATCGTCCTTCATCTTATCTATATCAAGATAATTTTTGAGCAATTCAATTCGATGCTTTAATTTTTGTAGTTGCTCGCTTGTAATCATACGTTGATTTTTTTTTCAAAGTTACATTATCCTTTCTGTTTGTTTTTGATTGAAAAAAACAGGCTTGTTTTCGTATATTTTAAAGAACGGCTTGCAGTTTATATAAAAACAGTGTATTTTTGTTGTAAATTAAATAATTACCTATGTATGCAATTGTAGAAATTGCTGGACAGCAGTTTAAAGTAGCAAAAGACCAGAAACTATTTGTACATCGTTTGAGCGAAAAAAAAGGCGAAAGCACTTCTTTCGAAAACGTATTACTTGTTCATAACAATAATTCAGTGAGTGTTGATAGTTCAGAACTTTCAAACACTAAGGTTACTGCAAAAATCCTGAACCACCTAAGAGGAGACAAAGTAATTGTGTTTAAAAAGAAAAGAAGAAAAGGATACAAAGTAAGAAATGGTCACAGACAGTACCTTACTGAAATTCAGATTGAAAGCATTGGGTAACTTCCCGAATTTTTATTTCAAAAATTGTTTTAAAATTTACAAAACATGGCACATAAAAAAGGAGTCGGTAGCTCCAAAAACGGTAGAGAATCACATTCCAAAAGGTTAGGTATAAAAATATATGGAGGACAGTATGCTGTTGCCGGAAATATTATTGTACGCCAACGAGGCACAAGACACCACCCAGACAAAAACGTGTATATGGGTAAAGACCATACACTACATGCAGGAATAGAAGGAACAGTAGTTTTTACTAAGAGGAAAGACAACAAATCGTATGTTTCTATTATGCCAATTGAGACGATTGAAGCAGCTTAATTAAAAGCATAAATAATTTACTTTTACAAGTAAAAACCTAATTAATTTTATATTAGTTAGGTTTTTTATGTTTCAAACATCTTTTAATAAAATAACTACAGCCTCTTGGCTATAGTTATTTTTCCTGCTATTTTACTTTCTTCATAAATTACTTTAGCTAGAATTTGTATGTAACTACAAGCGTTTTTTAACTTAACTTCTGCAGTTACACTCAAATCATATAGCCTTTTTAGATTATTGTAATCCGTTTTTCTTTCTTTCTCTTCGCTAAAATTCTTACTTGGTAAGGAAAAAATAATACTACCCCAATAACCTATTTTCTTAGCGTATAAATATTTTTTTCTACTGCTAAATCTAATGCAGAAATCCTTATTTCTTCTTCTATTTGAGGTTTTCTTTCAGGTATTATTGCCAAATCTAATGCAGCCATTCGTCGGCTTTTAAGCTGATTTTTTAAATCAAATTTATCAAACCTCTTTTTTTCGAATTCCTGTATGGCTCTTTCTCGTGTTTCGTTAGTTTTTACTTTTTCTAAAGCAATAAAAGGAGTAAAACTTAAATAATTTCCATTAACTATTTGAATTGCAGCTTCTAGAGCTTTATCAAGTTTTTCTTCATCTATCCTACAATCAACTTTATTTTTATTTCTTGTATTTGGTTTGTCAAGTTGTTTGTTTATGATCTTAACATCAAAGTTATCATTGAAACAGGATTCAAACTGTTTTGTAACTTTTTGAAGTTTTTGAAGTCTATTATCATCTTCTAAGCCATTTTCATAAGCATAGTTCTCTAATGATTTGTTATAAAGCTCTAAAACATATTTAAAGCTTCTAATTTTCACATCAGTTTCAATGTTTTCACAAAGACCCTCAAGAGGTTTTAAAAGATCTGCAGGCATAGTGTCAATACTCTCTCTAAATCCTGGTATTAATTCGTATGATGCTGAAATGAGTTTAGCAGCAGCCAAAGCAGTCTGTAGCTGTTGCTGTGGAAGCAATTTTTTTGGTAGGGGTCTTGTGAGAAGATTAAAATACATAGGATTTATATTATAAATTTTAATGATTAATATTCTATTTTACACTAGTTAATTAAATTAGCTGAATTTAAAATTTTTCAGTCAACCTATAAACACAAAAGCAATAAATCAAAGATTTGGTTGGGTTAGATTTTGGTTTTTTTTATCAAAAGAAAACCTAGTGAAATTGCACCAGTCATAAATGCAACTTATAATAAATCTTGTACAAAGATATAGTTTGCTTATAAAAAATACAAATCAAAAAAATATTTTTCCTTAATATTCTTCCTATTATAAAAATAGCGTTTATGTACGAATGTATTTATTTAAGGTTTGTTGTAATAATTTCCTAAAAAGTATACGCTAAGAATAAAATTTTTGTTAAAAAATCTGTATTTCAGCTATTTACTTTCGTATTTATATGATTTAAAAAACGCTCATACAACAAGGTCCATCCTTTCCAAATACCTTTTTCAGAAAATGTTTCGTTGTGAAACAAACTTACCAGCGTTCCATTTACTTTTTTCACCTCCTTGCTTAAAGACCCTATTTTTTCATAAGCTTTTTCATTCGTTAACTTCATATAGTTTTTGAGGGTAACATCCATAAAAGCAAATGGAATGATTTTTAAAGGTGTTTTTAATTCAAAATTAAGGTTGTAAAAATAAAAAGAGGTGCAAGTTCCAGCTCTAAATCCTACATGATCTGGATATCCCATGCTGTAATCTTCTACAATACCTAGATTCATTAAGTGTTGATAGGTTTCTGGTATAGAAATTTTTAAATAGTGTTGTCTTGATTTTTCGATGGGAATATTCACGATATTTTCAAGTCGTTGCTTTTCTTTTTTGATCAATTTCTCATCATTAAAAGCAAAGTAAGAAGGATGCAATCCTATAGTCAGGTAATCAGCCAATCTTTTGATGGTTGAATGATATTGTGAATTATTATAGGAAACATTTTTGTCAAAAGTACTGTAATCACCAACCGAAGCAAAAACAGTAGTTTGAATATTGAATTTTTGGTGAATGTCTAAAATATAGTCGTAGGTGTCAAAACTATCTTTTTTAATATTTAATAGCGTTTGGAGTCGATGTAAAACGTTTAAAAAACGAAGGAATAGGAGGTCTCTTACAAATGCAAAACTGGTTCTTGCCATTCCTTTATTTTTGTAAGCATAGGCTACATCAATGTCTATGGTTGCTTTGTAGCTAAATGTTCGATTTTTAAATTTATATTCTGGAAACTGTTCTTTTAAAATATCAAGTAGTTTGTATGCCCAAATGTCAATGATAGGCTTTTCTAAAAAGTTGTTTTTATATGCCAAACTCTCATGTGCTGGATATCTTTCATGTTCATCTTTTACATGAGGAAGGTACTCTTCATATCTGGAAAGTAGGTAAAATGATGCTGCAAATAAATCAAAAGGTAATCCACCTTTTACGCCATTCGAAAAAAAACATTCTATATTTTCCCATTCAAATACCTGTACTTCAACATCATTAACACCTTGTTCAAACAGCAAATCATGGCATTTGATACAAAATTCATTTCCCAGAGGTGATTTTAAATAGCTGAACTTAGCCCCACTGTATGCTACAAATTCCTCCACTTTGCATGTAACAGTTACAGGCGTTTTTAATATATTTTCAAATAAATGTTGAAAAGTGTATTGAACTCTTGAAGTAAGTTTGTTGGTGTAAACTAATATCATCTAAACATATGATTTACAAAATATCATGATCTGCAAAACTATAGTAACTTTCTTCAGTTACAATTATATGGTCGAGTACTTTAATGTCAAGATGATTGCCAGCATCCAGCATTTTTTTTGTAATTTCTTTGTCTGCCCTGCTGGGTTCTAATTTTCCAGAAGGATGGTTGTGCGAAAGAATAACAGCTGTAGCATTCAACTCCAATGCTCTTTTAAAAACCAACCTAACATCCACCAATGTTCCTGTAATTCCACCTTTGCTAAGTTGCTCTTTGTTAATTACCTTGTTTGAATTATTTAAGTAAATTACCCAAAATTCTTCATGTGATAGTTCGCCAATTAAAGGCTGCATTAGGTTAAAAATAGCCCTACTACTGTCAATTTTTATTTTTTCTTCTGCTTCTTCAAGTCTTCTTCGTCTTCCTAATTCAAGTGCAGCAATAATGCTTACAGCTTTTGCTTCGCCAATGCCATTGAATTTGGCTAAATCTTCGAAACTCAACTTTCCGAGTTCATTCAAATTATTTTGAACTTTTGCTAAAATTCTCTTTGATAAATCAACAGCGCTTTCTTTCCTACTCCCCGAACGGATTAAAACAGCAATCAATTCAGCATCTGATAAAGCCGTTTTTCCTTTTAATAATAACTTTTCTCTAGGTCTGTCGTCTTCTGCCCAATTTTTTATGGATGACTGCATTTGCTTAAGGTCTTTGATATAGGGAACTCAATATACAATTCTGAAAATAAAACTTTACCTGATCTTTTTGAGTTATCATGAAGAAGTTTTTATTGTCTAGTTTTAAAAATTATTTAATTGAGGTTTACTTTTTAGGGATTTTCAGTTTATAAATCTGGTCTTCGTTTACCAATAAGCTGTTTGTTAGCATCCAAGGATTGTGACGCTTAAGTAATTTATAATTAATTCCCTGATTCTGAGCAAATAATGCCAAGTCATCAATATTTTCTTTAACTTTTATTATTCTTACTGGACTACTTTCATATAGATCCTCACTTTCAAAATAAAAGCCGTAGTTTCTTGGATTTTTCATGATTTCTTTCAACGCAATCATTCTTGGAAGATACCTTGCGGTTTCTTTGTTAAGAAGTAAGTCGAAATAATTGTCTACTTTTTGGATTTCTATTTGTCTAGAAATTCCAGCATTTCCTGCATTATAGGCAGCTGCCGCCATTGCCCAGGATCCAAATATTTCTTTGGATGCTTTGAGGTATTCGCAGGCTGCAATGGTTGATTTTTCTAAATGATAGCGCTCATCTATAGTTGAGTTAACCTCTAGTCCATATTCTATGGCAGTATTTTTCATGATTTGCCAAATACCTTTTGCACCTGCAGGTGAAGTCACATTCATCAAACCACTTTCTATCATTGCTAGGTATTTAAAGTCATCCGGAACATGGTGCTTTTTTAGAATTGGCTCTATGATAGGGAAATATTTGTTTGCACGCTTTATAAGTAGCAGTCCATTGGATTGCCAATACGTGTTTACCAAAAGTTCACGATCTATTCGTTCTTTGATATCAGGTTGATTCACAGGAACGTTTTCACCTGCAAAAGTCATTTTTAAAGGAACTTTTAAAGCTTTTATTTGGTAATTTTCACTCGTGTTTGGAAACTCGTTGATTGGCTTTGCTGCAAAAACAAACATCAAACAAACACCGAATAAAATTGAAAAAGAGAATATTTTAAAAGTTTTTTTCACTGGAATTTTATATTATTTCAAATTCATTTTTTTTGAACTTGGTACTTTTCTCTATTGTTTTTGTAAGTATTTTGCTGAAAGCTTGACTTTTTCTTTGTACGCTTTGAAGTAGGTAATGGCTTTTTCTTTTTCACCACTTCTTTAAAATAAGCCAAAATTATTCCAGAATTTCTTAGGTCAACTTTACCATTTGAAATTTCGAATAAATGTTCGAAAATTACAGCGTCTTTAACATCAGCTCTGTTAAAGTTAATGTAAGAATTTTTCATATGGTTGGCAGCCAAAAGAAAAGTTTCCGTCTTTCTTTCTGAAGCCTCCCAAGTTAAGGCGGCATTGATGATTAATTGAATCTTATTTCCATAAAATCGATACTTATGATTTTTTTGTGGATAAGATAATTTTTCTGGTTTTTCTAGAAATGTTTCTCGTTTTGGTCTCTCGTAAGGAGAATCTACATCAATCTTAAAATCAGACATAATAAAGAGCTGATCCCACAATTTGTGCTTAAAGTCGTTTACATCTCTTAGGTGAGGCTGCAAACTACCCATTAAGGCAACAATCGCTCTTGACATTTTATTTCGTTCTTCCTTATCTTCAATAAGTACGCAATGGTTAATCAACTTCTGAACGTGTCTTCCGTATTCCAGAATAATTAGCTTGGGTCTAAGGGAGTTGTACTCCAGATTTTCTACCATTAAAAATAGTGTTTATTTATGTGCAATATAATGCTTTATTTGATTGTTGGCTGAAGATTTAACATATATCAGCCTATTCACATTAAAAAAACGCGAATGCAAACAGCCTAAATGTCAGCTAGGCACGCTGTTCTTCAAATTTTAAAAGATGGGTGAAAAAAGTGCGATCTATGAACAGTTAAACAATGGTATTTTCATCCCAATCTTCTAGCAATTCTTTTACTTCTTTGTTAAAATAACCTCCTAGAGCTCCGTTCACCACCCTATGGTCAAAGGTATGTGAAATATACATTTTGTGTCGAATACCTATAAAATCACCATCTTTAGTTTCAATCACAGAGGGTACTTTTCTAATGGCTCCCAATGCAAGAATACCTACTTGAGGCTGATTGATGATAGGAGTACCAAAAATACTTCCAAAAACTCCGATATTTGTAACAGTGTAGGTTCCGTCTTTTACGTCATCAGGTTTTAATTGATTGTTACGCGCCCTCAATGCCAAATCGTTTACGGCAGTTATCATACCTCTCAAGCTCAAAAAATCAGCATTTTTAATCACTGGAACTATTAAATTTCCATCGGGCAAGGACACCGCCATTCCCAAGTTGATGGCTCTTTTCTTTACGATTTTATCTCCAGTAAATGAGATATTTATCATAGGAAGTGACCTGATAGCCCTGGCAACTGCCAACATAAAAATAGGCGTGAAGGTTATTTTTTCGTTATATCTTTTGTAGAATTCATCTTTTACACGATTTCGCCATGTTACGATTTTGGTAACATCTGCCTCTATAAAGGATTGAACATGCACAGAGGTATTTCTGGATTTGATCATATGATCAGAAATCAGCTTACCCATCCTTGAAATTTCCACAATGCCATCTTCAATTTTTTCATTGGTTGGAAAAAATTCTTTTTCTTCTAACTTTTTAGGAATTTCATTTGCATCAGGCTCTTCTTTTTGAGTTTGATGCAATGGATAGTTATCTTTTGATATTGAAAGCATTTGAGGGGTGCTTTGCTGATTGCTTAGGTATTTTAAAACATCATTTTTAGTAACCCTTGCATCTAAACCTGTACCATCGATCTTTTTGAGCTCATCAAGGCTGATTCCTTCTTTTTCAGCAATTTTTTTCACCAATGGAGAAAAGAAGGAATTGGGGTTATTTGAAATTACTTTTTCATCTTTTTTAGATAAGGAATTTTCAAAATCCTCCTCTAGGTTGATGCTTTCATACACTTGATGTGTATCAAGTGAACTGTTTACATCAACATCAGATTCTTTTTGATCTAACTCAATAATTGCCATGGTTGCTCCTACCTGCACTACATCGTTTGTGTTGAAAAGAATTTGGGTAACTACCCCAGCCATTTCGCTAGGAATCTCAGAATCTACCTTGTCAGTGGCAATATTTACCAGTATTTCGTCTTTTTCTATTCGGTCGCCTACTCCTTTCAGCCAGCTGGTGATGGTCGCTTCTGCAACACTCTCACCCATTTTTGGCAGTTTAAACTCAAATTTTTTCATCATGAACCGAAATTAACTTTTTCTTTTAAAAAAACAGTTCATTGGTTTACATTTTTGATTTAATAATTAAATGTTTACACAAATGAACGTCAAAGCACAAAACTAACAAAAAGCAAACTAGATTCAAGTTACAAATAAGCATTTTTTGTTTGAGGGTCTGTTTTATAGTACTCCTCGAAATTAAGACAGCTGATTAAAGATTAAATTTAACAGTTGAGGTATAAAAAGAACAAAAAGAAAATTCAGTGATGCCTTCAAGAAAAATGTAATTCTAGAAGTATTAAAAGAGCAAATGACTATGAAAAATTTATCCAGCAAATATGCTATTCAACCAAATATCGACCTGGAAGAGCTGTTTTTTAAAAAAGTAACAGAAAAAAACAGCTTATTGTAGTATCTCATCTAAGACTTAGTTCTAAAAATTAATGTGAACTTCTGGGTATTTATAGAACACCTATACATTACAAAACCAAAGGGTAAAATTCTTTAAATGAACGGTTAATAACGTCTATTAATCGATATTTTCTGCGATTTGAGATATGAAGTAAATGAAAAGGTTGTGTTAACGATGTAGAGTATTTTATTTATTGATACAGTTTAGCCTAACTGTATAAGGAGACTTTTGTTTGAGGTTATAAATTCTATTTCTCAATTTTATGGTAATCAGTTAAATCTTCTTTTCTAGCAATTGCTCTGTTGTAAGTAACCTCTGAGAGCACAACATAAGTTGTTGTAAGCCCATAACCCAACATTTTATCTAAAAAAAACTCTAAATGGGAGTAGTTTACGAAAATTGCCTCTACATAATAGCTTTCATCTCCAGTTACCCTAAAACAATTTATCACCTCTTTTTGTTGCCTAATTTCTTTGATAAAATTTATGTACTTATCTATAGCTGGTTTAATCGTTATAATTGTTTTTAATTGATAGCCTACTTTTTCAAAAGATAAATTTGCTGTATATCCCTTAATGGTACCTTGTTCTTCCATTTTTTTAATACGCTCTGCAACCGCATTAGAGCTTATGCCAATTTTTTTAGCCAATTCTGTATTTGATTGTCTAGCATTGACTTGAAGGCTTTCTAAAATTTTCCAGTTAAGGTCATCGAGTTTCATGGTTATTTTTTTTTAAAAAAAGGTTTAAAATAATTTCAATAAAATACTCTTAATTAAAGTTTGAGTAGATTTCTGATCAACAGTTTTATGAGTAACGTTGACTAACTTGGTAATTCTATTCTATAAAGAAGCTCTTGCTCGTGACTTGTACCTTTAAAATTTTCAGCGCTAATAAATTCAGTTGTTTTTAATCTCCCCTTCTTTTCTTTTGTTATACTTTCAATAAGTTTAATTGAAGGAATATTTGAAGGGCAAATAGTTGCTTCAACACTTTTTACAACTTGGCTAATTTCTGAATTTAGCAACTTTTTAACCATGGTTGATGTAATAGATTTTTTTCTGAATTTTTCTAAAACAAAACCCTGCCAAAGAAAAAGACAGTTGGGGTCATTAGGCTTAAGATAACCTATTAAAAATCCTATAATTTCATTGTTACAAATTGCTACCACCGAGGTTTGATTAAAATCTCTGCACATTAAATAGTAGAAATATTGTGAATTTATATCTAAAGTTGAACAATTTTTTGCGATGTTGTATAATGCTATACCATCTTGGAATTCAACATTTCTAATTTTAATATCTGATAAGTTTATTTCAAATTCACTCATTTAAATAAATTTTTAATTGTATTTTTGCACTGGAAAAAAATAGTTCTTTTCAGATCAAAAAAATGATTTTATAAATTCAAATCTAAAGCAAATATATTTATGGATTCAAAAACTATAAAAATTATTCAAGAACGTGAATCAAACGTTAGAAGTTATGTGCGATCCTTCCCTACTACCTTCGAGAAGTCGAAAGATTCAATTATATGGGACGAACACGGAAGGAGGTTCATTGATTTTTTTGCTGGAGCAGGTTCTTTAAATTATGGACATAACAATCAAATAGTCAACAATGCTGTCATTGATTATTTGAAGCAAGATGGAATTTTGTTAAGCTTAGACAAATCCACCAAGGCAAAAGTAGATTTCATTCAATCTTTTGTAGATATCATACTAAAGCCTAGAGACCTTGATTACAAATTACAATTTACTGGACCTACAGGCACCAATGTTGTAGAAGCAGCACTAAAACTAGCACGTAAGGTAAAAAAAAGGTCAGGGATTTTTGCATTTACCAATGCTTATCATGGCGCAACCATAGGATCTTTATCTGTAACTGCTAATACCGCCTATCGAAACGAATTTTACGGAATTCAAAGCAATGTATCGTTCCTACCTTTTGATGGTTATTTTGGCAATGATGTGAATACCGCCAATTACATAGAAAAAATACTTACCGACAAAAGCAGTGGTTATGAAATTCCTGCTGCTATGATAGTTGAATGTGTTCAGGGAGAAGGGGGTATAAACATTGCAAGCAAAAAATGGCTGCGTTCCATTTCCGAAATTTGCAAAAAATTTGATATTCTATTGATTCTTGATGAAATTCAAATTGGAAACGGAAGATCTGGAAGCTTCTTTAGTTTTGAAGAAGCTGGAATTGTTCCTGATATGGTTTGTATGTCAAAATCAATTGGTGGAGGATTCCCGATGTCTTTACTACTATTAAAGCCCGAAATAGACCAGTGGAAACCAGGAGAACACTCTGGAACTTTTAGAGGAAATAACCTGGCATTTGTTGCTGCAAAAGAATTACTTAGCTACTGGAAAGATGATCAATTTGTAAATGAAATAGCAGCAAAATCGTTGATTGTTAAAAACAGGTTAGAGATGCTAGCCAATAACGAGTTGTGTAGTATTAAAGCTATTAGAGGGAAAGGATTGATTTGGGGTATTGAGCTTGAACTTCCTGAGCTTGCTTCGAAAATCACAAAAAAAGCATTCGAAAAAGGACTACTGATTGAAACTTGCGGCAGTTTAAAAAATATTATAAAATTGATGCCCCCACTAGTAATTGAAAATGCATTACTTGAAGAAGGACTAAATCTATTGTTTGAATCTTTTAACGAAGTAATAGCGGAGAATACACAGCATTTACAAGTAAAACTTGTATAAAATACGTGCTTTTATTAATTCATTACTTTTAATTTAACGCCAAACCCGCTTGTAATTGCAAATGTGTATGGCTTTAAGCGTTGGCTTCTTCTATTATTTTTATTTCATCTTCTGTTATTCCATATAATTCAAAAACTATTTTGTCAATTTCGTTTTCAAGACTTTTAGAATCTAAATTTCTTTTCTTATGCACAATAATTTTGTCAACTATTCCGCTTATTTTTTCTTTTAATACAGCAGAACCTAATGGAATTGGAAGTTTTTTAATATAATTTAAACCATACTTTCTAGCGTCACCCATTTTTACAGGACAAATATCATAGATAATCCATTTCATAAGTGATGAGTTCAAGAGACCTAGTACGTATTTTAAACTGAAATCGTCATTAACTAGACGCAATGAATGGCTCGTGCCACCACCAAAAATATTTTCATTTTCGTCTAACATAAAGTTCGGTTCCATACCAACATCATAAAAAACAATCTTTGGGCAATTTATATCATTTAAATTTACTCGTCTCATTATTGAATACCACGGAATACCTTTTTCTTTAATAGTTACTCTGCTGTCTTTTCTGTTTTCAAGTTTTTCCTTGTGACTTAATAAGAATGCATAACAATTTGGATATTTATTTTGTAAGGTTAACTCATCGATAATTTCATTATTTTCTGCATAAGGGTATATCAAAGAATAGGTTTGATTCAAGAATGAATATTTTTTATAGTTCTGTGGGCGAATAAAATTTTTGGTTATTTCGGTCTCTAGACCTAGACTTTTTACATTATCAACTGGGATTAAAAAAGCACCATCAAAGCCTGTTATCACACCATAAGTAAAATCAGCAATGTCGTCTAATGTTTTATGGTCAGAATATACTTTAACCTTTAATTCTTGATTTACATTAAAATCCCAAGGCTCTTCATTAAGTGAAGAATTATCAAATTCAATTAAATTTTCAGGTATTTGGGTTGGATAATCAATGATTTTGTATTTGACAGATTTAAAGCTATTCTTAGTTATTCCTATTATTGAAACATAGGTTGCTAAACCTTCAAAAACTGACACTTTTGAATAATCAATATTCGAAAATAACTTACCATTTAAAAATTTACGAGCCTCACGACCATATTCAGCTTTTAAAAATTGATTAGAAGTAATATAATTCAAATAACCATTCTTATTTAAAAGATTATAACCTAGTTCAGAGAACAATACAGAGATATCAATACGTTTATACGCAACTTTAAAATTTATTTTATAATAATCTATGGCTTCATATGGAAGTTCTTGCACTCTTATATATGGTGGATTACCAATTATTGCATTAAAACCAACAAAATCTCCATTATCATCTAAAACCTCTGGAAATTCAAAACGCCACTCAAAAGCTTCTTCATAGATTTTGTTGTTTTTTATTTCTTCAATTATTGTTTCTAACTTTTTAGAATCCTCTGTTAGTTTTTTTAGCTTTTTATTCCAAGCAGTTTTCTCTTTTCCAGCAAGCTCAAAAATTTTAGTTTGTTTGGTCATTCCAAAAATTTCGCCCTTCAATTTTCTCAGTTTCTTAACTTTTGCGTCGTTAAGAGATATTTCACTTCTAAAGTCGTTTTTAATATCATCAATCAGTTTCTCCATTGCTCGTTTTTGCTCTTTGTTTTGAGCATTTCTGTACGTAACAACTGCAATTTTGTAACTGTTAATAGTCCATTTGCTATTTTTTAGGGCTTTTTTAAGGTCAGCATCTAGTTCAAATCGGCTAATGAGCGAGTTTCCGCACTTTATATTAATGTCGATGTTTGGAAGCGTTTCCAATTCGCTTTCATTTTTGTAATAAGCATTTTTCAACAACTCAATCCAAAGTCGCAAACGGCAAATTTTTACCGAATTTGGGTTAATATCTACACCAAACAAACAGTTTTCAATGATGGTTTGCTTTTCGTGGAAAACTGCTTCTTGTATTCGTTGGCTTTCTTTATTGGTTGGATTGTACTCAAAAAGTTCTCCATCTTCATCAGTTACAATTAATTCATCATTAACAACTTCAAATTGGTATTCTTTTAGCCTTTTTCCATCTCTGTCTTGTAAAACTTTCAAGTCGTTTTTAATGGCAATGATTTCATTAAGTGCAGAAACTAAAAAGTGACCCGACCCAACTGCTGGGTCGCAAATTTTAAGACTGTTTATAATGTTATTTGCTTCTTGTCGGTCTTCAATTTTATCGTAAAGCGCATCTATGTCTTTGCAATTCCAATCTTTGGTTTCGTTGAATTTTTGAACAACTGCTTTTCTAATGGTTTCGCGACACATATACATAGTAATAAAACCTGGCGTAAAAAACGAGCCATCTTTATAACCATTAATTTTCTCGAAAATCAGACCAAGCACCGAAGCATTGATTAAAGTTTTGTTGTCTTCTTGAATTTCTTCTTTTCCTTCGCTGCTAAAGTCATAAGCATTTAGGAATTCAAATAGATACTTAAGAGTGCTTAAATTTCCTGTTCGTTTTTTTCCGCTTTCGTTTTTTAAAATGGTAGCGGAATAAATTGGAATTGTTTTATCATCATGTAAATTACTAATAAACAACGTTCCGTGTTCAATTCCTGTTGGCTCAAAAAGCGAACTATTTAAATAAGGGACTTTTGCAAAAAGTTCCATTACATCTTCGTTTCTTTCGGATTGTTGCTTTGCTAGAACTTGAAAGAAAAGGCTGTTTAAATCATCATAATTTTGAATTTTGTCAATACTCAAAAACTCATAGGATTTGTCTCCTTTATGGTAGGTTTTTAATTGAGCTTCTAAAAGTTTGAGAAACAAAATTCTATTAATCCAAGTGATGCTTAATTCTAGTCCAACATTAAATAAACGTTCTTCTTGAGTTGTTCCAAAATGACTAGGATTGTCAAGTCTATTTATTTTATCTAAACTATCTAGTTGTATGATGGCATTTTCAAGAAACGCCCCTGTGTTTCTTTCGCCTTTTTTGTTTCGTTCTATTAATTTTTTACTTCCGTCTTTGGTTTCTATAAGTCCAATAATATGCAGTAATTCTCCGTAGAATCTTTTGTCAAGACTATTGCTGTCATTTGCAAAAGGTAGTTTTAACAAATGCTCTGGCGAGAGTAATTTAAAAAGCGAAATAAGTTTGTTGTCGTCTTTTGGATTGTCATTGCGAAGTAGTTTTTCGTATTCTCTAATGTCAAAAAACGTAAATTCAATATCCTGTTTTAATTCCTTGATAAAAGGTGCTGCAATTTCTTTGTAAAAAAAATCAGTTGTTTTTCCTGCCAATCTTCCATTTTCAAAATCGTTGAATTGTTTAACCAATCCTTTGTTTTGAGCAAACTGCTTTTCAAATACATTGGCATCAAAAATGAACCATTCGTTAATATTTGTAGCAACTAAATATTTTATTTCAAGGTTTTTATGAGTAATTCGTTCTCTCAAATAGTAGAGCACCAATTCTTGAAATGCTTTGACATTGATTTTAGAAAGCATTTGTTCGGGCGTATTGCCCTTCACGAATGCTTTCAGCATTTCCGCTTTGTTGGTTGGCTTTTTTGCTTCAATGATTACGCCAACTGTACTTTTTGCTTTATTTCCGTTATGGATTACAAGGTCATTTCTTCCTTTTGTGTTTATGAAATGGCTGTTCTTGTAATAAGTGTCCTTTAGAAAGTCAGCAACTAGGTTTTTGTGAAATTCTTCAGATTCCGTATCATTTATTCGGTCGATTAGTTCCATCAAATTTTTCTTGAAACTTTCAATTTCCGTTCTGTTCGGTTTTATTTTTAAAAAAGCTTTGTTTATTGCCTTTCGTGGTTTCAAAATTTTTAGTTCCATTGTTATGCTCTCTATCAATTTTTAAATTTAATATTTTATTGTGAATATCATTCGAGCATTGGCAAGAAACCAAATATGCCATTTTCGGGTCGGCTTTTTACACGAAGGCACAACTTTAATATTTATGCATACCCCCTATTTTTATAGATTTAAAAAAAACTTACATTTGAAAAAATGATTAGTCATCAGAATACAAATCTCTAAATTGGAATTAAAATAATGGATAGACTTTCAAAGTCAGTTACCTTCCTTTTTATACTACTATACTGCTCTAATATCTCATCTCAAGTTGTAAAGCTGTATGAGCAAGAAAAGTGGGTAGACAGCTTGCTACAAAGCATGACCCTGAAAGAGAAAATTGGACAATTATTCATCCTTCCAGCATATTCAAACAGAGGTGAAGAGCACAAACAAGAAGTAAAAAAACTGATTCAGAATCAACATATTGGCAGCTTGATTTTTTTTCAGGATGATGCTATTAAGCAGGCAAACCTTACCAATTATTTTCAAAAAAAATCTAAAATCCCTTTGCTCATAGGCATAGATGCAGAATGGGGATTGAAGATGAGGCTGAAAAACACCCATGGTTTTCCATGGAATATGACCTTGGGCGCAATCCAAAACAATGATTTGATTGAAGAGTTTGGAGAGCAAGTTGCGGAACATTTAAAATTGATAGGTGCCCATATCAACTTTGCACCAGTAGTTGACATCAACACCAACCCCAATAATCCGATTATTGGAAACCGTTCGTTTGGAGAAGATCGCGAAAATGTAGCAAACAAAGCTATTGCTTTTACCAAAGGACTGCAAAGCAAACAAGTAATTGCTTGCGCAAAACACTTTCCAGGACATGGAGATACTTCTAAAGATTCACATCTAGAATTGCCAACCATAGATTTTCTTAAAAAAAGGATTGATTCAATAGAACTTTACCCTTATAAAAAATTATTTAAAAAAGGCATTGCAAGTGTAATGACTGCTCATCTAAATGTACCAAACCTTACAGAAACAGCAGCACTACCTGCATCACTTTCAAAAAATGTGGTAACCAGTTTGTTAAAAAACGAGCTCGGCTTTGATGGACTCATCATTACAGATGCTATGAATATGAAAGGAGCTGCAAACTATGACAGTCCTGAAGAGGTGAACTTGGCTGCTTTTCTAGCAGGCAATGACATGATAAACATGCCATTAGAAATTTATAAAACCATTAAAATATTTAAAAAATCCGTAAAAAATGGTACGATTTCTAAGGAACGACTCAATCATTCTTTAAGAAAAATTTTAAGAGCAAAATACTGGGCAGGTCTACAAAATTACCAACCCATAGATACTACCAACCTAGCATTTAAACTCAATAGTATTGAGAACGAACGCCTACACAGAAAGTTATTGAAGAACGCCATTACGCTGGTTAAGAATGAAGAGGAAGTATTTCCGATTCGTAACCTAGCACAACAAAAAATAGCTTATGTACCAATAGGTAATTACCTTGGCAATAATTTTTTAAATACACTTCAAAAATACACCAGCGTTGATTTTGTGAATGACGGAAACCATGAAGTATTGATTGAAAAGTTAAAACCCTACAACTTGGTAATCATTGGTTACCATCGATCTGATAAAAACCCTTGGAAAGATTATAAATTTAAAAAGAGTGAAATCGAACTAATTTCTAAAATCGCAAAAGAAAAGAGGGTGATTCTTGATGTATTCGCCAGTCCTTATGCAATGTTGCAATTACACAATCATAAAGATTTTGAGGCAATACTGCTGTCCTATCAAAATAGCAAGTGGTCGCAAGAGATTTCTGCGCAAATGATTTTTGGGGCTCTTGAGGTAAAAGGGAAACTCCCCGTAAAGGCAAATGAATCTTTCTTGGCAGGGCACGGACTTTTTTCGGATGCTATTGGTAGGCTTACTTACGATATGCCAGAAGAAGTAGGCATCGATCGTTTGAAACTTTCAGAAATAGACAGCTTAGCATCTGTAGTAATTAAAGAAAAAATGGCGCCAGGTATGCAAATTTTGGTTGCAAGAAAAGGAGCGGTAGTTTACCACAAAAGTTTTGGTCATTTTACTTACGAAAAAGAACAACTAGTTAATAACACAAATTTGTACGATGTAGCCTCGCTGACCAAAGTAATGGTGACGCTTCCATTAATCATGGAGCTAGAAGAGCAGGGAAAAGTAAATCTAAACAATCGATTGTCTAAACTCATTCCTGAACTTAAAAAATCAAACAAAGACAAAATTACACTGAAACAAGCTTTGTCACATTACGGGCAGTTAAAGGCTTGGATTCCTTTTCACATAAAAACGCTTGATCCACAAACAAATAAACCATCTCTGGATTATTACCGTTCTTCTAAAACAAATGAATTCAGCATAAAAATTGCTGATAGCTTGTATTTAAGAAGCGATTATAAAGACAGTATTTTTACACGAATAAAAGAGGTTGATCAGCTTCCTGAAAAAACTTATAAGTACAGTGATCTTACCTTTCATTTGCTAAAAAAATACTTAGAAAAATACTACCAACAAGATTTAAATACCTTATCTCAAAATCATTTTTTCAAGCCGTTGGGTGCAAATAATACTACCTACTTACCATTAAACAAATTTAAAAAAAACCAAATCGTACCTACCGAACAAGATGATAATTACCGAAATCAGTTATTACAAGGATATGTACAAGATGCTGGAGCAGCAATGGAGAATGGTATTGGCGGACATGCAGGTTTATTTGCCAATGCAAACGATGTTGCCAAAATGTTGCAGATGCTTTTACAAGATGGTAATTACGGTGGAGAGCATTACTTCAAGAAAAAAACCATTGATAAATTCAACCGTAGGTATTACAAAAAACAAGACGTGAGAAGAGGGCTAGGATTTGATAAGCCTCAACTGAGCAGCGAAGAAAATAACACTTGTGGCTGTGTTTCAGACAAAAGTTTTGGGCATAGCGGATACACTGGCACTTATATGTGGGCAGATCCGAAAACAGAACTTATCTATATCTTTCTTTCAAACAGGGTTCACCCTTCTGCAAACAACAAAAGTCTTCTTAAAAATAATATTCGAACTGACATTCAACGAATAGTTCAGGAATCTTTAGTGGATTAATTTGTTGTTTTTCAAGACTTCATGCTCCTTTAAAGTCTCCCAAGTTCACATTTAAGAATTAAATTAACGTTGGACTTTTCAGTACTATTCTATAAGTAATAAAAAATACAAAAAGAAAATAAACTATTTTGACTATTTTTGTTATCAATAAAAAAAGATTGGTTGCAACAATCAATCTCTTTAAAGTAATTACCTAAACCATAAAAGAGGAATTATTTTAAAAATCACAGGTTCAATTTGACAAGATAAAAACAAATAAAAAAAGATGAAAAAAACGCTACTATTTATAACAGTTTTGTTTGCTACCATATCAATTTCAGCTCAGTCTTACCGTGGATTTCATTCCTCTAACTATGCTGGCGTGCATGGCATGATTTCCAATCCATCGAGCATCACAACCTCAAAGTTAAACTACGATATCAATTTCGTTTCTTTCGATGCCTTGTTGTCCAACTCAGTATTAGAAGTTGATTTAAGCGATATTCAGAGCCTTAAAAACCCAACTCTAGGAAGTGATTCAAATCTTTTAATAGATGCTCAACTACTTGGGCCTTCTGTTTTCTTTAGACTAAATAGTAAATCTGCTTTAGGGATTCATACCAAAGCTAGGGTAATGGCTAATTTTGTGGACTTTGACAGTGAATTGATAGATCAAGTCTCAAGTAATTTTGATGGAAATACTGGTTTTAGAATTTCTGAAGATAATGGCTTTAGCTCTATTCAACATGCATGGGCTGAAATTGGAGCAACTTATGCAAGAGATTTATGGAATACAAAAAAGCATAAAATATCAGGTGGTATGGGTTTGAAATACTTATCAGGCGCTATTGCTGCAGGGTTATCTTCCGATGGATTGACACTAATCGGAGATGGCGTATCTAATGTACTCATAAATGGCAATATTGGCTATAAATCAGACACAGATTTAATTGGGAGTTCCGACGTCGTTCAAAATATTCAAGATAGTTTTGGAGAAGCAAGAGGTATTGGTGCAGACATAGGATTCACCTATCTTCTAAAAGATACATCCACTGCGGAAGATGATTACACGCTAAAACTAGGAGCGTCTGTAACAGACATAGGGAAAGTTGACTATAAACTCGAAAATACCTCCTACGAATTTACCAATGTCTTTGTTACTGAGAATGAAATTAATGAAATTGGCGAAAGCCAAACACTTACTGAATTTTTAGAAGATAAATCAACCAGCAGTACAAATACTGGTAATAACCAAGACACTGAAATAGGACTACCTACACAATTGCATATAAACGCAGATGTTAAATTAACAGACCACCTATTTTTGAATGCAAATTCTAGCATTTCTCTCACCGATTCCAAAAATAAATTTGTATCCAGCGCACTTACTCATTACACCATTACACCAAGATTTGAGTCTAGTTTTATTGGACTTTGGAGTCCAGTAGGTTTAGATGAATTTGACAACTTCACTTGGGGAGCAGGACTAAGGTTTGGACCCGTATTTATAGGTTCTGGAAGTATATTATCTTCTTTGATTTCAGATACTAAAATCCTGGATTTGTATGGTGGTTTAAAACTACCCATCATTCAAACCAAAAGAAAAGACACAGATGGTGATGGAATTTTAGATCGAAATGATCTTTGCAAAAAAGTGCCAGGAATTCCAGAAAAGATGGGATGTCCCCCAGCAGAGAAAGCAAAACAAGAATTAGAGAACGTAGTGCTAAAAAAAGACTCAGACGATGATGGTGTGATGGATGAAGATGATGATTGTCCACAAAAAGCTGGTACTAAAGAAAACAATGGCTGCCCTATTGCAGACAAAGACAAGGATGGTATTCCAGATGACAAAGATAAATGCCCAGAAGAAGCAGGAGAAGTGACAAACAATGGTTGTCCATTAGTTGATGAAAAAGATGACAAAGACAGCAATGAAGTATCAAATGATAAAGACGGCGATAAAATAGCAGATGATAAAGATGCCTGTCCAAATGTAGCAGGCTCTGTGGCAAACAATGGCTGCCCTATTACGCTTAAAGAAGTAGAAGCATTCCGACAAGATGTAAGAGAGATATACTTCAATTCAGGATCTAGCTTAGTAAACCTGAATTCTGCTGAAAGACTGAAAAGCGCGATGAAAGTGATGAATAAATTCCCAGACATATACTGGATCATAGAAGGTCATACAGATAGCGCAGGATCTGCTTATTCCAACCAAAGATTGTCTGAAGCTAGGGCTGAATCTGTAAAACTCTTTTTTATAAAAAATGGCATTGAACAGTCTAAAATTTCATCTATGGGTTATGGAGAATTAAGACCTCAAACCACCAATGCAACTGCAAACGGACGTGCTAAAAACCGAAGAGTAGAAATAAGAGCTGCTGACAAATTGAAAAATTTAGTAGGTCTTGATCTACCAGAAAAAGACATCGCAACTGAAATGTCAAACCTTGCTAAATTTATCTACTTTGAAACAGGCTCGAATATTATCATTGACAACTCAAAAGCACAACTTGACTTGATTGCCTACTACATCAAAAAATTTGAGGGGAATTACGAAATTCAAGGACATACTGACAGTGTTGGTGCAGAACTTAATAACTTAAAGTTGTCTCAAAGAAGAGCAAATGCTGTGGTTGATTACCTCATTAACAAAGGCGTGAAAATCGAAAGAGTTAGAGCTATGGGTTATGGTGAGTCAAGACCCGTTGCAGACAATAGCACCAAAGATGGACAAGCTGAAAATAGAAGAATTGAGATTCGTAAAGATGCTATAGGATCAGGAATCATCAAACAGAAAATAGAGGGAGAACTTTAAGAGCTTTTTGGTTTTTCAGGTCGTTTTATTAGTGTTTGCATTTATTGTTTTTCCTCGAAGTCTGGAGACTTTGAGGAGAGGATTATTCCCTTTTCAATTCCGAGAAGCAATCTATACTGTATGAAGGTGCACTCTCTTTTATAGACTCTTCAGAACCATATCCATAATTTACAATACAGCTTTGACAAAAAGCATTGCGTGCCATGTATGTGTCTATACTTGTATCTCCAACAATTAGAGTGTCCTTTGGAGCTATACCAGTTTTAGACATGACAAGGTTTGCCATATCAGGAGCAGGTTTTTTTCTGCCTTTATCAACATCTTGTTCACCAGCTACAATTTCAAAATAACTCATAATGCCTTGCGCAGTTAAAATATATTCTAGCGCATCTTTTCCTTTATTTGAGGCTACAGCTAATTTCACTCCCTCCTTACTTAAATGATCTAGAGTGTCTTTTACAAAAGGGTATAATTCAACAGTTTTACCTGCTATTTCGTTGTAAATTGAACGATAGAACAAAGTTGCTTCTTCAAATTGATCATCTTTTAATCCAAATTCTTTAAATATTCTCGTCAAGGGCGTACCAATTAAGTTCTTTATTTTTAACAAAGATGACTCATCTCCACATTTTTTCCCAAAATGATTTAGCGTAATCGTCATCGTTTTAAATATGCTTTTTTTAGTGTCAGCAAGTGTGCCATCAAAATCAAAAATAATAAGCTTTGGTCTCATATTAATTATATTATGTATTAAAATTTTAAAAGGCTAGAAACAAGCACTTGGTTCTTTATTTCAACTTATAGCTATGGAACCTTTAACCCCAGCTGCAAAAATTATCCCGACTTTGAAGAATAACACCAACTTGGCTGTCAAGTTGATGTAAAACATCTTTTTTTAGGAAAAATAAATTTTGGTTTAATAATTCACACTACTATACAAGTACTCAGCACCCCTCTCTATACCATACATTTTTTATGTATTTACCTCCGACACAGAAACTGGATTTTATCTAATTTTTCACCTGTTTCTTCTCGTGTTCTTGTGCATCAATCACTGCAATACAAACCATGTTTACCATTTCATCTACACTACACCCCAATTGAAAAACTTGAACTGGTTTTCTAATTCCAAGAGAAATAGGACCAATAGATTCTGTTTTGTTCAAACTTTTGAGCAATTTGTGCCCAATATTTGCGGCATCGAGATTAGGGAAAATCAGACCATTTACTTTTTTATCCTTTAGTTTGGTAAAAGGGAAAGTCTCCATTCTTATTTTTCTGTTGAGTGCAAAATCTGCTTGAATCTCGCCATCTACGATGATTTCCGGATATTGCTCATGTAATTTCTTTACAGCATTTGATACTTTTTTTGCAGATTCAGAACCTGTTGAACCAAAGTTTGAATGCGACAACATAGCTAGCACAGGTTCTACCCCAAAAAGCTTCATTACCCTGTGGCTAACTCTTGCAATTTCTACTAGTTCATCTTCAGTAGGATCATTATTAAAAAAGATGTCTGAAAAAAACAGAGGTCCCAATTCTGTAACCAAAATACTCATGGAAACTGGATTATTCACATCATTTTCAAGTCCCACCATGTCAATCATAGGTTTGGCTGCAGCATGAAAACTCTTGGTATGACCAGCAACAATAGCATCTGCTTCATTTTCAAGCAACATCATCGTTCCAAAATAAGTTCGCTCGCGCATCAGCTTTTTTGAAACCATAAGATTCGTGCCATTTCGTTGATTTTTTCCCCAAAAAATCTCTCCATATTTTTCCCTACGCTCTTTTTCTTCCGCTGCTTTAGGGTCTATGATAGGAATGTTTGCCTCAAAATTGATTTCTTTCATCATTCCTTCTATAATGGCTTTGTTTCCTAGCAATATAGGTTTGGCAATACCATCTTCGTGTACAATTTGAGCAGCTTTTAGCACATTTAAATTGTCAGCTTCGGCAAAAATTACTCGCTTTGGATCTGATTTTGCTCTAGCTATAAGCGTTCGCATCATTTTTGTGCCTGTGCCTAAACGACCTGCAAGCTCTTCTTTATAAGCATCCCAGTCTTCAATTGGTTTTTTAGCTACTCCAGATGCTACCGCTGCTTTTGCCACTGCCAATGGCACTTCAATTATAAGTCTTGTATCAAAAGGTTTTGGTATGATATACTCTCTACCAAACTGAAGATTTGTTTCGCCGTAAGTAATATTTACCTGCTCAGGCACTGTTTGCTTTGCCAATGCCGACAAGGCATAAACTGCTGCAATTTTCATTTCTTCATTTATTTTGGTAGCTCTCACATCCAATGCACCTCTAAATATAAAAGGAAAACCAAGCACATTGTTCACCTGATTTGGATGATCGGATCTACCAGTTGCCATGATTACATCTTTTCTAGCTGCCAAAGCCACATCGTATTCAATCTCTGGATTTGGGTTTGCCATGGCAAAAACAATAGGATCTGAATTCATGGTGTTGAGCATTTCTGGGGTTACCACATCAGCAACCGATAGCCCAACAAACACATCAGCATTCCGCATGGCTTGCTCTAAATTAGTTACTTGTGCATCTGTAGCAAATTCTGCTTTTTCGGGCGTGAGATATTCTCTGTCTTTTTTAATGACTCCCTTGCTATCGCACATGATGATGTTTTCTCTTTTTGCACCAATAGATAGATAAATACGCGCACAAGAAATGGCAGCTGCACCTGCTCCATTCACCACAATTTTTACTTTTGAAATCTCCTTACCTGCAAGTTCTACAGCATTCATAAGCGCTGCAGCTGAGATGATGGCAGTGCCATGTTGGTCGTCGTGCATTACGGGTATATCCAGCTCTTCTTTCAACCTACGTTCAATTTCAAAAGCTTCTGGTGCTTTTATATCTTCTAGGTTGATTCCCCCAAAAGTGGGCGCAATATTCTTAACAGTTTGTATGAATTCTTCTGTATTTTTTGTGTCAATTTCAATATCAAACACATCAATGCCTGCAAATATTTTGAACAAAACGCCTTTTCCCTCCATTACAGGTTTGGAAGCTTCTGGTCCAATATCTCCTAACCCCAACACCGCAGTGCCATTAGATATTACAGCTACCAAATTCCCCTTTGAAGTGTATTTGTAAACATCTTCTTTATTTTCTGCAATTGCAAGGCAGGGTTCTGCAACTCCTGGCGAATAGGCAAGCGATAGGTGTTTTTGCGTAGCATATTTTTTGGTCGGATTCACCTCAATTTTACCTGGAATTGGTTTTGAATGGTAGTTGAGTGCTTCTTCTTTTTTTCTGTCTTTGTTCATTACCTTACTATTTTTGATTTGGTAAAATTATTAAATAGTAGTGAGATAAGGGTTGAAAAACTTTAGCAAAAAAATTTCGTTGGTAATTTTAAAAGAAAATCATTTGAGAAAAATTCGGAAAACCATGCTCTTTTTTAAATTGCACTATCTTTTGATATGAAAAACAGAAACTTATGACTACTTATAAGAGAAATAAAATGATTGTGCTGAATAAGACTCTTTTAATAAAGTACTTATTCATATTCATCATTCCGCTTATTGTGGCCTCTATACTTTGGAAAACAAACCTGTTTTTAAATCAATTAAAGAACGAAGAGCGTTTAAAAATGGAAGTGGTAGCAGCTGCGCAAAGGGAACTTGCAAAGTCAGCTGGACAAATAGAATTGCCACTAAAAATTTTGGGAAACAACAACAGTATTCCAATGATACTTTTAGGATCCAATGGCAAAATTGTATCCTATAAAAACTTAGATGCACAAAGAGCAAAAGACTCATTGTATTTGAAAAAACAACTTGATATAATGAAAGCTGAAAATATGCCAATCATTATTGAGGAAACTCAGCAAAATGGCAAAATGCAGCAAGCAGTTTATTACAGAAACTCAGATTTACTAAACAATTTACAGTTTTACCCTTTGGTACTATTGCTCATCTTTTTTATTTTTTCTTATAGCTTTTTTCTTTTGGTGAAATACAATAGATCTGCTGAACAAAACAAACTTTGGAACGGAATGGCAAAAGAAACTGCACATCAAATTGGCACTCCTTTGTCTTCAATTTTGGGATGGATAGCAATTCTAAAAACCGAAAATACCAACCAAAAAATAGTAGATGAAATAGAGAAAGATGTATACCGCTTAAATGTGATTGCAGATCGTTTTTCAAAAATTGGTTCAAAACCAAAGCTTGAGAAAATAGATGTTTGTAAAGTTCTTACTGACACCCTCAACTATTTAAAAATTAGAAGCTCTAGCAAAGTTTCTTTTGAATTACCAGATGCTACCACTCAGATTCATTCATTTATCAATGCTCAACTATTTAGCTGGGTTATAGAAAATTTGGTGAAAAATGCCATTGACTCCATGAATGGTGTTGGAAATATTTCGATAAAAATCAGTACAAAGAACAAACACATTGTGATTCTTATTGCTGATTCTGGAAAAGGAATTTTCAAAAAAAACCAAAAAAATATATTTAAACCGGGATTTTCTACCAAAAAAAGAGGATGGGGACTTGGACTCTCACTTGCAAAAAGAATTATTGAGAATTACCACGAAGGAAAAATTTCACTTTTAAAATCAGAAATTGGCAAGGGTGCAACCTTTAGAATATTGCTGAAATTGGAAGGTTGATTGGGTTTTTTGAGATACTAAATTTGCAATACAAGTTCAATTCACATAATTTTCAAAATCATATTTTCTCTTTTTTTAATATATTTCTTAGCGTATCAAAAAAAATCAGAATAAAGTGTGTTATATTTGTTTAACGGAGTAATTTTTATTAATCAAAAGACTTTTTTAGATTATTCCTCCAATATGCTGAAAAATGTTTTAGTTAATATTCATCGCTTGGGTTATTGTGATAGACTGAGAATTTTGAAGTAAAATTTTATTACGAATAAACTCATTTATAAATATTTATATGAAATACCTATGATTTTAACAGGAAGTGAAATAAAAAAAGAGGTTATCAAAAAAAATATCTTCATCGATCCATTCAATGAGGAAAATATAAATCCTAATAGCTATAATTATTCATTAGGAACTTCCTATATTGAAGTGCCTGAAAATGAAATTATTGATTCTAAAAAACCCAAGAATTATAAATCTCTTACAATACCTGAAAAAGGTTTGATATTAAAGCCAAACACACTTTATCTTGCAAATACTTTTGAAAGAATTGGAAGTAAAAAGCATGTAACTTCTCTTATTGGAAAAAGTTCAATGGGTAGGCTTGGATTATTTTTGCAAATTGCAGCAGATTTAGGTCATCAAAACGAAATACACCAGTGGACTTTGGAACTGCGTTGCTGTAAACCTTTAATTATTTATCCTAAAATGGTGATAGGGCAAGTAACTTTCTGGGAAACAAAAGGAGAGCCATTTAGTTACAAGGGATTTTATACTAATTTCAATGAACCAACATCTTCAAAAGGATTATGATACTTACAGGAAATGAAATTATTCAAAATCAGAAGGACGAAAAAATAACAATTTCTCCTTTTTTAGAATCAATGGTAAATCCAAACAGTTATGATATTAGATTAGGAAATAAATTATTTATTTATAAAAATGAAATCCTTGACTCTAGGGCAAAAAATGAATACGAGGTTTTAGAGATTAAAGAAGAGGGTTTTGTTTTAGAAAAAGATCAATTCTATTTGGGGCATTCAGTAGAAATAATTGGCAGTGAACACTTTGTGCCTATTTTGCATAACAAGTCAGGAATAGCTAGGCTAGGCTTATTTATACATATTACGGCTGATTTAATAGATATTGGCTCTAAAGGAAATATAACATTGCAATTATTCCCAACAAATAGTATAAAGATCTATCCTAATATGAAAATTGGACAAATCTCTTTTTGGTGTGTAAAAGGAGAAATTGAAAAATATAAAGGGAGGTATACCAACTCTGTAGGTCCTGTAGCATCAAAAAGCTATTTAACCAAACACCCTTTTGATTAGCGAATCAAAAATTATATCAATGGATTCTATAAATGGTTGGTAAATTATGCTGTAAAGGGAGTTTTTAACAAGTTAAGCAGTATCATATTTGTAAGGTATGTTGGCAATATGAACTTTGGGAGATACCAGACCAATATTTACAATTTCTTGTGGTATTTTAGCTGAAAATCGTATCTTTACAATTTTAGAAAATGCCGTGTGTTAACAACATGATTTTAAACATAATTCAAATAATATGATACGTGAAAATTTAAATATTACCAAAGAGTTTATAAATAATCTAAATTACCCTGATTTTGTGAGTTTTATAAATCAATGGAATGTACTTCCTGGGAGTTTTGTTACCATCAATAAGTGGGCTAAATTTTCTAATATAAATGAAAACTCTAACATACTTCAAATTGCTTGTACAACAGGGTTTCAATCTAGAGAAATAGCAATTTTAACGGGGTGTAAAGGAAAAGCATTTGACTTGTCGCACATGGCAGTTGAAATGGCAAAATATAATAAAAAAGTTTATGCCCCAAATATAACTATTGACTATTTTCAAGCTGATGGAATGCTGTATGAGACAAGTGAAAAATTTTCACATGTACTTATTGGTGCTGGTATTCAATTTTTTCCAAATCCACAAAAAGCATTAAATAAGAGTGTTTCTTTTTTAAAAGACAATGGATACCTCCTTGCTTCTCCATATTATGCTATAGATGAACTGCCTAAAGAAATCATAGCCAAAGGGAAAGAAGTCTTTGGGATCAATGTTACCTCAAAAAGCTATAAGGAGATCATAGGAATGTATGAAACACTTGAAGTGATGTATGAAGATAGAAACACCATACCTGTAGAAACAGAAGGAGAGTTAAAAAAATATTGTGAAAATACCATTGACAGGGCATGTATCATTCATAATATTTCTGATCAAGAAATTTATGAAACCATGTATAAAAGATTACTATTGGTTAGGCAAACCAGTAACCTACTAAGACAATATCTAAACTACTCAGTGCTTGTACTGCGTTACCGTAAGAACACTTACCCAAACAGGTATGTTGAACTATTCTAAATCTCTTATCAATTATAAATCAATCATATAAATGGATTTAACTCAGTAAGATTTTCTAAAAATCTCTGACAAACAACTAAGTAACTACGCATAAATAACATTTACATTTTTAATTCTTAGGTCTTTTGCTTACTATAAAAATATGATTCGTCTATGTTAATTTTGGAAGATTAATAATTGTAACAAAATGTGTAGCATCTACATTTACTTTTAGCAGTATTTGGCACAAAGAAATCATAGAAATATTTATAACTATCTAAAGGTCATTATTTAAAGAGAATTATTTCTTGTGAAGGAAATATCAACTTAATTAAAAAAATTTACAACATCATTCTTAAATCCTAAGATGGCCTCAAAAAATAAGGGATGTTGTTTTTATCAATTTCTTTCTGGTCTTCTGTAAATGAAATTATTTCTGATCTGTACTGAGATCTGATAGCATTGAGCCATTTAATGGTTTTTTTATTAAGTTCTGCATCTGCCTTTGCAACTTCTCCTTTAATAATTAAGTATCCAAGATCTGTACCCAAAGATATTTCATCTCCATTTCTTACACTGTTTACGAAAAACACTTCTTTATCTTTCAAAACAACCTGTGAAAGGCATTCAAAATAGTTATAAGCAATGTTGCAATCCATTTTCATTTTCCAGATACCTGAGTAACAAGTATCCGTAACCTTTTCACAAGTGTCAACTACATGTTTTACGCTTAAAATACTCCAGCTTTCTTCTAAGTTCTCTGTTGACCAATTGCTGTTTAACTCTTCAATATCAATGTTGAAAGGTATATCCATCCACTCTAACAGATGAAACAAAAAAATAGGTATTCTGTTATTTGCAAAATACAGATTATTTGTCAGACTGGAAATAGCTGTTAACAAAGGGTTGAACTCTCCTAAATATATCTCATCCTGATCCTCCTTATCAATCATAAAATCTAACTGAAAAGAGCCTCTGTAGCCCTGCTCTAGTATATGATTGCCAAATTTAGTAGTGTATTCCTTTATTTTGTCAGTAACTTGTTTACTAAATGTGTTTGGTGTAAGTGTGTTTCCGCACCATCCAGCTTGGTTAGGTGTCAATTCACCAATACCAACGAGCCGTTTAAATACTGGTGAAAGAACCACTCCTGATTTGGTAACACAAGCCTCAATAGCGGCACCATAAGAGTCAAGCCGCTTCATAATTTTCACATACTTCTCTTTTTCTATAGTATCAGCATACTTCTTATAATCAGCTTCATTTGAAATAAAAAAGGTGTTTTCTCCAGAATGTCCGTAAGGTGTTTGAATAACCAAATCATCTCCTAAACTACCAGCAAGTGGTTTGAGGTGCATGTAGCTATTCAATTTGGCAAGTATATTGGGAACACAGGCAACTTCTGCCTTTTCGGCAATATCACCTAGATGTGACTTATTATTCAGGTAGCTTATGAGACTTGCACTTGGGCAATAGACTTCCAAATTCAATTTCTCAGCTAAACTTTTAGTCCTTTCATCAAATAACAAAAAGACTACTTTACCATTATCATCTGGTTTCCCGTTTTGGTTAATAAAATCAATTACCTCTGGATGTGAGAGTAAGTAATTCGTTATCTGTGGAGTGTCTTTAAATTCTGTCTTAGGTCTAAGTTTCTTAGGCACGAAA
>Ga0307933_1000228_pt1 | contig 54535 bp, 48 predicted proteins | sample OrgLakmetageno88_FD_201811 | JGI IMG/M metagenome (GOLD analysis project Ga0307933, IMG submission 201811) | Saline water microbial communities from Organic Lake, Antarctica - #88 | ecosystem: Environmental > Aquatic > Non-marine Saline and Alkaline > Saline | place: Antarctica: Organic Lake... | reverse complement strand
GTTGTCATTCCAAGATGCTGGAACTAGGGTACCTGTTGGAATAAAGTTTTTCGTAGCTTGTGCTTCTATGTTGTCTGGAATACCATCGTTGTCGGAATCAAGGTCAAGGCTATTTCTAACGGAATCTCCATCTAAATTTGTAGAGGGTAGTTCAAAATTCCCAAAAGTAAGGGTGATGTTTTCTATGTTGTAAGTACCGCTGTTAAATGAAGAATCTATGTAATAATCTGCTGCCGTTGCCGCAATGGTTGACGTGTAAAAAACAACTCCATTTTTGAGGTAAGTTACGGTCTCTCCCTCCTTTCTAATACTGAGTACGTCGCTAACAGTATAAGTTCCACCAACGTTACCTTTTGATGCCGTGTTTTCCTCAACGTGTACATTTGCATTTACAATATATATCTTATAATCAATATCTTCCCAAGATGCTGTGGTATTATTTCCTGCAGCGTTGAAACCTAGGATGAATTTTTTATTGGTTGTGTTTGACACCCTGAAACTGAGCTCAAAATTAGCACCTGCATTAAAAGCCGCTGATAAATTGTCTGTGATATAAGCTTCTGTCCAACTATTTACTCCATCATCTACCACTGCAATGGTGTTGCCTGTAATACCAGCCACATCAAATGAGGTTGCATTGGTATCTTTTGTCCATTGCGATTGCGTTAGTTGTCTGGTAAATACGTCTTCGGCTACATCTAATATCCCATCATTGTCATCGTCAATATCAAAACGATCTAATATAAGATCACCATCAGTATCTCCATCAAAAATGTTATCTCTATAATCAAAATCTACTCCTTCTCCAACCACAAGTTTTGAGCCATCAGCATTGGTGTCTGCATCTGATTCTAGCAAGGTAAATACATCGGTACTGTCATTAAAAGTTCCTCCGTTTACATCTGCAAAGGTAGGAAGTGCTATGGTTGCACTGGGGGTATAATTTTCATCTACATCGTTGGTGCCATCTCCGTCTGAATCCAAATCTCTATAATCGGCTAGTAGGTTGCCATCTGTGTCTATAGGCGATAGGCCTTGCCCAGAGTGAGCTCCAGTGATTGAAAAGTTTAGGTCATACACGTCATTCAAACCATCATCATTGGTATCTGCCATAGACGTACCTAAAGAACCCGGTTTTTTATAACCTTCGGTGGTTTGGGCTTCTATATTATCTGGAATTTGGTCATTGTCTGAATCTAGGTCTAAACTATCGATGGTGGTATCTCCATCGGTATCTGTTATATTCGTATAATCCCCCCTAAAACTAATACCGGTAACAGATAAGTTTTCAATGTTGTAAACACCTGTATTAAAGGAGGTGTCTACGTAATAGTCGGTTGCTGTAGCTATCCCAGATTCTCTATATATTTCAAGTCCATTAAATAGCAACACAAAATCATTGCCTTCCTTTTTAATACTAATAACATCGCCTGGCTGGTAAGAAACCGTAGGTGTTTTGTTACCGCCATCTACACGTGCTCGCAAAGTTGAAGTTGAATTCAGGTAGGCTGCAAAGTCAATGTCTGCAACACCAGAATTAGTATTGGTGTTTTTGGCGCTCAATCCCAGCGTAAAATCCTTGCTTATATTATTGCTTACTGTAAAGTTTACTTGAAAGTTTACCAAATCTGGTAATAGCGTTTGTATAACGGGTGATACATAGGAATCTAAATTCGAGCCAGTGGCAATAACCTGTATGGTATTGCCTGTAATAACCCCTACTGCATCTTGCGTAGCTCCTGGACCTCTACCCCAAATAGTAAGCGGTACATAGTTTTCATCCAAGTCAATAATCCCATCATTATCATCGTCTATGTCGTCTAAATCAGCTATGCCATCACCATCTGTGTCTATTCCTTGGCGGTAGTTAAAATCGTTGCTTATGGGAACTGCATTGGAACCATTTGCGTTTACAGTACTGGCTGTTCTTAGTAAAGTAAAAGCACTGCCGTTATAAGCAAGCCCATTTACATCGCTGTAATCATCTTGTAAAGGGGTTGTTTCTGTGTTGTTGAACAATCCATTGTTTCCTAACAAACCACTTCCAGGGGTTGCAAAAGCCTCTGCTAAATCAGCAACACCATCTGCATCGGAATCATCATCTAAGTAATCTGGCGTAAAATCACGGTCGGTATCTACAACCTGTAAACCTGCATTGTTTCCAGTGGTGTCGTATGCACCCATCAAACCATCGTTATCCGTATCAGTATAGTCAGGAGCATCATAGCCTATGGTGGTTTGTGCTTCTATGTTGTCTGGAATGCCATCGTTGTCGGAATCCAAATCTAAACTGTCGATGAGTCCATCACCGTCGCTGTCTGTTTCAGCTTTGTAATTCCCCATAAAATTGAGTCCCGTGATGGAGAGGTTTTCGATATTGTATGCACCATTATTAAATGAACTGTCTATGTAATAGCCTGTAGCATTTGCTACACCAGGTTCTGTAAAAACTACACTTCCATTTAACAACAACTCAAAATCAGTTCCCTTTTTTCTTACACTAATCACGTCACCTGCTTTGTAGGTAGACTTCTGACCCTCAGATGTGCCATTTGTGTATACCTGTACGCCTGAAACCCCTGTGATATATGCCGCAAAGTCAATGTCTGTATAGCTAGAAGTAGTGTTGTTGCCTACAGCATTCAAACCTATCATAACATGCTTGGTTATGGTGTTGTTTACCGTAAAGTTTACTTGAAAGTCTTCTATGCCCGGCAACATATCTTGTACGTTTGGCGTTGCGTAGGAGTCATTCCATGAAACATTATTAGCAACGCTAAGGGTGTTTCCTGCTATGGTAACTCCTGCATCTGCAGCAGGGTTGGGTCCTCTAAACCAATTGGTAAGAGGGAAGTAACTCTCGTTTACATCTATGATTCCGTCGTTGTCATCATCTATATCTGCGTAATCTGTAATGCCATCTGCGTCGGTGTCAGGCCCTTGTCTGTAGTCAAAGTCTCTGACCAACGCTGAAGCATTGAATCCATCGGGAACTAAAGTTGCGTTTGATTTAGAAAGGGTAAAATTAGGGTTTACGAAGGCAAGACCATTGACATCGGTATAATCATCGGTAGCTTCTACAAATATGTTATTTTCCATGCCATTGACACCTACAGAGGCTGGAGTACTAAAAAATAAAACTGCAGGACTGAAGTTTTCAGCCACATCATCAATGCCATCGCCATCGGAGTCATCGTCTAAAAAGTCAGGGGTTTGATCTCCATCTGTATCTACAGGCAACACTAAACTCATGTTTGTTGCAGGAGCACCTACAATTATACCTGTATCATATCTTATATCTAAACCATTCGGTTGAAATCTTACGGGGCTGCTTGTACTCGGGGTTTTGTAAGTGTTGGTAGCTTGTGCTTCTACATTGTCTGGAATTCCATCGTTATCGGAATCTAAATCAAATTGATTCAATATATTATCGCCATCACTATCTAGTACATTAACTACTAAAAAGCCTGCTTCGCTTCCATCCAATCCAAAATCTGAAACAGCTGAAGTAGTTACTGCGGTGGCGAAAGTACCATCCCTGTTACCTAAAAACACATCGATACGGTTGTTATTATGTGCATAAACAATATCAGCGCTTGCATCGCCATTGATGTCTGTCATCAACGTATTTTCACTGCCACCTATACCAATATCTGTAAAGGTTAATCCAGCTGTTAAAATGACCGTAGTATTGAAAGTACCGTCGCCATTTCCTAAAAAGGTTCTAGCGCCATTGCTTTTTTGTACAAACACCAAATCTATGATGCCATCGGCATTCGTATCTCCTAAAAAACCTGCTTGGCTACCATCTTGTCCGAAATCACCAATACCACCACCTGTGGTGGTAATGGCTGAGGCAAAACTACCATCTGTGTTACCAAAAAATACATCTATACGATTGTTTGCAAGTGCATACACCAAATCTGCCCTACCATCGTTGTTTACGTCTGCCATCAATGCGTTTTGATTGGCATCTACACCAAAGTTGGTGAAATAACCTCCTGGAGTGGTTACTGCAGTGCTATTAAAACCTCCATTACCAAGCCCCAAAAAGGTGCGAGCGCCATTAGTTACCTGTACATGCGTAAGGTCTATGTTTCCATCGCCATTTACATCTCCTAAAAAAGCTGCTTCGTCTCCACCTTGTCCGAAGTCTTGAGGGGATGTTAAATTAGTGGTTGTTCCTATTTGAAAAGTACCATCTGCATTCCCTAAATAAACGTTGATATTTGAATTTAATTCTACGAATAACAAATCGTGGATACCATCATTGTTAAGGTCTCCCATAAGCGTATTCTCATTCCCGTCCACCCCAATATCATTGAAGTTAGTGCCTGGTGTATTAGCGGTAGTGGTGTTAAAAGCACCATCTCCTTTACTTCTGTAGGTGCGTGTACCGTTGGTTGCATCTGCGTGTGTGAACCATAGGCTATATTCTACAATATCTGTTATCCCATCATTGTCATCGTCGATGTCTGCACGGTCAAAAATAGCATCTCCATCGGTGTCTATATCTAAAAAACGATCTCTATAGTCAAAGTCTATGCCCAAAATTGGATTGGCATTGGCACCATTAGCATCAGTATCAACATCCGTATCCTCTAGGTCGAAAACTGAACCATTGTGGGCTAGACCTCTTATAGCTGCAGAAGCATAGCTGGTAGAACCTCCTACATTAGCGCCTAAGCCATTACCATTGGGGTCAACAGCACCTATAGCTCCCAATCCTGATTCATCTACATCATTTGCACCATCCTGGTCTGAATCATCATCTATATAATCTGATGTTCCATCAAAATCGGTGTCTGCTGGCGTAAAACTTATATTGGATTGTACACCTCCAGCTACTAAGCCTGTGTCATATACACGATATAAGCCGTTAGCTGTAACGGAACCACTTGGTAGCGTATACCCACTGGTGGTTTGCCCTTCTATATTATCTGGAATACCATCGTTGTCGGAGTCTAAGTCGAACTGATTGTCAACACCATCATTGTCAAGGTCACTTTTTGCAATATTTTGACTTAGAAATCCTTGCTCATTGCCATCTTGCCCCGCATCGTTTGACCATAAACTTTCTATATTAGTAGTTGAAAAATAAGGAGCGGATGCAATACCTAAACGAACAATAACCTTGTTTGAGTTATCATCAAAATACACCAAATCTATCCTACCATCTTTATTTATATCCACAAAAAAGGTATTTTCGTTGGCATTAGTACCAATGTTACCATTTAAGGTGGTAGTTATAGGACTGGTATTGAACAAACCTGGTACCAAATCCGAACCTTGGTAGATAGAAATTACATTGCCCGAATCAATTACGTGTACAAAATCTATGGCACCATTGCCTGTGATGTCTGCTAAAAATCCGTCTTCATCGTAAGATCTACCAACGTTGTTTGCCGTTACGAATGTAGTAACTACTGGGGTGGTGTTAAATTTACCTGCACCTGTAGCACCTAAAGAAAGATACACTAAAAAAGTGTTGGCGGAATCGCTAGAAATAAACAGGTCTGAATATCCATCATTGTTAAAATCTGTCATCAAAGAAAGCACATTACCATCTGCACCTGGTAGCAGTTGTGCAGTAGATGGTAGGGGATAATTGAAACCTATATCAGTAGTTGCAGCAAAGGCTGGGAAAAATGACCCACTGCCTCCGGGATAAACCGTAATGGTGATGCTATTGTTGGCGATGTTTCTCCCCACACGCACGATATCTAAATTCGTATTTCCCATAGCGTTTACTAGAAAAGCGTTTTCATTGCCAGATATCCCCGCAAAACCAGTAAAGGTATCATCTGTATCTTTTGCAAAGGTGCCATCCCCTTGGTTGATATAGGTTCTTAACCTATTGCTTGAATCGTCAATAAAAACAATATCATCCAAGCCATCTTGGTCGATATCACCAAATAAGGTGTTTTCATTGGCATCAACCCCTATGTCATCACCCCCTAAAGAGGTGGTAGTTGATGACTGCTCAAAAGTTCCTAGACCATTGGACTTGTATACATGGATGCTATCTGTGGCATCATCTACATGAATAAAGGCAAGAGGAGACTCAAAGTAATCCAAAATACCATCGTTATCGTCGTCCATATCCACTGTATCAAGAACCGCATCGCCATCTGTGTCTTGCAAATTGTAGGCATAAGACGCTAAGCCTTGGAGGTGCTTGTTGCCAACTTCTAAGTGCCAGTCGCCATCCTTGCCCGTAATGTTGGTGGAGGCAGCGACTTTTATGCCCAATGATTTTTCTAGTGCCAGAACTGCTGCTAGTCCTTTGCTGCCCTTGGCAAATTCACAACCATAAATGTGTAATTGCTGTAGGTTCGCGTGTTGGCTAAGCCCTAGCTGATTGCTTAGGTAGCTGCTCAGTGCGTTGCCGCTTAACCAAGTGCCGTTTATCAACAACTCGCCCGAACGACCATGACTAAATAAATGGTAAATATCCTCATTATCTAGTGCTGAAAGACGCATTGCTATACTGCCACTGTCTAAGACAGCCGAATCGATATGATAGGTATTATCACCCGATAAATCAAAAGCACTTGCTGAAAAAGTGCTGATAATGAGTAACCATAAAAGGGTAAATCTTTTCATGCTGACGGTTGTTGTTAAATTAAATTTGGTCATGGTTTTGTTGTAAAAATAATTTTCATTTAGAGTATATCAATTTCTGTGCCAAAATATTGGTATACTTTAAATAACATTCGTTAAGTTGTTGGTAATCGGTAATTTATTGTTTTAACTAATTTTAGTTGATTTTTTAATTTTAAAAAACCCAAAACCGAGGCTTGGGTTGTATGATTTTTTGTCTGCTTGTTTTTTGATCGCTGTATTTTCAGTTCTTTGTCATTAACAACTCTTCATTTTTCTCTTTTCACTCTTCATTCGTCACTTTTCACTTATCATTCATCATTTTTCATTTTTCGCAAAGTTACTTCACTTACTTAACATATTTTCTATGTTCATTTTTTTTGCTTGCCCAAAAAAACGAACCCTTTTCTTATGAATTTCTCAGCCAAAGCTGAAAACCAGTCAGACTTTTGCCGCGTTGCTTTGCTCCTGTATCTCGGCGAAAGCCGACTTATTCGGAAGAAAAGATTGTAGCAATGTAAAGATAGTATTTGCTGTGTTTTCAGTTCCTTGTCATTAACAATTTATTGTTTTTCTCTTTTCATTCATCACTCTTCACTTATCTCTTTTCACTCTTCATTCGTTATTTTTTTCTTTTCACTTTTCTCTTATCATTTTTCATTGTTCTTAATATATTTTTACTACTGTAGCGTCTAATACTTCTGGGTTTGTTACCACAAACTCTGTTCTTCTGTTTAGCTGATGATCGGCTTCGGAACATTTCACATCATTTGTACATCCATTGATGAGCATAGACTCGCCGTATCCTCTTCCTGAAATTCTAGCGGAACTCACACCTTGAGATATGATCCATGAGATACTTGATTGCGCCCTACGGTCGGATAAACTTAGGTTGTAAGAATCTCTACCTCTACTATCGGTATGTGCCCCCATATCAATTTTAAGCTCTGGGTACTTGTTCATCACATTCACTACTTTTCTCAGCTCAATTGCTGCATCTGGTCGAATATTTGATTTGTTAAGATCAAAGTAAATAGGGTTGATTCTAATAATGATTTTGTTATTCTTTTTAACAAATTCAATTAACTTAGGTCGGAGTTGAAGCTTGTTTTCTGTACCTTCAACCCTATTGGTAGCAAGCTTTACTGTGTCATTTTCAAAACCATCTTTGCTTGCTATAAATTTGTAATTGGTTCTACACTTTACTTTAAAGAAAAATTCTGCAAACTTATCGGATTTAGAAGACTCTATGATTACGCCTTTTTCGTTATACACAGTAACCGTTGCTGCTGGTATGATGCCGTTGCTGCTTCTCTCTCTTACATCGCCCTTGGCAAGTTGGAAACAATCCTTTGGTTGTAGCATTTTTAAGGTGTAAATATCATCACTTCCTTTTCCTCCCTTACGGTTTGAACTGAAATAAACATCTTCTGTTTGCACGTTTTCGTAGTAAGCAAAATCATCTGCAGAACTATTTACAGGCGTACCTATGTTCACTATTTTCTTAAAATTGTCGAAATTTGAATCTCCAACTCTAATATCTAAACTGTCTGATTTGAATACATCTAATCCTCCCAACCCAGGATGTCCTGTGGATGAGAAAAACAGGGTTCCGTAATCATTTACAAAAGGGAAAGATTCTTGACCTTCGGTATTGATTTTTGATCCAAGGTTAACAGGTTCGCCCAAGGTGCCATTTGCAGAAACTTCTGCTACATATATATCGGAAGAACCTAAAGAACCTGGCATGTCTGAAGAAAAATACAACCTAGATCCATCGAGGTTGAATGAAGGATGGGCAACACTGTAATTTCTACTATTAAAGTGTACCGGTTTTATATCTACCCACTTCCCTCCAGAAGCTTGTTTTGACCTGAACAATTGCAAGGTATTTACGTTTTCTTTGCTCTTTTTGAGCTTGCTATTTAAATAATTGTTTCGTGTAAAAAACATGTACTCACCAGTAGGTGCAAAGGCAGCATTTGCCTCATGAAAAGGGGTATTCACTTTACCCTTAATTTGCTTTACAGCGCCCTCTTTATAAGCATTTGCTCCTTTTTTGATGCTGTACAATTCTAAAAATGGCTCAAGATTCCAAAGATAATCTTGAGACTTGGTGTTTCTAGAAGAAGCGAACACCAAATTATTACCATGCTCTGTTACGCCAAAATCTGAGTACTTTGTATTAAAGCTTGCATTGGTAAGTGATGTATTTTCTCGGCTATTTTTATCAATGATTTCTTTGTAATCCTTATTCTTCATATGAAGCTCACCTCTGCTATCTTCTGGCATTGCTTGGTGAAACTTCACCATCATTTCGTCTGCTTTTTCATAATCACCCGTACCTTTTAAAGCCATGGCGTATTTGAAATAGTTTTCAGGATCTACAGCAGTAGTATAATTAATGAGCTCTGCATACCACTTTGCTGCCTGTGGCATTCTATTGGTAAAATAGAAGGTATTGGCCAGTTTTTCGTACAAGTCTTTAGACTCATAGCCTCTCTCCACCATTTTCAACAGCTCTTTACTGGCATCCATGTACGCAAATTCCTTCTTGTACTCTTCAAATATTTTTTTAGTTTTTCCTGTTCCTTTCTGTCCATAGGAAGCTATAGACACCAACAGCGCAATGACTACAAAAGATATTTTTTTCATTGTTTTCATGTTTGTTTGCATTTAGAAGAATCTTGGTGATATAAAGCCTGTATAATTTGGTATTTCGAATCTGAGCATTAGCTCGTGAGTTCCGCTGGTATAGTCTACAATTTCGGAGGTAGTTAAGTCGAAAGCGTACCCTATCTCCATGATTTTGCTTACTCTTATGGCAGTGAGTATGCTAATGGCGTCTTCTAACCTATAAGCAACTCCAAGTGTAAGTTTTTCTCTATACAAGAAATTTGCAGAGAAATCTGAAATTGGAGGAGCACCAGGAACCGCTTTAAGTAATATTGCTGGTTTGAACTGAACACTTTCACTCAATTTGAAAACATACCCTGCAATGGCGAAGAAGTGCATTCTTTCGGTACCAACACCAATGGTGTTATTGTCTCGTTCCACACGATTTGTCTCCAATAAATTTGGAACAGACAAACCAAAATACCAATTGTAACTAGATAGGTAAAGACCTGCTCCAACAATGGGGGCGTTCAGCCTTAAATTGTTAGCAAAAGCAACATCGTTGCCCTGAAAAGCCCTTCCTTCGCTCCAATCGGTCTGTAGCATGTGTAACCCTGCTTTCAACCCAAAAGACAACTTTAAGCCTTGATCGGAAAGCGGCAATGTATAGGATGCATTTCCCTCGAATTGAGTTTCGCTTGCTGGCCCTAAATCATCTCTCACCACATTTACACCCAATCCAAGACGCTCGTTTCGTAATGGTGAGTGTGCAGCAATTGTAAAAGTGTTAGGTGCGCCTTCAATTCCTGCCCATTGCAACCTGTTTAAGTTAACAATGCTCAACCCATTTCTTTGCCCCGCATACGCTGGATTGATGTTTAAGGGGTTGTACATGTATTGCGTGTATTGCGCATCTTGTTGTGCAAACAGCTGCCCAAGACTGAATACCGATAGCACCAGTACACATATTTTAAGTTTTTGAATCTTTTTTACCATTGGTTTGAGGTTTTAATTTTTTTCATGGTTTTACCAAGAGAAATTTTTGGTTTGATATTTAGTTTGGAAAAGCAATATAGTTTAACAGTATTTGAGATTTTTGTTTGCAAGAAAATTTATTCGCAAAAAGAACATTAGCATTCCTGACTACGTTTTGCAAAACTGCAATTTTTCTATTTTCTGCTTTTGGCATAAATGATTTTAAATAGTAAATCTTTAATTACAAAAATTTTAATTTAATAACAGCCACTTGTTGATTCAGCAAAAAGATGAAATGCCATTAAATAATTCAATAAACAAAAGAACACAATTTTTTGAAATTAACACGTAACTAATTTCATTTAATTGCTTCTCCTTTAAAGAAAATTATTGCTAATATAGCGAAAAACAGCTGTTATTTGTCAACAACTTATTCACATAAAGTTTTTTACACAACATCCTTTTGGAGAAAAAACTTATAAATAGCTTGTAGTAAATTGTTTACTGATTTATTGTAAAAGAGAAAATTATTGATTTTTTTTATAGCTTATCATTTTAAAATCAAAAAAGCTAGTTGATTTGAACCTATCTTTGTAAAAACCAGCATCAATGGCAGCATTTGTAGAAAAATACATCAACCCATTTACCGATTACGGTTTTAAAAGACTTTTTGGCGAAGAACCAAACAAGGAGCTATTGCTTGATTTTTTGAATGAACTACTAAAAGAGGAACAAGGCAACATTGTTGATCTTACTTACCTAAAAAGTGATAGACTAGGAAGTAGCGAAGACGACCGAAAGGCAATTTTTGATCTTTATTGCGAAAACGAAAAAGGCGAAAAATTTATTGTTGAACTTCAAAAAACCAAGCAGAAATTTTTTAAGGACAGAACTGTTTACTATTCTTCATTTCCCATTCACGAACAAGCACAAAAAGGTGCCGACTGGAATTTTGAGTTAAAAGCCATCTACACCATTGCCATTTTGGATTTTGTGTTTGATGAAAACCTCCATGAACCAAACAAATACAGGTATAATGTAAAGCTTTCGGATACGGAAACCCACGAAGTTTTTTACGATAAACTCACGTTTATCTACCTAGAAATGCCAAAGTTTAACAAAACAGCAGAGGCACTTTCTTCAAAATTCGACAAATGGATGTACGTAATCAGAAACTTAAGCAAGCTAGATAAAGTACCAAATGAGTTGAGAGAGCGTGTTTTTGAGAGGTTGTTTGAGGTTGCCGAAATCGCCAAGTTTAGTAGAAAAGAGGCAGATGCCTACGAAGAGAGTTTAAAATCCTACAGAGATTTGAAAAATTCGCTAGATACTGCTTATGAGGAAGGTGTGGAAGAAGGGTTAGAAAAAGGAAGAAAAGAGGGGAGAGAAGAAAAAAGAAATATCATGGAAAACTTGATTAAGTGTGGACTAGCTATTTCCGATATTGCAAAAGCTTCAGGACTTACAGAAAATGAAGTTCGCAAAATTAAAGATAACATGGGAAGGATAGATTGAGTGCAATACCTACAAACTTTTAAATCATGCCTATAGATCTAACATTAGAAATAAAAACACTACCAGAAAAACCTGGGGTTTATCAATATTTCGATAAGAACGATCAAATCATATATATAGGTAAAGCAAAGAATTTAAAAAAGCGGGTTTCCTCTTATTTCACAAAAAAACACGATCGTGAAAAAACCAGAATACTGGTAAAAAAAATTGTGCGAATCGTGCATATCGTGGTGAATACGGAAACCGATGCGCTGCTTCTGGAAAACAACCTGATAAAAAAATACCAACCCCGCTACAATATTTTATTGAAGGATGATAAAAGCTACCCTTGGATTTGTGTTAAAAAAGAGCGCTTTCCAAAGATTTTTATCACCCGACAATTGATAAAAGACGGATCTGAATACTTTGGGCCTTATACATCGCCAAAAACTCCGCGAATTTTGCTAGACTTGATCAAGGAGCTTTATAGGGTTAGAAGTTGCAACTACGATTTGAGCGAAGCTAAAATTGAAGCTAACAAGTACAAAGTTTGCTTGGAATACCACCTGAAAAACTGCAAAGGACCTTGCGAGGGTCTTCAAACAGAAACGAATTACGATAACGATATTGCCGAAATCAAGCACCTGCTAAAGGGGAACTTTAGGTTGGTTTTGAAAAATTTTGAAGCACTTATGCTAAAATTCGCTTCGAATCTTGAGTTTGAAGAGGCTCAGAAAATAAAAGACCACATTGTATTACTCAAAAATTACCAGGCAAAATCAACCGTAATAAGTCCCTCGATTACCAATGTAGACGTCTTTTCGATTATTTCTGATGAAAGCCATGCCTATGTCAATTTTTTTAAGATTGTAGATGGCGCGATCATTCAGTCTTACACCTCGGAAGTGAAAAAGAAACTCGATGAAACAGACGAAGAGATTTTAGAGTTTTCGATGTTAGAAATTCGAAAACGATTCAATTCAAACTCTAAAGAAATATATGCATCTATTCCTATAAATAGCTGGGATGATGCTAAAATAGTTGTGCCTAAATTGGGCGAAAAAAGAAAGGTGGTAGAGCTAAGCCTGCGAAATGCAAAATACCACCGCTTGGAAAAACTGAAGCAAATGCAACTGGTAGATCCAGATAGGCATGCAGATAGAATCATGGCGCAAATGAAAGCAGACCTTAGGCTAAGCACCGAACCAAGACATATTGAGTGTTTTGATAATTCAAACATACAAGGAACCAACCCCGTAGCTGCTTGCGTGGTGTTTAAAGACGGAAAGCCAAGCAAAAAAGATTACCGAAATTTTAACATTAAAACCGTAGAGGGCCCTGATGATTTTGCCTCGATGGAAGAAGTAGTGTATAGGCGCTATAAAAGATTGCTGGAAGAAGACCAGCCATTGCCACAACTCATTATTATCGATGGGGGCAAGGGACAACTTTCATCCTCGCTAAAAAGCCTTGATATACTTGGGTTTAGAAACAAAATCGCCATTATTGGGATTGCCAAAAGACTTGAAGAGCTGTTCTACCCAAACGACCCAGTTCCACTTTACTTAGACAAAAAATCAGAAACGCTTAAAATCATTCAAAATCTACGAAACGAAGCCCATAGATTTGGCATTACCCACCACCGAAAAAAACGCTCGAAGGCTGCGATTTCCGATTCGCTACAAAGCATAGCAGGTATTGGCGAACAAACTTCGGTGGCGCTCTTAAAAAAGTTTAAATCTGCGAAAAGAGTTTCGGAAGCAAGTTTTGAAGAATTGGAAGCTTTGGTTGGAACAAGCAGGGCAAAAAAAGTTGTTGATCATTTTAGAACTCAACAGAAATCGACAAAATAATGATGGAGATCCACTAACAATTTTATGTAAAAAACAAACATTTTATTATTATTTATTAATTATATTTGCAATAAAATTTAGTTTATAATTTATTATTTGGAGAAAACACCAAGCAATTCGCAAACTCAATTTTTCTAAAGAACTGCCAAACCTCTTTGGGATTTTACTTACTATGGAAGATCCTAATCAAACTAGTTGAATTTGAGAAAAACTAATGAAAGAATATAATTTAAAACATGTTATGAGTAACACAACGACTATAATTGGAGGAGATCTTGGTGCTGGAAAAACCACTTTTTTGCGTTTTTTAATTAAAGAACGACTAATTTTGAACTTGAATAAAACAGGTATTATTGTAGGGGATGCTGCTGGTCAAATTGACTTTGACAGACTCCTTTCAGCCATTCCCAACGATTCAAATGCGAGCTTAAAAAACGTTTCTCCTGGCTGTGCTACTTGCGATGGTCCAGATGAAGTTGTTGTTGAAATAATGTCGATGCAAAGCGCTGGCAGAGAAAATATTGTAGTAGAGCTTTCTGGCCAAACAAGTTTTTCTAAAATGAAAGCAACAATGGATAGTAAGAGGATTAAAAATACAAAAACCATTTACCTGTTAGATCCAAAAAATTATCAGCTGGTTGGGGCGGTAGAGGAGATCCCTCATGCTCATCTAGTAGTGCTTACCAAAGACGCTTCCAATAGCGAGATAAAGGAGCTGAAGGCAAAACACCCAACAACACTATTCTGCACTTTTGATCAAAAATCAATAAAAAAATTGAATGGAGATAAGGTTACAGATATCCAGCACCTTTTAAACAATGCTCCTGAACCAACGCCTTTCAGTTTTATGGCTTTAGGGCAAGCTCCAACTCATCATAATTTAGAGGAGGGTGAAACGTTTGAGTTGTACAACAAAATCTACAATCCTTATCATACTGTTAAAGATTTACAAGAATACATTTGTAGCATTGCTGAAAAATACGCAAGGGTAAAAGGGCACGTACGCATAAATGAAGCAGAAATTTTATCATTTGATGGTGTAAGTGGCATCCCTAGCTTTGAAGTTGTAAAAGATACAAAACGCTCAAACGGCAATATTCTCTTAGCCTCTTCAAAAAATGGTGAACCATTTTTTATAACGCAAGCACAAAAAGACACGCAAGCATTTACCGAAAAACCTGAGTACTGTCCTGTTATAAACATATATAGCGATTTTGAAACTTTTCAAGAGTATATTTCCAAAGCAATTGAATCGGGTCTGTATGACTCTGCATTGGCAGCTGCTCTACAGTGCAACTACGAAGACTTCATAAGAAATGAAGAAATTGATCCGCAAAGCCACAAAGATCATGCGGAATTTATAGGGTATACCAAGCAAATGCAAAAAGCGTTGAACTGTGGAAGCGATAACAAAGACACAAAAGAAATTTTATTATTACAAAATACGCTGAAGGAATACACACAAAACAAAATAAAACCTATGCCAAAGAACACTTCTGTATCACGTTCTAAACGCTTAGATCAAATGATGGCTGTGCTTTACGAAGTAATGGACTATGGTCATTTGTGTTTAAATAAAAAAGACAACTCTCAAATAAAAAATTTCTCAAAAAATTACCTACATAAACTTCTTGAAATGGAAGATGCTGACTGGAAAGAGCTAATTTCTTTAGAGGGTGGCGAAGAAAAAATCGAATATATATTTTTTATTGCAAAGAAAATAAAGACTTTCCTTGCCAATATAGATCAAACCAAGTCCTTGAATGAATTAAAGTTCGATAGATCAAGAGAATGGAGAGAGATAGAGAAGGGTATAAGTGAACAAGAAAAGCGCGTTCTTGAACTCATAAAAGAGATAAAGCACCCTGAAGAAAATACTACTCAAAAAATAAATAATCGAAACAAGCGCGCATTAGCCATGTAGCATCATGATAAAAATTCCTGCAAAAAAAAATGAAATCATTGAGGCAGCTATTGAGCACATAACCTCTCTAGAAGATGAGATGTTCTCATCTGGGCCTGTACAATTTTACTTTCCTCAAGTGTTTTCTAGCAATGCAAAAAAACTACGTGAAGGACTAGAAGGGCTTGATTTTGAAACCAGGATTTACTATGCCAACAAAGCCAACAAAAGTGAAGTCTTTGTAAAGGCAGCCCACAAAACAGGAATTTGCATTGATGTAGCTTCTCCTAACGAGCTTAACAATGCTATTAAACATGGTTTTGATGGGCAAAGAATTGAATGTACAGGGGTAAAAAACACAATGTTTATTAAAAAGTGTATTGCCCACAATTGCTTAATCATACTTGATAGTTTGGATGAATTCCAGCAAGTAAAAAAAAGTATTGTTGGCGAGCAAAAACCTCGAATTGCTTTTAGAATCAACGACCCTTTTTGCGATGAAGGTTTGTATAAAAAAGTATCTAGGTTTGGCATTGCCAAAAAAGATTATTTGGCGTTGGTAAAATATGAAGATTTAAATGCCTTTTGTGTTGAGGGATTGCATTTTCACAACGATGATTACTCCATAGAAAACAAGTCAAACATGATGAGCGAAATGCTATTGCTCTACAAACCGCTTTTTAAAAAAGGTATTTTTCCAAAAATATTGAACATTGGTGGAGGGTATCGCTTTTCGTTTGTAAATCCTGACCACAAAGAAGCTTTGACCTCTGATTTAGAGCAAATTGATTTTGATGATGTGGCTTATGCAAACACTATTTTTGGTTTTTCAAAAGGGAGAAATGGAAAAATCAACAAAAACCTTATCACAAGTGCATTTTTCCCGCCAGATGCTATCGCATTTTTGAATAAAGTATTAGGCGATAGCAACCCTAAAAATAACATTATTGAGGAATTGGGGCTAGCTGTTTGTATTGAACCAGGCAACGCTTTGCTTGAACTCTGTGGTATTCTAGCAATTAGGGTAATTGCTACCAAACAACTTTTCGATGGTAAGTGCGGTGTGGTAGTGGATGGTAACATCTACAACCTAGCAGCAAACATGAAAAGCAGGACCACAGACCCTATTCTTATTTCTAGGGGAAGTACCAATTCAAACACTCCGTACGAGGCCTACATTTTTGGAAACCTTTGTAGAGAAGATGATATTCTATTAGACAGAAAAGTTTGTTTTGACAAAAAACCTGAAATAGGCGATTTGCTCGTATTTATAAATACTGCTGCTTATGCAGGTAGCTTTGAAGATAGCAACCCCATACTACAGCCAACCAACAAGAATTACGTGTATACACACATTAACAATCAATCAACTTTGGTAACTGAAGAAGAATTTATAAAAACACAAGCATGATTATTGAAAATATCTCCGCATTAATTGGGAATACACCCCTCCTTAAAATACCCGAAGCGGTTCATCAAATTCCAAACCTAGATTTGTATTGCAAACTTGAGATGATGAATGCTTTTGGCTCTATCAAAGACAGAATTGGTTTAAACCTTCTAAACAGTAATATTGCAGATTGCAAAAAAAATGGCAAAACCGTACTCGAAGCATCTAGCGGAAATACTGCAAAAGCACTTGCCATACTTTCATCCATCAATGGATTAAACTTCAAAACGGTTTCAAACAGAATCAAGTCTCATGAAATGAAAGAGTTGCTTCTGCTATTAAATGCTGAAATTGAGGAATTGCCTGGATTTTCTGAATGCCCTGATCCAAACAATCCTGATGACTACATGAACGTAGCAAAGTCGATGTCGGAAAGAAATCCAGACACTTATTTTTATACCGACCAGTACTTTAACGAGAAAAACCCTGAGGCACATGAAAAAACTGCCGAAGAAATTATAAATGACCTAGAAAAAGTTGATTTTTTCTTTAGTATCCTTGGCACTGCGGGGTCTTCAACAGGCACTGGACGAGTGTTAAAATCAAAAATAAAGTCAAAAATCATAGGCGTATTAACAGATCGTGGTTCGTATGTGCCAGGAGCAAGAACCCTCGATGAAATGTGGGAAGTCGGTTTTTTTGAGCGTAACTTCTACGATGAAATTCTTGCAGGCTCCACCAATCAAGCCATAGAAGGAATGCTTACGCTGATAAGAAAAGTAGGTTTGTTATGCGGTCCAACATCGGGCTTGTCGTATCAACTACTCCTTGATTTTTTCACAAAAAACCCTCCAAAAGAAAAAACCACCGCTGTTTTTGTTGCTTGCGACCGTGTAGAGCTCTACCTATCGTATATAGAAAAACACGCGCCTTCTTTGATAGGAAAACATACTTTAGGTATTGAATTACTAAAGGTGTCTAACGAAGAAATTGATGCATCCAAAGAGATAACAGCTACTGAACTTAAAGAGTCTATAAACGATGTAATGATTATAGATGTTAGGTCTAACGAAGCTTATGAAATGTTCCATCTCCCAAACTCCATCAACCTTCCAACAGCAGAACACGAAGACTTTTTTGGAAAAAACATTCCTTTTGCTAAAAATAGAAAAATTGTAGTGGCTTGCTCAAAAGGCAAAACATCGAAAAAATTGACTGCTTTTTTAACAAAAAACGGATTTGATGCAGCTTCATTAAGTGGTGGGGTATTTTCATGGAACAAGGTGTAATTTAAAACAGGTTAAATTTAAACCTTCAACAAACCTGCAAAAAGTTATACCTAAGCAAATTTAGGTTTACCAATCAAAAAGCTTTTAAAGTATTTTTTCTGTCGCTTAATCAATAAATTACCTTTTTTTTTTCATAATTTGCAGTCGAGTTGATATTAAAATCATTCACAAGCATGAAAAAATACACATTCACAGAAAAAAAAGACACTCGAAGTGGCTTTGGTGCAGGGCTTACTGAGTTAGGCAGAACAAACCCAGCGGTGGTTGCACTTTGTGCAGACCTTATTGGTTCTTTAAAAATGGGTCCATTTAAAGAAGAAAACCCCGAACGATTTTTCCAAATTGGCATTGCAGAAGCTAACATGATGGGAATTGCTGCAGGAATGACCATTGGCGGTAAAATTCCTTTTACAGGAACCTTTGCCAACTTTTCTACTGGTCGTGTGTACGACCAAATCAGACAATCGATTGCCTACTCCGGAAAAAATGTAAAAATCTGTGCATCGCACGCAGGGCTTACGCTAGGAGAGGATGGCGCAACGCACCAAATTCTCGAAGACATTGGGTTGATGAAGATGCTACCAGGCATGACTGTAATCAACACTTGCGACTACAACCAAACCGAGGCAGCTACCATTGCCATTGCTGAATACGATGGGCCTGTTTACTTGAGGTTTGGAAGACCCAAGATGCCTATTTTCATGCCAAAATATACCGCTGTAAACGATCCGAATAAATTTGAAATTGGTAAAGCCATCAAGCTTACCGAAGGAGCGGATGTAACAATTGTGGCAACAGGTCACTTAGTTTGGGAAGCTATTCAGGCATACGAACAACTTTATGCACAAGGAATCAAGGCTGAAGTAATCAACATTCACACTATCAAACCATTGGATAGCGAAGCAATTTTATCTTCTGTAAGAAAGACAGGGAAAATTGTTACCGCAGAAGAACATAACATTATGGGAGGATTGGGCGAAAGCGTTGCAAGCTTGCTAAGCCAACACCATCCTACCCCTCAAGAATTTGTTGCGGTGAATGACAGCTTTGGCGAAAGTGGAACTCCCGATGAGTTGATGGATAAATATAAAATCAATGCTGCTGCGATTGTAAAAGCCGCAGGACGATTGGTAAATAAAAAATAATTTTTTAAAATCTTTTTAAAATGATCAAACATCTATTTTTAGCACTCTTTTCATTATTAATGATTGGGTGTGCCGAATTACAACAAGTTGCAAATGCAATGATTTTAACGGACGATCAGGTTGCTTTCGGTCTGAAAGACGCTCTGAATCAGGGAATCGACAAGAAAGTAAACGCGTTAGGCGCTACCAATGGTTTTTTTAACAATGAACTGGTAAAAATCATGCTTCCAGAGGAGCTGCAAGTGGTGGATAATACACTTAGAAAAATTGGTTTAGCGCCACTTGCCGATGAGGGTTTAAAGCTATTAAACAGAGCTGCTGAAGATGCTGTGAATGAGTCTATTCCAATTTTTGTAGACGCTGTAAAAGGAATGACCTTCAACGATGCCCGTGGTATTTTGATGGGAAACAAAGACGCAGCTACAGATTTTTTAAGAAGCAAAACTGCAAATGCACTTACTGCAAAATTTGAACCAATCATTCAAAACTCACTAGGCAAAGTAGGGGCAGAAAAGGTTTGGACTGATTTAATTACAAAGTACAACAGCATTCCCCTGGTATTTAACAAGGTGAATCCAGATCTTACAAATTACGTAACCAATGAAGCACTAAAAGGTGTATTTACCGTAATTGAGCAAGAAGAACTAGAAATTAGAGGCAAGGCTAGTAATAGATCTACTGATCTTCTAAAACGTGTTTTTGCACTTCAAGATTAGCAAACCTAACTTCCTATAGATTTTTCTAAAATTGCCTATAGGGATTCTAATAAGAAGTTTTTTTGTGTATTCCTCTTTTTGATTTTGTTTAACAATCAATGATTCTTTACAACTATTTAACCGAATTCAAAATCGATAATGAAGAAGTGTTTTCTTCTTGGTTAACCGCTTGTATTGAGTTTTATGGTTATAAGATTTCAGAAGTTAGCTACATCTTTTGCAACGAAGAATACCTTCTTGATCTAAATAAAAACCACCTAAGTCACGATACACTAACTGACATCATCACCTTTGATTATACGGAGTCTAAAAGCGTATGTGCAGATCTTTTTATCTCTGTAGAAAGAATAAAACACAATGCAACGTTGTTTAAGGTAACCTTTGATCGCGAGCTAATGCGTGTGATGGTACACGGACTACTACATTGTATGGGATTTGATGACAAAACAGAAATCTCGAAATCGCAGATGCGAAAAGAGGAAGATAAATGCTTAAAACTTTTCAACGAATGTTCCACGTGAAACATATTTATAATGGATATTAACACCACCTACGATGTAATTGTTGTTGGGGCTGGGCATGCTGGATGTGAAGCAGCAGCAGCGGCAGCAAAACTTGGTGCTAAAACATTGTTAGTAACCATGAACCTGCAGCAAACCGCTCAAATGAGTTGCAACCCAGCAATGGGAGGAATTGCCAAAGGTCAGATTTTAAGAGAAATTGATGCACTGGGTGGACTCAGCGGAATTATCACGGATAAAACAGCAGTGCAGTTTAAAATGCTGAACAAATCCAAAGGTCCAGCAATGTGGAGCCCACGAGCGCAAAGCGATCGCTTTAGATTTTCAGAAGAATGGCGAAAAGCGTTAGAAGATATTAAAAACCTGCATTTCTATCAAGAAATGGTGAATGGACTGATTATTGAAAATGGGTCTATTCAGGGGGTAAGAACCGCTCTAGGGTTAGAGATACGTTCTAAAACGGTAGTGATTACTGCAGGAACATTTTTAAATGGTTTGATTCATGTAGGAGAGAAATCCTACGGAGCAGGTAGGGCAGGAGACAGGCCCTCAACAGGGATTACCGAACAATTGCTTCAGCACGGATTCACTGCAGGAAGAATGAAGACAGGTACGCCACCAAGACTGGATGGAAGATATATTGATTATTCAAAAACAATAGAACACCCAGGAGATGAAAATCCTGAAAAATTTTCATATTCATCGGAAACCCAACCATTGAAAAAACAGCTATCGTGCTACATGACTTATACTTCAAATAATGTACATGACATGCTTAGAACTGGTTTTGACAGGTCGCCCATGTTTAATGGACGAATACAAAGTATTGGACCACGATATTGCCCATCTATAGAAGATAAAATTGATAGGTTTGCAAGTAAAGACAGACATCAAATCTTTATAGAACCAGAAGGTTGGGATACTTACGAAGTGTACCTAAACGGATTTTCAACCTCTCTACCTATAGATGTTCAGGATAAAGCGCTGAGGATGGTGAAAGGGTTGGAGGATGCAAAAGTACTTAGGTATGGCTACGCTATTGAATATGACTTTTTTCAACCCACTCAATTAACCAATACATTAGAGACAAAGCCAATAAAGAATTTATTTTTTGCGGGGCAAATAAATGGAACTACTGGCTATGAAGAAGCAGCTTGCCAAGGATTGATGGCAGGAATAAATGCCGCACTAAAGGCAAAAGATGCTGAGCCATTTACACTAAAAAGAAGTGAAGCATATATTGGCGTACTCATCGATGATTTGATTACAAAAGGGACAGACGAACCCTACAGAATGTTCACGTCAAGAGCAGAATTCAGGACGACACTGCGTCAAGACAATGCAGATATGAGGCTGACAAAGAAAGGGTATGAACTAGGGCTAGCGAGCATCGAACGTTACGAAGCTGCTACATCAAAGATTTCAAAAACCGAAAAGTTAATTGACTATTTAAAAAATCTAAGTGTAAAGCCTGTCTCTATAAATACGATTCTCGCTAAGCATGATTCAAAAGAAATTAAACAACAACAAAAAGTATACAAAATTGCTGCCAGACCAGAACTAGATATTTATAAGATTTGTGAGTTGACTGAGATTGCAAATTACATCAAGGAAAATCAAATAGATGCTGCAATTCTTGAACAAGCAAATATTGATTTGAAATATGCAGGATATATTAGTAAAGAAGAAAAGCAAGTTGAAAAAATCACAAGACTAGAGAATATTATTATTCCCAATAGCTTTAATTACACTAACATTTCCTCTTTGTCTATAGAGGCACGACAGAAACTCACAAAAATCAAACCCTCATCAATTGGCCAAGCAAGCAGAATAAGCGGAGTTTCTCCAAGTGATATTTCAGTATTGCTAGTTCATATGGGGAGGTAATGTTCCACGTGGAACAATTTCATTAAACCTTGTACCGGTAAAAGTTTATAGCTTTAAAAAAAGAATACGATATATGAAAACGGAAAACATTAAAAAAAAACTCAAAGCATTTTTAAATAAAAAATTTATTCGCTTTTTTTACTCAAAAACTTTTATACTCAACCTGTTTATATTAGGCGTAGTTAGTGCAATACTAGTTTTTTTAACTATTAAATCACTCAGCTCATACACCAACCATGGTCAAAAAATAGAAGTACCAAGTCTTTCTAAAAAAAGCTTGCAAGAAGCAGAAACAATATTAAAAAAATTGAATTTAAGGTCTGCAATTACAGATTCAACAATCTATAAACCCGATTTTCCAAAAAAATCAGTGACAGGTCAGAATCCAAAAGCTGGTGATTTTGTAAAAGAAAACAGGAAGATCTATCTGAATATAAACGCTTGGGGCTATAGAAATATTGAAATACCAAGATTTTATGGCAAAACAAAAAGGAGGGTAATCTCCGAACTAGAAGCACGCGGATTTAAAATTAATCAAATAGAAGAGTCTGTGCCAGACATAGCACTAGATATTGTTAGAGATATTCAATTTAAAGAAGAAAGCATTAACGCTGGTGATAAACTTCCTAAAACTTCTGAATTAACCCTTTTTGTAGGTGACGGAAACGGAAGAACCAGGTACCTAAAACCATCAGAAAATGACTAAAGAAGAACCTGCAAATCAAGAGTTGTTTGAGCACTTTAAGTACCAAGCAGGCGAAGGGCAAGAACCACTAAGAGTAGATCGGTTTTTGATGAATTTTATTGAAAATGCCACACGAAACAAAATACAACACGCTGCAAAAGCAGGCGGTGTATTGGTAAATGGTATAGCTGTAAAATCAAACTACAAAGTAAAGTCAAAGGATGAGGTAAGCGTCGTTTTATCACACCCACCTCATGAATATTTGCTAATACCAGAAAACATACCCATTGAGATTATATATGAGGATGAGGATCTTGTAGTGGTAAATAAACCTTCCTCCATGGTGGTACACCCAGGGCATGGAAATTATCAAGGCACTTTACTAAATGCCTTGTTGTATCATTTTGAAAAACTCCCGATGAACCAAGACAAGCGACCTGGCTTGGTGCATCGAATAGACAAAGGAACAAGTGGTTTACTGGTAGTCGCAAAAACTGACTATGCAATGGCACATTTGTCGAAGCAGTTTTTCGATCGTAGTATTGACAGAACCTACCTTGCTTTGGTATGGGGAAATGTGAAAAATGAAGAAGAAAGAATAGAAGGAAATGTAGGGCGAAGTTTGAAAAACCGACTGCAAATGGCGGTTTTTGAAGACGGCTCGTTTGGCAAAAAAGCCATTACCCATTACAAAGTATTAGAAAGGTTTAACTACGTTACCATGGTTCAATGCAAACTCGAAACGGGCAGAACACACCAAATAAGAGTACACATGAAGCACGTAGGGCATACTTTGTTTAATGACGAACGATATGGTGGGGACGCTATTCTAAAGGGCACCACTTTTAACAAATACAAGCAGTTTGTAGATAATTGTTTTAAGATCATGCCAAGAGTAGGACTGCATGCTAAATCGTTAGGATTTGAACACCCAACCACAAAAAAATTCATGAAGTTTGAAGTTGAGCCACCCGAGGATTTTAAGAATTGTTTGACAAAGTGGCGGAATTACAGCGAGCAGGGTCTGAAAAGCCTTTAAATCAAAAAGGCTTTTCAACCCTAAATTAAGAGGTAATTCAGCAAGTGGTATGAATAAATTTAGGACAAAATAACAATCAAACCGATTAGCTTCTCAGAAAAATTATAGTAATCATTTTCCAATTCATAAGGTGTAAATTTCTCAACATAGCTAAGCTAAAAAAAATATGAAAACCCCAGAAAATCAATCAAAATTAATACTATATTTGGGCAACAAAAAAATATCAATCCAAACTATCAGCAAAGTCTAAAAAAGACAATTTTTTATGAAAAAAAAATTAAAAGTTGGTGTTATTGGGCTTGGTTATCAAACGCAATCAGAGATCATTCCTGCTTTGCAGCTAATTATAAATGATATTGAAGTTGTTTCAATTTGTGATAAGGATCAATAAAGGGTTAATGAGATTTCAAAAACCTACCCTAAAGCTTCAAATTATAATGATTATAAAGAATTAATTGATAAAACAATTCTAGATTTTGTTGTAGTTTGTATACCTCACTATCTATATAAAGATATTGTAATATACTCCCTCAATAAAGGAGTTGCAGTTTTTAAAGAAAAACCATTAAGCATGAATATGATTGATGCAGCTTTGATCATAGATTCATCTAGAGCAAATAGGGTAAAACTTTACACTGTAGTTAAAAGGGAGTACTATAACTCATATACAAAAGCTCATAAAATACTGAAGAGTATTGGTAATGTGTATAAATACTACGCAAAGAGCTATATCCCCCATGGAAATATATATAGTGGTTGGAGGTCTAAAAAAAACAAGTCTGGGGGAGGAGTACTTATGGATATGGGTTACCATCTGTTAGATGTAATTGTGCGATATTTTGGAGAACCAAAGGACATAGTGTTTAAAGGTAGTAATACCGGCAAAAGAGGATATATCTATTCTGTTGAAGACTCAGCGAGCTTGCTCATGAGTCATAATAATGGTATTCACGGTTGTTTTCAATTAGGTTGCCTTTCTGGCCCTAAAGAAGAAAAACTAGAGATAAGAGGAGATCAGGGTACATTAAATATTGAAAAAGATAAAATTTCAATATTTAATAATGATAATACAGAAACAATTGGTTGTAGTAGCAGTGGTGCAAAAGCAGTATCGTTGGCTCTAAATTTTTTTATTCACAGCTCATATGAGGAATGTGATAATAAAATGGATCATCATTTAAATTTAATGAAAGTTATTGATCAGGCATATTTAAGTAAAGAAATAGCATGAAAAAATCGTTGGTATTAGTAACAGGTGCTACAGGGGGATTAGGCTCTGCTATATGTAAGGAGTTATCACCAAATTATGATTTGGTAATGGTTGGTCGTTCTCGTGTCAGGTTAAACACATTGAAAAAAGAGCTAGAAAAACACACAAATTTCAAAATTTTTGTAATTGAGATTGATTTTGGAAAAGATAAAATAACTACTATTCTAAATTCTCAAGAACATATTGATTGGAGGAACCTAAAAGCTCTTGTAAATAATGCTGGTATTTCTATCGGAACAGATATTTTTGATTTAACAGAAAAAGACTGGGACTATGATATGAAAGTAAATTTAAAAGCACCATTTCTTCTATCACAGTTTGCTGTAAATAAAATGAAAAATAGTGGTATGGGAGGTAGTATTGTTAATATTTCATCTTTGGCGGGTGTTATAGGCTCCAATAAACCTAATTATTCTGCTTCTAAAGCAGGGCTACTTGGCTTAACTAAGTCAATAGCGCTGAAAGCTGGCACATATGGAATTCGTTCAAATGCTATATTCCCTGGAGCGATTAACACCAATATGATTGATGATTGGGATGAGAAAAAGAGAGATGTTATTGCTTCAAAAACATCATTAAAACGCATAGCTAATCCAAAAGAAATAGCTTTAATAGTAAAGTTTTTGGTGTCTGATGATTCAAATTATATTTCGGGAGCAACTATAAATGCATCCGGAGGTCAGTATACAGGATATTAATTAGATCAATTTACTAAAACGTATTTCTAGACAAACTACCAGTATGCATTTAGCAAATAAAATTAACAAACAGTAATAGGTGACAAGAAACAGAGCTAATAAAAAAAATTATCTATAATTAAAATTTGTAAAATGATAAATATTGACAAAAAAAAATACATCATTTCACTTGGCGGATCGCTAATATGTCCACCGGAAGGAATAGATATTGAATTTCTATGTGAATTTGATAAATTTATTCGGGAAAAAGTGAAAGAAGGAAATAAATTTTTTATTACATGTGGTGGTGGAATAACTTCAAGAAATTATATAAATGCCGCTACAAATGTAATTGGAGTTGGCTTGAAAGATTTTGATAAAGACTGGTTAGGGATCCATTCGACCAGATTAAATGGTCATTTAATGAGAACCATTTTTAGAGATATTGCCTACGATCATCTTATCCATGATTATAGTATTATTAATAAAGAGGCTATAAAATTTCCAATTGTAATATCAGTTGGTTGGAAACCCGGATGGTCAACCGATTATTGTGCAACTTTAATAGCTGAAGATTATGGCAGTAATATTGTTATTAATCTATCGAATATCGATCAAGTCTACGACAAAGACCCAAAAAAAAATGAAGATGCCAAGCCAATTAATACAATGACTTGGAGTGAACTCCAAAACCTAGTTGGTAATGAGTGGACCCCCGGAATGAATACCCCATTTGACCCAGTCGCCACTAAAAAAGCATCTGAAATTAATTTAAAAGTAATAATTGCAAATGGCAAGAATCTACAAAATCTAGATAAAATTATTTCAGGAAAAAATTATATTGGTACAACAATTCATAATTAATTTCTCTTTTTGAATTCGATTTTTAAGGCATATAACTATCTCTGGTTTTGCGGATTAGCTTCTTCAGGTAAAACATTGGCTTTGAGTGATCTAAAAAAAAAATGTCTGAAGTTGATTTTTTAAGTGACTCCATCGAAATATTAGATTATATAGAAAAAGATAGCTTTCAAAAACATCATATAAAAACCAATAATGGCGGATTTATTGTTACAGACTCAAGCCCATTTATATATTCAGTTAAAACAATAATTTCAAAACTTTATACAAAAAATAGAGCTATAATTGAAATATCTCGAGGAATTGACTATGATAATATAGTTGATCTATCATATAGCAATTTTTTTGAACTAATGCCAAGAGAAATTAAAAAAAAATCGTTAGTTATTTATATTCAAACAGATATAAAAAAAAGATTCTACAGGAATAATAAAAGAAAAAACTTGGACGACTTTAAAAATAGCGACTCAGATTTAAAGTCATTTCACTGTCCAGCAGAAGCAATGAAGAGATTTTTTAGCAAGGATGATTTTTTTAATATGATTAAGAAAGAAGAAGAAATTGACTTTATTATTCTGAATAACAACAATAGTAAAGAATTATATCTCAAAAAGATTAGAAGATTTTTTTTGTAAAAAATTAATCTTGTGTAAAGTTACTTTACCACTTTTTTAACTATAACAAAAAAAATCACATTAAGTAAGTGAATAAACTAAAAATAATATCAAACACAGTTGAATTTGCAAAGAAAACTTTAGAAAAATCAGAAGGTGGACATGATTGGTTTCATGCTCAAAGAGTCTGGAACAACACTATTCTGATTGCAAATTTAGAAGAGGTTGATAGTTTTGTAGTTGAATTAGGTGCATTGCTTCACGATATTGCAGATTCAAAATTTTATAACGGTGATGAAACTGTAGGCCCAAGGATGGCACGAAACTTTTTGATTGAACAAAAGGTCACAGAAGAAATAATTACTCATGTCGAACAAATCATCAAAAACATTTCATTTAAAGGCGGGAATTTTGAAGGAATTTTTAATTCTCCCGAACTAAATGTAGTTCAAGATGCTGATAGACTAGACGCGATTGGCGCAATAGGAATTGCTCGTTGCTTTAATTACGGTGGTTTTAAAAATAGACCTATGTATAATCCAGAAATTCTGCCAAAAATGAATATGAGTAAATCGGAATACAAAGAATCCAAATCACCAAGCATCAATCATTTTTATGAAAAACTTTTGTTATTGAAAGATAAGATGAATACTAAGGCTGGCAGGCAAATAGCAGAGGAACGACACAATTTTATGTTAAGGTATCTACAACAATTTTATGATGAATGGAACGGGAACATGAATTCAATTAACAATCCGAATCAAAGGGACACTATTCATAAAAGCAAGTGAATTCGATTTTGAGTCTATCATTTAAAAAGGGAGTGTCTCATAAATTTTACTTATAGAATTATTCAGATACTCCATGATAATTTTATTATAATGTTTACTATCCGAATCTATAGAAAATAAGAATCATTCTATTTCATCACGATTATATATACTCAAACCATTTAGCTTTTCGGGGAATTTAGGGGTGGTATTTTTTTCTTTATCAAGGCGAAATTTTGAAGCATAGCCTAGCTATGTTGATAAATTTTAACGGGGGAAAAGGGAGAAAGAGAATCATAAAAACCAGAAAAGCTAGGTGGTTTGAGTATAGTAAGAATTCTAAAAAAAAATTCTAATTAATTTACCAGTTTACGGAGAAAGATTCATGGAAAAAATAGAGGATTAAGTAACCGTCATTTAGCCTTTGGCGGAATGATCATAAATTCTTTTAGATAAGAAGGCTCAAAATATGCCAAATCCTCAAATTCATTTTCCAAAGCTTTGGCATAAGACAATGCTGACATAAAACGAGCGCAAGGTTTAATACCAGAAAAAAAGCGAGCATTCGAATGCTCGATCAAAGCTTCGCACTTTTCAGCGCCGCTGCCAATAAAAGTTACCTGCTGGCTATCCAAAATATTCTTAAAAGAAGCAGCGTCAACCACCAATGCTTTTGATGGCTCTAAAACCTTATTCTTTGCATCCAACACCTGACAATACACTTCCATTCTTCTTGCGTCCATCATCGCAATCTTAAGTCCTTGCTCAACAGGATGTGTATTGGCCAAAAGAGTAAGTGTGTCTATAGAAATTAAAGGAATGTCCAATGCAAAGCAAAGCCCTTTGGCAGCAGCAACACCAATTCTAAGACCTGTATAAGATCCCGGCCCACAACTTACCGCTACTGCGTTTAGGTGCTTTAAATCGGTAGCTTTTTCCTCCATCATAGATTTGATGAGCTGATGAAGTTGCTTTCCATGAGAATAAGCAACGTTGTCTATAGATTTGTAATGCAAAACCTCCCCGTATTTCGACAAGCTTACGGAACAATTTGTAGTGGAGGTCTCGAGGTTTAGAATAAGTGACATAAATTAATAAGAGTCAGAATTAACAGCAAAAATATTGAAATTCATTCTATAAAATAAGTGAAATATCATTCACCAATCTTTTTACTCATCTCAGAAATCTTTTTACTCAATACCTGTAGGTTTTGATAAATAGAAGAAAACTGCACATTCATATTCAAAACTCCTACCACTTTCCAGACTTCAACAACCTCCTCTTTCAATATTTTTGTTTTGCGTTCATTTGAACCCGCGTTTAGGTATCGCTCATCTACATCGAAATCCAAATAACCAACCTTACATGACTCTTTTAAAATCAATACAAAAAGGTCTTTCGATGATTTGCCTTCTAGTGAATGCAAGGACAGTTCATTGCAAATCAAAATACATTTGTCTGAAAGCTCATCAATGCCATGAGCTGAAACTTCAAATGCCTGAACAACCCCAAGAACACTAAAAGGAAAACTGAAGCTAGGAAGCTGAAATCTTATATCAGCTTTGTGCTGCTTTTTAACATAGTCTTTGATTTTTAGCTCACTCACAAAAGGAATGGTTGTTTGGTTTTTTAAAGCCTGCTGATTTTCGGCAACAATATGGTCGTCAAACTTTGAAAGTTCGTTTACAGTGAGCTCCTTTAGTGAGAATTTTTCTACAGAAATAGAGAAATGAGCACAAATCTTTAGCAACAAATCATTTTTGGGGTTTGCCCTACCATCTTCATAAGCACTTATATTCGATCTATTTACGCCAAATAACGCTGCAAAAGCAGCTTGCGTATAGTTATTGAGTACCCTTACCTTTCTTATATTTTTACCAATAACTGACATTGAAATATTTTTTTTGCCAAATATTTTGGCATTTGATTTTTTTTATTACTTTTGCTAACAAATATAACAATTAGTAGTTTGTTTAATAACGCTAGGTATTTTTTAAGTCAAAAAACGTAATATTGAAAAATCTTAAACAAAATGTTATAAACACTAAAATTCAATTCACAGATTATGAAAGAAAATTTCTTGAAAGTCAAAAATTTTATCCTAGATATGGGATATGAAATTTCTCGCGAAGATGAAAATGATGGCATGCTAATCATCAATAATTCCGAAGAGGGAATCAGCAATTTAATTATAGGCTGTGCACCACCACTATTAATCATCGAGCAGTTTATTGTAGATATTCCTAAGGATTCAAACGAAATCTACAAAAACTTACTTATAAAAAACAGAGACATTGTTCATGGAGCATTTGCGATAGATGAAACAGGAACCAGGGTAATTTTTAGAGACACTTTGCAAATCGAAAACCTAGATTACAACGAAATAGAAAGTTCTATCAATTCCTTAAGCCTGTTATTAAGCGAGTATTCCGCAAGCCTAATCGAGTATTCAAAAAATTAATTAAAAAAACATTTAAAAATCAAAATTATGAGCATTTTAAGAAGACTATTTAAAATCGGACAATCAGAAGCACATTCAGCTGTAGACAAGCTAGAAAATCCAATAAAACTTACAGAGCAAGGTATTAGAGACATGAAAAATGATCTCAATCAAAGCCTGCAAGCATTGGCAGAGGTAAAAGCGATGACCATACGAATGAGGGGTGATATTAAAAATCAAACTGAAGCTGCCAAAGATTATGAAAATAAGGCAATGATGCTCATGAAAAGAGCGCAAGACAAATCAATTGATCCATCTGAAGCAGATAGACTTGCGTCAGAAGCATTGACTAAAAAAGAAGAATGTATTGGACAAGCTGCAAGAGGAAAAAAAGAACTAGAAACTTACGAAAAGTCAACAGCGCAATTGCAAGCAAATGTAAACAAGATAAAGACGAATATCAGTAAATGGGAGAATGAGCTAAGAACACTCAAAGCAAGGGTAAAAGTAAGCTCAACTACCAAAAAACTGAACAAACAATTGGCTCAAATCGATTCTACAAGCACCATTTCTATGCTTGAAAAAATGAAGGATAAAGTTGCACAAGACGAGGCATTGGCAGAATCTTACGGAGATATTGCGAATGAAAGCAGAAGTTTGGATGAAGAAATCGACAGTGTACTTGAAGATAGTTCATCAACTGGAGGGTCGGATGCTTTGGCAGAACTCAAAAAGAAAATGGGAATGCAATAAGCATTCTCTTTTTTTAAAAAGAAAAATATGCTCCTGAAAATTTAAAACCAATACGGTTTGAATGTTTATTAGAATTTAGAAATATTTATGAAGTTTTTGGTTTTTTTAGCAGTCGAAATACTTGTGCTGTGGTTTTTGATAAAGATATTTTTATTTAACTTGGCGTTTACTATAATAACAGGAATTTTAATCTTACTATTTGGCTACTTCATTTATAAAAAAATTTAATCAATTCATTGAAGATATGATTTCGATGTTTGAAAACTTGTTCAGCAATAAAGAAGAGCCTAAAGTGCTCACCATCAAAAATCTTGAAACTGGCTGTATTTTTGAGTACGACTTACGCACTTGGAAGGTAGAAGAAACCTATGAATACGATTGGGGAGATCATTTCTTTACACGCGAGTACAAAATAAGCGATGGCAGCGAAACCGCTTTTCTGCATGTAGAAGATGATGATGAGCTTGAACTACTGTTTAGCAAGCCTGTAAGCATTCGAAAGATTGACAAGGATCTTGGAAATTATATTTCAAACAATCAAGAAACACCCGATGAGTTAAGTCTGGATGGTAAAAAGTATTATTTGGATGGCGAGCATCCTGGATATTTTAGAAACTTAGACAAAGAAGAACATTGGACTGAATTTATCTCTTGGGACTACTATGATGAGGAGGAGAAATCTAACTTGTGTGTAGAGCAGTGGGGAGAAAAATCTTTTGAAGCTTCGCAAGGGCATGTCATCAAAGAGTATCAAATTTCTAACATACTTCCAAAGCCAGAAAAAAACTAATATACTTTGAAAAAGAAAGGCTGTTTATTATTTTTTGCTGCTTTTGTATTCCTAATGGTGTTTTCGTGCAACGTAGGCTGCGAACCTACGAATAAGTTCGAAAAAGAACCTTTGGATCAAGTCATAAAAGAATACAGCAACTTCAGTAATTTTTCCATCATTCTTAACGATATGAATTACGATGAAGGAGATAAAAAGTACAAGCATCAATATAAAGTAATACACGAACCCCTTGAGAAAGGAAAGGATACTTTGCTGCAGAAAACTACTGATTGGAAAATAGTAAGTGAACTTTTCTTTAAAAAGCATCTTGACAACATGGGCATGGAAATTGCCTCCAAAAAAGATGGAGTGCTTAAAAAAACTCCTGCACCACCTGGGTTTTCTAACTATGTTGGAAACGAAAGTTATGGTCAGTGGCAAACAAATAGCAGTGGAACAAGCTTTTGGGAATTTTATGGTCAGTATGCTTTTATGAGTTCCATGTTTAGTTTATTGAACCCTGTAGGTTATTCAACCTGGGGAGATTCCAGACGCGACTACGATAGGGGCAGACCATACTATGGCTCGGGTAGTAATACTTACGGAACCAACAGCCCTGAAAATAAAAGTGCTAGACCCAATTCTAGTTGGAATAACAAAACCTCCGATTTTAAATCTAGGGTAAGAAACAAAGTTCAAAGAAGCACAACAACTAGGTCTAGTGTAAAAAGATCTTCTTCTAGATACAATCAATCGAGAATGAGATCCAGAAGTGGTGGATTTGGAAAATAAAAAACAACTAATTATCAATTGCTTATGATTTTCGAAAATGAATACCTACAAATTATAATCAATGCTGTAACCTACCTTACTGCAACCTTCATACTTTTGTTTATAGGAAAATTTACCTACCAACTTTTTCATAAAAAAATCAATGTAAACAAAGAATTGGTTGAAAAAGACAACTTTGCATTTTCACTCTCTTATGTAGGTTATAACACAGGGCTGATCTTGGCAATTGGCGCTGCCTTAATTGGCCCTTCTATGGGGCTCATCAACGATTTGATAAGCATAGGAATCTATGGCGTATTTGCCATATTACTGCTCAACATTTCTACAATTCTCAATGACTTGTTTGTGTTGAGAAAATTCAATGTTCGTAAAGAGGTAATAGGCGATCAGAATGCAGGGGCAGGAGTGGTAGAAGCTGCTAGTTCCATAGCTTCTGGCTTAATCATATTAGGTGCCGTTTCGGGTGAAGCGACAGGTTTCATTGCTGGCATTGAATCTGCGTTGATTTTTTGGGCTTTGGGGCAAGTTGCTTTGATTTTAACCTCAAAGGTTTATGACTACATTACACCATACAGCATTCATAAAGAAATAGAAAAAGACAATGTTGCTGCCGGAATTGGTTTTGCAGGTGCCATGATAGCCATTGCAAACATCATTCGTTTTGCCATTAGCGATGACTTTCTTTCATGGACAGAAACATTTTCGGTCGTTTCTTTTAACATTGCTATTGGGTTTTTATTCTTACCCATTGCCAGAATTTTTGCAGATAAAATTCTACTTCCTGGAAGAAAACTTACCGATGAAATTGTTGGTCAAGGAAATAAGTTTAACAACGGTGCCGCATTGATAGAAGCCTTTGCCTACATTGGCGGATCATTTTTAATCACCTGGTGCATATAACCAAAAACGTTGAAACTTAAATCTCCAGTACTCAAACTCGCCCTATTTGCAACAGGTTTTTCTGGAGTTGTTGCCGAATACATTCTTTCTACCCTTGCCACCTATTTTCTAGGAGACGCTGTTTTTCAGTGGACCATGATCGTGTCTATGATGCTATTTTCCATGGGGCTGGGCAGTAGGTTTAGCAAATACATCACCTCAAACTTACTTGCAAAATTCATCACTATTGAATTGCTGCTTTCCGTATTGGTTTCCTTTGCATCGCTACTGGCATATACCTCGGCAGGCTATACCAACTATACAGGATTCATTATCTATGCACTGAGCATTGCTATTGGCACACTCATTGGGCTGGAAATTCCACTGGTTATACGCATTAACAAAGATTTTGAATCACTTAAGGTAAACATCTCATCGGTACTTGAAAATGATTATTGGGGAAGCCTTGCTGGCGGTGTGTTTTTTGCATTTATAGGATTGCCATTTTTAGGGCTCACCTATACGCCATTTGTGCTAGGATTGGTGAATTTTTCTGTAGCACTGATACTGCTGTTTGTAATCAAAGAAGAAATCCGCAATCAAAAATTGTTTTATGGATGGTCTTTAGGCGTATTCGCCTTAATTATTACAGGTTTTTTTGTTGCCGAACCTTTAATTATCTATGGCGAACAGCACAAGTACAAAGATAAAATTGTGTACTCCGAACAATCGAAATACCAACGAATTGTATTAACCCAATGGAAAAATGAACATTGGCTATACCTAAACGGAAATCAGCAGCTAAGCTCGATTGACGAAGATATGTACCACGAGCCACTGGTGCACCCTGCAATGAAACTTGCAAAGCATGCTCAAAACGTGCTGATTTTAGGTGGGGGTGATGGCTGTGCAGCCAGAGAGGTGTTAAAACACAAAAGTGTAAAAGACATTACCATTGTTGACTTAGACCCTGCAATGACCAGATTGGCAAGTACCAATTCAATTCTAACAGACTTGAACGAGCATGCTTTGAGCAACGAAAAGGTAACCGTAATTAACCAAGACGGGTTTACTTTTCTTACAAAAACAGCGCAATTTTTTGATGTGATCATCATTGACCTGCCCGACCCAAAGTCTGTGGATTTAAACAGGCTCTACACCCGAGAGTTTTACCAACTTTGTGCAAGACAATTACGACCCAATGGTGTGGTGGTTACCCAAGCAGGAAGTCCTTACTTCGCTACCAAGGCATTTGAATGTATTCATAAAACAATAACTGCCGCTGGATTTTCTACCGCAGCCATGCACAATCAAATTCTAACGATGGGAGAGTGGGGTTGGATTATAGGCACAAAAGCTACATTGCCCGTGAAAGAAAAACTCAAGGAACTTGAATACAAAGATTTAAATACAAACTGGATCAATAATGAAGCCATGCAGCTCATGACTTCTTTTGGAAAGAATGTTTATCTTAAATCGGATGAAAAAATAGAAATCAATACCATTCAAAATCCAGTACTATATCGATATTACCTAAAGGGGAATTGGGATTTGTATTAAAGCTAAAAAAAAATCCCTAAAATCTTTTTCCTAAAGAAAGACCAAACCTTGGATAAGCGTCCCCTATTTTATCATTGTTGATAAAATTTCGTCCTCCTCCAATATGAAATTCTCCCAACCAACCACTGGTATTGCTGAGAAACTTAGAACCCAAAGCAATTCCCAAACCTAAACCTAATTCATGGCTTCTTTTAGTTTCAGAGGATGAATAAGCTTCTTCTGAATAAAAAGCACCATTGGTTTCAATGAAAAATCCTGAAGCCTCTCCTTTGCCAAAATAAAAACGGTAATAAGGGTTTATGTTAAATTCTTGTGAGCTTATAGATGAGTCATCCAAAGAAATACCCATTGAAACACCAACTCCAGTCTCCTTAGTAAGTAGTCTTTCGTATGAAATCTCTGGATATCCACTCAGCGTGTATATCAAGTTTAGCTTCAACTCATTGGCGCTAAAACTATTTGCTGTATTATTTTGATTTTCTTGAGAAAATACAATGCAGCTAAAAAGAAAAATTGAATATAAAAATTTGATTCTCATGATAATATAAAATTAAATTGTGATTTATATTGAAACTTTAATTGTGATTTTTTTAATGGTTTCTTTGTTTGCAACCTTATACTTTGGGCTGTGACCGTCTAGCGGAAACATGATGGCGAAAATGCCATTTCCAATATCCACATGAGTTCCTTGTAAAGATGGATCTTTAAAAAAGGTTCTGTCTTTTGCCTCTTCATAAGGAATATTCACCTTCATGCCTTCTACAGGAGACCACTTTATGCGCTCTAAACCTATAATTGGGTATTGTATGTCTATAACGTGCTTGTGCGATTCATAGCCTTTTTCGTAAATGTCAACCGTTTCGTAAAAGGAAACAATTGCTTTTACATTTTTATTGATTTCGTGGGTACCTACTTCAATAGTGGGTGTTGCTTCTCCTAGAAATTTAAGCCCTGTGTAAATATCACTGGACAAGCCTTTGTACAATTCTATGTTCTTTAATGTGTCTACTACTATTGGTGATTAATTTAATTCAATCTAATTTTACAAACTTTACAAAGATAGCTTAAAATTTAATTAAGAATATTGTTCTTGCCAGCAAATCATCCCAACAACAACCAGAAATCGAAATTGCTATTTATATTGAAAACAACTACTTTTGCAATTAAATGAGCATTTTGGAAAACTCATTCAATAATTTTTTAAATATAGTAAGTTAAAAAGGAAAAATAATTGTAAACGCAATAGCAAAAAATAAAATGAAGAATACACCATCCGAAATTTCAAGTATTTTAAAAAAAATGGTGAAATTAGAAAATAATCAACAAGCTTCTCTGGACTTGACAAAATTTGAAGAGGCTGATTTTTCAAGTATCCATAAGCACCTACTAGAAACAATTTATGTTTTAAAAGAGGAAGAAGAAAACAACGAGTTCTCTATACGAGTGAACTGTTTCATTAAATCTAAAATTCCAAACCCCGATGATACAGACAACTATGAAAATGACAAAAAGGAATTCTACAACGAGATTGAAATACTACAGAAACTTGTTGGTGAAATAGAAAATATAGAAGGGGTTCAGGTCAGCTTAGAACCATGGAGAAATGCTGACGACAAAAAAGAAGTTATCAACTTAGACAGAAATGTAGGTAATTTATTTCTACAAATAGCATTGAGGGAAATGATTACAAATTTTGAACTACCTAATTCAAATGCTATTAAAATAGCTGCTAGTTTATTAGAGGCTATTAGAGTTATCGTTGAACAAACAGCTGAAAAAGGATCTGTAAATGATATAAATAAAATTCTTTTGTTTCAAATCATAAATAGCAATCATGACTTCTTTAGTATTGTTAATAGGTTGTTTTTCCCTTCTACCAGGGTTGACTATAAAGAGAGAATTGACTCATACCGTAAAGACAAAAATTCTATAAGAATTATTGATGGTGAAGCATATATAGGCTATATCATTGGTGAAAAATTTATAGGAAGCAACATAAACGGAAAAATATATTTAGAACAACCTGACAGCGATCATAGTCAAATCATTTTTCAAAAAAATAATTTTCACATTCTTACACAAGAAAACCTAGAAATCAGCAAAATAAAGACTTTTGATGTAAGTGGAAATCTGCTATATAATGGAAAAAGATTAATGTTAACACCAAATGGTTTCGGAATCAAAACCCCAAATAAAGATTTAACACAAATAGGAGTCTTTGAAAATGGAATCTTTAAAAAAGGGATTGAAGTTAGCACAGTAGATGGCGAAACTATTTACGTTATCGGAGATTTTAATGAATATGAATACGTCGAGCAAGGCGTGGAAGGATGCAAAACAGATTTTAAAGTTACTTTTCCAGCACAAAAAAATGAACTTCCAAGATATGTAATGATTTCCTTTTCGGATTTAAAGACCTCTTTGGTAAGCCCAAACGGGGAAAAAATTAAAATAAGTTTAGAAGAGTTAGACCCTGCAGTTTTCAATTCTATACAAGGTGAATTTGAAAAACAAACAACGTTATTTAATAAATACACAAGTAATTTAGAAGAAATTTTAGATCCGAGATTGATTGAGGAATTGCGAAAAAACAATGAAATGATAGAAAAAATAAAAGCCTTTTTAGAGAAACACGATAAGCAAATTAGCGCAAAAAAAACGCAATTTCAGGAGCTCAATCAAGAAGTAGATGCTGTATACACAAAATTGAACAAACTATTTGAAACTGAAAAAGAGACTAGAAAAACATTGGGTAATCTACTTAAAAAGGCAAAGAAGAAAAAACTACCACTAGAAGACATAAAAGCAATTGAAAAGAAGAAAGAACAATTTGAAAAAACTGTTACAAAACACAAAAAAATAAAAGAGAAAAATAATGAAGAGAATCCTAAAAAAATGACCTTAAAAAGTCTAAGAGAAATAGTTGATGAGCTTCCTGCATTAAAAGAAGAGCTTGTAAATATCTTAGCTGGTTATGAAGAAATCATCAAGTGGACAGAAAACACAGCTGAATTTGTAGAGAATTCAGTTGGTAGTAGAAAAAAACCAGCTACACCTGCTTCAAACTCTGCAACTACCACAAAAGAAAGTATAATGCCACCAGACGATGAAACAGAAAGCACAGACAAAACTCCCAGCACCAGCTCTGAAGAGCAGGAAGAAGAACATGAAAGCTCACAATCAACTACTCAGGAAAATAAGCCACCAAGAAGCCCAGCAACTGATACAAAATTAGCTAGAAGACAAGCAAACAATAAAAAAAGAAAAGCTTTAAAAAAAGAAGAAAAAAAAAATACATACAAACCAAGCGAAGTTAAATTCTCTAAAATAGGAGCACCAAGTCAGGGCAATCAAAACACCAAAGAAACTACTGCTCAAACTCTTTCCCCTCTAGCCTCTAAAAATTCCAAAGCTCTAGATGAAAATCATAAAAACTTTGAAATTCCGGTAAATTTAAAAAAAAAGGCTCTCATTTCTGGAGCTCCGCTAACTGGACCTGATTCTGAATATGAAGCATATATGGAGAGTAAAGCCGAAAAAATAAGAAACAGGCTCATGAGCTAAATCCTAAAAGAATAAAAAAAGTACAATTTCAACCTAAATATTTGTTTATTTTTGCACACACAAAACACAAAACATGACGTTGGATCAATACATACATCAACTACTTTTTTTTAACAAATATGTGGTAGTGCCTAAGTTTGGCGCCTTTATCACCCACAAAAAAGACGCTTATTTTTGTCATGATAAAAGCGCCTTCTACCCTCCACAAAAAATACTGAAGTTTAACGAGCAAATTCATCAGAACGATGGACTGTTAGTAGATTTTATATCAACAACAAAGAATTTTCCTAAAAAGGAAGCGCTAGAAATGATTGAAGCCAAAGTGCTGGAATGGAAAGACTTGCTTCAAAAAGATTTACTTGAACTTTCGAATATTGGCATATTTAGACTAGATGAAGAAAACGGCACGCTATTATTTGAAGCTGCTGTAGCCAATTACTTAACCACCTCGTTTGGATTGAGGTCTTTAGAAATAAAACCAATAGAAACATTGCCTGTCAAGGCAATAGAAAATAAGTCGCAAATCATTCCTATTGGCAATTGCCAAGACGTAGCAGCGAATTCTACCAGAAGGTTACCTCATTTACTTCGCTATGCCGTTGCCGTTGCGGTATTCTTTATATTTGCTACATCGAGCTGGAAGGAATCGCAGGAGCTAACCAATGGCTCTAACGAACAAAGATCTGACACCACTACTGAAGTTCCTCAAAAAAGAATCAGCGAAGCTTCTTTCTTAATTCAAAACCCGTTTACAGGCAAAAAAGCAATTCCTGTAGAAGAAGTAGCAATTCCTGCCATAGAAGAGAAAACAGCTACCGAATTAGCGAAAGAAACACCTGCCGAGCTAGTAAAAACAACAAACTACCACATCATTGCGGGTGCTTTTAAGAGCCCTGAAAATGCTGAAAAAAAGACGAAACAACTCATTGCAAAAGGCTATGAAGCCAAAATTGTAGGAATTAATAAATGGAACCTTACGCAAGTTGCATATGAGAGTTTTTCTACTAAAGAAGAAGCATCGGTTGCGCTTAAAAATATCAAAAGAAAAGGCGGTAAAGGGGCATGGATATTAACTTCTGAATAACAGACCTTTTAGTTTACTTGATAATAGGCTCCATTAATGGGCAATCATGCTATCAGAAAAAGAGTGATGGTTCAAATCTATATTCAAGCGTAATTGCCTTTTTAAAAAAAATACATTCCAATCACATTGTCTTGAATTTCTTCGTATTTTGATAAACAGATCGTTTTTCTATTGAGCCTTTTAATCTGTGATCTAAAATTGAGATTCTTTCTATTTTTTAGGTTTTATCTTTTCCTACTTCGTGTAAACAAATTTCAAGACTCCTTGCAAAAAAACCCATAGTCTGTAAAGGCGTTTGTTAAATAAATTTCAGTGAGTACTTTATCTATTTGATTTCTCTTGCTAAAAAATATAGCATTTAAAAAAAAATGCTATATTTAAGTAAATCATGATTTTTTTAAAAAACAGTTGCAAAAAATGTTGCTGTATATAACTTAATATTTTTTTTATGAAAGAAGATACACCTGAATTTAAAACAATGTCTAGAAGTATGGCTAGTTATGATGCTCATATATCCGATGGTAGAAGTTTCAAATCTGCTAAGCTCTTGTTTAGAGAGTCACTGCTATCAGCAATTAAAAATGTTGGATCGGAGAAAGTGAATGCATTTTTTGTTGAAAACCTATTACCTAAAGGCCAAAAAGGATACCAAAATTATAAAGTTCACCCCGAAGGTATGTCTGTAGCTTACGACATCGTTAATTCATTTGTTATGACTGAAGAGATTGACATATCTGAATTTCCTAGTCTGGCAAAAGACATCTTAACGCGTGAAGCATCTGTAGATATGTTTTCTAAAGAACCTGAAGACCCTGCAAAACGGCTGCTGAGATCGTACTTAAATGAAAATCCGAAAAAAGTTAAAAAACTTGCTAAGCAAGATGACTTTTTTGGCAACAAAAATATTCTAACTCATCCAAATTCTTCTATAAAAGAAGATGCCTTTAATCAAGCAATTTGGAACCTTGCAAGAAGAACCTATTCTTTTGGCTATAGAAATCTTGGCCCAGAAAAAGATAGCTACGAGGCCAAAGAAAATATTTCTGCACTGAGAAATGTTTTTGAATCCAAACAAGGTTTAGAAAGTTACAATAAGTATCTCTTAAAAGAATCATTTGAACTGTCAACAAATGCTAAAGAACCTGGAATGAATGTCTACAAAGCATTTTCTGAAACCAAGTATACGAGTGCGATTGAAGCCCAAGAAAATATAGCTGCACTTGAAAATGCTATAATTGACTTATTGCCTGAAGAAGAACGAGATGGCTACCGTAACATTCAACAAAAAGTGAATAAGTGGGAAGAGTTTCAAAGCAAGGATGACAATAAATTCTATGAATATTTTCCAGAAGTCAAAACAACCGATGATCTTGCATCATTAGCAAATGTTCTCCGCAATGCTTATCACTACCATTCTGATCGCGGATATAAAATGAATGAAATAAGCAGTTTAGAGTATTCAATTTCTTTCGAAAAAGCAAAAAATTCATTCGAAACTACAGCTAAAGAAACTAGTAATGGTACGATAGTTAAAGAAAACCCATCAGATCTCGGACATGAAATAAGCAGTTTAGAGCATCGAATTTCTTCTGAACCAGCCAAGGGGTCTTTCCAAAATATAGCTGGGGATACTATTAGGCTAGATAAAAATCAAGACGAATTAGATGCTCAAAACAGTTTCGGGATGTTTTCTAAAATTCCCAAATCACTCAAAAAGTGGATTGGAGGTAGTAATAGTATGGTAGATAAAAAGGAATTAGGTACTCAAAAAAGTAAGGGAAAACACATGTGAAAATATTTTCTGATGATTATCAGTTGGTTATTTTTTTTTATTCTTAGACAATAAAAGCTTTAAAAATATTGGTATTGAGTTCTTTATGTCTTATTTGATCACTTAGGCTTTAATGATTTTTAACAGATTTTACCCTCTAATCAAAATAGTTTCTATCGTCATATTTAATAGCACTTATACACTAAAATGAATAGAAAAGGAATTGTAGGATTGATTATTGTCCTCTTGGTTTTTGGCAGCTATGCGGTTCCAAAAATCCTAAACAGGCTAAACCCTGAGCAACTGGTTTTTATTGGAAAAGCCCCTGCATTCTCTCTTCCCAATCAAAATGGCAAATTGATTGCTAACAATGCTTTTGAAGGAAAAGTATACTTGGTTTCTTTCTTTTTTAGCACTTGCCCCACCATCTGCCCAATCATGAATGCAAATATGTATAAAGTTCAGCATGAATTTTTAGGAAACCCAAATTTTGGAATTGCCTCTATCAGCATCAACCCAAAAAATGACACGCCCGCTGTTTTAAAGGAATATGCAAAAAAAATAGGCGTTACCTCAAAAAGCTGGTATTTTTTAACGGGTGATCAAAAAACAATTTACTCACTTGCAAACAAAGGATTTGCACTCTACGCAACAGAAAACAATGCTGTGGCTGGTGGCTTTGAACATTCCGGAATGTTTGCTTTGATTGATAAAAAAGGAAATATTCGCTCTAGAAAAGATGCGCACGGCAACCCAATTGCATTCTACGACGGCTTAGATAACAAATCGATTCGGGCACTAAAAAGAGACATTCAACTACTTCTACAAGAGTAAAAAAAAGACCACCTGGTTTCTATAGTTCTTAATAAAGAAAATACTATGCAACAAGGCTAACTTACTCTTCTCAAACCTTGTTTACTTCTTATTACTGTATTATCTTCTTTATTAGACCGTTGTTCATATTTAGGAATCTTCCCTAAAAATTCTGCAATTACTTCCATGAAGTTATTATCGAATAAAACTTTCTTCATAGCTTCTTGTTGATTGCTTCCTTCAACAAACTTACCATGAGATGTTTTGTTTATGAGTAACATTAGCTGACTGAAGCATTGACCTTCTTAAACGCGACCCATTTGAATGTTTTTGAATAAGTTCATGAATAACATTCTTGCGTTCTTTGGAATCTGCTAAAGGAATATTTTTTAAACCCTCTACGCATGCTGGCGTTAATTCAAAATCATTGTTGAGCATTAAATCTAAATTATAAGTGAGAAATCCTGCATTGAGACCCGATTTAAAACATTTGTTTCCCATTGGCAATAACTTTATATTAAAATCTTTTACCATCGAAGCAAGATGATCTGAAGTAACAATACTGTATTCCGACCCTTTTAAATCATATTTGCAATTAACAGGAGTTAAAAACTTATTTCCGAACAAGTGTTTTAATTCCAGATCTTCCATGTTTTCTGCTTTGGGTTTTAAACCCAATACAAGCAACCCATTTGCATCAATTGCCAGCTGTAGCGCTAACTGATCTCCGCTATTATTTTGATTAATTGTTTTGCTCAAGTAAGACAGTAGTGGTTTAAAATCATGTTTTTTGTTATGATCGATTTTCACTACCGCTAATTTATCAACAATAAATTCAAACACATTGGCTTGCTGGCATATTGAAATTGCAAGTTGAATATCACCCTCTTCAAGCGCTTCTTTTTTGAAAACAGCAACTATAGTATCCATAGCCTGTTCTTTCATGTCAAGCCAATCTTAGCTTCTTGAATAAATTAAGTTTTTAAGTAGCTTGTTATTTCCTGAAAATACCTCAACCGTTTTTGAAACTTCTAAACGATCAAAACTTTTACCAGACTCAAGATTATTGATATACCAGTTCGCAGCCTTGGCATTTTCATTTTCTGAAAAATATATTAAACATTGGAGTTGATCGACATCCAACTTTATAAAAAGCTTTAATTCAGAAATCAAGAAATTCATAGCAGGTTTACAATTGGTATTTGAAATTAAAAAAACTGCCTCCAATTGATTATCTTCTAGACTTTTCAAGGTCTCTCTGTTATTATATAACCACTTTAACATGTCATCACAGTATAGATCAAGTTCAATTAGAAAGTTCATAACTCTCGGATGTAATTCAAACCACATATCAATATCATTGAATATCTGTTTGTGTAAAAACTTAGAACTATTTTTTAGAGCATCGATTGTAAAAAAAACTTTATTCTTTGTTTTTGACTCAAGCCTTTTAAAATTATTTATACACCATTTTAAAGCTTTTTCATTGCCTATTTTTTCGATCGATATTAGCAATTCCCTTACACGTATAGATGAATCAATCCATATTTTTGAATTATTAAATATAAATTCGAATAAAGAGTCGCTTCTTTCCATAAGATCTTCCAATATCTCCTCAATCTTGGAAAGATCAATTTTAGGCAAGTCATCAATGTTATTTAAAAGCCACTTCATTTGTTTTTCAGTGCCTTGAGAAGAGACCTTCTCCATCAAATTTAATAAATCTGATTCAAGTGATATCCACTTGTCAAAATTATGAATGATAAATTCAAAAAAATCATTCTTTTTTACTTCTATTGCCATTTCGTTCAAATAGGGAATAACCCAATCATAATCTTGTAATAGATCCCGTAAATACTCATCAAGAAACTTGTGATAAGTCTCATTTTCTACTCGAAAGGCTGCAACTGCATTTTTAGTCTGGTCAACACTAAAATAATATTCCCAGTTTACCCTTCTCCATTCTTCAAATCCCATAGTATATTTAATTCTAGTTTTACTTTTTTCAATCTGAAAATTCCATATAAATGCATTTTCGAGAAGAAAAAAACTTTGTGCAATTAATTATTTAGTTTGGAAAGTTGGTTATTAAAATAGAATTCAAATAGTATGCCGTTTTTTTATTTTCTACAAAAAAGTTTAAAATAAATACTGCTGAAGTAGTTTTAAAACCTGATTACAAGATTATTAAATTCCAATAATTAAATGTAAAAAAAAATAAACGCAGAAGAATTTAAAATTGAAAAACATATTCCAAACCTAAATTCATCTACAATCAGAAAAATAGATCATCTCTTTGTGCACTATAAATCGAAAAATATTACTTTTGCTAATACTCATAATTCTATTAACTAGATATTAAATGAAACAGATTTCAAAACAAACCTATATAGATTGGTATAAAGAGATGCTTTTCTGGAGGAAGTTTGAAGACAAGCTTGCTGCTCTTTACATTCAACAAAAAATAAGAGGTTTTCTGCATTTATACAACGGCCAAGAAGCAGTTTTGGCAGGCACAATTCATGCAATGAAGCCAGAGGACAAGATGATTACTGCCTACCGTAACCATGTTCAACCTATTGGATTGGGAGAAGACCCCAAAAGAGTAATGGCCGAATTGCTAGGAAAAGCAACAGGCACCTCTCAGGGGCTTGGCGGATCTATGCACATCTTCTCGCCAAAAAACAATTTTTATGGCGGTCATGGTATTGTTGGCGGACAAATTCCTTTAGGCGCTGGATTGGCTTTTGCTGATAAGTACTTTAACAGAGAGGGCGTTACGCTTACCTTTTTTGGAGATGGCGCGGCAAGACAAGGATCTCTTCATGAAACCATGAACATGGCAATGCTCTGGAAGCTTCCTGTTGTTTTTGTATGTGAAAACAATGGGTATGCCATGGGAACTTCTGTAAGCAGAACCGCAAACCATGAAGATATTTGGAAGCTTGGATTGGGCTACGATATGCCATGCGGACCAGTAGATGGCATGAATCCAGTAGCTGTTGCAGAAGCAATGCACGAAGCTTTAGAAAGAGCAAGAAGGGGAGAAGGACCAACAATGCTAGATGTGAAAACATACAGGTATAGAGGTCATTCCATGAGTGATGCTCAAAAATACAGAACAAAAGATGAGGTTGAAGAATACAGAAAAATAGACCCCATTACACAAATGCTGAACATTATAAAAGATAATAACTACGCTTCTGAAGAAGAAATAACTACTTGGAACAAAGAAATAAAGGAACGCATAGTTGAGTGTCAAAAATTTGCCGAAGAGTCTCCGTTCCCAAGCAAAGAACTGATGTATGATATAGTGTATGAACAAAAAGATTATCCTTTTTTAAATAACAAATAAAAGCATGGCAGAAATTATTACAATGCCCCGTTTGAGCGATACCATGACCGAAGGTGTGCTAGCGAATTGGCTGAAAAAAGTAGGTGATAAAATAAACGAGGGCGATATTTTAGCTGAAATTGAAACCGACAAAGCAACCATGGAGTTTGAGTCCTTTAACGAAGGAACACTACTCTATATAGGTTTACAAAACGGTGAAAGCGCTCCAGTAGATACCCTTTTAGCAATTATTGGCGAAGAAGGTGAGGATGTTGAAACCATTCTTAAAAATGCGGGGAAGCAAGCAGAAAAAACAACTGCTACAGAACCACAAAAAGAGGAAGCGCAGCCAGCAGCAAATCAAAACACTCCAAAAGATTCAGCAAAGACTGAAAGCGTTGTGAGTGATGGTTCGCTTGATACCAACACTTTCGATGCTAGCAACTCAAGACTTATTGCCTCGCCTTTGGCAAAGAAACTGGCAAGAGAAAAAGGAATTGACCTTTCAAACATACAAGGAACAGGAGATCATGGCAGGGTTATAAAAAGAGATATTGAAGGTTACAAAGCTTCAAACTCAATAGTAAGTATTGAAAATACAGCCAATAGTTCCCAAAAGGAAAGCTATATAGCGCAAGAAAATTCTCAAATGAGAAAAACCATTGCGAAAAGATTGATTGAATCGAAACACAAGGCTCCGCATTATTATTTGACTTCTGAAATCAATATGGACGACGCGATCGCTTCTAGAAAATTGATAAACGAACTTCCAGACACCAAAGTTTCTTTTAATGATTTAGTTTTAAAAGCTACCGCATTGGCATTGACAAAACACCCTGCGGTTAATTCAGAATGGAAAGAAGAAAAAACACTCTTCAATCAACATGTGAATATTGGGGTGGCTGTGGCAATAGAGGATGGTTTGGTAGTGCCTGTAGTGAAGTTTGCCAACACAAAAAGCATGACCGAAATAGGGAAAGAAGTAAAGGAACTCGCGCTAAAAGCGAAGTCAAAAAAACTATCTGTAAGCGAAATGACAGGAAGCACTTTTACAATTTCTAACCTTGGTATGTTTGGTATTTCTGAATTTACCTCTATCATCAATCAACCCAACTCAGCTATTTTATCTGTGGGAGCTATTGAACAAAAACCAGTGGTAAAAAACGGTGAAGTGGTGGTTGGAAGTGTTATGAAAGTTACGCTAGCGTGTGATCACAGAACCATAGATGGGGCAACTGGCGCAAAGTTCTTGCAAACGTTGAAGTCATATATCGAAAACCCAATAAGAATGTTGGCGTAAAAAAAATTGTCTTGAGAATTGACATCATTACTGCATTACCTGGCTTGATACAAGCGCCTTTCAATCATTCAATATTGAAAAAAAGTATTGAAAAAAAATTGGTGGAAGTACATTTTCATGATTTGAGAGATTATGCCGTAAATAACTACGGAAAAATTGATGATGCTCAGTTTGGAGGAGGCGCTGGCATGGTGCTAATGATTGAGCCAATCGACAAATGCATCAAAGAATTGAGTTCAAAAAGAACCTACGATGAGGTCATTTACATGACGCCAGATGCAGACATTCTAAATCAAAAAACCGCCAACACCCTTTCCTTAAAAAAAAACATCATCATTTTGTGCGGGCATTACAAAGGCATTGATCATAGGGTAAGAGAGCACTTGATTACAAAAGAAATTTCGATTGGCGACTATGTGTTAAGCGGAGGTGAATTGGCTACCGTTGTACTCTGCGATGCGCTTGTAAGGCTTATTCCAGGCGTTTTATCCGATGAAACCTCTGCACTCTCAGATTCATTTCAAGACGATTTATTGGCGGCGCCCGTTTATACAAGACCTGCAAATTACCAAGGAATAAAAGCACCTGAAATACTTTTATCAGGTGATTTTCCAAAGATTGAAAAGTGGAGACACGACATGGCTATTAAAAGAACCTTAGAAATAAAACCAAAACTGTTGGAATCCTAATGTTTTTAGCTATATTTGCAAACTGGTTGTAGACCACTGTTTTTAATTAAATCTAAAAGAATCAACCCAATGTTAGATGCGATAAGAGTTGTACAAGACTCATTTATTACAAAAAAAGACCATCCTGAATTCCAATCAGGAGACACGATTACCGTGTACAACGAAATTAAAGAAGGAGATAAAACTCGGGTGCAGTTTTTTAAAGGCACTGTTTTACAAATTCGAGGAACAGGAGCTACCAAAACCTTTACAATCAGAAAAATGTCTGGTATAGTAGGTGTTGAAAGAGTTTTTCCTTTGAATTTACCTTCTATTCAAAAAATTGAAGTTAACAAACGAGGAAAAGTTAGAAGAGCTCGTATTTTCTACTTTAGAGAATTAACTGGTAAAAAAGCAAGAATTAAAGAACGAAAAAAGTATTACAAAGAAGAAAAATAAATTCTTTTTTTAAGATAATTATTCCGATGAATAAAATACTCATTGGTCAAGAGTCGTAAATTAGCCTTACTCTATGAGTAGGCTTTTTTTGTTTTTATGAATTTCTTAGGCATCATCATTTCAAAAAATTAATCATTCATGGCAACTATTAGCCTAAACGGTATCGAAATCTATGGATACCACGGTGTTTTGCAAGAAGAAAACGTATTGGGTACACCTTACAGAATAAACTTAAAAGTAAAAGTTGACCTTAAAAAAGCCATGATTTCAGATGATTTAGAGAGCACTATAAACTATGCAGATCTCTATAATATCGTTAAAGAGGAAATGGCTATTAAATCAAAGCTCATTGAAGCAGTTGCCCATAGAATTCTGGATAGAATATTAAATGAACATTCGCTGGTTTTAAAAGCCACCGTAGCGGTTTCGAAAATTCACCCGCCCATTGAAGGGCATGTAAAGAGTGCAACTGTAAAATTGAATAGAAAAAGGAAATAATTGTTAGCAACACCTATAAATAAAAAACCTATGAAAACACAAGAATGTGATACGCTTTCAGATGAAGAGGAAAAAAAACTAGAAGATCTGTATGAAGCCATTCAAAACCTCAATTCAAAATCCGTATTCGAAATTCTTAATTCATTTGAATCAGAGCTTAAAGAGATTCAAAACAGAATTTATAATTCAGATTTACAACCTTCCATAGCTTTGCTAGATAGCATTATGGTTTTTTTTGAAATTTATCCTGATAATGCAAAGAATTTTAATTTTAAAGAACATACTGATTTAACAAAATTTGGAAACTATATAGAAGAGGGTAAGTTATATGAAATCCAAGATATCATTAATTATTTTTTAAAGTTTAAAATAGCTATAAACCACGATTTCGAAGGAGAAACTTTTTTTAGTTTATTAGTAGCTTATCACCTGTATAGTATCAGTGATTTTCTATTAGAAAAATCGACTGAGGTAGATGTTGATTGCAAGGTATTGCATTTAAATAATAGGGTAACCTGCTTAGAAAGATCGATTTTAGAACTTGATATATATAGCATTGATTACCTATTGAAGAATGGAGCGGATATTGAAAAATGCAACCCAGATATTATAACCGAGATAATTGATAGAAATGACCCGAGTAAAGGGGAGGAACTAAGTAAAGTGATTGATAGAATTATTGACCTAAAAATCAATGACATGGATAAAAAAACAATAGCTAGTACTTTCCAAAAGGCAAACAAAAAGGGATTTCAAAAAGCTGCTAACAGTATAAAGCTCGCTTGTCAAATTAATATTATTTCTCGTTTAGAGTTTAGAGTTAAAAGACAAGAATACTATAAATAATTATGCAGCATTCCTTAGAGATACAATAAAAAACTACGGGAATGAAAAAGGATATTTAACAATCCAGAACTCCTTAAACAACTATGCCTGCGAATTTGGCAATAGTAAAATGATTTCAATTAGACACTTAGAAGGCTCTCCTTTACTGTTTTTACAAGAACTACTTTCATCGGAAAAAAAATTATTAGCACAAAACATAGATAATGGGGTTGATTCTAGAAAATATATGATTACAGTTCTTACAGGTATTAAAAGAGAAAATTTTATTAGCTCTTTTATTAGGAAATATAGATTAGGAAATGAAAGCGCAAACAAAAGTGAAACGCAAATAGACTGTAAAATGTTTAAAAAAACTGCAAAGAAAGCTGCAAAGAAAAAACTTGATACTGGAACAGGTACTCCAGATCGTCAGCCAAAGAGAGCAAAAAGATTAGGGTAAATTATAAAAAACTCAAGTAAACTGTCAAAACAATTTACTTGAGCTATATCCCTAAAAATTCAGAAAAATCAAGCAGAAAAACTATCTCCACAGCCGCAAGTTCCTGTAGCTACTGGGTTTTCGAAGAAAAATCCACTGCCATTGACTCCTCCTTCAAAATCAATTTTTGTACCACTTAGCACCTCTAAACTTTCCTTATCTACCACAATTTTTACTTGAACATGGTCAAATACTTGGTCGTTTTCATTCTTCTGCTCGTCGAATTTAAACAAGTACTTATAGCCATGGCAACCTCCTTCGTGCGCTCCTAATCTTATAAAATGAGAAGATGGGTTTAAACCTTCTTCTTTCATGAGTTCGATAGCTTTGGTAACGGCTAAATCAGAAATATGTATCATAATATAATTTTTTATTAAAAATAAAACTATTCAAAAGTAAATCAAAATAATTTCTTGCTAAATTTTGCCATGAAAAAATAGTTGAAACTTTTCATTTTTATAAAATGAATAACTTTGGTTGATATGAACAAAGAAACATTCCCTTTAACGCCACTTTCCAAATTTGGAAAGATTGAACTGACAAACCACCTGATGAAGAAATATGCAGGAAAACAGTCTGAAAAAAACAACGAGCAAGAAATTGCAACGATTGCACTTGAGCATAAAGAGATAGCAACAAACAGCTCCTTATTAATTGAGAATATTCATTTTGACCTCAGCTATTTTCCATTGAAACATTTGGGATTCAAAGCGGTGGTCGGTTGCGTCTCAAAATTTTACGGACACAACCTTCAGGCAAAAGCAATTACAGTTTCTGTAGGTGTATCCAATAGATTTAGCCTAGAAGCATTAGAAGATCTTTTTGAGGGCATTCAAACTAGCTGTGAAGCGTATAATATTGACTTAACAGCGATAGAAGTCACCTCATCAAACAAAGGTCTTATTGTTTGCATAAATGCTTTTTCTGATGTTGACCAAAGTGCATTGGTTAGCAAAAATACTTCTAGCGAAGGAGACCTTGTAGTGGTAACAGGCGATTTGGGCGGAGCATATCTTGGCTTACAAGTGTTGAAAAGAGAAAAAGCTGTATTTGAAGTAAATCCAACTTCTCAACCCGATTTAAACACTTATAAATACATTGTACAAAGACAATTAAAGCCCTCGGCAAGAAAAGATATGATTGAACTACTTGCCAGCCTTGAAGTAAAACCTACCGCCATGAGTGCGATGAGTGATGGACTGGCAAGTGAGTTAGCACAAATTTCAAAAAAATCAAAGCTTGGCTTTGCTATTTATGAAGATAAAATGCCGATAGCCCCAGAAACACTAACCGTTTGTGAAGAATTTCAGTTAAACCCAATGACCGTAGTATTGAACGGTGGCGAAGATTACGAATTGCTATTTACCATTTCTCAAAACGATTACGCAAAAATTAAAGGAAACCCACATTTAACAGTCATCGGGCACATGACAAAAGAAGCTGAAGGTACTTTTTTAATCAGCAAGGCAAATCAAAAAATAGATTTGGCAAATAACAGCTTTCATGAAGGTGCATGATATATTCAAAGAAAATACTCTTTAAAATTGATTGTTAAATAGTTATAAAATTGAAATCATGAAGCGAGCGATTATTTTAATAGCTATTACTTTGCTAATAGTTTCTTTTGTAGCCCTTCATCTTCGTAATAAGATTTACGAGCCAAATGTGACTAAATCAGGAATGCTATACATCCCTTCAAATGCTAATTTTGAGCAGTCTTTAGGTCTTATAAATCCTTTTTTAGAAAATACCCAATCATTTAAGTGGGTGGCAAAGCAGAAGAATCTAGATAGATATATAAAGCCAGGAAAGTATAAAATCGATGAAAAAATGAGCAATAACGAAGTGATAAACTTGCTTCGAAGCGGAAAGCAATCTCCTGTTAGGTTGACTTTTAACAATCAAGACAGCTTAGAAAAGCTAGCGAGCAGGGTTTCGCAACAAATTGAAGCTGATTCAATATCACTAATCTCTGCATTTTATAATCCTGAATTTTTAGAAAAACACAACTTTAACTTTCAGAATGCCATAGACATCTACATTCCAAATACTTATCAGTTTTTCTGGAACACTTCTGCTATTGGTTTTAGAAATAGAATGTTGAGAGAATATCAACGTTTCTGGACTCAAGAAAGACTTGACAAGGCTAATAAGTTGAGGTTAACTCCCAAAGAAGTGATTACGCTTGCCTCCATCGTTCAGAAAGAAACCTCTCATGTACCCGAGAGAAGAATTGTTGCTGGGCTATATCTAAACAGGCTCAAGGCAAACTGGAATTTACAGGCCGATCCGACCGTTATTTTTGCGCTTAAACAAACGTTTGGCGATAGCATATCTGTAAAAAGAGTATTGAGCAGAGATTTAAAGACAACATCGGCATACAATACTTATTTATGTAAAGGACTGCCGCCAGGACCTATTTCCATGCCCGATATCTCATCAATTGATGCTGTGTTGAACCCTGCCTTACACAACTATTATTTTATGTGCGCAAGCACTACTGAAATTGGAGAACATGTTTTTGCAAAAACAAATCGGCAGCACCAAATCAATGCAAGAAAATACCACCGATGGCTTAACAAGCAAGGTCTTAAAAGATAAACTACAAAGGCTTTGCGTCTACATACAGGTTTAAAAAATTATGAACCAGCTGACAAGCTTCTTTTTTTGCAGTTTCAAAATCATCATTCATAAGCACTACATCAAAGCTTTCTTCATACTTCATTTCGGCTTCTGCTTTTTCTAAACGCTCCTTAATCTTCTCTTCTGTGTCTGTTTTTCTACCTCTCAAGCGTTTTTCTGCTTCTTGTAGCGAAGGTGGCTTTACAAATACAGTTAACGTCCTGTTCGGATATTTCTCTTTGATTTCCATGCCACCAATTACGTCAATGTCAAAAATAACGTGCTTGCCTGCCTCCCAAATTCTTTTCACCTCATTCTTTAAGGTGCCGTAGTAATTATTGGTATAGACCTCTTTATATTCAATAAACTCCTCTCGAGTAATGTGGTATTCAAACTGCTCTGGGTTTAAAAAATAATAGTCTTGCCCTTCCAGTTCATTTGCTCTTTGAGGTCTAGAGGTTGCTGATATTGAGAAGTCTAAATTTAACTCGGGCTGCTTTAATAAATGCTTAACAATACTGGTTTTTCCAGAACCTGAGGGTGCTGAAAAGACAATTAATTTTCCTTGGTCCATATGCCTAAAGTATATTTAAAGTTTGTTCTTTGATTTTTTCGAGTTCTTCTTTCATTTGCACTACGCATTGTTGCATAACTGCATGGTTAGATTTTGAGCCAAGGGTATTGATTTCCCTTCCTATTTCTTGAGCTATAAAGTTCAATTTTTTACCATTTTCATCTGATTTGACATCAAGTGTTTCCTCAAAGTAGTTTAGGTGATTTGCCAAGCGAACCTCCTCTTCATTGATGTCAATTTTTTCTATATAATATATCAATTCTTGTTCAAATCTATTGTCATCTATTGCAATTTGCAACTCTTCTACTTTTTTTCGGAGTTTATTTTTAAACAGCACCTGTCTTTCTGGAGCTATTTCACTCATTTTAAGCAATAAATTGTAAATATGCCCAACCCTAGTTTTAAGGTCTTTTTGAATAGAAATTCCTTCATCAACTCTATATTGGTTTAGCTGAGCTATTACTGAAGAAACTCCTTCTTCTATCACCTTCCACTCTTCAGGAGTAAAAGACACTTCTACCCCTGCTAAAACATCTGGAAACCTCACTGCAATTTTTAGCAACGCTACCTCATCGGCATTAGAAATGGTTTTTAATTCATCCATATAAGAGCGAATAACTGCTTTGTTTAGGTGATTGCTATCGGAATCTTTAAGGTGATTTATCGTTATTAATAAATCAATTTTACCCCTTACCAAGCTAGCACCTATCATTTTTCTGAGTTCTAGTTCCTTGGATCTTAAGCATGATGGTAAACGCATGCCAACATCTAAATATTTGCTATTCAGCGATTTTATTTCAATAGAAATCACTTTGTCGTTTGTTTGGATATCGGATTTCCCGTATCCTGTCATTGATTTTATCATGCCTAAATATACAAATTAGTGGGATTTGAAATAAGTTTTTAATAAAAATTAGTGTTCTTTTAAAATGGCATAATTATTGAACACCATTTAATTGAAAACTATAATTATGGCAAATAATAGACCCGCAAAAAGTAAACTTACTGGACTGCAAAAAA